>Ga0209163_1001541_pt1 | contig 24349 bp, 19 predicted proteins | sample MTBAKSrepl2MetaG_FD_187457 | JGI IMG/M metagenome (GOLD analysis project Ga0209163, IMG submission 187457) | Enrichment culture microbial communities om Arthur Kill intertidal strait, New Jersey, USA, that are MTBE-degrading - MTBE-AKS2 (Arthur... | ecosystem: Environmental > Aquatic > Marine >...
ACCTCTACCTTGTGAGGTCCGTCCCATTTTGGCAAGAAGTTTCCCCATTTTCACTTCTGGAAAAATGATACCACTATATATTCAATACCTTATCACTATTTACCCGCTTTTTTTGGGGAAAGTCCTGGAAAACAAAGCGTCGGAACGGCCGCCTCGATAGTGGTCGCGGTTTTTTACGGAACCGGGGCGGTGTTATTTTTTATCGGGAAATCAAGGCGATCAGGAAATAAAATGAAAAACCCGACTTCCGGATACGCTAGACGCCGCCCGAGTCGAGGTCTTTTGTCCGCAAAGATTTTAAATTTAAGGAGATTAAAGCAATGGAACGGATCAGCGGGCCGAGCCTGTCATCGGGAAGGCCTCGAAATCCGGTTCGGAAAAACGGCGGCGTCGCGCCAGAACCTGGCGGGCTCCGGCGATGCTGTATTTTTCTTCCTTAAGCAGGGTCCTGATCTCCAGGATTCTTTCCACCGCCCCTTCATCGTAGCGGCGTTGGCCGCCTTCGGTCCTCAGGGGTTGAAAGAAGCCGTTGAACTCGCTTTCCCAGTATCGAAGTGTATGAACCGGCACCTCCGTGATTTCGGAGACTTCGCCGATGCTCAGCCAATCTTTCCTGATCATCATCGCGCAGCCTTTATCCTCCTAAACTGTGGTCACGAAATCTTTAAGCAACTTTCAGGCCATAAGGCCTAATGGGATAACAAGCTTATTTTATTATACATTAATCTTGGCCGGCCCAAGTCTCTTTAAAAATATTTTCGACCGGGCAAAATATACCAGGAAAAAAATTCATTTTTTTCCGACCATTTCAAGGCGGATCAACACTTAATCTATTGACGAAGCCGGTTAATTTCGGGTTAAATTTTATTTGATAATTCAAGTAGATTAGGAGTGAATCATGGCTATCGCCCAGATCAGCATTGTGCCCTTGGGGACGGGCACGACCAGTTTAAGCGTTTTTGTGGCTGAGGTCGCGCGGTGGCTGGAGGCGGCCGACATTGCCTATCAGCTCACGCCGATGGGCACGATTCTTGAGGGGGATGTCGGGCCTTTATTGGATATAGTCAAGGCATTACACGAGTTGCCCTTTCAAGCCGGGGCGGTCCGGGTCATGACTTTGATCAATCTGGACGACCGCCGGGATAAGTCGGCCACGGCCCAGGGCAAGGTGGATTCGGTCCGGGCGCGGTTGGGCCAGGTTTAGCCTGGTAAATTCGGGCAAGGCAAATCCGGCCCATCTTCAAAGTGAAATCATGGGACGGCGGGACTGGGGCCGCCCTTTTTATCACGGACAGAGGGGTTTCGGCAATGGTCTTCGTTTTTTCAACAATATTGTTGACAATGTCCGGGCGAACCTGTAAAAAAGCCGCTGGGACGGTAAAAAATGAGCATGAGTCTTTCGGCGTTCGCATTCTATTATTACTATTACCGGGGCAACGGCATGGCCTAGTGTGCGAACGCGTCGGTCAGGAAAAAAAGCGGAGCACACACTCCGCTTTTTTATTTGTTCACCCGACCCGGCCGGATCGACCCGGGGGGAACGTGGTTATCAAGATGGAGCGCCCGATCTTTGAGGCGGGCCGGGGTGAGGATTCAACCTTAATTTTTTTTGCATAGGAGGCGTGAATTATGAAAAGAGCGATTTCTTTGGCGACCATCGTCTGCCTGGTGCTTGGGACCTTGATCCTGGCCGGCGCTTCCTTGGCCGGGGCCGAGGAGTTCAAGCTGACCTACAGCAATTTTTTCCCTCCCACCCATGTTCAAAGCAAGCTGGCGGAAGTCTGGTGTCGGGAAGTTGAGAAAAGGACCAACGGCCGGGTGGTCATCGATTATTTCCCCGGTCAGACCCTGACCAAGGGCAACGTCTGTTACGACGGAGTGGTCAATGGTTTGAGCGATCTCGGCCTGTCCGTTCTGGCCTACACCCGGGGGCGTTTTCCCGTGATGGAAGTGGTCGATCTGCCATTGGGTTATAAGAACGGCCGCCAGGCCACGGTCGTGGTCAATGAAGTTTACCGGCAGGTTCAGCCGGCAGAACTGAAGGACACCCAGGTTATGTATCTTCACGCGCATGGGCCGGGGCTGCTCCACACCCGGAAAACGGCGGTCAGGAAACTGGAAGATATTAAGTCCCTGAAAATCCGTTCGACGGGGACGAGCGCCAAGATCGTCGAAGCCCTGGGCGGGACGCCCGTGGCCAAGCCCATGCCGGAGACTTACCAGTTGCTTCAGAAGGGCGTCGTGGACGGGTCCCTGTACCCCCTCGAATCCAACAAGGGCTGGAAGCTGGGTGAAGTGGTCGACTTCCTGACCTTGAACTACTCCTCGTCTTACACCACCGGCTTTTTTGTGGTCATGAACAAGGATAAGTGGGCGGCCCTCCCCGAGGACGTCAAAAAGATCATCGAAGACATCAACCAGGAGTGGATCGGCAAGACCGGCCGGGCCTGGGATGACAGCGACCAGGAAGGTTTGGATTTCCTGAAACAATGCCGGGTGGAAGTCATTGAACTTTCGCCCGGGGAAAGCGCCCGCTGGGCCGAGGCGGTCAAGCCTCTTCTGGACGATTACCTGGCCAAGAGCAAGGAAAAGGGTCTGCCCGGAGACCGGGCCCTGAAGATTGCCCAGGAGGCCTTGAAAAAGTAAGACGGCCAAGCCGGACCAGCCGGCGGGAACGTCCCGCCGGTTGAGTCGCCTAATCGACCCGGACCGTTAAAAGCCGGATGGAATATCGGAAGTTGGAGCAGGTGGTCCCACCGGAGGTGGACTGATGAGAAAATCGATAGAAGGCCTGGTTTCTTTGTTGAAATGGATCGGGGCCTTCTCCGTGGCCGCCATGATGGGTTTGGTCTGCTTGGACGTGATCATGCGGGCCGCCGGGCGTCCGATCAAGGGGGCCGTCGAGGTGGTGGGATTTTTGGCCACGATGGCCCTGGCCTGTTCCTTGCCTTACACCCACGTTCTCAGGGGCCACGTCGGCGTCGATCTTCTGGTTCGCCGGCTGCCCCGCCGAACCAGAAACACCATCGATTTGATCACCTCTTTCCTTTCACTGGGCCTGTTTATCCTGGTGGCTTGGCGAACCCTGGTCTATGCCTCGACCTTGCGGGCCAGCGGGGAAGTGTCCATGACCCTGGAGTTTCCGGCTTATATTTTCGTTTATTTCATCGGCTTTGGTTTTGCCGTCCTTTGCCTGACCGTGTGGCTGGATATAGTCAGGAACTGGCGGGAGGGGGCTGGAAAATGAATCCAACCCTAATGGGCCTGATCGGTCTGGTCCTCCTGGTGATAATTTTCTTCTCCCGCATGCCGGTGGCCTATTGCATGGCCCTGGTCGGATTTTTGGGATTCTCATTTCTGGTTTCGGGGCAGGCCGGTCTCGGTCTCCTGGCCCGAGACATATACGATGTCTTCTCTTCATACGGTTTGACGGTGATCCCGTTGTTTATCCTCATGGGCCAGTTGGCCTCCCACGCCGGCATCAGCCGCAAGCTTTACGACACGGCATACAAGTTCATCGGGCATTACACCGGCGGTTTGGCCATGGCCACGGTGGCCGCCTGCACGGCTTTCGGCGCGGTCTGCGGGTCTTCGCCGGCCACGGCCGCCACCATGGCCACGGTGGGCTTGCCCGAAATGAAGAGGTACGGCTACGGCGACGAACTGGCCGCCGGTTCCGTGGCCGCCGGCGGCAGTCTGGGCATGCTCATGCCCCCCAGCGTGGTCTTGATCGTTTACGGCATCCTGACCGAACAGTCCATCGGCCAACTTTTCATCGCCGGCATCATGCCGGCCATATTCATTTCCTTGTGCTTTGTGGCGGCTATTTGGCTTTTTGCCCGTTCTCATCCGGAACAGGGACCGCCCGGACAAGGCTTCACCTTAAAGGAAAAAATTTATTCGCTCAAAGACATGAGCGAAACCATGATTATCTTTCTGCTGGTCATGGGCGGCCTGTTTTTCGGGTTGTTCACGCCCACGGAAGCCGGCGGCGTAGGGGCCTTCGGGGTGCTGGTGGTGGCCTTGATCCGACGCCAGCTCTCCTGGAACGGTTTCATGGCCTCTCTGTTCGAGACCCTGCGCATGTCCTGCATGGTCATGCTTCTGGTGGCCGGGGCCGTCATCTTCGGCCACTTCCTGGCCGTGACCCGCATACCCTTCCAGGTTGCCGGGTGGGTGGCCGGCCTGCCTCTGCCGCCGTTCGCCATCATCGGCATGATCGTCCTGGTTTATCTGATCGGCGGCTGTTTTATCGACGCCTTGGCTTTGATCATGCTGACCATTCCCATTTTTTATCCCATCGTCACCGATCTGGGCTATGATCCGATCTGGTTCGGGGTGATTATCGTCCTGATCACCCAAATGGGGGTGATCACCCCCCCGGTGGGCATCAATGTCTACGTGGTCAGCGGCACGGCCCCGGAAATACCTCTCGAGAGTATCTTCAAGGGGTCCTTGCCTTTTCTATGGGCCTTGATCGTGGGAACGGCCTTTTTGGTGGCCTTCCCCCAAATAGTGTTATGGCTGCCGCGGTTGACTTATCCGTAAGGGATTAAAGCTTGCAAGCGAGCGGCGACTTGCCAGGGGTCTTTACCGGAAGGTGTTGCAATATGAGCAAAGTGAACTGGGAAATGAGGGACATGGTGGCCCTGGTGCGGTTAAACCATGGGGCGATCAATCCGATCAGTTGGGAACTGATTCATGACCTGAGCCGGGCCGTTCAGCGGGCCGGACGCGAGGCCAGAGGTTTGGTTTTGGCCGGGGGAGAGAAGTTTTTTTCCATGGGCCTGGACCTGCCCTCTTTACTGAAACTGGAGCGGACCGATCTGGCCGCCTATTGGGAAGATTTTTGCCAGATTCTGCTTGATCTATACACTTTGCCCATACCCACGGCCGCGGCCGTCGTCGGGCACGCCCCAGCCGGCGGCACCGTCCTGGCCTTGCCCTGCGATTACCGGTTCGTGGCCTCCGGCAAGATCAAGGTCGGGGTTAACGAGGTCCAGATCGGACTGCCTTTTCCCTACCTCCCTCAGTTAATGCTCCGCCAGATCGTCGGCGACCGGGCGGCCACCGAGATGGCTTACACCGGCCGGCTCTTCGACCCGGCCGAGGCCAAGGCCATCGGCCTGGCCGATGAAGTCCTGCCGTCCGAGGAAGTCGAAAGCCGGGCCATGGACAAAATCACCGAGTTGGCCGGCATAAGCCCGGAGGCTTTTGCCGAAACGAAGATCACCCGGATCGAGGAAATCCGGCGGCTTTATGAACAAAACCGGGTCCGGGCCAACGCAGCCTTTGTCAACGCCTTTTTTTCCGATCGGGCCCGGGTCCTGCTGGCCGAAGCAGCCAAAAAGTTCTGAAAGGTCCTTTAGAAAGATTGACCGGACGGGTTCTTGCTCGGCCCGATCAAGGCCAGGCCCTGCTGGTTTATGCCGTCCTGATAGACATGAAACATCTGTCCGTCCAGCCAGGCGGGCACATGGATGACCTTGATCGCTTCGGCCAGAGGGGCCAGGTCCGGGAGCAGGGCTTCGAGATTGTTGGGGCCTTGGAGGAAAAAATTTTCCTTGAATACGGTTTGAGGCACGTCGGGGTACAGGGCCAGGGGGACGATCCGGGCTTCCACCAGATCGCTGAAGAAATGGGTGCCGTGGGAGACTTCCGGGGTGGAGCCTTTCTCCTCAAAGGCGATCTCGGCCAGGATCAGGGCGTGATTGATGTCCTCATAACCGACGCGGACACCTAAGTTTATATCGTTGCTTCCCCAGCGTCCGGGGCCGAACAGGGCGAAGCGTTTTTTATCGAGGAGCCGGTTCAGCCGGCCGACCGCCCGCCCCACGGCCGTTTTCTCCTCATGGGTCTGGAGCCGAGCGTAGGCCTTGGGGTCCACGTAAACGATATATTCGATATCCTCGACCACCCCGCTGACCACACTCTGGTCATTGATAAAGACGATCCGGTCTTCGGGCACGTCCGCGGGCAGGTGGATTTTGCCCACGTCCTCGCGCAGGGACAAGCTGCGGCACTGAAGGATATAAAGCTTACCGTCATCCCAAGCGAATTCCACGTCAACCGGGCGTCCATAGGCCTCTTCCAGGCGGCGCAAAATTTTTCTCATCAAGTGAACGAAAGGGGTTTTGGCCAGGAAGTTGTCGAAGGTCAGGCTGGCTCGGAGCGGGTCGATTTTTTCGCCCTTGAAGAGGGGCGGAGTCAGGTGGCCATTCTTATCGAGGGACACGGCGTAGTACAGATCGGGATGGTCGATTTCTTTGAAGAGTTCATGAGCCGGGAGCGATTCTTTCCGGCGGGTGTTCAGGTTGATCAGGTCCACGTTCTTTTGGGAGTATTTTTTTATTTGGGCCGGGTCAAGTTCAGGGCGGAGGCTGGGATGGCTCAGGCCGATCATGCGGGTGTAATCCCCGGCGATCCGGTCCACGGCTCGGGTGCCCAGACCGAAGACCAGGCGGACCAGGCCGGCCTGGGGGTCCAGGCGTGGGCTCCAGTTATATACGTTGCGGGAAAAAGCCACTCCGGCGCAGAAGGGAAAGAAATAGTCGCCGAAGCGGCGGCCGACCACCTTTTGAACCAGAACGCTCATCCTTTCGTCGAAATCGAGCAAGTTGTGATCGCGGCGATAAATGATCGGGGCCGGACTCCAGGTGCTCATTAAAACATATTTCAGGCCGGCGATGAATTCCTCGAGCCTGGTCGCCAGGTCGCCTTGGTTGGCCAGGAAGTAGGACTCATATTTGCCGGAGAAGGCGTAGCCGAAATTATCCTCCAACAGGGAGGATGACCGGAGGATAAGCGGGGCCTCGCCCACCGTGGCCAGGAATTCCCGGAAATCATCGAATACGTCCGGAGGGAATTGGGCTTGTTCAAGAATCGGACCCAGGGCGTCGAATTCTTCTTCCAGCTCTTCCCGGCTTTTATACTTTCGGCTGTGAAGATGGTAGAGTTCATTATAGTCGACAAAATCGGAAAAGATGCCGGAATTGAAATACCAGGATTCGATCTGGGCCACGTATTTTTCCACCTCCGGGTCCCTTTTCTGGAGCCGGGGCAGAATGATCTTGTTGGCCAGGAGCATGCCGGCGGCCTTGCCCCCGACTTTACCCGGACGGCGGCGGTCCCAGTATGAATGGTCGCCCATTTCGTCAATGTCCCGGATGGTCAGGTGATGTTTGGCCACCCCGATGAAGGGGAGCTGATTGGAAATAAAATAGTTGATCAGGGCCACCCGCACGCCTTCGGTCTCATTTGAGTCCAGAAACAGGTCGCCTTGGGGAATTTGACAGAAATCCTTAAGGGCCTTTTTGATCTTTTTCGAGGTGACCCCTTCAGTGTTGACCACTCGGTGGAGCTCCGTAAAACTCTGTTTTTTGCGGGCCAGGTTGATGTAATTTTCGATCTCTTCCGGGGTGAAGTTTTCAGCGAAATAAAGGTCGATCAGGGCCTTGACATATTCTTCCAAGTTTTTTTCTTCGGGTCTTAGACCGGCCTGCGTCAGAAGGTCCCGGGCCTGGCGTTCGATCATTTCCCTGGTGGTGAGGCCCCGTTGGGCCAGGGCGTCCAGGAAGAGGTCGCGCATGTCGGCGATCAGGTGGGGATAGGCCATCATCCGGTTATACAGGCGATAGGCCTGGACCAGTTTCAAGGCGGGCTCCCGGCCGTTCTTTTCTTCCGGAGAAACGGCCGGGGAAACAGGTCGACCCAAATCTGGATTTTTTATGGTCATTTTACCCCGTCTAGCCGAAATGGAGAGGAGGTTAATTGAATTATATCAGATACTGAAGATAAAAAGAAAAGGGGCAACTCCCTAAATAACTTCCCGCCGGCCGGGGGCGAGATTAACCAGGCGTGGTTTTCTCTCAATTCAAAAAGCAGCTCTTTACATGTCCCCTCCGCCTTGATCCTTGGACGAGACCCGGAAAGTCGGCCGCCGGGTGGTTTCGGATCGGGGCTGGTTGGGATCGGGCGGGTGCGCTTGGTTCGAGTAAGACCGCCGTCCGTTGAAAGTCAGGCGGACGTGTTCGATTTCAGGCTGGTTGGGGTTAGTTTCCTCCGAGAGCGTCTCTTCGGACAATATTCGGCTCAGTTGGTCCATTTTGAAACAGACCCGAAGGGTCTCTTCGGTCTCCGGCCCGGCCGGCTTTCCGGTGGCCGGATCAATGTCCACATAGACCACGCCGTCTGGCCGGGTAAAATCCCTGACCGGCCGCCCCTGAAGGGCCTGGTCCATGAAATAAAGAAATATCGGCGCCGCAGCTCGGCCTCCGGTTTCACCCGGTCCGATTTTTTCCCGGATGTCCCGGCCCACCCATACACCGGTGGTCAGTTCCGGGGTGAAGCCGACGAACCAGGCGTCGGCCAGATCGCTGGTCGTGCCGGTCTTGCCGGCCGCCGGCCGCTTCAAGGCCGAAACCCGGGCCCCGGTCCCGGCGGAAACCACGCCACGAAGCATGTCCAGAACGGTGAAGGCCGTTTCCGGAGTCAAGGCCCTGGTGCGCCGGGGACGATTCCGCCAGATGACCCGGCCGTCCCGGTCCTCGATCCGGTCGATAAACATGGGGGCGACCCACTCTCCAAGATTGGGAAAGGTGGTAAAAGCCGTGGTCATTTCCAGAAGGGAAACCTCCGAAGTACCCAAGGCCAAAGACAGGTAAGGGGCAAGCGGTGAAGTTACGCCCATGGCCCGGGCGCAGTCCATCACTGCGGGCAGACCGACTTTTTCCAAAAGTTTGACGGCGACCACGTTACGGGACTTGACCAGCCCGTTGAAAAGGGTCGTCGGCCCAATGAACTCGCGGTCATAATTCTGGGGGCTCCAGACCCGGCCGTGGTCTTCGTATTCCACGGATTCATCCAGGACGATATCGGCCGGGGTGAAACCGGCCTCGATGGCCGCCGAGTAAACAAAGGGTTTGAAGGCCGAACCCGGTTGGCGTTTGGCTTGGATGGCCCGGTTGTAAGGGCTTTCCCGGAAATCCCGGCCGCCGACCAAGGCCTTGACCGCACCCGTCGAGGTATCGAGACAGACCAAGGCCGCTTGAACGGGGGAACGATTTTCCTGGTCTTTCCACCCGTGACGCCGGTCGAGTTCCTTAAGCCCTCGGGCCATAGCCGCCCGTGCGGCCGTTTGCAGGTCAATATCAACCGTGGTGTAAACTTTCAGTCCGTCGGCCAACAACCGATCCCGGCCGATCAGGTCCTCGACCATCCGCCGGACCTGTTCCGTAAAATAAGGGGTAACGGTCGGGTTCGGGTCAGGCAGGGCCCGATAATTCAATCGCTGCTCCAGGGCCTCCTTGGCCTGTCCGGACGTGATGAAACCGCACTCGACCATGCGGCCCAGGACATAGATTTGGCGTCTCCGGCCCAGTTCGGGATTGATGAACGGCGAGTAGCGGCTGGGAGACTTAACCAGACCGGCGATCAAGGCCGATTCGGCCAGAGACAGGTCTTCGACCTGTCGGCCGAAGTAGCCCTGGGCCGCGGCTTCCACGCCGTAGCAACCCTGGCCCAGATAAATCTGGTTCAAATACAGGTAAAGAATCTCCTGCTTGGTCAAGTTTTTTTCCAGGCGGAAGGCCAAAACAGCTTCGCGAATCTTTCGGGAATAAGTCTTTTCATTCGAGAGCAGAAAGGTCCGGGTCACTTGCTGGGTGATGGTGCTGGCCCCTTGGACGATATGCCCCGCTTCGAGGTTGCGGAGGAAGGCCCGAAATATGCTGAGCAGGTCGATGCCGGGATGCTGGAAAAACCCGGCGTCTTCGGCGGCCAGAAAGGCCTGGACAAGATGCTTGGGGATACGGGAATAAGGGACGACCACCCGGCGTTGGCGGAAAAACTCGCCGATGATCCGACCGTCTTGGGAATAAAAATATGAGACCGTTTCCGGCCGATAATTTTGTAAGGCGGCCAGAGAAGGAAGGTCCTGGGTAAGATGCCGATAACCAAGCCAAACCCCGATCGCCGTCAGCGCCGAAAATAGCCCCAGGAAGAGGAAAAAATCGAGAAGCAACCGGAGCTTCCAATTTTTCCACGTCCGGCGGCCGGAGTCTTTGACCTGATGTGTTCCCAACCTGACAATCACTTCCTTTCGGCTTTCAAAAGACAATTTTACCCAATATTTTATTTTTATCAAACAGTTTCATCGGGCGGCCTTATCGGGTTTTTTGATCATCTCGGCCAGGCGGGCGGCCAGGGTCCGGTAATCCTGATCGTCGGAAGCCAGAGCCAGCGCCTTTTGAACATCGGCCAGGGCCTTTTCGGGTTCGTTCTTGGCCGCCCAGGCCAGTCCGCGGTTGTAATAAACCTCCGGATCGTTCTTGACCTTCAGGGCGGCATTATAATCGGCCAGGGCCCGGTCGATTTTTCCTTGCCGGAACCAGGCCATCCCTCGATTGTTCAAGGCCTCGGCGTCTTCCGGGTCCAGGGCCAAGGCCTTGGTGTAATCGGCGATGGCCCGTTCCAGGTCGCCCCGGAGGGCCCAGGCCAGGCCGCGATTGTAATAAAGAGCGGCGTCCTTGGGCTGAAGATTGATCGCCCGGGTGTAATCGGACACGGACCCATCAAGATCACCCTGGAGGGCCCGGATCATACCCCGCCCGGCCCAACCGCGAGCCAGACCCGGATCGATCTCGGTGGCCCTGGAGTAATCGCAGGCTGAACGCTTCAGCTCCCCTTTTCTTTGCCAGGCCAGGGCCCGGGAGCAGAAGACTTCGGCCAGGCCGGGGGCCAGCTCGATGGCCCGACTAAGGTCCTCGATGGCCCGGTCCGGGTCGCGCTTGTCCAGCCAGGCCAATCCGCGATGATAATAGGCTTCGGTCAAGCGGGGGTTGATTTCCAGAGCCTGGGAGAAATCGGCCAGGGCCCGGTCTTGAAACAGCATGGCGGCCCAGGCCCGGCCCCGGTGGAAATAGGCCTCGAATCGGCGGGGCTCTCTGGTCAAGGCTTCGGTGTAATCATCAATGGCGCTGTCCAAGGCTTCCAGGTCATGCCATTCCCGGCCGCGGTAGTAATAAGCCCGGGCCAGGTCAGGATCGATTTCCAGAGCCTTGGTGTAATCGGCCATGGCCCGGTCCAGCTCCCCTTTCCGGGACCAGGCCAGTCCCCGTTCGGCCCAGGCCTCGGCCAGGCCGGGTTTCAGTTCAAGGGCCTTGTTGAAAGCCCTGATCGCTTCCAGATAATGTCTTTGGGACTGTAACCGCAGGCCTCGTTGAAACCAGTCTTCGGCGTTGAGGCGGGCGGCTGCCGGCTCGGGCCCCTTTTTCGAGGAAACACTTCCGGCCGCTTGGTCCGGAGTCAAGTTTTTACCGTCGTTGAGGCGGACTTCGTCTCGATCCTCTAAATTTTTATCGGGGCCCGGATCATCGGTTCGGCCTGTTCCGACGGCCAAAAGTAAGACGAAGACAGCGAGGACCAGTCGTCCTTCCAGCCCAAGAAAAAGGTTTTTACGCCGCGCCAGAGGTGAAAGACTCGTAAGTCACCCCCGGTCTAAGGGTGAGGAAAGTGAACTTGGACATGACCAGAACCCGGCCTCTTTCGTCATGCATGGTCCCGGCCAGTTCGATCTTGCGGCCCTCGCGACCGATCGTCCAGCCCATGAAGAAACACGGCCGCCCGACTTGGGGCCGGGCCTTGACCCTGGTGGTCAGGCGGCCCAAGACGATCAGCTCGTCCGGTTGCCTGAGGCCGCCAAGCTCCATGGCCCGGGCGCAAGGACATTCCATGGCCGCCCAGGCCAGGCGTTTGGGCAGGTCCTGACCGTCCGCCACTCCGACCACGGCGGCCGGCGGAACCCAGTCGATGGCCACCAGGTCCCGTCCCTCGACCGGGCCGGATCGGAGATGGAGCCCTTCGGTTTCCGAGCGTCCGGACCCGCAACCGAAGCAGTTGGGATAAGGCATTTCCGTAACATGACGGAGTGAAGCCTTCCGGGCTTGATCCAGCGAGATAATTTCCGGTAGGTTGAGCTCCAACTCGGCCGGCCTGGCCTCGTTCAGGAGGGTTTCCCCGTCGTAAAGAAAGACCGCCTCAGACCGGCTGGCGTCCAGAATCAAGGGTTTGTCCATGGGGGTCGGCTTGCGCATGGTCACCTCGACCGTATCGCAGTCCAAGCACTCGGCCATAACCCCGCCGGTATAACCGCCGTGGGCGATATTGGGCGGCCCCTCAAAGCGTCGGTCGATGACGATGGCCATCCGTCCCTCTTTATCGAATTTTTTCTCCTTCATGAGGACACCTCGTTTTTTAGTCGGCTCCAGGTCCTTTGTTAATCGGCGAGGTTCACACTTTATTCAGGCGGGCTTTTTTCCGGCGGATAGCCCTGGGCGGACGACGGCTCGGTCCTTTTTTCTTGGTGGACAGACTCGGTTCGAAGTCCTCTTCCGCGACTCCGGCCCCTTTGGTTTCCAAATAATGAGCCATTTCCATCCGGGCTTCGAATTCGGGCGAACTCAAGGCAACGGCCCCGACGGCTTCCACGGCCCTGGCCAGGGCTTGATCCGAGGTCACGACCAGGGCCTGGTTCCTTTTCTTTTCGGCTTCCTTGATAATGACCTGATCGGCCGTCCGACCGGCCGGAGAATAAACGATCTTGATCCCCCGGACACGCTCGGTCTTCTCTCCCAGCCCCGGACCCTCGGCGGCATCGAAGACCACGGTGATCGGCCAGGGCTTGATCCGGCGATAAGCGGCCAAGCGCTCGATCAAAGCCGCCCGGCCCTCCTCCAGCCCCTTGGCCTCTTCCCGGGACAGGCCGGGGCTGGTCCGGATCAAGTTATAACCATCGATAATCAAATGCAGCCCCATGGCTTGATTTTCTTTGGACCTGGGCCTCGGGCTTGAGCCGGGCCGAGGGCTGTGGCTATTCGCCCAATTTCACCTTGGTTAAATCAGACCAGGGCGGGGATCGCCCGCCCTCGGCCGAAACCTGATCCAAAGAGGGGTTTTTTCAAAATAATCTCAATTTTTCAAAATAGTTATGGCTATGGCCGCTTCGGTGCCGTGGACCACTCCGCCCCCGTTCTGGGCCAACCCGACTTTGGCTCCTTCAACCTGTCTCTTCCCGGCCTTGCCGGCCAGATGCCAATAAATCTCCACGATCTGCCTCACCCCGGTGGCCCCGATAGGATGGCCCTGGGATTCGAGTCCACCCGAAGGGTTGACCGGGATCTTTCCGCCCAGGGTCGTGTGCCCGGCTTCAGCGAACGGTCCGCTTTCCCCGATGGGACAGAAGCCCAGTTCCTCGGTGGCGTAAAGTTCACCGTAAGCCGTGGCGTCGTGGACTTCGGCTACGTTGACGTCTTCCGGACCGATCCCGGCTTTTTCGTAAGCCTTTCGGGCCAGCCTGACCAAGGGCGTCTCCAGACCCTCCTGCCGATCCTGGCCGCTGCCCAAAACCGTGGCCCCCACTTCCACTGGTCTGCCCGCCCCTATTTTCCGGGCGAACTCGTCGGAACACACAATCAAGGCCGCCGCGCCATCGCCGATGGGCGAGCACATAGGTACGGTCAAGGGCCAGGTCACCTCGGGCGCGGCCAGGACTTCCTCGATCGAGAAAGGTTTTTGATACTGAGCCAGGGGATTCATGGTTGAATGATAATGGTTTTTGGAAGCAATGGCCGCCAATTGGCGCTGGGTCGTGCCGTACTTCTCCATGTGCTGCCTGGCCCAGGTGGCGTAAGCGTCCATGAAGATAGTCCTTTGGCCCGACTTTTGTTTGGGAGCCTCGCCCCTGGCTTCCTGGGCCTTTCTGATTTCTTCCTCTTTCTTTTCAAAATCGGCCATGATCTGAGGCAGGGCCTCGACGTCCATGCAGCCCAGGAAGGCCCCCAGGACTTTTTGCCGGTCTTCCATGTACATTTTTTCCATGCCCAGTGCCAGGGCCACGTCGATCTCGCCCAGGGCGATCATGGCCCAGGCCCCGTTGAGGGCCGTGGCCGAAGAGGCGCAGGCGTTCTCTAAATTGACCACCGGTATGTACCCAATGCCCAACTCCCGGAGAACCACCTGCCCCCGGACTGATTCCTGCCCGAAAAGGACGCCCTGGGAAGCGTTGCCCACCCAGGCCCCTTCAAGTTGATCTTTGGTGAGACCTGCATCCCGAAGGGCCAGGTCAATGGCCTCGGCCGCGAGGGACTTGAGGTTCCGATCAAGGTGTCGGCCCAGCTTGGTCATGCCCGCGCCGATGATTTTTACTTTACGCATTCTTATAGCTCCTTCGCCTCATAAATTGTATCCATACCATGGTTACAATAAACGATTATATTATTATTTTACCCGGCGTCAAATTCTTCTCCAATGAATTCCTGGCCGAGAAAATCAGACAAAGGCCGAGAGTCCCAGCATCTCTCTGGCCACGGTCAACTTCTGAATCTGGGTGGCGCCGTCCGGGATGGTCATGACCCTGGCTCCGCGAAAGAGCTTTTCCACCGGATATTCCGGGGACAGGCCGTAGGCCCCGTGGACCTGAATGGCCATCGAGGTGACCTTGACCGCCGCTTCGGTGGCGAAAAACTTGGCCATGGAGGCTTCCTTGTGCATCCGAACGCCCTGATCGACCAGGGCTGAGGCCCGATAGGTCAAAAGCCTGGCCGTATCGGTCAAGGCGGCCATGTCGGCGATCATTCCCTGGATGAGCTGGAACTGCCCGATGGGCCGGCCGAACTGGGTCCTTTGTCGGGCATAAGCCACGGCTGCCTCAAGGGCTTTTTGGGCGAAGATCACGCTGTTCAGAGCCACCAGGCATCGGGCCGACTGGAAAATGACCATGGTCTCCCTGAGACCCTCCCCGGGCAATCCGATCACGTTTTCCTTGGGTATCCGACAGTTCTCAAAAAGGAGTTCGCCCACGGGCGGGAGGCGCGGGTCTTCTCCCAATATAGGAATGGCCTTGGTCTCAAAGGGAGACACTTCTTTATCCACCAGGAAAAAGCTTATCCCTTTGGCCCCCTGGCTGGGGTTCGAATTAGCCAGGACCAGACAGATATCAGTGAATGAGCCGTTGGAGATCCACATCTTGGTCCCGTTGATCACGTATTGATTATTCTCCAGGACGGCCCGGGTCTGGACGGCCCTAGGATTCGAACCGACATTGGGTTCGGTGATGCCTACACAGCCTATTTTTTCCCCGGCTAACAACGGTGGAAGATAGGCTTTTCTTAGTGTTTCACTGCCCAGGACCTGGATTTGATTGGCCGCCCCGCCGGTGATCATAACCAGAATGAATATTTCCGGGTCCAGCTCCTCCATCAGCAACACGTAAGTCAGGAAATCCAGTCCGGCCCCGCCGGCCTTTTCCGGAATTACTCCTCCCAAATAACCCAAGGGGATTAGCTTCTTTAACAAGCCCTTGATTTGTTCGGGCGTCATGGCTTGGTGTTCAGGAAATTGCGCCAGATAAGGCCGCACCTCCCGCTCCATCAGCCGGCGGGCCGATTCTTTCAGCATTTTTTGTTCTTCGGTTAATTCGAAATTCATAGTCAAACCTTTTACTTTTTTAAATAAACGCCGAGAGTCCCAGCATCTCTCTGGCCACGATCAATTTCTGAATCTGAGTGGTGCCGTCCGGGATGGTCATGACTCGGGCTCCCCGGAAAAGCCGCTCGACGGGATATTCGGGTGACAGTCCATAAGCCCCGTGGACCTGGATGGCCATGGAGGTCACCTCCACGGCCGCTTCGGTGGCGTAAAACTTGGCGATGGACGTTTCCGCGGGGCACCGCTTCCCTTGATCGACCAGCGAAATGGCCCGATACGTCAAAAGTCTGGCCGCGTCGGTCAAGGCGGCCATGTCGGCGATCATGGCCTGGATGAGCTGGAATCGCCCGATGGGCCGGCCGAACTGGGTCCTTTGTCGGGCATAAGCCACGGCGGCCTCGAGGGCTTTTTGGGCGTACATGACGCTGTTGAGAGCGACCAGGCAACGGCCCCGCTGGAGAAGAATCAAGGTTTCCTTATGCCCTTGGCCCGGAACACCCAAGATGTTGCCCTTGGGCACCCGGCAGTCCTCGAAAACCAGCTCGCCCACGTGCGGCAGTCTGGGGTCGTCGCCCAGAATAGGCGTGGCCTTGGCTTCGAAGGGGGAGACCTCTTTATCCACGATAAAACGGCGGATGCCTTTGCCCCCGAGAGTCGGGTCGATGGTGGCCATGACTATGCCCAGGTCGGCGAAAGCGCCGTTGGTGATCCACATCTTGGCGCCGTTTATAATATAATTATCCCCGTCCGGGACGGCCCTGGTCTGGATGGCTTCGGAATTCGACCCGATATTCGGCTCGGTGATCGCGCCGAAACCGATCTTTTCGGCCTGGATTATCGGGGGAATGAAGGTTCTTTTCTGCTCCTCGGTCCCACCCGCACTGATCTCCTGGGCCGGCACGGAGGTGAGCATGACTAAAAGAAACAGATAAGGATCGAGTTCTTCCATCAGCAGGCACCAGGTCAGAAAGTCCAGACCGGCCCCGCCGTATTCCTCGGGGATGGTGCTGCCCAGATAGCCCAACGGAATCAGCTTCTTCAGTAAAGTCTTGATTTCCTCCGGCGTCAGTCGGCGATCATCAGGAAACTGGTCCAAATAAGGTTTGACCTCTCGTTCCATGAGCCGGCGGGCCGATTCCTTGAGCATTCTTTGCTCATCGGTCAGTTCAAAATCCATGAAGAAATCCTCCTTGCCTTTATCTATACATAAAGAAAAAACATGTAATTTATCGGTTATTGGCGGCCTGGATTCCCGCTTGCGCGGGAATGACGTTGGTAACTATACGTCATTTATCTGAAAGTCGACACTGAATGCACCTTTTTCACCTGACCTGAAGCTCCGCCCGTCACCCCCGCGCAAGCAGGGGTCCAAAAAAGGATCATCCCGAAGACCGGGTTCCCTTTCGCGGGAACGACGCCTTGGAGATATCGGGCCGGAAAAACAATCACGCCTCATGTAACCGGACTTTCATTTCCCGGTTGTGCCTTAAAGGGCATGACGGTTCCAGCGAAAGCAGGAATCTACTTCCATCGGCCCGACAGAAAAAGGCGGAAAATGCCACCGTTCGCTAATAGGTTACAAAAATCTTTATCGGCTAGCGGCCCTTGAAGACGGGCTTTCTTTTTTCGACAAAGGCCTGCATGCCTTCCCTGGCGTCCTCGCTCTGCCTGAGGTGGGCGGCGCAGCGGGCTTCAAATTCGAGGGCGGTCGTTAGGTCCGTCTGCAGGCTTCTTTGAACCGAGGCCTTGATCATTCTCAAGGAAAGCGGTGGGCGTTCGGCCAACTCGGCGGCCCAGGTTTTGGCTTCGGCCATCAATTGCTCGGGCGGGACGACCTTGTTGACCAGGCCGATGCGGTGAGCTTCCCGGCCGTCGATCCGGTTGCCGAAGTAGAGGAACTCTTTGGCCCGGCCCGGACCGATCAGCCTGGGCAGCCGCACTGTGCCCCCGCCTGCGGGCATGACGCCCAACTTGACCTCGCCCAATCCAAAGCTGGCCGCCTCCGAAGCGATCCGAAAATCGCAGCAGAGGGCCAGTTCCAAGCCGCCGCCGTTGCAGGCGCCGTTGACCGCGGCAATGACCGGCTTGCTCAAATCTTCAAGTTTGTTGAAAAAAGTGTAGCGCCGGTCAATGGGCAATGGTTTGGCCTGGGGGTCGGCTATTTCCTTGATGTCCGCGCCGGCGCAAAAACCCCGGCCGGCCCCGGTGACGATCACCACCCTGGTTTCCGGGTCTTCCTCGATCTGGTCTAAAGCCTTATTCAGGTCCGCGATCAATTGATAGCCGAGGGCGTTGAGACGTTCCGGCCGATTCAGGGTCAGCAGACAGACCCCGTTCTCCTTTTCCAACAGAAGAGTTTGGTATTCCATGACGATTTTCCTTCTTTCAAGGTGAAACCTCTAAATCACGCCCTTTTCCCTTAATTCGCCGATTTCCCGGTCGTTGTAACCCAAGGCCTTGAGCACCTCTTCGGTGTGCTCTCCAGGCATGGGACTGAATCTTTTATACTGAGGCGGGGTCCCAAACAGCTTGAAGGGCGAGCCCAACTGCTTGACCAGGCCCAGAACGGGGTGCTCCCGCTCGAACATCATCCGCCGATGGACGATCTGGGGGTCCTCGAAGGCTTCCTCGAGATTCAAGACGGGCGCGGCGGCAATATTTTTGTCCTTGGACCACTCCCACCACTCATCCCTGGTCTTGGTTAAAAACGTCTTGCGGAAAAAAGCAAAGATTTCTTCCTTTTTATTCGGATCGGTCGTCCATTGGTGCGGGATGAACTCTTCACCGCCCAAGGCCCGGCACAGGTTTTCCCACAGCCAGGTCTCGACACAGGCGATGCTGAAATAACCGCCGTCCTTGGTTTGGTAATTGTTAGCGAAAGGTTCCGCGCCGGTGAAAACGTGCTCGCCCCGTCTGGGCGGCTGACCGTTCAAAAAGTACAAGGCCGATTGGATGGCCAGCAAGGAAAAGACGCCGTCGGTGTAAGATATATCTATATATTGTCCCCGGCCCGTGTTCATCCGGGCCAAAAGGGCCAGGAGGATGGCGATCAGGGAATGCATGGCCGCACTGGCCATGTCGGCGATGATATTGCTGGGATTGATCGGAGGCCCGTCTTTCTCCCCGATCAGGCTCAAGGCCCCGGCGATGGACAAATAATTGGAATCGTGTCCCGGAATTTGGCTGTATGGACCGTCCTGGCCGTACCCGCTGACCGAGCAATAAATGATTTTTGGATTCAACTCCTTAATCTTGGAATAGCCGATGCCGAGGCCGTCCATGGTGCCGGGTTTGGAGTTTTCGATGATCACGTCGGCCTGACCGGCCAGTTTATAGAAAACCTCCAACCCTTCCCGGGTTTTCAGGTTCAAAGAAAGGCTTCTTTTGTTGCGGTCGATGAAAAAATAGGCCGAAAAAGTCTCCGGGCCGCCCGTCATGGGCACGGGGAAGACGAATCCCGGCGGATCGATCCTAATGACTTCGGCCCCGAAATCGGCCAGGACCATGGCGGCCATGGCCGGTGGATACGACCGGCAAAGATCGATAATTTTAACATTTTTTAAGGCGGTGTCCTCCCCCTGGCTGGCTTTGGCTTCCATGGCCTCCTCCTTCCGCATTTATTTAAAAATCAGTAGATATGGGACAGGCTTATTTCCCTTTAAAGACCGGTTTTCTTTTTTCCATCATGGCCTTGACCCCTTCTTTAAAATCCTGGCTGTTTAAAAGTTCTATCTGGGCAAAGCCGATTATATCCAAGCCGTTCATCAGGTCCATATCCACGGTCTGATCAATCATCCTCTTAGCGATGCCCACGGCCAAGGGGGAACATTCCCTCAGGCGCCGCGCCAATTGTTTGGCTTCCGAAAGCAGTTGATCGGGCGGGACGCACTTGTTGACCAGGCCGATGCGTTCGGCCTCCCGGCCGTTAACGATCTGGCCGGTCAGGATTAGTTCCTTGGCCTTGCTGAGCCCCAGCATGCGGGTCAGCCTGGGAATCCCGCCGCCGTCGGGAATCATGCCGAAAGTGACTTCCGTGAAGATGAACCTGGCTTGTTCCGAGGCGATGCGAAAGTCGCAAGCCAGGGACAACTCCACCCCGCCGCCGGCCGCCGGTCCGTTCACGGCGGCGATGACGGGTTTCTCCATCTGTTCCAACAGGTTGATCGGCTGTTGAATCACTTCCCGCAAAAGACGTCGAAATTCGGCCCCGGTTTCGAAATCAGACAGGGTTTTCAAAAGGTCTCTATCGGCTCCCGAGCTGAAGCCTCGGCCCTGGCCGGTGATGATCAGGACAAAAATCTCCGGATCCTGATTGACCTGTTTCAGGGCGTCAAACAACTCCTCCGAGCTTTCCCAGGTCATGGAGTTGAGCCTCTCGGGCCGATTGAAATGCAAAGTGGCTACGGAGTCTTCTTTTTCCAAGATCAAAGTTTTGAAGGCCATCTTTTCCTCCCGTCAATATCCCCCGACCTTTGAGGGCGGGTTATTGGAAGTATAAAAAAGTTTTGGCGCTGAGTTGTTTTTCTTGACAGGGTTGGAGGAAGCGCGGCAACCCGCGCCTCCTCGACTAGATTTAAAGGTCAACTTGCCGCTTAATCTGCGGGAAAAGCATTAAATCTTGCACCCGACTTCGAAGGCCTCCTCAAGGGCCTGGGCCACCTGGCCCGGCTCGCGGCATGAGCCGATCACGTAATATTCCGCTCCGGTTTGAGCCAGGAATTCCGCCGTTGCGGTCCGGCATTTCAAGCCGGCGGCCAGGACCACCGTATCGGACGGAATTTCCTTTTCCTGGTCTTCCTTGTCCCGCACCACGACCCCGCCGTCTTTGATCTTGATCACCTTGGTCAAGGTGTGGATGGTCATTTTCTTTCTGGCCCGGCCGACCACGCCCCAGCGCATGGTCGGACCGATGTCGGCCGCCACGGACTTGAGCATCTCGATCATCGTGACCTTCTTGCCCTGGTCGGCCAGGTATTCGGCTGTTTCTATGCCGACCAGGCCGCCGCCGATCACCACCACGTTTTGCCCCGCCGCGGCTTTTCCTTTCAAAACATCCAGGGCGGTGACCACATTCGCCCCGTCGATCCCAGGTATGGCCGGAATCAAGGCCCCGGCCCCGGAGGCCGCGACCACCGCGTCCGGCTTCATCTCCCGGAACTTTTCCGGCGTGAAAGCCTGGCCCAGCCGGACCTCTATGGGTAAAATCTCCATCTGATAAGTGTAATAGTCGATGATGTTTTTCAGTTCTTCCTTGTGGGGCGGAACGACGGCCAGATTGAGCAGCCCGCCCAAGGTTTTCTCTTGTTCAAAAAGAGTGACCTGGTGTCCGCGGACCGCGGCCAGCCGGGCCGCTTCCATCCCGGCCGGACCGCCGCCGACCACGACCACCCGCTTTTTCTTCTCGGCCGGCTTGACCAGTCCTTCCCCTTCCCGGCCCAGTTCCGGGTTGAAGGAACACTTCAGCTCGGCCTGTGCCTTGCCGAATAGAACGCTCATCATCTGGTCAAAACAGTAACAGCAGGCCGTGCAGCGCCTGATCTCTTTGGTCCGCCCCTCCATGGTCTTCTTGACGAAGTCCGGATCGCACAGCATGGTCCGGCCCAAGCCGATCAAGTCCGCTTGGCCTTTCGCCAAAATGTCGGCGGCCACAAAGGGATCGTTGATTCGTCCCACCGTGGCCACGGGGACATCGACCGCCTGCTTGACCGCCGCGGAAATATAGGTAAAGGCCCCGCGCGGGACGAACATGGGCAGCATGGGCCGGGCGGCTTCGTGCCAACCGGCCCACATATGCAGGCGATCCGCGCCGGCCTCGATAAAAGCCGGGGCCAAAATCAGGGCGTCCTCCAAGGTCTTGCCGCCTTCAAGGCCGTCCTCGCCGTCAAACTTGATGCAGATGTTTAAATCATCCCCGACCAGTTTCCGCATCTCCCGGATCACGGCCAAGGCGAAAGCCGCCCGGTCCAGGGTCGTCTCCCCGCCCCACTTGTCCTGGCGCTTGTTGGTCAGCGGGGAAAGAAATTGACTGACCAGGTATCCGGAACAGGCCACGATCTCCACCCCGTCGAAACCGGCCTTCTTAGCCCGAAGCCCGGCCTGGGCGAAGGCCTCGACCAGGTCGTCAGTCTCTTCGGTGGAAAGCTCTCGTGGAGTCTCGCCGGTGTACCGGGAAGCGATGGGCGACGGGGCCACCGGCTGCCGGCCGAGGAGACGGCCCAGGGAATAACGCCCGCCGTGGTTGAGCTGGGCCACGATTTTGGCCCCGCCTTCACGGACCTTGGCCGCCAGAGGGACCAAGGTCTGGAGGTCCTCGTCCTTTTCCAGCCGGGGTTCATGGGCCTCGCCCAGACGGCCGCTGGGGTGAACGCTGATCACCCCGGTGTGGATCAAACCGACCTCGCCCCTGGACCGCGCCGCCAGGTAATCGGCCAAACGGTCCAAGTCAAACGAGGTGCCCATCGGGGCCATAAAAAACCGATTTTTCAGCACCAGATTCGGCATTTCCAGAGGCTCGAATAAAATGTCCAATTTGGCGTCTCTCATATTCGTCTCCTGTAATCCTGATAATGGTTTATTTTTTTAATTACGGCCCCGGGCCGCGTTTTTGAGCGTCTATAGGCAAAAAAGTCGGTTCGGCCCCACATCCATTCCGGGCGAGGGCTTCGGCCCGCCGATTTCGATTTTTCCCGTTGGGCAAGAAATCTGAAAAACCATTTACGGGCGTGACCGGCCCATCCAACTTAAACGAACGTTCGGTTATGTTTTGTCTTAAAAGGGATATGGCTGTTTTCTTCCATAAAACATAAACTTGGTTGTATTATGTTGAATCGTTCCGGTCAAGGATGAACCCTTGACATTTAATCTAAAAATTAAATCAAAAAATAAGGTCTTTGACCACAAAATTCGGCTTCCTCTTTTCAAAAAAGGCCGTCGCGCCCTCGGTCATATCGCCCAGAGCGTCCAATTTGGACGAATATTTTAACTCGATGTTCAACCCCTCGGACCCTTCCTGGTTTACAAACCTGTCCTCTGCGGCAGCTTTTCGGTCAGAATATCTATGGCCGTATTAACCATATCATTGAAAACCGCTCCAGCGCTTTTGATTTCTTTGATCAGGCCCACACCTTGCCCGGCAATGGGGACCACGTATTCGCTTTTTCCGCTGTGAGCGATGCTTTTATAAAGATCCCAAACAAGAAATCCCTGGAGCGGCATAGGGAGATAGGACATTCCCGATTTGTCCCAATATTCGATCAATTTATTCTTCAGATGGCGAGCCGTCTTGCCTGTTGAAATTTTACTGACCACCGTACTTTCGTCGTCAGCCTCCAACATTCTTTTCAGCCAGATATCAACCCAGAAAGAGGTCGTAAAGGCAATCTCGTCCTCGATTGCATCCATATTGGCCTCCTTGGTGGCCAGAAAGGCTGTCCCGACCCAGACGCCTTCCGCCCCCAAGGCCAGGGCGGCGGCTAAGCCACGACCGTCCCCAACGCCCCCGGCCGCGACCACAGGAAGTGGATTGACCGCATCGACGGCTTGAGGTATTAAAGAAAAAGTGCCCACCCGCCCAGTATGTCCTCCACCGTCGTATCCCTGAGCCACGACAAAATCGACGCCGGATTCTTTTAACCGGACCGCGTTTTTTGTGTTGCCCACACAACCCGTGACCAGCATCCCGGCCTTATGGGCATCCGATACCAGCCACCCAGGATTACCCAGACCTGAGGCAAAAAGGGCGAGGCCTTCATCAATACAGATTTTTACCACTTCCTGAACGACTTCCAGGCTTATGTTCGACCAAAAATCCTCCGATTTCACTGCGGGCAAGCCGAGCTCTGTCATCAAGTCCTTCACAAAGGCGAAGTGATCGGGCGGCAGAATATCCTGGATATTTTTCGGGAGGGACATGGAGGACGAAAGTTCATGGGGCAAGATCAGGTCCAACCCAAAAGGCTTATTCGTAAGGCTTTTTGTTTTTTTTATCCATCGCCGCACCTGTTCCGGACTCAAACCCGTTGCCCCCAAAACGCCTAGTCCTCCGGCATTGGAAACGGCTGCTGCCACGGCGGGACCGGAACAAGCTCCCATTCCGGCCAGGAGGATAGGGTATTCGATGTTCAGCATTTCACAGAGCCTTGTCTTGAGATTTTTCTTTTTAACCATGATCAACTCCTTTTCATTTTTTTCCTTTGAGTCCATTTTCATCTGATCCTGGAAAAGCGCCCCAAGATTGTCCAGACCACTAAACGGCAAAATTATGGCTTCAGAGACATGGAGTTTCTCAAACTCAAAGTCACGGCCATTTATAAGGCCCAGTCCACTTTCGTCGGATTAAATCGACGATCGGAATTAAGGACTGTAAGCCCTCAGATTTTCCGCTCAGAGGGTCTCGGACCGGAGACCCACATTTATCTTAATTTTTAGGCCGAGCATGAATTAGAAATTCAAATCTTTGACTATAAAATTCGGCTTTCTCTTTTCAAAGAAGGCTGTGGCGCCCTCGGTCATATCGCCCAGAGCGCCCAATTTGGCTATATATTTTAACTCGATATTCAACCCCTCGGCCAGGGAGACGTCCAGGCCGTCATTGATGGCCCGCTTGGCCGTCTTGACCGCGGCGGGACTCTTTTCAGCTATCTTTTGGGCCAGCTTCATCGCCTCCGGGATGAGCTGATCCGGCTGAACCACCTTATCAACCAAACCGATATTGAAGGCCTCATCGGCGGGAATTCTCAGGCCGGAATAAATCAGCATCTTGGCCCGACCCGGGCCGATCAGACGAGGCATACGTTGAGTTCCGCCGCCACCGGGAACCACGCCGTAAGTCACCTCCGGCAGACCAAAAATCGCTTCGGTGGAAGCG
>Ga0209163_1001551_pt1 | contig 24154 bp, 18 predicted proteins | sample MTBAKSrepl2MetaG_FD_187457 | JGI IMG/M metagenome (GOLD analysis project Ga0209163, IMG submission 187457) | Enrichment culture microbial communities om Arthur Kill intertidal strait, New Jersey, USA, that are MTBE-degrading - MTBE-AKS2 (Arthur... | ecosystem: Environmental > Aquatic > Marine >...
CCCCCCCCGGATGATCATATCCTTGGCCCGGCCCAGGATCCACAGGCAACCCTGTTCGACCTTGACAATATCGCCGGTGGTGGTCCATCCGTCCGGATCAAATACGGTGGCGGTGAGCGCCTCGTCCCGGTAATATCCGGCCGGTGCATGGGGACCCCGGAAATAGAGAATACCCGGATGGCCTTCGGGAACTTCTTTTCCGTCTTTATCCAGGAGTCGCACCTTGTTCCCGGGAAGCATGCGGCCCACGCTCCGCCGCCGCAGTTCCTTGGAATCGTCCACCCGGCACCCCGAAACCGACCCCATGTCCTGGGTGCCCAGGTCGCTGGTGATGACGGCCTCGAAGGCCTGTTCGGCTTCCTCGGCGATCTGGGGGGAAAGGTATCCGCCGGCGGACCGGATGAAGCGCAGGGAGCTCAAGTCATACTTGGAAGGATCGGCTTCCAGCATCCGCACCAGGTGTGTAGGAACGACCCCGATGGCCGTGGCCCGTTCTTTTTCAATGAGGGAAAGTGCCGCCTCCGGGGAAAATTCTTCGAGCATCACGGTCTTGGCGCCGGCCAGGGGCGCAGCGAAGTAGGTCAGGGTTCCGGCGGCACCCCCGGCATGGGGGGCGATGGCCATGGTGATGTCGTCTTTCGTCAAGTCCCACAGCCCGATGCGGCCCTTGGAGGTGCAAATCCGCGGGGCGGTGGGCCATTCCACCAGCTTCGGAATTCCCGTGGTCCCGGAGGTTGTGGTGAGGAGGGCCACGTTCCACAGGGGATCGAGGCGGCGCCCGTCGAGAAGCGATGCATCCACGGATTTTTTTGCCCGTTCAAAGGCCATCTTCGTCAGGGAATGGGTCCCTTCGGGCGCACCGGAAGGCACCTGGTCGTCGAAAAGAAATATTTTTTTCAAATGGGAGAACCCTTTTTGGAGTTCCCGGTACATCTCGAGATAATCGAACTTGTTGTACATGTGCGGGATCACGACGGCGGAGGCTTGCGTGCGCTCCACCATGTAATGCAATTCCCGCTGCCGCAGGTACGGATACACGGTCAGGGAGATGAGGCCTGCGCGTTCACAGGCGATGCGGGCCAGAAACCCGAAGACGCTGTTGGGAGATTGGATGATGACCCGGGAAAACTTTTCGATGCCCATCGCCACCCAGGACGCGGCGATGGCATCCACAAGGGTTTTGGCGTCGGCCCATGTGAGCCGGTACCGGGAATCCACCAGGGCTTCCCGATCTCCCAACTCCCGGGCGTTTTTTTCATAAAAATCAAAAAACGTCTCCTGGGTCCAGTATCCGTCACGGACGAACTCATCGACCATTTTTTCGGTGTATCGAATCGGTTTCAAATGGATCCCTCCTTTGCGATTGGCAACGTCCTGAAAATGCTTTTGTGATCTGAAGTTACGCCGTTCCGGATTCGTCTTTTTTCTTCCTGGCGCGAAGCCCGGCATTGAAGGTATCCCAGAAATCCTTGTCCTTGTCCTTCCATGCCGCCCCGAAGCGCTTTTCAAAATAGGAACTCGAAAACCGTTCCTCCCAGGCATCCCAGGGATTCACTCCCTCTTTTTTGGATTTCAAGGCATCGATCAGAAAAGACTCGATGTTGTGGAGTTCCTCTTTGGGGACATAGGAGGCAGCCCCTTCTTTGATGGATTTGACGATGCTTCCCGGGGTCAGTGCATGGGCCGTGAGCATGACGGCGGGAATCCCTTTCTTCTTTGCGATCTCGAGAAGCCCGTATCCGCCTACCCCCATGATATCCAAAACAGCCAAATCGAATTCCCGGGTTTCCAGAAGGCGCCTGGCCTGTTCAAAGGAAAACGCCTTGATGATTTCACACATGGGCAGAAGATCTTCCAGCGTCTCCAGGATGTCCGGTTCGTCGTCAACGGCGAGAATCCGTTTTCCGTTTAAAGGATTGTCGGGCATAACGTACACTCCTTGGTTCGGCCCGGCGGAAAGCATATGAACTGCTGAATCCTTCCCGGCCGTGCCTTTAATGTGGAGGAGCGGTTGCGCCGGAAAAGGCCTTGCCGGCGCAACCGAGGAAAATTACAGTCCCAATTCAGACCATCGGGACTCCACCCGCTTGACCACATCCGGATCCAGTTCGATGGGAATCGGCTTTTTCTTCCACTCGTAGGGAATGGTGGCGTCCATGAGGAGCCTGCCCGTGATTTCCCGGGACTCGATGGGCAAGGACGGATCCAGCGGCGTGGAACGGCCCCGCTTGATGACCTGGCATCGGTTGGGTTGAAACCGGAAACTCAAGGCGTACATGACCCGGGGGAGGTCCCAGGGATCGATGTCTTCGTCCACCACGATGACGGTTTTCAGGCCGTAGGCCCCCATCTCCGTGGAAACGGCCGCCGTGAGCACCTGGTCGGCATGCCCGGGGTACATCTGCTTCAGGGAAATAATGGCCAGGAAACGACCCGAACCTTCCGGCGGGCAGTACACGGCCTTCAATCCCGGAATCTTCATGGCGAGCAGCTGCTGCCACAGGGCAGCCCCGTAAGACAGCGCCATGGTCATGTGGGTGTCCGTGACGGCCCGGCCCACGGTGGTTCCCCAGAAGATGGGGTTGTTCCGGAATGTGACACACTTGACATCGATGAAATTGCGGGGATCGGTTCCCACGCCCGAATAGTATCCCGTGTACTCGCCGAAGGGGCCTTCATCCATGAATTTATCCGCGTCCACCTCACCTTCCACGACGATTTCCGCGTGGGCCGGAACAGGCAGGTCCACCGTCTCCCCTTTGACCACTTCCACCGGTTCCTCCCGGAGAGCGCCGCACACATCGTATTCTGAGACGAAGGCCGACACCCGCGCGGCGCCCAGGACAAAGAGGAGCGGGTCGCACCCCACCACCGAGGCCACCGGCATGGGCTTTTTCATCTTTTGATACTTTTTCAGCATGATGTCCGCGTGTTTCCCCTTGATAAACTGGGTGCCGATCTTGTTTTTCCCCAGAAGCTGGCTCCGATAAGTCCCCAGGTTGACCCATCCGGTCTCGGGGTCCTTGCTGATGATGAAATGGGCCGTCCCAAAGTATCGCCCGCCGTCCATGGGGTAGAATTTGGGAACGGGAAACTGGTAAAGGTCCACGTCGTCACCCATGAGGATATTTTCCTTGCACGGCGCCTGGGATTTATCCACTTCCTTGGGCGGCACCAGGTGCTCTCCGAGCCTGGCCCAGGCCACGTAGAGGTCCACCAGGGTGGAATCCAGGGGCTGGCCCATGATCATCGCCAGGCGTCTGGTGGTGGTGCACACGCTGGTGATGACCGGCGTCTTGTAGTCTTTGACGTTTTCAAACAACAGTGCCGGCCCGGCTTTTTCTTCGTTGAGCTTGGCGATGTGGGACAATTCCAGGTCCCAATCCACTTCCGCCGTGATCCGTTTCAACAAACCTTCGGATTCGGCCTTTTTTACAAAGTCCCGCATGTCCTTCATACCCATGAACACAACCTCCTTTTTTACGTTTTCCTTTTTCCCAACATTTCGTTCTTCCGTTTGTTTTACTTCCATCCTGTTTTGCAAGAGTTTCACCAGCGGCACATTCCCTTTTATTGGGTGATCTTGATCCGTTTCATGGCCTGTTCCATGAGGAGCTGGTACCCGCTTTTTGCACCGATCACGGATTGGGTCTTTTTCCGGCTCCAGACAGTTTCGGGCCGTGCCTGGACGATAAAGACGCTTTCCGGGAAGGTCATGTCCGAATCGATGGCCCATTCAATATCCATGGGTTTCCCGTAATGGCGTTCGATGTATTTCGCGATTTTGACCAGTTCCTTGACTTCTTGATCCTCCAGGCAGCAGACGCACTGCCGTTTGGGATCCACCTCCGCGTTGATCACCTTTCCCTGCTTTGCATCGAAAACGCATTCGATATGTTTGGCGGAGATGTTTTTCACACCGGCTTCCAATATGACCTTATCCACCACAAAACGGTCTGGGTTCACGGATCCGGAGACCACGGTCTCCCCGAGCCCCCAGCTCCCTTCAATGACCACCTTGGACGCATCCCCGTCGGTGGGATTGAGGGTGAACATCACGCCGGCCGCCTTGGCGTTGACCATTTTTTGGACCCCTACGCTGATATAAACCTTTTCATGGGGAAATTGATTTCGAATCCGGTACGCGATGGCCCGGGAAGTAAAAAGGCTGGCCCAGCAACGCTGGACATGATGGGTTACGCCGGCACCCCCTTGAATCCACAGGTAGGTATCCTGTTGCCCGGCAAAACTGGCAGTGGGAAGATCTTCAGCGGTAGCGCTCGATCGAACCGCCACCGGGGTTTCCGGTAGGCCGCATTCGCGACAAAGTCGATCGTATCCTTCTTCAATGGCGTCCCGAATTTCCGAAGGAAGGGGCGTCTCCTCGATCCGGCGTTGAAGGGTTTCACTGGCGGCATCCAAGGATGCCACGTCGCCGGCCTTGACATCGGACAATACTTGAAAAAGCGTGTCCCGGATCCCGGCGTTGTCGATAAAGTGAATATACGCATCGGTGGTCACGGCAAACCCCGGCGGGACCCGGATACCGGCCTTGATCATCTCGCCCAGACTCGCGTTTTTACCCCCCACCGCGGGAAGGGAGTGCTTGTCCAATTCCCTAAAATCCAGGACAAAGGCCATTTTTTTCTTCCTTTCCGGTCCCCTGTCCTCTCCCCTTCCGTTTTCAATGGAAAGGGAGAGGACGATGCACGTATTGAACAGGGGCGGTGAAACCCGGGGGCCGTGGGTTCCACCGGTATCTGATGCTAAGAGGCCCTCTTGACGATGGTGACCACCCCGGTGTCGCCGTCCACCCGAAGGATATCCCCGGTCTTGATGACGGAGGTGGAAACCCCGGTTCCGGTCACCGAGGGGACGCCGTACTCCCGGCATACAATGGCGGCATGACTGGTCAGCCCGCCGATATCGGTCACCGCCGCCTTGATCTGGGTAAAGACCGGCGCCCAGGAGGGGTTGGTGGACGGGCAGACCAGGACTTCACCGGGCTGGAGGTCCACGATGTCCTTGAGGAGCTTGAGAACCCGGGCCGGTCCCTCGGCAACCCCTGCGGAGGATGCAAACCCTTTGATTTCGTTCATGTCGGCGGCTGCGGTAACATCCACGCCCTTGAGCCATTCCTTTACCCTGTCGGTGGTAATCCCCCACAGCATGATGGTGAAGGGCTCCGCCACTTCTTCGGGAGGCACGCCCAGCGCCGGCGTGGGATTCCACTTGCTCGCCGCATCCAGAATTTTTCTTCGTTTTTTCACCTTTTCCTTGTAGTAGGTTCCCCGGTGGGGAATGTCTTCTCCCAAAGCCCACCACGTGGAGAGTTCCGTCAACAGCTCGGGGATTTCATAGCGGTTGAACATGAAGATGTCGCTCGGGCTTTCGATCATTCCGTTTTTGGCCAGAAGGCTTCCAAGCTGGCGGATCTTCTTGAACCAGATGGTGTGGAACCAGTGCTCCACCCAAAAGAGATGATCTTCGGCATACCGGTAGATGGTTCGAATCACCTTGAAGGCGTCATCGAATGATTTCCGGTCTTCATCGGTCTGAATCAGGGCCCGGTACTCGGAAACAATGGCTTCCCGCTGTTTCTCAATATTGTCCAAGGAGCGCTCGATGGTTTCCCCCCGTTCCAGGCGCTCCACATACCCCTTGATGTACCCGAAGGGGATTTCCGGGTGGGTGATCCAGCTTCCTTCATAGTGGAACCACCCGCTGCCGCAGGAGACATGAAACCAGGGATCCTTCGCCTTTTCGTACTCTTCCAGCCATTGCCGGCCGTCAGGGATTTTATTGAGTTCGGATATTTTTTCCTTGACCCCGTCATCTCCTTTGAGGATTTCGGCAACGCCCCGCAGGGAAGTGGCCAGCCGGGCCAGGCGGCACAGCTCTTCTTCCGGCCGGAACATCGAGACATACGCGCCGGCCACCATCTTTCCGATGGCGCTTTCGCTGATCCCGGGGAAGAGTTTCCGGGCCACGTCGGCGAACATAAGGTAGGCCAGGTAGGTGAGGTTGAGCATTTCAAAGTGGTACTGCCACCCCTTGAACATCTGGTTCACCAGGGTGTCGAAGGCGGCGATGATATCATAGGAGACGTAAAATCCGGTGGGCGCCGGGATCACTTTGTCTTCGGGAACGAACTTGGGCAGTTCCTCCGGGATGTTGACGGCGTCCATTTCGTTGCCGAGTTTTTTAAACTTGGAAAGCCACTTATCCCAGAGTTCGTCGTAATGTTCGAAGACGTAAAAGACCCGTTTTTCGAAATGCCCGGCCTTTTCCTGGATGATCTCCGGCGGCGGGGGGGCGACGGCGCAGATGTAAAGGTAGCACCCCATCAAGCGCTGGGCGATCCCCTGGGCCGGAGGAATACAAAAGACCCGGGTGGTATACTGGGAAAGGGCGATCTGCCAGGCCTCCTGGAAAATCAGGTCCAGGGGCGGCAGCGGGTCCGGGGCATGGATCTTGTCCTGGTACCAGAATTGCTGCTTTTCCCACTCGGCCCGGTCCGCGGAAAAGAGATGATGCGTCGGGTACATCTCTTCCCAGCCTTCCAGTTCCGGGGGTACCTGAAACTCGTGGGGATCCGGGAACCTTCCTGCTTTTTCTTCTGCCATTTTTCCTCTCCTTGCGTTAAGGGTTGACGCACATATGAATGGAACGGCCATTCCCGCTTGTGCACGGAAAATAAGGGCACGAATGAAAAAGAGGAAAACCGCATGCCGGAGGGCATGCAATTTTTAAACCCCGGATGGATCGATAGAAAGCGAATCGTGCTGGATTTTCTTTGAGCCCTTTTTCAGACAAAGTCAATTTGATAATTTTTATGTTTTATATAAGATCAATTTATGATAATCTGGTTTATTATAAAGCCACTTTACGATACCGGAAAATTCGATATGATTATTGATCAATTTTTCATACACGGTTTTAAGTTTTGTGTTTGATGTGAGCCAATCGCAGGAGGCCAAAAGAACGCATTTTTTCACTTGGCCCCCTGAACCCTTGAACCCTTGAATCCTTTCTATTATGCTCAATTTCAATCAACTGAGGATCTTTTTCCACGCCGCCAAAAGCCAGAACTTCACCCGGGCGGCAAAGGAGCTTTTCATCACCCAGCCTGCGGTATCGGCGCAGATCAAGGGACTCGAAGAGGCCTGCAACCTGGTCTTTTTTAAAAAGCGGGGACGCCGGGTCTATCTCACCGAGGAAGGAAAAATCCTCTTTGAGCACGCCTGCAAGATCTTTGAATACGCGCAGGAACTCGAAAACATCGTCAACGATTTGCAGCAACTGAAAATCGGAGTCCTTCGCCTGGGGACCACCAAGACGTATGCCCGGTATTTCATGCCCTTCATGATCAGTACCTTTCACGAAAAACACCCGGACATCAAAATTCAGCTCAACGAGGGAAGTTCTCTGGAGATGACCTACAGTCTTCTCGAATTTAAAAACGAAGTGGCGGTCATCGCCAAGGCGGAAGACCATCCCGAGGTCCAGTTCATCCCCTTCAGCCGTGAGGAGGTGATTGTCATCGCTCCGGTCAGCCACCCCCTGGCAGGGAAAAAAAATGTCTCGCTTCAGGAATTGGCCCGGGAGCCCCTCATCATGAAAGAAGCGGGATCCGGCACCCGGAAACGCGTCCTGGAACTTTTTGCCCAGGCCGGGCAGACACCCAATATCCTCATGGAGACCGGGAACACCGAATTCATCAAACAATTGGTGCAGCGAGGAGACGGTGTTGCCTTTCTGGTGAAAGAAGCCGTCTGGACAGAAGTTCAGGAGAAAAAACTTGCCGTGCTTCCGATCCGGGAAAAGCAGCTTTTTTTGGATGTGAGCGTGGCTTATCTGAAAAACCAGCACTTGTCGCCGCCGGCCAGGGCGTTTATCCAGATTTTGGACCAGATCAAACCCGGCGACTTGACTCTCAAGGGGATCGGATCCCTGATGGCGAAAATGCTGGTGAACAGGAATAAAAACCTGAATGTCTCATAGTTGGAGCCATGTCGAGTAAAGGTTTCTTCAAAAAGGAAGGAATGCCATGATCTTTGAAATCGACGGGAAGCGCCCGAAAATCGGCGGGAATGTCTTCATCGCGCCGACGGCGGTGATCATCGGAAATGTGGAGATTCACGACGGCGCCGGCATCTGGTACGGCACGGTGCTACGGGGAGACATGGAATCCATCGTGGTGGGGAAGGAGACGAACATCCAGGACAACTGCATCGTGCACACGGACGACGGCAAACCCGCTGTCATCGGGGACCGCGTCACCGTGGGGCATAGTGCAGTAATCCATGGATGCACCATCGAAGAGGAATGCCTCATCGGCATCGGCGCCGTTGTCTTGACCGGTGCCCTGGTCAAAAAACACACGGTGGTGGCGTCCGGAAGCGTCATCCGGGAAAACCAGGCGGTGGGGCCTTCTCAACTGGTGGCCGGCACGCCGGCCGATGTCAAACGCATCCTTTCCGAAAAAGAGTTGACGCTTTTAAAAAAACCGGTGGAAAACTACCTTCGCCTGGCGCGCATGCACGCGACGATCAGACAAATCGATCCCTTTTGATTTCCTGGAAAAGGCACCGATGGCTACCCTTCAAAAGCATCCGGGGTGCCGGACAACGCCGGACACCCCGGAGAAATCCAATTCCCGGCAGATGTTTTTTTCTGCCGATCGAAGCAACGCCGCGGTCACTGTTTAATGGCGATCCCGAAATTCAGCGCGCTCGTGGTATCGTAACCCACAAAACTCCAGAAGCCTTTGCCGGGATCCAGTTTTCCCTGGGGAAAGGTCACCACACCGCCGTCCGAGGTTGTCACTGATCCTCCGGTCAGCCCGTTGGCATCGATGGCCATAGTGCCGCCCGTCACGCTGATGGCTGTGCCGTCCGGACCCACGTAGCTGCCGCCCGTGACATTCCCGGCAGCATCCATCGTAAACAATCCATAGGCCCAATAAAAGCCCACGGCAGGATCAATGATATAGAAGTGGGCATGCCATGCGCCTGCGCCGTCCGCTTGCGAAAAAGCACCCCCCGCTTTCACGGCCACGCCCAGGTTGACGGCACCCCCTGCGTCCTTGCCCACAAAACTCCAGATCCCTTTTCCCGGGTCCAGCTTTCCTTCAAAGATACCCGTATTCCCCGTGGCGTCGGTGATGGTTCCCGTTGAAACACCGTTCGCGTCCATGGCGATACTCCCCCCGGTCACCCCGATGGTGGTACCGTCCGGGACAGTGAAATTTCCGCCGGTCACATTCCCGGAAGCGTTCAGCGTAATCGTTCCAAATGCCCAATAGTACCCCACAGCAGGATCGTATTCAATAAAATAGAGATGCCACGTGCCGGCCAGATCGGCCCCGGAAAACGCACCGCCGCCTTTTATCAATACGCCGTAGGACAATCTCGCTCCATTATCGACCCCGACAAGATTGATAATCTGTTTCCGGTAATCCATTTTCCCGTGTGGAAACGCGATACTGCCTTCCTGCCCTGCCAAAGCACCGGACACCACCCCGTTTGCATCCAGGGCAAGACTTCCTCCGACAATCACCCCGGGTTCACCGCCAGAGTCGGTGAAGCTGCCGCCCGTCACGTTACCGGCACCGTCAACGGTGAATGTTACGGATAGCCAAAAAGTGCCTTCATTATCGGTCGCAAAGACGTGTCCATACCAGGTGCCTGCAAGATCAGCGGTCGAAAAGGCCTGTCCCTCTCCATAAAGGGGCAGCAACAAGAACATGGAAAGAATCAGCGCGCCGAAAACTCTTTTTTTCATGGGGTCCCTCCCTTGGTTTGAGGTTGTTCCAAATAAAATGGAAACAGTCTCCTATCCTATGACGAGCGGTCAGGAAAAAAAGAATCCGTTTTGATTTTACCGAATTGGATTATGAATCAATTATCGGTTTAATCGGCTGAATCGCCGGTATTTTCGAAACTTCATTATGAGGTTACGAAGCGGGAAACCTTTTAAGTAGAGCATACATAGTAATGTGCGTTTTTTACGTCTTCAAAATGATGATTGTCAAGTAAAATATGGAGTTAGAACCCAAACAAATTGAAAATTTTATTTTTACTCATCTTGAGATAATCCCGTTCCTTAGAAAAAATCTCTAGCGTCACGGTGTCGTCATACCCGGTTTTTTTCAGCGCCCGGAGCATTTTTTTGAAATCGATGGTGCCGGCGCCCACGGGTAAATGATCGTCTCCTTTTCCCAGGTTGTCGCTGATATGGATGTGGCCGATGCGGTCTTTAAAGGTTTTCATGAAGGCCAGGATCCGATCCCCGCGTTTGCTGTCCACGTTGGCATGACCGAAATCCAGGGTCATCTTCAAGGAAGGGAATTTCTCCATTACCGGGATAAAGTCCTTGGGCTCGATCCACCCCGGATACTTGGGAAACATGTTTTCGATGCACATGCAAAGCCCCAAACGCCCGGCTTCCGCAATGATGGTCTCCAGGCTGTCCATGGCAATCGCCATGGACCGATCCATCACCAGCGGCCCCAGGCCGCCGATATACGGGGGGTGCAGGACGACTTTTCGGGGATGTAAGTCCGCGGCGGTGTGCAGGGCGTCTTTCATCTCAAGGAGCGACGCCTCCCGGATGCGGGGCGCCAGGTCCGCCAGGTACAAAAACGTGGGCAGGTGGCAGACCAGGCCCAGGCCGTGATCCGATAGGGCCCCGAGGATCTCCTCTTTTTCTTTGAAGACTTGTTTATGATGGGCCTCCGGCGGGTCCAGGGTGAGCTCCAGGTAGTCGAATCCCATCGTTGCCACGGTCTTGATTTCATCCATCACGGGCAAGATCGGAAAATTCATGGCGCCGTACTGCATGATATTATCCTCCTCTCGTGAGTTGTCATTTTTTACCACCGGCGCTTCCTTTTAAAAAGAGTCTATTTTCTCTTTTTCAAGTGCCACCCCCTCATTTTAAATTGTTGTTTTTGATGAACGGCAAATTTATTTACATTGAATTTACATTGACATTTACATTTTTTATGCTATTTTTGAAATAAAAACTGGAATGACAAAGGAGGGGGTTTTCCATGGCGCCGGAATTGACGCAGAAACAACAGCGGCTTTTGGACTACCTGGAGGCGGAAGCGTCCCGGGCGGGGGCAACCCCCAGCCTGCGCCGGGCCGCCGCCCGCCTGGGGGTCAGCCATGCCGCCGTGGCCCAGATGATCCGGACCCTTGAAAAAAAGGGGATACTCCGGCGGGAGGGGCGTTACGGCCGCACCGTGCACATTCTTAACCGGTTCCACCGGCCCGCGGGGCCTTCCCGGTTCCGGGAAATCCCCATCGTGGGCGATATCGCCGCGGGCTTGCCCCTGTACGCCCAGCAGGAATGGGGAGGGAGCCTCCTGGTGGATACGGATCTGTACCCGGGGACGAATCTTTTTGCCCTCCGGGTCCGGGGAGACTCCATGAAAGACGCCGGAATCCTCGACGGGGACCTGGCCGTCTGCGAACCCCGGCAGTTCGCCGAAAACGGGGAGATCGTGGCGGTTTTGATCCGGCAGGAAGAGGCCACGGTGAAACGCTTTTTCCTCCGGAAAAAACACATCGAACTGCGCCCCGAAAATCCGGCCCATCGCCCCGCCGTATACGGGTTCGACGAAATCCTGATCCAGGGGAAAGTCGTCGGCATCCAGCGGGGCGCCGATGCCATGGAACGGGTGTAACTCTCTCATGTCCGGTTGTCTTCTTTTCGTCGGCACCAGCGGCTATTCCTATACCGAATGGGCGGCGGCCGGATTCTATCCCCAGGGGACGCCTTCGGCCCGGATGCTTTCCCTGTATGCCAAACGGTTTTCCGTCACCGAACTCAACTACACCTGGTACCAGATGCCCAGGGCCGACGCCGTGGAGCGCCAACGCTCCCGGGTGCATCCCGGTTTTTTGTTCGCCGTCAAGCTCACGCGCACCCTGACCCATGAAATCGATCCGAAGAACTGGAAAAACGACGCCGCATCGTACCGGGACGGCATCGCCCCCCTCCTCCAGGCCGGACAGCTCGCCGCGGTCCTGATCCAGCTTCCCCCGTCTTTTGCCCGCACGCCCGGAAACCGGAAATACCTGGCCGCCCTCACGGCCGAACTGGAAGGCCTTCCCCTGGCCGTGGAATTCCGCCACCGATCCTGGGCCGATCCCAATGTCTTCGGGGAACTGGAAAAACGCCGGATCTGCCTGGTAAGCGTGGATGCGCCGGATCTTCCGGAGCTCTTCCCGCCCCTGGACGTGATCACTTCTGCAGATCTTTTTTACATCCGGTTCCACGGCCGCAACGCCAGGGGGTGGCGCTCCGGAAAAATGCACCTCCAGTTCGATTACAGCTACAGCGACGACGAATTAAAAGACTGGATCGAAAAGCGGGTCGCCCCCATGACGGAAAAGGCCCGGCGGGGCATCCTTTTTTTCAACAACCACGTCCGGGCCCAGGCCCCGGAGAACGCCGAGCGGCTCATCCGCCTTCTCAAGGAACACGGGCTTTCCCCCAACGTAGCATGAGAGAACGCTTCATCATCCATTTCAACGTGGCCGATTTCGCCGCGGCGGTGGAACGGGTCGTGACCCCCCGGCTCCGGGAGCGGCCCCTGGTCATTGCATCGGAGGGGACTCCCCGGGCCGTGGTGTACGACATGAGCGAAGACGCCTATCGAAACGGTGTCCGCAAGAAAATGCCCCTTCGACAGGCCCTGGGGCGCTGTCCCGGCGCCGCGGTCCTTTCCCCGAACCCGAACCGATACAAACGGGCCATGGAAGCCTTTTTGGAACATGCCCTCCCCTATTCCCCCCGCATCGAAGTGACGGACACCCGGGGACACCTGTTTCTCGATGTGACCGGGACGGGAAGACTCTTCGGCCCGCCCCCGGACGTGGCCTGGCGGATCCGAAAACAGGTGCGCGCCGCCATGGGACTCGATCCCATCTGGTCCGTGGCCCCCAACAAATTAACGGCCAAGGTGGCCACCCGGATGGTGAAGCCCGCGGGCGAGTACATCATCGGCGCCGGGGAAGAGGACGCCTTCCTGGCGCCCCTGCCGCTGCACCTGCTCCCCGGCATCGAACCCGGGGATCTGAAGCGCTTCTCCGATTTCAACTTGACGGTGGTGCAGGAGGCATCCCCCCTTTCAAAAGATCATCTCGCCGTTTTGTTCGGTCCCCGGGGAACGGCAATTCACGACGCGCTCCGGGGGATCGACCCGTCGCCGGTGCACCCCTTCACCCAGGCCCCGCCCGCGGCGGCCGCGGATCATGTCTTCGGGGAGGATACGAACACCCGCGCCTTTCTGGAAACGGCCTTGTTTCAACTCATGGAACAGGTGGGCCGCGACCTGCGCAAACAAGGACTGGCCGCAGGCCGTATCCGCGTGACCCTGGGGTATTCCGACGGCATCCAGGCAACCCGCCACGCCCCCGTCTCTCCGGCCTCGGCGAACGAACTGCACCTTTTCCCGGCCGCCGCAGCCCTTTTTGAACGCCTTTGGACCCGCCGGGTCCGGGTGCGCCGTCTGGCCGTCACCTGTGACCAGCTCACCTATCCGCCCCCCGTCCAACAGGACCTTTTTACTTTCGGCCCAAACATGCCAAAAGAGGTGAGCCGGGATCGGCTGATTCCCGTTATGGACGCTGTCCGAAATCGATTCGGGAAAGAGGCCCTCCGATTCGGACGCATGCTGGCGGCCTGATCATGGAGCTGCTTTCGGTCCATTCCCATTTTTCCCTGATGGCGGGAACAGCCTCGCCGAAACGGCTTTGCCGAAAGGCAAAACAGCTGGGGTACCATCGCCTGGCGCTCACGGACACGGACAACCTTTACGGGCTGTGGCCCTTTCTCGAGGCGTGCCGGGAAGAAGGAATAACGCCCATCATCGGCGCCGCCGTGACGGATCCGCATTCCAAAAACCGGGCCGTGTGCCTGGTGGAAAACGCCACCGGATACCGCAACCTTTGCCGCCTCATCACCCGGCGGCACTGCGACGGGGCCTTTGACCTGAAAACCGCCCTTCCCGGTTTTTCCGACGGGCTCATCGTGCTGGCGTGGATCCCCGAATGGCTTTGTTTCTGGCACGAAACCGGTGTGACGGCGGCGACGGCCGTGCGCCGGGGTTTCGATGCCGCGGGATGGGCCCTGCGGGACCTTTCCCGGCGCCTCGGCATCCCCTTTGTCGCAGCCCCGGAAATCTTTTTTGGCGACCCGGAAGATTTTGCCGTCCACCGGCTCCTCCGGGCCATCGCCCGAAACACGGTGCTTTCCCGTTTGACCGATGCTGATACGGCCCGATCCGATGCGTTCCCGGCCCCGCCGGCCGTTTACGCCCAGCGGTTTCACCTGGGACCCGACGCCCTGACCGCCGCCGATGCCCTGGCCGACCGCCTGGCCTTTACGGGACCCGATTTCGGCCTGGTTCTCCCCCCCTGGTCCGACCCGAAAGGGCGATCCGCGCCTTGCGTCCTCCGGGAATCGGCTTACGCCGGCGCCCGGAAACGCTACGGCCACGATCTTCCGGAAACCGTGGTGGACCGCCTGGAACACGAGCTTTCCGTCATCGAAACGATGGGGTTTTCCGGCTACTTCCTGGTGGTCCAGGACATCGTACAGAAAAGCCCCCGCATCTGCGGCCGGGGAAGCGGCGCCGCGTCCCTTGTGGCCTACTGTCTGGGAATCACCAATGTCTGCCCTGTTGCCCACAATCTTTATTTCGAGCGTTTCTTGAATCCCGGGCGCAAGGACCCGCCGGACATCGACGTGGACTTCGCCTGGGACGAACGGGATACCGTCCTCGAGGCGGTTTTCACACAATACGCCGGGCACAGCGCCATGGTGTGCAATCACGTGGCCTTTCAGCCGCGGATGGCCGTTCGGGAAACGGCCAAGGTTTTCGGTTTGACGGAGGCGGAAATCGGACGGGTCTCCAAGCGTCTCCCGTGGTTCTGGCGCATGGAAGACGCCGACCCGGACCTTTTGGCCCACATCCGGAACATGCCTGTCTTCGGCGGCTTCGATTTTCCGGATCCCTGGCCGGAAATTCTCGGTCTTGCCCAAAGGATCGTCGGTATCCCCAGGCACCTTTCGGTCCATTCGGGCGGGGTGGTGATCACGCCGGAACCCATCGACAATTACGTTCCCGTGGAGATCGCGCCCAAAGGGGTCCCCGTCATCCAGTGGGAAAAAGACGGCGCCGAAACATCCGGCATGGTCAAGATCGATCTTTTGGGGAACCGGAGCCTGGGCGTGATCCGGGACGCCGCGGCGAATCTGTCCGAAAACGGGATCCCTTTGGATGAAGCCCGCTGGAACCCGGAAGAAGACCCGGCCACCCGGAAAACAGTGGCCGAGGGAAGGACCATGGGCTGCTTTTACATCGAGAGCCCGGCCATGCGGCTGCTCCAGAAAAAAGCCGGAAAGGGGGATTTCGAACACCTCGTGATTCACAGCAGTATCATCCGGCCGGCGGCAAACGAATGTATCCGCGAGTATCTTCGCCGGCTCCACGGCGCATCCTGGAAACCCGCTCACCCCCTCCTGGAAGACGTGCTCGACGACACCTTCGGGATCATGGTGTACCAGGAAGACGTCTCCAGGGCCGCGGTGGCCCTGGCGGGGTTTTCCCATGTGGAGGCGGACGGACTGCGAAAGATTCTTTCCAAAAAGGACAAGGCGAAACGGCTCAAAGACTATCGGGTGCGCTTTTTTGAAGGTGCGGCGCGCCGGGGGGTTTCAAAGGCGTGCATCAACGCGGTCTGGGAGATGATGGAAAGCTTTGCCGGGTATTCTTTCTGCAAGCCCCACAGCGCCAGCTACGCCCGGGTCTCGTTCCAGGCCGCGTATCTCAAGACCCGTTTCCCGGCCGAGTTCATGGCCGCTGTCATCAGCAACCGGGGCGGGTTTTACACCCCCTTTGCCTATGTCTCGGAAGCCCGGCGCATGGGGCTCAAGGTGCTGCCGCCGGATATCAATGACAGCGGCATCCGATGGAAAGGAAACGGAAAAAATCTGCGGGTGGGGTTTCTTTCCGTTTCAGGCCTTGGCCGGGCCACCCGGGAAACGATCGTGGAAAAACGAAAGTCGGGGCCGTACCGGAGTCTTTCGGATTTCCTTGACCGGGTCCGGCCGGAAACACCCGAAGCCCAAAACCTGATCCATGCCGGGGCCTTTGACGCCCTCTACCCCGGGAAAAACCGGGCCGCCCTGCTGTGGGAACTGGCCGAGTGGGAAAAATCCCGGGTTTCAAAGGCCGACCTTTTTGCCGAAAATCCGCTGCCCTTTCCGCCGGCGTTTCCCCCCGAGGATGAGATCCGCCGTCTCAAAAAGATGTACGATGTCCTGGGGTTTTTGTGCGACGGGCATCCCTTGACCCTTTTTTCCGACGCCCCGGGGCGCCGGGGAATCGTGAAAGCAACAGATCTTCATCGGCATGTGGGAAAGACCGTGCGCCTGGCCGGCCTGTGGATCACCGGAAAGATCGTCCACACCCGGCACGGGGAACCCATGGAATTTGTCACCTTCGAAGACGAGACCGGTCTTTTCGACACCGTCTTTTTTCCGGAGGCCTACCGCCGGTTCTGCAACATCTTCGACAAATCCCGGCCGTTTCTCCTTTCGGGGAAAGTGGAAGAAGAATTCGGGGCAGTCACCGTTACAGTGAATCATGTCTCGATACCGGGCAATTCGGGGGAGATTTGATCTGCAAAGACGGTTTAACTGCCCCGTTAAACGGCTATCGTGCAGGTGAGAGGGGCTGACCGGGCTGCCCGGATTGTCTTCCGGGTTGACCGGGCTGTCGGGGCGCCGATTGTTCAATTTCCGGCGGTGCGATGGCTTCTTTTATCTCGGCGAGCATTTCCCGCATATCCTTCAGTTCTTCGCGGATCGAGCTCACGTCTTTTTCAGAGTCATCTTCCGCCGGTTTCAGGGCGGCCAACTGGGATTCCACGGTTCCCAGCCGAGATCGTATCGTTTCTATCTGTTCTTCGAGTTCTTTCGCTTCCTGATAGCTAATGGGCCCCTGGGAACAAGCAATCATTAAGACCGCTGAACCCAGCGCAATGGCGACCACAAGGAGCCGCCATTTCTTATAACGTTCTCTTCTCATAGATTCCTCCTTTCTCCAAGGTTTCCATGGACCCGAATTTGCATGAGGATTTAATTCGTGTAGACAGCAAGAATTACGCCAAATCGTTCTGACTTCGAAAAAACCCCTGATCGCTCTCATGATTCGCAAAGATAACGGAATATATTCATAATATTTACTGTTAAATTTGAGTACTTTTTGGGCCCGTCGAGACCTAACGGCGCAAGTTTTTCACTCTATTGGAGAGGTAAAAAAGGCATCTCTTAGTGTAATATTGACACATGTGTCATATTTGTGTGACAGGGCTTTTGAAACCTGCGGTTCAGGTTCGGGGAATGATTCTTCACGACGCTCATCCAGAACCGGATCCACCGCTATGATTCACCGATTGGAGTTGCAATCTGGAGACCTTGTGCTTATGATTTGGTCGTCGCAACGCAGCCAAAATAGAAAATCATTGGAAGGAGTGAAGGTATATGGGAAACCAGGTTCGTACCGTACTGCTTTTATCCGTACTGACCGTTTTGATCGTTCTTTTCGGGAACGTGCTGGGGGGGCGCCAGGGCATGATCATCGCCCTGATCCTGGCCGCCGGCATGAACTTTTTCAGCTACTGGTATTCGGACAAGCTCGTCTTGAAGATGTACAGCGCGCGGGAGGTGGATCGGCATCAGGCCCCGGAGCTTTACGAAATGGTCTCCACGTTGACCCAGCGGGCCGGGCTTCCCATGCCCCGTCTGTATGTCATCCCCAAGGAATCGCCCAACGCCTTTGCCACCGGCCGGAACCCGGAACACGCCGCCGTGGCGGTCACCGAAGGCCTTTTGAAGATCATGAACCGGGACGAAGTCATGGGGGTCCTGGCCCATGAACTGGCCCACGTCAACAACCGGGACATCCTCATCGGATCCGTCGCCGCCACCATGGCCGGCGCCATCATGATTCTGGCCACCATGGCGCGCTGGGCCGCCATATTCGGGGGCGGCCGGGATCGGGAAGGCGGAGGCGCCGGCGCCCTGGGGATGATCGCCATGTCCATCATCGCACCCCTGGCCGCCGTGATCATCCAGATGGCCATCTCCCGGTCCCGGGAATACCTGGCCGACGCCACCGGCGCCCGGTTCGCCCGGAACCCGGAAGGCCTGGCAATGGCCCTGGAAAAGCTCCAGGCCTATTCGCAACGCGTTCCCATGGAGGCAAACCCCTCCACCGCGCACATGTTTATTGTAAATCCCCTGTCCGGCAGGAGTCTCATGTCCCTATTTTCCACCCACCCGCCAGTGGAAGAGCGGATCGCCAGACTCCGAAGCCGCCACTCCCGTTCCAGCCCCGGCAGAGGCCCGCAAAGCACCCGCAACGGGATTGCGAAACAGGGAAAGGCTTTCTGGGACCGGTTGTCCCGGTAGATATCCCGATCATGTCCGTTTTCATCCAGGCACCCCCACGCCCCTTCCTTCGTGGTTTTCACCATGACGGATGACCCGCGTATTGCGGCTCTCAAGGCGTTGCGCCGCGATATCCCCCGCCTTGCCGAAATGCTGCATGTCGAAGATCCGGCCATGGATACCTGGACCCGCGTGCTCGATCTGAAGCTTTTCCCCCGTGTGGATCCGGATTTCCCGCTGATCGCCGCCATTTGCGGAGGCGGTTCATCCGGAAAATCGACCCTGTTCAATACCCTGGTCGGGGGCGCCCTCTCACCGGTGGGGGGGCGGGCCGGTATGAACCGGCGGGTGCTCATGGCATTACCCGAAGCGGTTGCGCACCGGAAGGATTTCCTTTTTTCCCTTTATGCTCCTTTCGGGAGCACGCCGGAACCCCTGGCAAGTCCACAGGCCCTTTTGGATCCCGGAAAACCCTTATACATCCCCGCTCCCAATGTTCCTGAGAACCTGATCCTCCTCGATACGCCCGATTTCGACACCGGTTCAAAGGCCGATTATATCAACCGGAAAGCAGCCCAAAGCGCCCTCGAAACCGCGGATATGTTCATCTACATTTTCACCAATTCCAATTACAATAACCGGGACAACACCGATTTTATTTCCCGGGTCCTCGCCGGTATCGGCACGCGCAAAGCTTTTTTCGTTTACCGGGTATATTCCAATTTCAGCGATGCGGAGGCCCTGGAGCATGCCATGACGGCAGCGGTGAATATCTACGGGAAAAACGCCGAGAGGCATGTTTTGGGAATCTACCGGGCAGATGAAGACAATGCCGTGGCTTCCGGGAAAAAGCCGCTCTCCCTTACGCCGGTTCACGACCGCTACTCAACCTTTCACGAGGCCGTGGCCGCCGTCCATCCGGTTGCCCTCCGCAAGGAGATCCTTGACTCGGTACTGGCGGATGCCGTCAAAGCAGTTCTTCCCATTGCCCGGAGACTCGATTTTTCCCGGAAACAGCTGCTCCGTTACAACAAAGGGTTAAAAGCCGTCCAGGAAACCCAGGTGCGGACGAGTCTTCGGCATTTTCCCATGGAGCAGGTGCTGAAACGCTTCGCCCGGATTTGGATGACCATGGATCCGCCTTTTGTCCGCACCCTTCGAAAAACCGGAGCGATCCTGGAAATCCCTTTTGGTCTTTTGGTCAACGCCGCCCGCTGGTTTCGCCCTTCGAAGATAGGGGACCCGGAGCCGGCGAATCCTGAATCCTTTGCAATCCAAGTGGAATCGGATCTATTGAACGCCGCCCATGAACTCTTTACCGCCGCCCTTGCCGAGCATCTTTTTCTCTTCGTGGCGGAAGGGGTTTCCGGCGACAAAAATCAAAATGGGATCCTATCGCAACCCCGCACCGAAAATGCCTCCCCCGACGAAAAAGACCTTGCCGGCTTCGAAATCCCCGTCCATCCTGTTATTTTTTCGGAACAGGCCGCCTTATCGGAAGCCGGATGGCACCGTACGCGTGAGGCGGTACTGGCCCGAAAAGAGCGGATCATCGCCCTTTCCGGTCGGATGGAGGCCGATCTCATCACCATTGCCCGGGATTTCCGAAAGCGGATGTCCGCGGTGGACCGGATCCGCCAACTGCTCTCGGCGGCGATGAATGTCCTGCCGGCCACGGTTGCGGTGACGTATATCCTGCATACCGGGGATCCGGTGGGAGCGGTGGGGATCAAGGTGAAACTGGCCGGCCTTCTCGGGGCAAAAGATCTCTATGCGCTCATCGCCATTCCGGTGACCGCCGGGCTTAAAGCGGCGGACATGAGACAGCTCCAGGACATGCTGGAACCCCTCGCCCGGGCCTGGTTCGAGGACAAACGCCGGAAAACCGAAAAGATCTTCGAAGATCACATCACCGGCGGAATCCTTGAACGCTCCCGTCAAACCCTTTCCACCGCAGAATCATTGATGGAAACGATCCGGTCCAATTTGAACGGGTTTGAAGAAGATCCCTCGGAGGGCAACCGTCATGCCTGACCCCGACCTTTTCCGTATTGAAGCCGCCGGACGCATGGAATCTTTTCTGAAGCGCATCCGCCGTATGGAAGACGCCGTAAAACAGGCGCCCCTGTGGCGGCCGGGGGCGGCATTGATCCGGGAGTGTCGTGAAGCAGTGGATCGGATCGGCACGATGAAAGCGCGCTTTGAAAAAAAACTCGTGGTCACACTCATCGGTCCGTCGGGCTCCGGAAAATCGACGCTCTTCAACGCACTTGGCGGAAAAGACGCCCTTTCGGAAATCGGTCTTCACCGCCCGACAACACAAAAGCTGATTTTTCTCTCGGAGACCGAATCGGACATCACGGAGAGAATCGGGGAAATCGGAAATCCAAACGCGGAAACCCGGTATCGTCCCGGAATTCCGTTTCTGGAAAACATGATCCTCATCGACACCCCGGATACGGACAGCATGTCGTATGAAACCCACCGGGAACTCCTCCACACGGTCATCCCCCGTTCCGATGTCCTGATCTGTCTCTTTGACGCCCAGAACCCGAAGAGAAAGGATCACGGCGACTTTCTGGCTTCCCATGTCCATCATTTTGACGGGACTTCCCTCATCGCCGTTTTAAACAAATGCGATCGTCTGGATCAAAAAGAACTTGTGGAAAGCATCCTCCCCGATTTTTCAAACACCCTTCGGAATTTCTGGGGAAAACCGGCCCAGGCGTTGTTTTGCATTTCCGCACGCCGCCACCTGCAAAATCCCGGATGGGAAGCGTCTGCCCTCCCCCTCCATGACTTTGACGAGTTCCACACCCTTCAAGATACGATTCGAAATACCCTGGGACAGGAAACCGCGCGCTTCGACCGCCGGCTTCAAAATGCCCGGGCGATTTCGGAATATCTTTCCGGCCGGATAAAAGAAGAGGCATCCAGAGATGCGACGCGTCTATCCCATGCCCTGGAGCGGATTCAGTCCCTTGAAAAAAAAGCCGCCGAAACGGCCCTGGCCGCCGTGCAATCCATGCACACCCGCACTTTTTTGCCCGTCTCCACAAGGGTTTATCAGGAACTGGTGCATCGGTGGACCGGACCCGTGGGATGGATTGTGGCCCTGTGGTGCAGGCTGCTTGTCTTTGGAAGCGGTATCGCCGCCTTCTTTCGGTTCCCCAAATCGCTTCGGGATGTGAAAACATGGGCCGCCGCGTTTCGGGGCCGAGGGGATACTTTCGATCATGCTTTTCCCGGAGGGGGTGGCCGTCAAAACGGCGCCGTCCTCAAGGCGTACCGCCTGGCCCTTGTCAGGGAGTGGGGGGATATTGCGGGAATGCTGATTCAAGCCCGCTTCGATCCTTCCGTGCGGCAAATCGACACCCCGCTGAAGGGGAAAAGCGCTCTCGAAGAATACGTTTCATTTGTATGGGATTCGGCCCTGACGGATGAAATCCGGAAGACCGCCGACAGACTCAGCAGCGTTTTTCTTCAGTTGCTGTTCAATCTGCCGACACTGGGGCTTTCGGTGTATGCCGGTTGGGTCACCATTCAACGCTTTATTCACGGGGATGTCCTCCCCTTTGGATTTTTCCTGCACGCCTTTTTTGCCATCGGTGTGAGCCTGTTTCTGAGTTTCTTTGTTTTCCAGGCAATGGTGCGGTTTTCTGCAAAAAAACAACGCATGGAATCCCGGGCGCTTCAAACCGCCCGGGAGATGACCGCCGGCGACGAATGGACCAGGGAAAGCACCATCGCCGGACAGATCCAATCCGTCCTCGGACTGGCCCGGCGTTCTTGAGTTTCCCGCTTTTTTCAAAACGACGAAACGTCGAGGGCGAAAAGGATCCGGCAACCCCTTGCCCCCGACGTTGACCCATCCACCCGGTCCTACGCTCTCACTTCATCGGGCTTCACAGTTCTCGGAACCCCTTCATAAGGGGTTCGTTTTTTGGATTTCAGGGACTTCGGATCCCGCAAGCTTTTCAAGATTTCAATACTTCCCTTCAACCCTTTGGCATACCGGCAATTTTCGATGGCCATGCCGGCGATCTGGGCGACCGCCTGGACGAAATTCACGTCTTCCAGTGTGAATTCCCAGGGTTCTGCGGTATAGATCCGCAATACCCCGATGACGTTATTATGAATCACGATGGGAACGGACATGATGGAAGCGATCCCTTCCTTTTTTGCGGCATCGGGGTATTGGAGCCTGGGATCATCCGAGACATCGTATATGGCCACCGGCCCTTCATCGATGGCGGCCGCGATGGATTTCAGTGCACTGAGCGGTCCTTTGTTCAGGTACTCGTTACTTAATCCGTGGGCACCGGCCAGTTTCAGTTCGTCGGTCTTTTTATCGATTAAAAAAAGCGCACATCCTTTCACTCCCATGGCGGTCTTGATCCCTTCCACCGTCAGCAGGATCACGTCCTCGGCTTCCATGGTCATGGACATGGATCGGGTGATCTTGAGAATCGTTTCATAGTTGGTCTTTACCTTTTTCATCACCACACCTCCTTTTCTGTCTAGAGGATAAATCGTTCCCGGCCTCGACAACGGAATTCCCCCATCAAGAGACTTGAATTCCGGGGCGGTCCTGTTTTTCTCCCGGCGAAGCACTCACCGGAAAGCGGATATGCACCATTTAAGCCGCTCTTTCATGGCGTTTGCCTGTGCTTTAACTGCGTTTAAGATCCGCCGTAAGCCTCGGGAAATCGGCGATGGGTTGATGTGAACCGTTCAGGTGAGGTCAGAAAGGGAAACCGTCCGTGTGCGGTGGCGGTCAGGATGGATGGACGGGATCTTTTTAAAGATAATATATCGAAAATCAACGCCGGTGTCAACCGGTTTGCCGGTATCCGGAAAATCCGGAGTGCACCGTCGCCTGTTTATTGTAGCGCCGATATCCGTTGATATTGATCCTGGATCCGCTTTTGCCAGGACGCTTCTTTTGGAAGATACGTCCGGGCCATACGGTTGAACGTCAACGCGCGGCCGGGATCCTTTTTGAGGATCCACGCTTCTGCGAGTAAAAAATAACCTTCTCCGTTATAGGGATGCAACGCCACGGATCGTTCCAGGACCCGTATGGCCGATTCGGCATCCCCGACTTCCAAATAGCGCCGCGCCTGATCCGTCAATCGGATGGACGCCACCTCGCCGGCGCTTTTGGGCTTTTCCGGGAGGCCCGGACTCGGGGTATCCTCATCCGCCGGCGTTTCAGGCGCCGGTGAAACGGATTCCCGGTAAACCTCCCCGGGAGGCACGCTGTGAATCCTCTGGCGCCCACACGCCACAAGCAGCAGTAAAAAACCGCAGGCTAAAAGCAGCATCCTTTTGCTTCTCATTATCGTCCCTCCTCCTGGCGGCCGAAACGCGGCGCGTGGAGCGAACAGGGTATTTCCGGTGTGTTTCCCTTAAGAAAAAATTCTTCTTCCACCACCGGACAGAAATCCCTCAGGGCGAGCTGCCCGCTTTCCACGCAGATGGTCTCCGTTGCAATGCCGTCAGGGACGTGGAAGTCGTTTCCGGAAATCCGGTGCACAATCGACGACATCAATTCCGCCCAGATGGGAAGGGCCGCCTCAGCCCCCGTCAGCTCCATGGACGTGTTGTCGTCAAAGCCCACCCAAACCAGTGCCAGTACCTCCGGCGTATACCCCACAAACCAGGCATCCCGATAGGC
>Ga0209163_1001552_pt1 | contig 24120 bp, 18 predicted proteins | sample MTBAKSrepl2MetaG_FD_187457 | JGI IMG/M metagenome (GOLD analysis project Ga0209163, IMG submission 187457) | Enrichment culture microbial communities om Arthur Kill intertidal strait, New Jersey, USA, that are MTBE-degrading - MTBE-AKS2 (Arthur... | ecosystem: Environmental > Aquatic > Marine >...
GTCCGACAGACGATTCTGAACAATGAGACTCTACCGGCTCGCAAGAGCGTCTGGAGAATAGTCATGGAAAGCAAATGGAGTAGATTAGCTGCCGCCGCCGCGGTGATTCTCGCCGTGGCGATCGGCCTCAATATGATCGGGGACCGCCACATGGGCGGCGTCGCCTGGTCGAAGGTGTTGGAAAACGTGCAACAGACCCGCTCGTGCATTCACCGGGCTTCGTTTACGATCGGACAAGAGGGCAAACCCGATGCAACGTATGAGTTCGTCATGTACCGCTCGTCCGAGTACGGCGTCCGGCGCGACGCTTACCGCGACGGCGAACTGGTCAGCCGCCTGCACATTCCTCGTGACGTTGCGAACTGCGTCGAGATCCTGCCGGGCCAGAGCAAATACGCCAAGGTCATCCTCACCGAGGCGCAGCTTGCGGAGATTCGGGAACGAGACCCGAGTCGGCTGGTGGAGTTCCTCATGTCCTTCGAGTACCGGGAGCTCCCGCCCAGAGAGGTCGGAGGACGGACGTGTGAAGGGATCGAGGTGAATGATCCTCGCTTTGCCCGGAATCTCTTCGAGGAAGGCCAGGGCCGGCTGTGGGCGGACGCCGCGACCGATTTACCGGTCCTGATGGAGTTCGAAGGGACCTCCGCCGGCGGCGCGATCCGAACGCGGATCGTGATGGACCGGTTCCAGTGGGACCCGGCATTGACCGCGGCGGATTTCGAACCGAACATCCCGCCGGACTATACCCTGATGGCGGAGGTCAACCTTTCGCCGGATGAAGACACCATGATCAAGGCGCTGCGGACCTTCGCCCGCATCACGGGCGGCAAGTACCCCAGCAGTCTCGATGTCATGACGGCCATCAACGAAGCCCGACGGGCCTTCATCATCGAGCGGCGAAACCGTGGTATCTCGCTGGAGCAGCAGCCCACGAAGGAAGAGCTGGATGGCTTGCTGGCGATTCAAGGCACGTCCATGCGTTACGGCGAGTTGATGAATGAGAGCAAGGACGTCGCCTACTACGGGAGCACCGTCACGGCGGAGTTCCCGCACGCGGTCCTGATGCGCTGGCGGGGCGAGGACGGCCAGTATCGGGTCATTCTCGGCGACCTGACGGTGCGCCAGGCGACTCCCGAGCAGCTCAAGGAGCTTGAAGCGAGGCCCCTGAATCCCGATGCCTATGCCATCCAGCCGGAGCCGGCCGATGGAACGACCGGGACGGCCACGGAAGGAGTGAAATTGGCGTGGCTGCCGGGAGCAAGGGCCGTCGAGCACAGACTGCACTTCGGGACCGACGCGAACAACCTGCCCCTGCTGGCCACGATCAAGGACACGCGATTCGGCGGTCTGCCGAAGCTGGAGCGAAACACCGCCTACTCCTGGTACGTGGACGAGGTCGGCGCCGACGGTGCCGTCACGCCGGGGAACCTGTGGACCTTCCGCACCGGCAGCCTTGTCGGATGGTGGAAGCTGGATGAGGCCGCAGGAACGACGGTCGCGGATGCCGGCGGCAACCACGCCGGCGCCTTGGCGGGGGACCCGACCTGGACCCAGGGCCTCCTCGGTGGAGCACTGGCGTTCGATGGGCAAGACGACCACGTCGATCTCGGGACGACGGCCGATCTCAACGTCACGGCTCAGATCACCGTCGCCGCCTGGATCAAGGTCAAGGCCTTCGACATGGATTGGCAGACGATCATCGCCAAGGGCGACACCGCTTGGCGGCTCTCCCGCGACCAGGGGGACAATCTCCACTTCGCCTGCACGGGTCTGTGGCCCGAATGGGTCCGCGGCAAGGCCGGCGTCAACGACGGTCAGTGGCATCACGTAGCGGGGGTCTACGACGGCAGCGAGCTTCGCCTCTATATCGACGGCAAGCTCGATGCTTCCGTGAAGACTCAGGGATCGATCAACGCGAACACGCATCCCGTCTGGATCGGCGACAACGCGGAGGAGCCGGGCCGGGCGTGGAATGGCCTCATCGACGACGTCCGTCTCTACAACTATGCCCTTTCGCAGACCGAAATCGAGATTCTCGCGGAGAGATCGCCTCAATGAAGAACCCGCAATCCCCCTGGCTTTGGGCGGCGGCCGTCACGCTCGGTGTGGCCGCCGCCGAAGCCGTCACCATCATCGACGTGGGCGCCTTGCTCACTACCGGCTTCCTCGCCGGACTTTTTGTGGGAATCCACAAGGTAAAACCCCTCCCGCGTCGTCATAATGGTGACGGTCGATGGTCGAACGGTGTGCCGGCGGGCCGGGAATGCTCGAAGACAAAAGACTACTGCGGCGGTCCAAACGCGGCGATAGAGACGCCTTGCGGGCGATCTACGAGCGCTACGAGAGCGGTCTGCTGACGCTGGCGGCCAACCTGCTGCACGACCCGGCGCTGGCGGAGGATGTGGTCCAGGATGTCTTCGTGGCGCTCATCCGCACGGCGCCCCAATTGCGCCTCCGCCGCACCCTGCGGGCATACCTGGCCACCGCGGTGGCGAATCGCGTGCGGGATCACTACCGCCACAACGCGCGTCATCCACGAGCGTCCATCGAAGAAGCTGACCAGGTGGCGGACGGCTCCGCGGGACCGGTGCAGATGGTGATCGATACCGAGCAGATGCACCGGCTTCGCGCGGCTGTCGAGGAACTGCCCTACGAGCAGCGCGAGGCCGTCATGCTGCGCGTGCACGCGGACATGAGATTCCGCGCGATCGCGAAATACCAGAACGTTTCCGTCAGGACTGCCATCAGCCGCTACCGGTATGGACTGGACAAGTTGCGTTCGATGCTGAACGGCGAGGTGTTGAAATGAGATCGAACGATCCTTTGGAGCCCATGCTGCGAGATCTGCGATACAAGACCGCCGCGGACCGGCGGGAAGAAGCGCTTGCGAACCTCCTCCACGCGCTGGATGAATCGCAGAGAGAAGTCCCGACGAGTGTCCGATCCGGCGTGTGGACGAGCATGATGGCAAGCCGATCGGTGAGGTGGGCGGCCGCCGCCGTGGTTCTGGTCGCAGTGCTGATCCTGATATCCGTGTTCACAGGACCCTTCGACGGCACGACGGCGGCCTATGCCAGGGTCACGGAGGCGGTCCGAAACGTGCCCTGGATGCACGTGCGATACACGGGATACACCCTGGATGACGCGGGCAACCGGATCACGGCCGAGGGGGAACGGGATGACGAGGTATGGTACTCCTTCAATGCCCAGGTGATGATCTACAGGAATGCCCGCGGGGCGATTGACTACTATGACTACGCCCGGCAGGAGATTCACGAGTACAACCCGGTTGCCAAGCGGATCGTCGTTTCATCCTTGCCGACCGGCAGACGGCCCTTGCGGCCGGACTCGCCCGGGGGCTGGTTGGAGAAAAGCATCGAGCAGATCACGTCGGATGGCGGCAGTGTCGCCCGCCGAAGAGGGCAGTACAACGGACGGGAAGTGGAAATCCTCGAGATCACATCGGCGGTCAAGCCCGGAGTAGCCGCGATCCGCAGCACGGTATTCGTGGACCGCATGACTTCTTTGCCGATTGCTGAGGAGAGAGTCTACATCAACACGAACACCGGGAATCCGCAGTTGGTGGAGACCGGGGTATTCGACTATCCCGAGCAGGGTCCCGCGGATATCTACGGATTGGGGTTGTCGAGGGACATTCCCACCATCAGCAGTCTTCCGCTGCCGTCATGGTCGGACATTCGGGCGACCTACGAGCCCTATCGCTTCAAGCCGCTGGCCAAGAGATACGTCGCCGTCGTTACCCGCTGGATGATCGGACTGGTGGAGTCCGTGGAGGTCTTCTATGCGGACGGCGCTCGTTTCCGCCAAGAGCGACACTTCCTGTATCGCAGCGGGTTCATCGGCCCGCAATGGGAGGAGATGAAGACCGAATTGGGGGACACTCCCGACTCGCTCCTCCGGTGGTCACGCGCCTGCAAGGCACGCGGACACATAACGATTTCCCTCTGGATCGGAAAGCGGGCCTATCATTCTCAGCGGGATGAACGTGGCTCCTGGAGCCGGGTGGAGGAAGTCGTCCTGCCCCAGGAAATGGCCGAAGACTTCTGGAGCATGTGTCCCATTGCCCGACTCGCCTGGCCTGACATCCGCGGGTATGCGGATATCATCCAGGACGATTATGCCAGGGAGCATGGCTTGATCCGTGTCGAGGGGGAGCAGGAGACGTTCTACCTGAACCCTCAGCGGGACTACATCTGCCAACAGCGAGTGCCCTTCGGGCGCGATCGAACCGAGATGACCGAGTTCGCCCAAACCGATGCCGGCCGCTGGTATCCGCGCAAGATCGACGACGGCGCCCTCAAGTATACGATCTACCTGGACACCGATCCGAAGTTCCCGGCGGGGCTCTTCGATCCGAACAGCCTGCCCAAGGCCAAGCAGCCGTAGGGTGCGTGGTACGCACCCTACCGCGCAGGCCCTCGTTCGACGGTTGCGCGGCTCGTTTCGGCAAACGGTTGCGTCGGGCGTCGCCGGCGCCGCTCCACGCCTTCACGCAGCCGAAACGAGCCGCGCAACCGCAACCGCTCTTCAAACTCCCTATCGCTGGGGAACCGCTCGCGCACCCCGCACTTGCCATCCGGGGCGTCGATGGCTACTCTATGCCGGTACCATGGACGCCAAGGACCGGAACATCGTGCTGATCGGCATGCCGGGCGTGGGCAAGAGCACCGTGGGGGTGCTGCTGGCCAAGGCCCTGGGACGCTATTTCCTCGATACGGACGTCTACATCCAGGCCGTCCAGGGTCGGTCACTGCAGGAGATCATCGACGCCGAGGGTCTGGCCGCCTTCTGCAAAATCGAAGAGGACTACGCAACCTGCATCGACCTGACGAACGCGGTCATCGCCACCGGCGGCAGCGTGGTCTACAGCGACGCGGCGATGCACTCGCTGGCCGAGCACGGCGTCATCGTTCATCTCGACCTGCCGGTGGAGCGGATCGAGCAGCGACTCGCAAACCTGCCCACCCGCGGCGTGGTCATGGAGAGAGGCCAGACGATCCGCTCCCTCTACGACCAGCGCCAGCCCCTCTACCGCCGGTACGCCCAGATCACCATCGACTGCACCGGCAAGACCCACGAGCAGATCGTCGCGGAGATTGCCGGTCACAGTCAGTCCTTTCCAGGACGCAGCTTGCCTCAGACATAGATTAGTTCCGGCTCGATGACTTCCCAGCCTTTCGGCCTGACGGCCCGGCTGGACACGATGTCAACCGGTGTACCCAGCAGTCTTTCGATGGTCTCGCACAAGGTGACGAAATCGAAACCGATGGAAGGATCGACCTCCACCAGGATGTCAACGTCGCGGTCTTCCCGCCGGTCGCCCCGGGCGTAAGAACCGAATAATGCCAGCCTGCAAACCTTGAAGTCAACCTGTAGGCAATCCTTGTTCTCGGCAAGCACCTTCAGAATATGCTCCTTCGTCTTCATATCGCACCTCGCCCCATGATAGACCCAGGGGCAAGCCGCGTCAATCGCGTGCCCGACCTTCCGCAATGCGTGATGGCATGACTGAATTCTCAGGTTTTGGCTTGCCTCGTGAGAGTTTTCGCGCTCAGTTTCGGGTCTGCGAGCAGACAAGTAAGATAGAAGGGCCACGACAGGGGTCTCTTGGAGATCGATCATCGAATCGGAACCTGAACTCGTGCGGGCCGCCCAGGCGGGCGATCTGGACAGCTTCGGCAGGCTGTGCGAGCGGTACTACGCCGCGATGACGGCCGTCGCCTACAGTGCGCTGAGAGACCATCAGCTTGCCGAGGACGCCGCCCAGGAGGCCTTCGCCAGAGCCCTGGTGAATCTCCGGAAGCTCAAGACGCCCGAGAAGTTCGCCCCCTGGCTGGCCCAGATTTGCCGGAACGCGGCCATCGACATGAACCGGGCGCGCCGGCGCTGGCTTGAGATCGAGGACCCACCGGCGATTCAGGATGAGCCGCAGCGGGATTCGCCCACGGAGGTTGTCCGTAGGGTGATTGACGGGCTGCCCGCGACCATGCGCGAGGTCCTGATCCTGCGGTACTATCACGAACGCTCCTACGAGCAGATCTCCGCCGTGCTGGGCCTTTCGAAAAGTGCGATCAACGGCCTGCTGACCCGGGCCAAACGGAAACTTGCGAAGTCCCTTCGCCGCGCAGGCGTGCTGGAGGATTTGTCATGAAACCGGAACCCGACGACAGGAGACTCGATGATCTAATTGATGCGGCCCTCGGCCGACGGGACCTGTCCTTCGACTTCCAGCGATGGAAGCAGGAACACCAGGATCGGATTGAGGCTTTTCCATCCCAGGCGAATGGCTTGAGAAGAAGGAGAACAAGCATGACTCGTATACTGAAGATCGCGGCGGCGGCAGTCATATTCCTCGGCGTGTGCCTGGGTGTGCCGTTCCTGAACCGATATGGCGACTCGGGCACGGCTTTCGCACAGATTGTGGAGCAGATCGAGAAGGCCCAGACCGTCACCTGGAAGATCACCTTCTACAATCACGTCACGAGCAAGGACGGTCGGCGGACCTGGGTGGAGAGCGAGACGCGGGAAACGGCGTACAAGGCGCCCGGGCTGTATCGGGAACTGTATCATCCGACCGGCCGCGGGGGAGTCGAGCATACCGCCATTGTAGATAGCGTGAACCTCAAGAGTCTCACCCTGGTCCCGCAAGAACGCAGGGCCACACATCGGGAGTTGGCGGTGACGACGTTCGATTCTCGCGGGCCGTTCGCCGGCGCACTGGAGCACATGAACAAGCCCGATCTGGAGTGGGTGGGGAGGCGGACGACTCCACAGGGGCAAGTGAATGTCTTCCGGCGGGCGTTCAAACGACAGTCCGACTATCGAGATTGGAGCTACGACTTCTGGATCGATGCCAGCACGAAGCGACTCGTCGCCATTCAAGTCCCCGGGGCCGACATCTACGACCCCGAGACAGACCCTGCGCGGTTGATTCCACCTGAGAAAGACTGGTCCACAGGGACATTCGCGTGTTATGTGCAGCATGACATCGATTTTGATGCCCGCCTGGATGATTCGCTGTTCAGCCTCGATCCGCCTGCGGGGTACACCGTCCAGAGCGAGGCGCGGGCCCAAGTGACCGAGGCGGAGATGATCGAGTACCTGGGGGCCATGGCGGACTACAACGGCCGGACCTTTCCCGATCAGCCCTACTCCATCGACAGCGACCGGCTGAACGAGATCTACGACAAGCCCAAGGCGGATCGCACGCCGGCCGAGCAGAAACTGCTGGATATCGTGGATCACTTCAAAATGGCGAGTCTCAACATGATGCCCACCGGTCATTTCATCGAGGACCATGCTGTCGAAGGCACCTTCCGGTATCTGGGCAAGGGGGTCCAACGTGGCGATGCGGGCCGCATTGTCTGCTGGTACAGGCTCAAGGACACCGGAACCTATCGCGCGGTCTACGGCGACTTGCGCGTCAGAGACGTCGCTCCAGCGGACCTGCCTTTGCCTGTAGAACCATAGCACAATCAGGTCCGTGCCGTCGGAATCTTCTTGACGATTGCTGTGGAGATCGGCACAATGGTTGCATATTGGTATCATTTTGGAGTATCATATGCCAACCATCACGGTGAAGAATATCCCGCCCGAGATCTATGAGAAGCTCAAACGGGCTGCCGAGATCAGCCATCGCAGCATCAACAGCGAAATCATCGCGTGCATCGAGCGAGCCGTCAGCTCTCGAGAGATCGACCCGGAGTCGCTGCTTGCCAACGCTCGCAGGTTGCGTGCCCAAGTGGCTGGCCGACCGATTACGGATCGTGAGCTTGCCAAGGCAAAAACGGCAGGTCGGCCATGATCGTGGTCGATACGAACCTCATCGCGTACCTGTATCTGACCAGCGACCATTCCACGCAGGCGGAGCGGGCTCTCCTCATGGACCCGCTGTGGGTGGCTCCGCTTTTGTGGCGAAGCGAGTTGTGCAATGTGCTGGTTCTCTATGTTCGAAAGAAACGCCTCACCTTGGCGGACGCCTGGCAGATCATGGAAGAGGCCCTTCGACTGATGGAGGGGCGCGAGTATGAGATTCCCTCCCATGAAGTACTGGCTCTGGCGGCCGCGAGCACCTGTTCGGCCTACGACTGCGAGTTCGTAGCCTTGGCCAAGGACTTGAACATCCCGCTGGTCACGGCCGACAGGCAAATCCTGGCTCAATTCCCCGATGTCGCCACGTCGCTGGCGGCGTTCATCGCGGCGTAGCCCCTCCGTTATTTCACCGAACACCGCTCGGAAAGAAAGCTCACACTCGATAGAGCAAAGCCGCCGGCCCGGCTGGCGCTATCGCGTGGAGCTCACGGAACAGGGTCTCCGTCTGGTCGGTTGGGTCCCCACGCTCTGAGAGCGGTTCTCCCTCGTTGTGAGCGTGACGCGGTGCTCCATCTATCGGTCTGGCAGGAGCGGGTTCAGGAGGTTGCCGGCGGGAGGTCTGGCTTCGAACTTGATGTCCGCCAGGCGGGTCTTGCCCATCCATTCCACCGTAACCCGCACCGAATCCTTCCGCGCCTTCTGGGCTTCCGCAATCAGCTTCTCCAGCGTCTCGACGCTGTCGACCGTCGCGCCGTCGACGGCGCGGATCAGCTCGAAAGTGTTGATCCGGGCCAGGGCTGCCGGCGTGCCCTGCTCGACTTTGGTCACCACTACCGCAGGTTCGTCGGCCTTCAATCGCAGCGCGGCGCGGACCTCGTAGGTCACGTCCTTCACCGTCAGGCCGAGCTGATCGTTCTTGTACTTCGCGGCGCTGAGCATGTCGCGCGGGGATTGCTCGATGGTGAATTCCTTTTCCACGGTCTCGGCGCCGTGGAGGTAGGTGAGTTTCACCGTTGTGTCCCGGCCGATGTCGGCGAGCAGTTGGGTCAGGTAGTTGTCCCGGCTGGGCCACGGTCTGCGGCGGGGCCTCTGATAACCCATCGCCGCGAATTCCCTCGGGATGTCCGCTTCGTCGAAGTCGGGCAGGCCGGAGTCGTCGCCTCCGAGGGAGGTCAGCTCGATCGGCCAGGGTGTCCCCGGCACCGCGATCTTGAGCAGGATGTCGCCCTCGGTCAGGCCCATCTTGGCGGCGGGCGACCCCTCGTACACGCGGTTGACCATCAGGCCGATCTGGCCGTCGCGGGTGGGCTCGCGCAGGCCCATGTGCTTGATCATTTCCTTGTCCGGGCCGGTGTATTCCACGCCCAGCCAGACCCGGCGTTTCTGCTCGTCCTTGTCCAGGTGCCGGATGTGCGGGTCGCAGTGGGCGGGCAGATCGCTCAGCATCCCAGCCATTTCGGCCGCGTCGATCAGGCGGGCGTTGCTCGCGTACCGCGCGGCACCGGCGTTCATCATCGCCATCATCCGCGCCCGCATGACGGACGACGGTCCGTAGGGTCGGTAGCGGTCCTGGTCGGCGCCGAGCAGGTAGAATTCGAGCCGGTCGTGCTCGTGGCGGGCCTCGCCGCAGAAGCCGACGAGAGCACCGTTGCGGTCCAGCAGCCAACTGCCCGTCGGGACGGCCCGCTCGGCGGTCGGATACCAGAGGTCCGCGTAGCCCTGCTGCTTGTCGATCCAGCGGGTGAACTCCATCCGCACGTCCTTACCCGCCAGCTCTCGCGCATAGACCGCCCAGAAGGGTTCCACCCGCGCCAGCCTGGCGTTCGCGGGGAAGGGCGTCGTCTGGGGCAGCTTGCCTTTCTCCAGCTCGATCACCATGGCGGAGCAGTCCTTCAGGACGCCGACGAAGCGAGCAGGGAGGTTCTCATCGTCTACGGTCACGGTGATCGTGTCGATGCCGGCGATGAATTCCTTCGGCAGAGCCTCCGGGATGAGCAGCTTGTCGTCGGCGAAGCCCAGGCCGTAGAGGAGCGTCTCAGGGGTGTCGCCCTGCCCCGAGTAGCGGCCTCGGAACCGCGAGCGTCCGCCGAAGTCAAGTTCCTCCTCTTCCTGCGGCGTCGGACGCGGCAGGATCCGGACTTCGTAAATGCTCCGGCCGAACTCGGCTCGCATCTTCTCTTCGAGTCGGCGGTGTTGTTCATCGGAGAGGCCGGGGTCCGCGAGGATGTCCTTGCCCCGCCAGACGGGCCCGCCGGGACCGAGGTCGATCTCGCTCAGGCAGGTGACGCCCACCGGCCGGCCTTCGTCGTTGCACAGGACCGCGACGCTATACATGCCGGAGATCCGGAGGCAGTCGCCGCCGCCGATGCCGTTGTCCCAGTTACGGCCGTATTCGCAGCCTTTGATGTACATGCGGTAGTACTTGTCCGAGCCCATAGCGGCTGCGAAGAGCTTTGTCTGCGGAGTGACCGGGCCGCACTCGGCGAACGCCAGCGGCTTCCAGCCGGCAGGCAAAGTGCCCTCGATCCGCAGGATGCGACCGGGGGCTTTGACCAGCAACCGGTCGGCCTGGGCCGGCACGACGATTCCGCCCGGGCCCTTGATCGTGATTCGCTCGACTACCTCGTGGTGCGCGGGCTCCTTCTCGAAGGTGAAGACCTCGCCCTGGTCGCTGACGATCACGCCGACCACGTCGAGCGCGTTCTTGTTGAGGATGTACTGCAGGACGGTCTGCTGGCCGTACTCGGGTCGGCTGCCGCTGTCGATATACGGCCGGTCGCTCTTCTTCAGGTGATAACTGACCACGACGAAGCTGCCGACTGTCTGATCGTAGATCTTCTGTGAAGGCTCGTCCGTTTCTGGCGCAGACCACGATGCTGGCGCGAGGACCACGAGGATCGCGAGGACCACGAGTGTGCAGGATGAACTGCGCGAGGTCGAATTTCGGATTTCGAGTCTCATATTTCCCGTTTTCATCTTGTCATTCCTGTTCATAGTCTCGCCGGTAGTCCATCACGATCCACTTGCGCAGACCGCTGCGCAGGATCTCGAGGACCACTTTCTTCTCGCGCTTGTCATCCTGGAGGATTCGCTCGTACACGCGCTTGACGTCCGCGATGGTCTGGACGGGCTCCTTGTCGATGGTCAGGAGGATGTCCCGGCGGGCGAGGCCCGAATTCTCCGCGTTGCCGGGGTAGCGGGTGGCCTGGACGTAGACGCCCTTTTCCCGCAGGTAGTAGAGTTGCGGCGTGAGGTATTTATTGATCTCCTTGACGGTCATGTTCCAGCGTCGGCAATCGAAGTCCTCTCCTTCGGAGGCGCCCTTTTGCTCCGGCGTGATCTCGAATCGCACGCGCTCGCCGCCGCGCCGGAGCTCCAGCGCGACGGGCACATCGATTGGCAGGTCCGCCAGGCGCCGCCAGATCTCCGGGAGCATCTCGGCGTAGGTGCCTTCGACGGGCTTGTCCCCGACGGTCAGCAGAAGGTCGCCCGCGCGGATGCCGACCCGGGCGGCGGGACTGTTCTCCTCGACGCCCGCGATCAGGACGCCGTGTTCGCTGTCGACGAACGTATTGCTCTGGAAGTCTTTGAGGGCCTGCAAGCGCAGGCCGGTGTAGGCGCGGATCACCTTGCCGTCGCGCTTGAGCCGCTCGGTCGTGTCCTGGACCGTCGAGGCCGGGATGCTGAAGCCCAGCCCGCTGCCCTCGACGCCCAGCGTGTTGATGCCGACGATGGCGCCGGTGGTGTCGATGAGGGGTCCCCCGCTGTTGCCCGGATTGATGGCGGCGTCGGTCTGGAGCCACGTGTTGTACTTGTACTCGGTCTCGAAGCCGATGTACCGCTGGGCGTTGGAGATGATGCCCAGACTGATCGACCGCTGAAAGCCGAACGGGCTGCCCAGGGCCATGACGAAGTCGCCTTCGTGGACCTGGGACGTGTCGGCGAACCGGGCGGACGGATAGGATTGCCCTTCCGGCGGGGCAGGCAGCTTGAGCAAAGCCAGGTCCGTGTCGCGATCCGAGCCGATCAGCTCGACCGGGACCTGACGCTTGTCATAGAGCACGCAATTGATGGTCACCGCCTTGTCCACGACGTGCCAGTTCGTGACCGCGTAGCCGTCGGGCGAGATGATGACACCGGAACCGAAGACCTCCTGCTGCTTCTTCTCGCCGGAACCGTAGTCCTCGACGATGGGCTTGACGAAGATCAGCGCGGGGAAGACTTCCGACTTGGCCCGGCTGATGATCTCACGAAAGTCGCCATGCTCCTGGCCGGCGGCCCGGGGGACAGCACCTGCCGTCGTCAGGGCGGCCAGTGCAATACACCACGTTCGCACTCGTGTCCGTCGCATTGGGTCCAGCATTCGGATTTCCTTCAGGTTATGAACCTTGCCCCGGGAGCACCCCGACACGGCGGTTGGGCCTCGGTCGTTTCGCACGGACAAGGCTACCCACACGGGCCTGTTTCAAGCAAGGGAATTCTCGGCCGGCCGGCGGCGCGTTGTTCCTTCACAGCGACGTTCGATGCGGTATAATTCGCCCAGGGTGCACCGGCCGCCCGGTGCGTGAATCGGAGTCACGGGTCTGGACAGGAGCAGCCGATCATGGCGAATCATACCTGCACGCGTCGCACGTTCCTCCGGATGGGTTGCACCGCCGCGGCCCTCACTCTCGCCGGCAGAAGCCTTGGACAGGCGCAGCCTTCCAGGGGGAAGTCCCCGAACATTGTCCTGATCCTTGCGGACGATCTCGGCTATGGCGATCCAGGCTGCTACAGCGGACAGTCCAAGGTGCCCACGCCCGCGCTGGACCGGTTCGCGTCCGAGGGGATTCGCTTTACCGACGCGCACACGCCCTCGGCGGTCTGCACGCCCACGCGGTATGGGATCATGACCGGCCGGTACTGCTGGCGCTCGTCGCTGAAGCGCGGCGTGCTGAACGGCTACAGCACGCCTCTGATCGAGACCGACCGCCTGACGGTGGCCTCGCTGCTCAAGCGCCACGGCTACAACACTGGCTGCGTCGGCAAGTGGCACCTGGGCTTGGGCTGGGTGACGAAGGACGGGGACAACGCCAAAGCGGGAAACGTCGACTGGAACCAGCGTGTGACGCATGGGCCGCAGTCGCTGGGCTTCGACTACAGCTACATCATCCCGGCGTCGCTGGACATGGACCCCTACTGCTGGCTGGAGAATGGGCAGACCGTGGAAGCTGCGACCGCGCACACGCCCGGCAGCAAGCGGCGCTGGGACGGAGGGGGCGGTTTCTGGCGCGCGGGACCTGTGTCGCCTTCGTTCGATTTCTACGGCGTGCTGCCGATCGTTACCAAGAAGACCACTGGATTCGTCCGGCGCCAGAGCGCCGAGAAGCCCTTCTTCCTCTATGTCCCCCTGACGGCGCCGCATACGCCCTGGATGCCGACGGACGAGTTCCGGGGCAAGAGCCGGGTCGACTGGTACGGCGATTTCGTCGCGCAGGTGGACGCCTCCATCGGGCGGATCATTCGGGCGGTGGACGACGCGGGTTTCAAGGACAATACGCTGGTGATCGTCACGTCGGACAACGGGTCGCACTGGCCCGCCGCCCAGATCGAGAAGTTCGACTACCGGGCGAACGGCCCCTGGCGGGGCCAGAAGTCCGACATTCACGAGGCGGGGCATCGCGTGCCGTTTATCTGCCGCTGGCCCGGCCGGATCAAGTCCGGTACGCAGAGCAGCCAGACGGTTTGCTTGGTGGATCTACTGGCCACGTACGCCGCGGTGGTGGGCGACAAATTGCCGGCGGCGGCCGGGCCCGACAGCCACAATCTGCTGCCGGCGATGCTCGATCCTGAGCTGAAGGAACCGATCCGCGCAGCCACGGTGCATCACTCGGGCAACGGCCTGTTCGCGATCCGCCAGGGCCCTTGGAAGCTCATCCTGGGTCTCGGTTCCGGCGGGTTCACCGCGCCCCAGCAGGTCAAGCCCGAGCCGGGCGGACCCCAGGGGCAACTCTACCACCTCCAGGACGACCCGAGCGAGCAGAAGAACCTGTGGCTGGAGCGACCTGAGATCGTCAAGCAACTTGCCGCCTTGCTCGAACGCTATCAGAAGCAAGGTTACAGCCGACCGCTGTGAACCATATGATGGCCGATGCTCGATCGATGAACGCAACCCGACGGGGTTTCCTCGTTCGTAGTGACGCCGTAAGGCGTTATCTTCTCTGCGTCGGCGGACTCGTTCTGAACTGAAGATATGCCCTCACGGGCACACTACAAACCGGACTGCCGCCCGTCGATAAAAGGAGATGAACTGATATGCAACAGCCCCACTGGACCCGTCGTGATCTTCTGAAAGCCCTCGGTCTTGGAGCGGTGGCGCTGAGCGTCCCGGCGCGCGCCGCCGGGACCTCGAAGCGCCCGAACATCATTCTCATCATGTCGGACGATATGGGGTTCTCGGATCTCGGCTGCTACGGCGGTGAGATCCACACGCCCAGCCTCGACGGCCTGGCCGCCAGCGGCCTGCGGTTCACGCAGTTCTACAACACCGCCCGCTGCTGCCCAACGCGGGCCTCGCTGATGACCGGGCTCTACCCGCACCAGGCGGGCGTCGGTCACATGATGGAGGACCGCGGTTTCCCCGCCTACCGGGGCGACCTGAACGGCAACTGCGTCACGATCGCCGAGGCGCTCCGGTCGGTCGGCTATCGGGCCTACATGACCGGCAAATGGCACGTGACGCGCTACACCGACAAAGACGGTCCCAAGCACAACTGGCCGCTGCAGCGCGGGTTCGAGCGGTTCTATGGCACGATCACCGGCGCCGGCAACTTCTACGATCCGGCGACGCTGTGCCGGGACAACACGTACGTCACGCCCGCGAACGATCCCGAGTATAAACCCGCCACCTACTACTACACCGATGCGATCAGCGACAACGCATGCCGGTACATCCGCGAGCATCACGCGCAGTCGCCGGAGAAACCCTTCTTCCTGTACATGGCCTTCACCGCGGCCCACTGGCCCATGCATGCCCTGGAAAAGGACATCGCCAAGTACAAAGGCAAGTACGACCAGGGTTACGACCCCTGCCGGGCGGAGCGGTTCGAGCGGCTCAAGAAGCTGGGCCTGATCCGAGAGGACTGGGAGCTGAGCCCGCAGGCCGGCGACTGGGGCAACGTCGAGCATAAGGAGTGGGAGGTCCGCTGCATGGAGGTCTACGCCGCCATGATCGACGCGATGGACCAGGGCATCGGGCGGGTCGTCGCCGAACTGAAGAAGCAAGGCACGCTCGACAATACGCTGATCTTCTTCCTCCAGGACAACGGCGGCTGCGCCGAGGGGATGGGCCGGGCGGCCAACGTGAACGCCAAGTGGGTCGATGAGTTCGCGAACCCCGGGCCGATGGGGCCGGACGATCTTCAGCCGAAGTCCTCACCGCCCATGCGGACGCGCGACGGCCGACCCGTCCGCGGCGGCCCGACCACGATGCCCGGCCCGGCCGACACCTATATCGCCTACGGCCGGAACTGGGCCAACGTCTCCAACACCCCCTTCCGCGAGTACAAGCACTGGGTCCACGAGGGCGGCATCTCGACGCCTTTGATCTGCCACTGGCCTGCGGGCATCAAGAGCCGGGGCACGCTCTGCCACGACCCCGGCCACCTGATCGACATCATGGCCACCTGCGTCGACGTCTCCGGCGCTGACTATCCGACCGAACGCCAAGGCCAGAAGGTCCAGCCTATGGAAGGCATGAGTCTTGCCGCCGCCTTCCAAGGCGCGTCCCCGCGGGAACGACCCATTTTCTGGGAACACGAGGGCAACCGGGCGATCCGCCAGGGCGAGTGGAAGCTCGTCTCGAAGCACCCCGGCGGCTGGGAGCTCTACGACCTCGACGCCGACCGTACGGAGATGCACGACCTGGCGTCGAAGAACTCAGACAAGGTCCAGGAGTTGAAGACCCTGTGGGAAGGCTGGGCCGAACGTTGCGGCGTCCAGCCCTGGCCGCTGAAGAAGGGTTGACGTTAACGCGCGCCGAGACCCGGTGGAAGATCCAGGGCGCGGACACCTGAGATCCATGAAGTCATGGCCAAGCAGGCTTGTGATGAGGACAGAACGATGCAAAGAGCAAGACCTCCTTATGGCATCGTAGTACTCTGTGCCTTTCTCTGTGGAATGACGGGCTCATGTGGCCGCTCAGGCAAACAACCGGGCGCGGCGACGATTGAGGAGGCAAATGCAGCCCTGACGATACGTGAGCTGCCCACGCTGCCCCCAACCGTTGACAGTGTACAGTTTTGGAAGGGCGGCGTCTTTGCGAAGTACCTGAATGCCAAGTTCACGGCCGCGCCGGAGGAAGCGCTTGATTACTTCCGGAGAGCCAAAGCCGAAGGCTACTTCGAGTTCCGCGAGGATGCCGGTAAGTACTCTGTCACAGCCACTCATGTCTTTACTGATGCTCCAATGACTGCAGAGAAACCTCGCCTCTTCGAGCTGGAGCACAACGCAGGCATAAGAGCGGAACCCTGGTTCAGAAGCGTCTATGACATTCGCCACGGGTGGTACTGGACTGTTCCGCGCGTGCTGGGGGGGTATCAGCTCTTCTACGACGTTGACACACGCCAGTTCTACATTTACTGGTGGTACAGTTGACGTTTCCGAGAGCAGGAAGCGTGCGGTACGATGCAAGGACCGGGAATACTTCATGTCGGTATTGGAGAGTTACAGCATGCGTGCAAGACTGAACCGTCGGGAATTCCTCAAGACCATTGGACTGGCGACCGCCGGCCTGGCCGTGTCGAAAGGCGCGCGGAGCCTCAATGCTGCGACGAGCAACAGCCGATTGCCGAACTTCGTCGTGATTTTCATCGACGACATGGGCTATGGCGACGTGGGCTGCTTTGGGGCCAAGGGCTATGAGACGCCCAACATCGACCGGCTCGCCACGGAAGGTGTGCGGTTTACGGACTTCTACGCCGCCGCGTCCTCGTGCACGCCGTCGCGCGCGGCGCTGATGACCGGTTGTTATCCCCAGCGGGTCGGTCTGCCGTACGTGCTCGGGCCGGGCGCGAACATCGGCATCAGTGACAGTGAGACGACCATCGCCGGCATGCTCAAACCGCTGGGCTACGCGACCGCGTGTTACGGCAAATGGCATCTGGGCCACCATCCGCAGTTCCTGCCGACCCGTCACGGTTTCGACGAATACTTCGGCCTGCCCTACTCGAACGACATGTGGCCGCGCCACCCGGAGAACCCGGCGGCCTATCCAGACCTGCCGCTGATCGAGAACGAGCGGGTCGTCGCCTACGATCCCGATCAGACGCAACTGACGACCTGGTACACCGAGCGGGCGGTGCGGTTCATCGAGAAGAACAGGGACCGTCCGTTCTTCCTGTACCTGCCGCACTCGATGGTCCACGTCCCGCTGTTCGTCTCGGACAAGTTCAAGGGCAAGTCCACGCGGGGCCTGTTCGGCGACGTGGTCATGGAGATCGACTGGTCGGTCGGGCAGATCGTCGCGACACTCCAGCGTCTCGGCCTGGACAGGGACACGATGGTCCTGTTCTGTTCGGACAATGGTCCCTGGCTCAGCTACGGCGACCACGCGGGCTCGGCGGGACCACTCCGCGAGGGCAAAGGCACCACCTTTGACGGTGGCCAGCGCGAGCCGACGATCTGCTGGTGGCCGGGCCGGATTCCGGGCGGCCGGGTCTGCAACGAGCCGGTCTCCACGATGGACGTGCTGCCAACCATCGGTGGTTTGACCGGAGCCAAGTTGCCCGCACACAAAATCGACGGCAAAGACATCTGGCCGGTGATCTCGGGACAGCCCGGCGCCAAGAGCCCGCACGAGGCGTTCTTCTACTACCAGGGCTGGGCGCTCGAAGCTGTTCGCAGCGGACGATGGAAGCTGCACTTCCCGCACGGCTACCGCACGCTCGCCGGCCGTCCCGGCGGCAAAGACGGCATCCCGACGAAGTACGAACAGGCCAAGATCAACTTGGCTCTATATGACGTGGAGAACGATATCGCCGAGCAACACAACGTCGCGGACCGGCATCCGGACATCGTCGAGCGACTCCAACGGCTCGCGGACGCGATGCGGCAGGACCTCGGTGACGCCGCCCAGAAGATGGAAGGCGCCGGCCGGCGGCCCCCGGGAAAGGTGTGATGAACCCGCATGCGACTGGGGCGCTTCGTAGGGGGCAGCCCCCCGTGGCTGCCCTGCCCCGTACATTTACGGTGCCGATGTTGAGGGCAGGCACGGGGGCCTGCCCCTACGGCCGAATGCCAGGACAGCAACCGAGCCGATGGAAATAGACGAAGGGATCAACATGAAGAGCCGAATGACACGACGGGAACTGATTCGATGGGCAGGTATGGGCACGGCGGGCTTGGCGTTTTCAGGCGCCGCGCGGATACTCGGAGCGGAAAGGCCCGCCAGGAAGCCCAACTTCATCATCATTTTCGCCGACGATCTGGGCTACGGCGACCTCGGCTGCTACGGCCACCCGACGATCCGCACGCCCCACCTGGACCGCATGGCGGTCGAGGGGCAGCGGTGGACGAATTTCTACGTCGGCGCGTCGGTCTGTACGCCGAGCCGGGCGGCACTGATGACCGGGCGACTGCCCATCCGCAGCGGCATGTGCAACGACAGCCGGCGGGTCCTGTTCCCCGATTCCGCAGGCGGCCTGCCGCAGAGCGAGATCACGATCGCGGAAGCCCTCAAGGGACAAGGCTACACGTCCGCCTGCATCGGCAAGTGGCACCTCGGCCACCTGCCCCAGTACCTGCCGACCAACAATGGCTTCGACTACTACTTCGGCCTGCCCTACAGCAACGACATGGACCGCGTCGGCGGCCCGGGCCGGCAGGCCTTCTTCGACCCGAAGGTCGAGTACTGGAACGTGCCCCTGATGCGGAACGAGCGGATCATCGAGCGGCCGGCCGACCAGAACACGCTCACGAAACGGTACACCGAGGAGGCGGTCCGTTTCATCGAACGCAGTAAGGACCGGCCCTTCTTCCTCTACCTCGCGCACACGATGGTGCACGTGCCGCTGTTCGTCTCGGACGACTTCCGCAACCAGAGCCCGCGCGGGTTTTTCGGCGATGCGGTCGAGGAGATCGACTGGTCCGTCGGACGGGTCCTGGAGACGCTCCGTCGCGAGGGACTGGCGGAGGACACCTTCGTCGTGTTCACCTCGGACAACGGACCCTGGCTGACCTTCGATCAGCACGGCGGCTCCGCCGGCCTCTTGCGCGAGGGCAAAGGCTGCACCTACGAGGGCGGCATGCGCGAGCCCTGCCTCATGTGGCGGCCGGGCACCATCAAGCCGGCGGTGATCCAGGACCTCGGCACCACGATGGACCTCTACACGACGATCCTGCGCCAAGCGGGCGCGGAGGTCCCGACGGATCGTGTGGTGGACGGCCTCGACCTGACGCCCGTCCTGCTGGGCAAAGGCCCCAGCCCGCGCGACACTGTCTTCTACTATCGCGGTACGAGGCTCTACGCCGTGCGCAAGGGCCCCTACAAGGCGCACTTCATCACGCAGTCGGCCTACGGGAGAGACAAGCCGGTCGAGCACGAGTCGCCCTTGCTCTACCACCTGGCACACGATCCCTCCGAGAAGTACGACATCGCCAAGAACCATCCGGAGGTGCTCGCGGACATTCAAAAGGAAGTCGAGCGGCATCGCAGCACGTTGACTCCCGGCGCGGATCAACTGGCCGCACGCATCAAGAAGGATGGTTAACGGACAACGGTGATTTCGTAGCGCAGGGCGTCCCGTGGAGTGCCGCCTTCGGGAGCGGCGACCTCCAAGATGGCCTTGGATCCCTCGATGCGGTACACGAAGGGCTTCTGCGTGGCAGGGTCGTTCGGGATCTGGACGTCGGTGATTTCGCTGAGCTGGGCGGGAAGTCGGCCGTCGTGGGCCGCGGCGAAGTGCCGCAGACCCTCGACGCACTCCAAGGCCGCCACGTTGGCGTCGAGCCGAGTCATCAGACGGCGCACGGCCACGTACGAACTCTCCAATTGACGCCGCATTGCCGCCTTGACCAGCCGGTTGTACTGCGTGTTCGTTTCGAGGTTCTTCAGTTCCGTCGACATGGGCACGTCCAGATCGACCAGCGGACGGGGCAGGGCATGCAGGGCCGGATAGAGGTTGGGCGCGTCTTGGGTCTGCGACCAGTCTTCCACGGATCGCAGCAGCAGCGACGCCATCGCGACGCCAATCATCCCCTGCACGACCGTGGGCGCTTCGCCGACGTGCTTGGACATGGCCAGTCCCGTGCGGATCGTCTCCGCAGCCTTGTCATACTGCGATTGCAGGATCTCCAGCCGGGCCTTGAGGTGTACCAGATCGGCAAGCAAACGGTACTCGGTGAGGTTGGGCGGCATCGTCCCCGGCACGAACGGCGGCCACTGGCAGCTCTTGCACCTGGTCCCCTGCCCGATCAGGTTGAGCGATTCCTGCGCCTGCTGCAAGAGCGCTTGCGCCTCCGTCTGATCCAAACGCAGGTTGTTCAACGGCTCTCTGACCCAATAGCTCAGTTGTCCCTTTTGCAGCGTCGCCGGCAGGGCCTCCATCGCCTTGTTGTAGAAGACCGCGCCGTCTCCATCGTTCAGTTCCTCGGGCTTTGGCAGGAGCGAAAGAGCCGCCTGGGCCGCATCGATCCGCGCCGGCGTAACGGCCAGGCTGACCACACGCGGTGAACCGCCCTTCTCCTTCGCCTGAACAACGCCCGATACGACAATCCCCACCGCCAGAACCAGATGCACCGGAGAGCATCGCATACCTGATCCCTTCCACGTCAATTATGCGAAACATGTCCGCCCCGCCACGATGCACGGGCCGACCATTAGGACAGACGCCCGAGGCCCGCATTTCTTCGATAGATCACAACAGTGCACCAAAACAGACGCCAAGAGGCAGAACCCTGTCGAGTCATCCGCAGGGTGGGGCCTGCCCCACGCGGCGCTGCCGTGCATCTAACGTGCCACAGCGATCTCATAGTAAATGCGGTGGCGTGGATCGCCGACCTGGGGCGCCGACACCTCCAGGGTCGCCTTCGAGCCCGCGACCCGATAGGCAAACGGCCTGTTCGTGACCGGATCCTTCGGAATCCTGAGGTCTTTGATAGCGTCGAGCTGCGCGGGCAGCCGGCCCCTGTGACGCGCGGCGAAGTGTCGCAAGGCCTCGATGCACTCCAAGGCTCCTGCATAGGCATCGAGGCGCTTCATGATCATGAGCTTCACTTCGCACCAGTCCTCCGGCATGCTTGCGGCGCGAGCCCCAACAGGTTCGCCCTCCATATCGACCAAAGGGTGCGGCAGGGTGTGGAGGGCCGCGTACAGGTTCGGGGCGTCTTCGGATTGCGTTAGATCCTCGACCGGTTGAAGTGATAACGTCGCCATCATGAAGCTCACGAGTCCTCGTACGAAGATCGGAGCTTCACCGACGTGTTTCGCTGCGGCCAGTCCTGTCCGAATCGTTCCCAACGCTTTCTCGTATTGGCCTTTCGCGATTTCCAGACGAGCCCGGACGCACAGCAGGCATGCAAGGTGACGATATGCCGCGAGATCATGGAGGATCGTTCGTTCGCTGGTCTGCCGCCAGGTGCAGTCTCTGCATCGCGCGCCCTGGCGGATCAGGTCCAGGCAGGTCTTCGCCTGATTCAGGACCGCACGCACGCGAGTCTTCGGCAAACCGCGCAACGGTGTCTCTCGCCAATCCGACACCGAAGGCATGTCGAAATCATCCGGCAAGCCTTTCAGCGCCTTCACGGCCTTGCCGTAGAAGGACGTGGCGTTGCCCTCTGTCAATTCCTCCCCCTTCAGCGTAAGCCTGCATCTCTTCGCGGCAGCGTCCAGGCGCGACGGTTGAATCGCCAGGCTGACCGTACGCACCGAGTTGGGCTCAGCATTCTCTGCCACAGAACAACTCCTGGCCCTATTTGATGACGACCTCCTGCACGCCGGCGGACCACTTCTCCTGCAGGACGATCTCGATTCTGAGGGCGGTGGTCTGGACCGGTTCGAAGGGAACTACATTGGCGATGTCTTTCAGGACGCAATACGGCGCGGTATGGTTCACCGGCTGGAACGCGCCGTCGGCGGTGCGGTAGAGCGCCCGCCAGCTCTGAGGCACACGGCACTCGCCCCGGCCGGTGTCGTCGAACCAGTACACCTCGACGCGCGAGAGATCCTTGGGCTGATCCCACTCGAACTGGAGCCATTCGGTCGTGCCCTTGTGCGGCCAGAAGTCGAGCTGTTGCGAGTTATCGGCCGAGTTGTTCGGCAGGTTCTGGTCTTTCACCGCGTCGAGCGACTTGTGAACGAAGGACGCGGTGGTCTTGCTCGTGTAGGCCAGGGTGTCGGCAGGCTCCGCCCGAGCGGCTTGTACCTCGCGTGCGGGCCAGACCGTCATCTGCGCCCGGCCGCGATGCGCCCAGGCGTAATAGGGAATCGCGGTGAACGACCTCGTGCTTGCGATGAAGGTCTTGCCGTCGAGCGCACGCTTGGTGACCTGGGCTTTGCCCGTCAGCACGACGACCCCGTTGAGCAGATCGGGCTTGCGCTGTGCCTTGAGCTTCGCGTCGTCCGGGATCACGAGGCTCAGGACCTGGCCCTCGTTGTCCGGTCCTTCGAGACAGAACACGATGGGCCCGCGCTGGAAGGCCACCTTGCCCGCGTTGGTCGTGACCTCGGGATGGGAGACGATCCGTCGGATCGGCATCGGCAGGTCGAGGACGATCTTGTCGCCTTTCTCCCACTTCCGCTCGATGCGGGCGAAGCCCTTCTCGACCGGCGCCGATACGGTTTTGCCGTTGACCTTGATCGAAGGACGGTCGTTCACAGTATCCGTGAACTGGTACAGATCACTCGGCACGCACTCGTTCCGCGCCCAGCCGGGGATGCGAACGAGGATCGCGAACGTGTCGCTCTGCTCGGGCTCGACCGTGATGTGAACCTGACCCTTCCACGGGTATTCGGTTTGTTGCGTCAGCTTGACCTTGTTGCCGGTAGTCCGGACGGTGGTGTCGCCGCCGAGGAAGAGGTTCACATAGACGTCCCTGCCTTTGCTCGCATAGAGGTAGCCCGGCACGGACGGGATGAAGCGCGCGACGTTCGACGGGCAGCACGCGCAGGCGAACCAGGGACTCCGGTCGGTCCCGCTGACGGATTCCAGCACGTTCGGATAGAAGAACCGGTCGCCCTTCATCGAGATGCCCGCGAGGGCCGCGTTATAGAGGACCCGCTCCAGGACGTCCATGTACTTGGCGTCGCCGCGCATGAGGAACATGCGGTGGTTCCAGAAGATGCTGGCGAACGAGGCGCAGGTCTCGCAGTAGGCGGTCGCATTGGGCAGTTCATACCTCCCACCGAAGCCTTCGTGGCCGCCCGCGGCGCCGATACCGCCGGTGATGTAGAGTTTTGTATTGACGACGTCGCTCCAGATCGCGTCGATGGCATCGACGTACTTCATGTCGCCCGTCAGAGCGGCGACGTCGGCCATGCCGGTGTATAGATAGGCGGCGCGCACCGAGTGTCCGACCGCCTCGGTCTGCTCGGTGACGGGCTTGTGATCCTGCGAGTACAGGCTGTAGAGCCCACCTTTGCCGTCGGGTCCGCGGTTGCCCGGGCGACCGCGCTGGTCGAGGAAGAATTTCGCCTGATCCAGGTACTTGCCGTCGCCGGTGGCACGGTAGAGCTTGCACAGGCCGATCTCGATCTCCTGGTGTCCCGGCGGGTCGGTCCGTTTGCCCGGGCCGAAGAGGCTACAGACCAGGTCCGCGTTCTTCACCGCCATGTCGAGGAAGGTCTTGTCGCCGGTGACCTGGTAATGGGCCACGGCCGCTTCGTACATGTGTCCGGCGCAGTACTGCTCGTGCATGTCGCGGATATTGGTCCAGCGCTTCTCAGGCTGCCTCTCGGGCACCGAGTAGAACGTGTACAGATACCCGTCTTCCCACTGGGCGGCCGCCATGACCGCGATGAGCTTGTCCAAGTACAGGCGCATCATGGCCTCGGGATGGACCTGAAGCGAGTACGCGGCCCCCTCCATCACCTTGTAGAGATCGGAATCATCGAAATAGATGCCCTCGTGCTTGCCCTGCCGGATGCCCGCAGCTTTCTCAAAGTTCCTGACCCTGCCGGTTTCCTCGCACTGCTCGAAGCAGTAGGGGATCGTCACGAGCCGGCTGGTCTCAAGCCGGTCCGTCCAGAAGCCGTCCTGAACGTGCACTTCATTGAAGGGCACGGGCGTGACGTGATAGTCCCGCTCGGGGGGA
>Ga0209163_1001555_pt1 | contig 24094 bp, 18 predicted proteins | sample MTBAKSrepl2MetaG_FD_187457 | JGI IMG/M metagenome (GOLD analysis project Ga0209163, IMG submission 187457) | Enrichment culture microbial communities om Arthur Kill intertidal strait, New Jersey, USA, that are MTBE-degrading - MTBE-AKS2 (Arthur... | ecosystem: Environmental > Aquatic > Marine >...
GACGGCCAGTGGTGGCCCCAGGGTCTCCTGGGCGGTCTTTGATCCGACGGTTCGTCCGAGCATCGAGGTGCAGTCGGAATTGCAGGGACAGGCGTTGACTCAGTACGAAGCGGTCATTCTCACCTCGGTGGAAGAGGTCGAGAACGCGCTGGTCGCGTATGCCCAGGAACAGCGAAGGCGGGGGAATCTGCAGGAGGCCACGCAGGCGGCGCAGGCCGCCGCGGAGCTGGCGCAGTTCAAGTACCAGGCCGGTCTGACGGATTTCACGACCGTCCTGGACGCGGAGCGTTCGCTCCTGTCGTTCCAGGATCAGTTGCGCCAGAGCGACGGAACCGTGACCGCCAACGTGATCCGGCTCTACAAGGCTCTGGGAGGTGGATGGACCTCGATGGCCGTCGCTCCGGCAGCGTCCAAGGTTGGACAACAGCTTTGAGACATGGAGAAACCAATGAGTGCCAAATCACATGTGGAATCGGATATTGCCAAGACCCTGGGCATCGCCCCCGGCTCCGGTCGAGGCCGGCGCATCAAACGCTGGCTGTTTCTTGGCCTGCTGATCGTCGCGGTCGTGGTCTTCCTGGCCTTTCGCAAGAGTTCCGGGGGGCCCAGCGCGGTGCAGTACAAGACCGAAGAGGCTCGGCGCGGAAATCTCGTCGTTCGCGTCACGGCTACCGGTACGCTCGAACCGACCAATCAGGTCGAAGTGGGCAGCGAGATCTCCGGGATTGTCAAGACCGTTGAGGCGGACTACAACGACAAGGTGAAGGTCGGACAGATCCTCGCCCGGATCGACACCTCCAAGTACGAGGCCCAGGAGACGCAGTTGAAAGCGGCCCTGGAGGCGGCGCAGGCCAGGGTCCTGCAAGCCCAGGCGACCCTGAGCGAGACCCAGACCAAGCTGGCGCAGCTCCAGAAGGTACGAGAACTGAGCAACGGAAAGGTGCCCTCCCAGACGGAATTCGATGCGGCCCAGGCAGCCTTCGAACGGGCCAAGGCCGACAACGCCAGCGCCGCGGCGACGGTCGCCCAAGCCGAGGCGACTCTCAAGGCTACGCAGACGGACATTGCCAAGGCGGTCATTCGTTCGCCCATCGACGGCGTCGTCCTGACCCGCAGCGTCGAGCCCGGCCAGACGGTGGCTGCTGCGTTCCAGGCGCCGGTGCTTTTCACGCTCGCGGAGGATCTGACCCAGATGGAGCTGCACGTGGACGTGGATGAGGCCGACATCGGCCAGGTGAAGGAGGGCCAGGAAGCGGAGTTCACCGTGGCCGCCTACCTGGATCGTACCTTCCAGGCCAGGATTGTGCAGACGCGCTATGGTTCCGAAACCGTGGACGGCGTGGTTACCTACGAGACCGTGCTGAAGGTGGACAACACGGACCTGTCGCTGCGTCCCGGCATGACCGCCACGGCGGACATCACCGTCCAGAAGCTCGAGGACGCCCTGCTGGTTCCCAACGCGGCTCTGCGTTTCTCGCCGCCTACACAGGGGCCGAGGGGGCCCTCGCGCGGGCTGGTGGGCATGATGTTGCCGGGTCCTCCCCGCTTCAACCGGCCGCAGGAACCGGCAGTGGACACAAACAAGAGACAACAGACCGTATGGGTCCTGCAGAACGGCCAACCCACGGCGGCTCCGGTGACCGTCGGTGTCTCCGATGACACGAGGACCCAGATCGTCTCGGGCGCGATCGAGCCGGGCGCGCCGGTGATCGTCGACACGATCGGGACAGGGAGGTGAGTATGGTCGCCTCCATCCCAACGGACAACGCGCCTCTGATCGAGTTGCGAGCCGTGACGAAGGTCTACGGCACAGGCCAGGCGGCCATGCAGGCCCTGGCGGGCATTGACCTGCGGATCGACGAAGGCGACTTCATGGCGATCATGGGCCATAGCGGCTCGGGTAAGTCCACGTGCCTGAACATCCTCGGGTGCCTGGACTCGCCCACGAGCGGCTCCTATCGTTTCCGGGACTTCGAGGTGTCGCAGTTGACCCGCGACCAGCGGGCCCGGCTGCGCCGCTACTACCTGGGCTTCGTATTCCAGGGCTATAACCTCCTGAAACGGACCTCCGCAATCGAGAATGTGGAACTGCCCTTGATCTATCGACGCGTGCCCGCCCGGGAGCGTCATCGGATCGCCCGTCAGACCCTGGCGTCCGTGGGGCTTCAGGGCTGGGAATCGCACAATCCCAATGAGTTGTCCGGCGGCCAGCAGCAGCGAGTGGCGATCGCGCGGGCCATCGTCACCGGTCCCTCGGTCCTCATGGCCGACGAGCCCACCGGCAACCTGGACTCTGCGCGAAGCGAGGAGATCATGGAGTTGCTCAGCCGGCTCAATCGCGAGCACGGGATCACCATCGTTATGGTCACGCATGAGCCGGACATGGCCGCGTACGCCAGGCGCATCGTCCACTTCAAGGATGGAAGAATCGAATCCGACGAGCAGAACGGGAAGGCGCACTGATGTTTTGGAACACGTTACTACTATCCCTGCGAGAGATTCGGCGCAACGTCATGCGGTCGTTCCTGACCGTGCTGGGTATCGTCATCGGCGTGGCGTCGGTGATCACGATGGTGACGCTGGGCAAGGGGGCGACGCAGCAGGTGGCTACCTCGATTGCGAGCATGGGCAGCAATCTGCTGATGGTCACTCCCGGGCGGCGGATGGGCCCGGGCTCCGCGGGTTCCGCGCCGGCCTTCAGAGTCGAAGACGCCGAGGCCGTCGCCCGGGAGATCGGATCGGCTTCCCTGGCGATCCCTGTGGCGAGCCGATCCATGGCGGCCATCTACGGACATGAAAACACATCGACTACGGTGACCGGCTCCACCAACTCGTTTCTGACCCTGCGGAACATGCGCTTGTATAGCGGGCGGTCCTTCAGTGATAGCGAAGCCCGCGCGGGGGCTGCGGTCTGCGTCATTGGCCAGACCGTCCGGGAGAAGCTCTTCGGCAGCCAGGACCCTCTGAACAACCGGATCCGTCTGGGCGCCCTGTCGTTTCAGGTCGTTGGCCTGTTGGCATCGAAAGGCCAGAACAGCATGGGTATGGACCAGGACGACATCGTCCTGTTGCCTTTGCGCACTTTCCAGCGCAGAATCTCGGGCAATCACGACGTCAGCCTGCTTCAGATCCAGATCCGCGAGGGCGAATCCACGGAGAAAGCTCAGCGGGACATCCGCCTGTTGATGCGGGAGCGTCGTCGTCTGGCCGCCAGCGAGGAAGACAACTTCAACGTCATGGACACCAAGGAGATCTCGCGGATGCTCACCGGCACCACGCAGATGCTCACCGGTTTGCTCGGCGCGGTCGCGGCGGTCAGTCTCCTGGTCGGCGGCATCGGCATTATGAATATCATGCTGGTCTCGGTCACCGAGCGGACGCGCGAGGTCGGCACGCGCCTGGCCATCGGCGCTCTGGAGCGGGAGGTGCTGATGCAGTTCCTCGTCGAGGCGGTAGTGCTGTCCTCCTCCGGCGGGCTGTTCGGAATTCTCCTCGGTCTGGGGGCGTCTCTGGCTCTCAAGAACGCCCTGATGGTCCCCTTCGTCCTCGATCCGACTATCGTCGTCATCGCCTTTCTCTTCTCGGCGGCGGTGGGCGTCGTCTTCGGCTACTTCCCTGCGCTCAAAGCCGCCCGCCTGGATCCCATCGAAGCCCTCCGGCACGAGTGACCCCGGGATCGATGACAGTCGCACTATGAAGGTGGGGTACAGCCTGTTTGGAGTTTTGCCTTCAGGCGGGTCGGAGAGTCTTCCGACGCCGCCAACTTCTTTCGTGGCATCCTGGAAATTCGTGAGGCGGTTCGGACTGTCGGACCCGCGTGAATGCGGAACTCCGAACGCAAGAGGCTTTTCTGTAACACGCTCTCTTCCGCGGCGTCTATAATGAGGATCGGCCGCATGCGAGAAGGTCTGCGCGGCTGATGGTACAGCGGTTTGGCCCAAGAGCCGGGGCGGAGAGACCTCATGAGTTGCCTTGCGTTGGCGTGTTTGGCTGTCGTCCTCACTTGTCCATCCGCGGGTGTCCGCGGCAACGGGCCGCAGTTCCCGTCCGAAGCCCGCGCGCACGACACGGCTCAGGATTCGATGAGAGCGGCTGTCTCTACGGGCAATGTCGCAGAACCCAACGCGGCGGATCTCGTCCGGGAGCAGAAGATCCCATTCCCTGTTGGCAAAGCCGACGCGGACCTTCGGAAGATGCGTCAGACGTGGGGTATCCGCTCGTTCCCCTGGCTGATTCTGGCGGACGAAGAACACATTGTGCGAGCCGAGGGGTTGGGGCCTGGCGACATCGAGGCTGTACTTGTTGAGACGGAGGAGATGCGGAAGTAGGGAATCCTTGTTTTGCGGAGGTCAAGATGGCTCGTTCGTCATGCGCATTGGTTACAGCCGTGTTTCTTTCTTCCCTTGCCTGTTCCGGAGGCGTGCTGCGGGGTCAGGATCGCGCCGAACCGGCGGAGTGCTCCGGCACGATCGTGGATGAACAGGGCCAGCCCATCGGCGGGGCCGCCGTCCAGGCATGGTGGTACGATTCGCCGGGCCACGCGATGGGCGAGTCTTGCGTTACGGATGCCCAGGGACGCTGGCGGATGACGGTGCCTGCGGAGGTGCGGGAGGTCAACATCCATGTCACGCATCCGGATTACATCAGTGACGAATCGTACCGCCAGGACAAACCGCCGATGTCGCGCCTGCGAGACGGCACGAGCGTCATGACGATGAAGAGGGGATTGAAGATCCGTGGCATCGTGCAGGACGAGGATGGGAAACCCATCGGCGACGCACTGGTCTTGTCGCACGACCGGTACGCCACTACCGCGGCGGGAGGGGCGATAGAAGACCCCACGACGGCCCGAACGGGAGCCGACGGCAGCTTTGTCCTGAGCGGTCTTCCGCCCGGTCCGAGAGAGTTGACAGTCACCGCGCCGGGGTACGGCCCTGAGAGCGTTCCGGTCGATGTGACACCGGAGACAGCGACGATTCGGGTTACGATGCGCCCCGGCGGTGTCTTTCAGGGACAGGTCCTGGATGAAGACGGCCAGCCTATCGAGGACGCGAAGATCTCCTGCCGCCGGTGGCGGACGTCGCGCGATCATATCGTCAACCTCACGGGCCGCACCGACGCCGAAGGACGATTCCGGATCACCGACGTTCCCCTGAGGGGCAACCTGGAATTCTACGTGAGCAAGAGAGGATTTCTCCTCCGTGATAGCAGCGCAAGCCTGCCGGCGGAGCCTTGTCGTGCCATTCTGTATCGACCGCCGGTTATCTCCGGCAGGGTATTGGATAACGAGACGGGTGAGCCGGTGACGGACTTCGAACTGGCCCAGGGAATCCTGTGGGGCACGGGCGGCCACCCCTCCTGGCGAACGCCGCAAGCGGTCCATTCCGACGATGGAGCTTTCACCGTGACGATCGGCCCTTTCGTTGTGGGCGACGCTCTTTCTTCCTGTGAAGTCCGGATCAGCGCGGCGGGATATGTCCCCGAAGAGAGTCCTGCGGTGATGTTGGGGGAGAAGTCCGACCCCTTCGTTGTCCGTCTGCACCGGGGCAGGCCGTGGACCGGGTTCATTCACGATACCACAGACCGCCCGGCGCCAGATGTGAGCGTGTCTTGGCTGGGTCCGGATCGGATCGCCTTCATCAAGAACGGGCAGCTCCAGCGTCAGTACACGGCCTCCCCGGAATGGATCGTCTCCACCGACCCCAACGGCCGCTTCGAATTGCCGCCCGCGAGGACGGAGGGAATCCTCCTGGCCCTACACGATACCGGCTATGGCTGGTGGCGTTCCGAGGATTTCCGGCGCGATTCCGCCGTTCGTTTGACGGCGTGGTCGAAGATTGCGGGCACCGTTTGGGTGGCGGGCTCGGACCAGCACGTGGTTCAACTCAAGATGGAGCCGGCGGACCCGGCCGTAGACCCGAACCATCAACCCATCCGGTGGTTCTTCGACGAGACCTCTCACGTCGATGGCCGATTCGCTTTTGACTTCGTGCCCTCGATTCGACTGGCCGTCGGCCACATTTCCAATGAGAAGTTCTCCCTCGCAGACCACATTACCCCGGAACCCGGCCGGACCTGCGACGTCACGATCGAAGTGGAGCCGAAGCCGGCTGCCATCGGTTCTCTCATAGGCCGGGTGCTGTCGGAAATGGAGAGTCTCGGCCTTGAAGCGATCGGCACGCTGCCCCAGAATCGCCCCGTGCTGCTTTGTTTCTTCGACATGCAGCAGCGGCCCTCGCGCAATTGCATTGACCACCTCGCCAGGCAGGCAGATGGACTCCGGCAAAAGGGAGTGACTCTTGTGGCCGTCCAGGCCGCACCGGTTCAGGAGGACATGTGGAAGGCGTGGATGGCCGAACGTGGCACATCACTGCCGTTCGGGCGGATCAAGGGAGACCCGGAGGCAGCAAAATCCGCCTGGGGCGTGCAGTCGCTGCCGTGGCTGATTCTGACCGACGCAGAGCACATTGTACGTGCGGAGGGATTCGCTGTGAGTGAACTCGACGGGAAGGTGGGGACCCAAAGGGAGAGATGAGATCATGAAACCAGCAGGGGTGATCGTATTGTGCCTGGGCAGCATCGTTTCCGCCGCGGGGCAGCCCCCCCGGTTCGCGGCGACGTTACCCAATGGAGTGACGGTCGAACTGGTGGGCGTCAGCTTTCACTCGCTGGAGAAGAGGCCGAGTCCGGCCCAATGGTGGCGACCGGACGGCTCCGACCTGTCGCAGGAGCCCTATCGCCGTCTGGGCAGTTTCACAACCTCCGGCTACGACGAGTATTCCTGCGAATTCGCCCTCCGCATCGGCGGCGCCAACGAGTACGGTTGCATTGCCTTCAATTCACTGGGCCAGAGCAGCGTTGCGCCGGGGATTCCGCGTGACGCCAATGAGCGGCCCATACCGAGCCTGCGATCCTTCGTCTGCAGTTTCAAGAAGAGCTGTCTTCAGGACACGATCCGGGTTGGCGTCAGTACTGCGCCCTGGGAGCGCGTGGATCGCTGGCGATACGCGTGGCAGAGACAAGAGCCCGAGGAGATTCACTGCGACAGCGACAAGGCCGTGATCTTCACTTGGCCGCGCAGGCATCCGCGTGGTGCAATCGTCGTGGAGATCACGCACTGCTACGTGGACGAGGCGACCCGGCTGGTCATGTATGATCGCGATGGCGAGGTCCACGAGGATGCCGGCAACCGCCACGGGCAGGGCCGGGGCCTCGAGAAGCGCCTCTATTGGTACTGGGGCAAACAACTGGAGGACCTCGATGCGTTCGAGTTCCAGAAGCGGCCCTATCAATGGGTGGAGTTCCGCAACGTGGCCCTGCAGCCGGGCCGAAGGACCGCCGTCGAGGTCATTGTGCCGAAGGCTCAGATTGCGCCCGAAGAGTCTCGGCCCGACGATTTCGGCTTTCTCCTGGACCGGCTCGCGGCGCATCTTCGGTTTCCGGCCTGCGGCCGTGCCGCGTACCGGATCGAGGATTGTGGCGCCCTCGACACAGATCCACGAATTCTCAACTGCACATACGTGTTCGAGGGCCCGCTCTATGGCTTCGAACTGACGGAGGTGCAGATGCCGGGCTCAGTTCAGAAAGAGTACTTCGACGGTCAGCGGAGCACCCGGTGGATGCTCCGAGGCAACACCGCGACAATCTCGGAGGGCACGAGGAACCAGAGCCCCATCTATCGCCTGGACCGATTCTGCCCGGTCGAGATTGTTGGTGACCTGCTCTCTCATGATGTTGAACTCGTGGGTCGCACGGAGCTTGAGGGTGTGCCGTGCTCACTGATCCGGTCCGAGCTCAGCTCGAAGGACAAACTCAAGGTCTGGATTGCGACCGAGCCGGGTGTTTTCCCGCTGCGGATCGAGCGCTACGAGCACGACCGCCTGCGATTCCTCTATGAAGCGCAGAACCTCAAGATATGGAACGGCGTCGTCTTTCCCGAGCGAATCATGGAGGCCTCGTATCGATGGGATGACTCCCTGGGGCAGGTCCTACTGGGGAGTTGCCGGGCCACGGTGGAGTCTTTCGAGCCCAATGACAGCATTCCGCCCGAAGCATTCCAGCCGCAGTTCCAGCCGACCACCAGCGTCACGCGGCATTCGTCGGTGCAAACGGACGCATCTGTCTATGCCCCGACGGCCCCGGTCCGCCGGCTTGGGAGTCTCAGGGACATCGAGATCGACTTCGATCTGGACAAGGCCACCGGCCGGCGACTCCTCGTCTGTTTCTTCGACGTGAGCCAGCGTCCGTCGCGACATTGTGTGGAGAGCCTGGCTCGGCGTGCGGACGAGCTAAGCGGCAGGGGTGTGACTATCATCGCCGTGCAGGCGACGGCACGGGAAGAAAACAAGTTGAAAGCGTGGGTCGCCGAGCAGGGAATCCGTCTGCCGGTCGGCAGGCTCAAAGGCGATGTCGATACAGTGAAATCCGCCTGGGGCATCAAGTCGCTGCCCTGGCTGATCCTCACGGATGAAAAGCACGTCGTCCGGGCGGAAGGGTTTCCCGTGGACGAGTTGGACGGACGGATCGAGCGGATGGATACCGAGTAAGGAGACGGTCATGTACCGGCATGTGCGTGTCGTCGGGTGTATTCTGTGGTTCGCGTGTGCCGGCGTGGCGCCCGTTCGGGCGCTGCCCGTGACCGGCCTCGTGGTGGACGCGCAGGCGCGTCCGGTCGAGGGGGTGGAAGTGGTCGTGTGCGAGCAGTACCGGGCTGGAGACCGGGACACGGAGGCCCAACAGATCGGCCCGGTCTCGCGGACCGATAGCCAGGGGCGGTTCTCGCTGGAGGCCGCGGTGACGAAGCAGCGTGAGGTCTTCGTCGTGGCGCGAAAGGTTGGATTCGCCCATGCCTGGGAATGGCTCAACTGCTCCATGAATACTGTGGAGCGCAAGCACTTTCTGCTGGTTCTGGAGCCGCCGGGTGTGCTGGCCGGTCGGGTGGTCGATGCCGACGGCAAACCGGCGGTGGGAGCCGAAGTCCAGGCGATCCCCGTGAAGACCTATGGCTTCAGCGCCGTCATTGACCGGTGGGCGGTCCCCGGTCCCCGGTCGTGGTTTGCGGTCAAGACGGATGCCCAGGGCAGGTTTCGCTTCGAGCAGTTGCCCGCGGATGCGAGTGCGGCTCTGCGCATTCAGGCCGAGGGTTCAGAGAGCCGCTATGCCTTTCGCCTACACATCATGGAGTCCTGCGGATTTGCCGTGGGCAGGTCGGACCTCCTCTTGGCGTTGCCTCAGGAGGGTGCGATCCACGGCCGGACCGTGGACTCTCGTGGCCGTCCGGTCGGCGGCGTGGATTTGATGATCCGTTCCGGCCGGAGCGATGAGGATATCACGAACCTCTATATCGCCCGCCAGGTCAGATCGGACCCCGCGGGCACGTTCACCCTCAAGAATGTCCCGGAGGGACGCCACGTGATCGCTGTCGTGGCTCCCGAAGGCGAGTCTCCTCTGTGGACCGCCGGGAACAGTCGGGTCTCCGTCAAGGCGGGCGAGGTCACCGAGACCACGATTCACGTGGCCAGGGGCGGTGTCTTGGAAGTGACGGTCTTGGACGGGCAGACCCGGCGTCCGGTGCCCAATGCGACTTTGGGCGCTCATAGTCAGCGGAGACAGGCGAGCCAGTCCGCGGTTGCGAATGCCCAAGGTGAGGCGCGCATCCGGGTCCGGGCGGATTCCTATGACGTGCAGGTTTCGGCGCCACACTATCTTTCTTGCCAGGATACCCTCCAGGTGAGGGACGGCCAGACCATCCGGCGTCAAGCCTACTTGCTTCCCTTCCCAGTGGTGTCCGGACGGGTGCTCGATCCGCAGAGCCGGCCGGTCCGTGATATCGCGGTGGCCGTCCATCGCATTGGCGACCATGTGTACACAGACGCTCAAGGCAGATTCGACTCCGTCTGTAACATGACGGAGGATGCCAAGGGGGTCATCGTGACGGCCCGGGACATCAGCGCGGGCCTCGCTGTTGCGGCACGCGTGGATGACCCATCGAAACCGGTAGACGTTGTACTCGGTCCGGCGTGGACCCTGACCGGCAGGATCGTCGATCCCAACGGAGCCGGTCTGCCTGCCGCCCGGGTCTTGCTGCACGTGAACATGCCAAGCGGCTACAGCAGTCTCGGCGTGGAGGTCTTGACCGATCCGCGGGGTCGGTTCACGATGCCGGCGGTCCCTCCCACGGGCGAAGATTTCACGTACCTCCTTTCCATCTCTGTGGCCGGCTACGGCCCGAAAGGGTACTTGAGAATATCTCCGAGCGGGCCCCCGGGCGCGGTTGCGGATCTCGGGCCGATCGAATTGCCGCCGGCGAATGTGTCCGCGTCCGGGCTCGTTGTCGATGCCGCCGGCAGACCCGTCCCCGGCGTCCAGGTTTCTGCACATGATGTCTTTCCGGATGTCGAGCAGCCCCGCAGGAGCACGGTCACGAATGACAAGGGGGAGTTCACCTTGACCGGTCTGTGCAGGGGACGGGCTCGCCTCCAGGCGGGTCTCGCAGACAGACCCGGCGGCCCCGGCCTGGTGATGACCCGCCTACCGGCCCACGGCGTGAAGATCGTCCTCGGACAGGAGCGCGCGGACGAACCCTGAGCCACCAGATGATTCGTGGATGAGAGGATCGAGGATCGGGAGTTTGCAGAGGAGAACAGCGATGTGTGGTTGGAGAATAGCCGTCATGTCTCTCCTGCTTGTAGCCTGCCTTGTTTGTCCTGTCGCAGGCGAGCAGTTCCCTGGTGGTCTTCGAGGATCAGCTCAGGATTCACGTGAGGCCCGAAGGATTTGCCGTCGATGAACTGAACTCCAAAATATCGGGAATGAAACCATGACGAGTTGTAGGTCGAGACTGCTGTGGATCGGGTCGTTCTGCGTGTTTCTGGCACAGTCCCCTCTTGACGCTGGTGCTGTGTCACGCCAGGGGTCTCCTGCGGAGGCATCGTCCCTGGACGTCAAAGGCCTCGTGCGCGAGTTCACCGGGATTCCGCCCGAGGACCGCATGGTTCAGGGAATCGCCTTCGATCCGAGCGGCCGGCCGCTCTGCGACATCGCCGTAACCGTCGTGGGACCATCCTGGGCGGAGGCTATCACCAATGGGGAAGGGAAGTTCAAGCTGGTCTTCCCGCCGCGGATGGCGCAGATGCCCGGAAGCCCTGTTCCCTACCTCATTGCCAGAGACCTTCAGCACAATCTGGCCGTCGCCCTCGAATTTGACCCGGCCGCTGCGAAGGAGCTTCGGATTCAGCTCGTCCCGGGCGCGATTCTGTCGGGTCAGGTCACGGATGCCCAAGGCGGAGGGCTGCCCGGCGCAAGGATGTCGCTCACCTTTCGGTCCGCCCAAGTGGGATATGGTCTGCGGGAGAATGCCCAGTCCGATGCAAATGGGCGCTACGAAATCCGTGCCGTCCCGGCGGGGTACAACTACTCGGTTGGTGCGACCGCCAAAGGCTATGGCCAGACGTCCGTGCGGGTCTACACGGCCGACGCGATGAACGACCGCATGGAACTGGAGCCCATCGTTCTGCAAGTAGCCAATCTGGATATCCGCGGCGCGGTGGTGGACGCGCGGGGCAAACCTGTCCAAGACGCCAGGGTTTCCTGCTATGGGTCGGGACAGCCCAACCGCCAGACGCAAACCGACGCCGAGGGCCGGTTCGTGATTCGCGAGGTTTGCGCCGGCGTCATTGACATCCAGGCCAACACGTCGACGACCCGAGCCAATGGCGTGGCTCAAGCTGCTCTGTACGGGTCTGTGCGAACGCAGGGTGGTGCGGCTGATGTCAAGGTCGTGGCCACTTCCGTGGGCTACATTGCGCCGTCCCGCGCGGCCAGGCCGGGGTCGCTGGTTGGCCAGGCTCTGCCGGCTCTCTCCTCCGTGGGCATCAAGTCCCCTGTGGATGCATACAACGGCTCGCGAGTCCTGCTGTGCTTCTTCGACGCGAATCAGCGGCCCTCGCGGCACTGCCTGGCGGCCTTGGCCCAACGCGCAGAGGGACTCAAACAAGAAGGCGTGACGCTGATCCCCATTCAAGCGACGGAGACAGACGCCGACGTTCTGAAGAAATGGCTCGACGAACAGGGCATCCGTGTGCCGGTCGGACAGATTGCGTCCGAGGCCGATCCCAGAACGACGCTCCTCCTCTGGGGTGTCCGGTCACTGCCCTGGCTGATCTTGACGGATGCCCGGCACGTGGTCCAGGCCGAGGGATTCGCCCTCGACGCCCTCGACGCGAAGATCGAGATCGCCAAACCCTGAGACGGCACAAGGCGGGGCCGCCGCCGTCAAATCCGAAACTCGAAGCGCGAAGTCCGCCCCCCTCTTGGCGGGAACGTCAACAAGCGCGAATGACCAAGACTCAAGACTCTGGATGTAAAACGGAGTGCTGGATGGCCGTTGCCGCCATTGTCGCGCTTTGTGCTATCGCCATCGCATTCATTCACAACAAGGACAGTGATCCGGGCACGTTTGAACTGATCGGCTCCATCATGGTGGCAGCGATGATTCCGATTTTCGCCGTGTCCGTATTCGTCATAGCAATGAGGAGAAAGTATGCCCAGAGTGCCGAACAAGTTAAAAGGGGGTCGGCTGAATCTGGAGATGGGCAAAGAAGTCCGGGAGAGAATGGAAGAGTTGAAGGACGAGACGGGGGCACGCAGCCTGGCCGACGTGGTGAGCAGAGCCCTTGCGATCTACGACTTCATTTGGAAGCAGAAACAGGCCGGTAGCAAGATGCTCGTACAGGACGACGACGGTACGCGAGAATTAGTCATCCTGTGATGGTGCACGGAGGCTCCTCCTGGCTCACGCCGCGATACCCTCCTGTTTGATGGCCCGGTGGATGCCGAATCGACCCGCCTGGAATTCCGCCTCTTCCGCGAAGAAGAAGAGCACGATCGTGTCACACTCAAGACTCAGGTCGGCGCCGAGTTGATTGGTGCGCTCGTGTTCGGCGCAGCGGTTGGGAATCGCGTACAGAATGACTGCGATGTCACGACAAACGGAAAAAGACTGGACCTCCGGGGACTGCTCGCGAGACAGTCGCCGGTTCTTCAGAGGGATGGCCTACCGGGCGCGGACTCAGGAGGGATGGCAGCCAGGTGGGTCTTCACGCGGGCATGTATTCTCTGCGCCAAGTCCCGGAACTGGCGTGAGTCCGCCAGCGTCGGTTTTCCGTTGGGGAGCAGGCCCAGTTCACCCGGGTATCTCGCGTCGATGTAGAGTTTGTCGAGTTTCTCGATGAGAACCGGCTCTGCGTCAAGAGCCACCCTGGGCCTGACGATCTCGAACAATCTGGCGAGATTATGGATTCGGACGTGGCCCAGCTCGTACTCCTCCATCACAGCTTTGAGTGACTTCTCGATGCACCGCTGCGCGTGGAACGCCACCATGTGAGTCAGGGACTCGTCGCGGGCGATCGTCGCAATGACGCGCAGATCGTCTCGTGCGGCGTTCAGCCAGTGCTCAGCGCTCTCTTTCATGCAGAACCTGCCCTCGGGTCATGATCTCCCTGGCGAACATGCTGTCGAGTCGAAGGAACGCATCGTGCATCGATTTCGTGTGGACGATCAGATCGATAGCGACCTCCTTGTTGAACTCTCGCAGAAGAGAGACCACCTTCAGGTGGCACTCCATGCGTTCTTCGTAGGTAGCGGGCATGAAATCGTCCTGCGTCACGACGTAGAGGTCAATATCGCTGTCCTCCGTTGGGCAGCCCCGGGCGTAGGAGCCGAACAGGATCACCTTCTCCGGATGCAGGGGCATCAACGCGTTCATGATCCGCGTTGCCAGTTCATCCGAGTGCTTGACGGTATCGGTTGCCATGGGGCCATTTTCCCCGGAGCCGGTTTGGATTTCAAGTGTGGAACGGGAAATAACGGGGCGTGATGCGGATCGCCACCAGTCGGGAATGTCCCTCAGCGCGGAGCCAGCGCCTGGCCCCATGCTCCGCCTCGTTCGGTTCAGGGACCACAGAGGCTCGGGCGGTACGTATGGGATTGCTACTGCGGCAAAGGCGCGTTGTCGCCTTCACGCAGGATCTGGTCATGCAGCAAGCCGTTCGAGACGATGATCGTGCCCGTCGGGATGAAGTCCTCGTCGCCGTCGGCGGACGTGGCACGGCCACCGGCCTCGCGGATGAGGAGTCCCCCCGCGGCGATGCCCCAAGGCTTGATGCCCAACTCCCAATACGCATCCAGCCGGCCCAGCGCGGTCCGCGCACAATCCAGGGCGCCCGAACCCAGACGTCGCACGCCTTGCATCCGCAGTTGGAACTGGGCGTACTGGGCCAGGTTGTTCCGGGGATTCGTGCGGATATCGTAGGCGAAGCCCGTGGCCAGAAGGGCTTGCCCCAGGTGCGCCGGGAAGGAAACGATTCCCTCGTCCGAACGCTGGTCAAACTCCGTGACGAGGTCGATTTCGCCTTTCTGGCGCACTTGGCGTACATGGCCGAACCGTTCCATCACGACGGCCCCGGCCCGGCGGGCGATGGCTTCTGCGACCGGCAAGACATCTGACACGGGTTCATCCTTTCTCGGGATCGATGCCCCTGCGGGCAGACTACGAACGCGCGGGCCGGCTATCCATCACCTTTTTCCCGAGTCAGGCCCTGGCCTCGGGGACGCGGGTTCTGAGGTCGCGCTTTTGCCGGGCAGGATCGTGTGCTGGCATGCTTTTCCGGGAAAAGGCTTGCAGAAACCGCCGGGGAATCTGTAACATGGCGGTGAGATATACGTCCTTTATGCGAGAGACCGTGATCGTGCGGATCGTGCGCTTGCGTGTAACCTGTTTTCGGAGGCGCCGTTATGAAAACGCGGAGTCGTGTCAAGTCGTGGAAGCGTGGAAGCGTGGGAGCGTGGGAGCGTTGGGGGGTATTTCCGCATCTGCGCTTCTACGCGTATACGCTCTTGCCTTTCCTGTTTGTGGCTTCCGTCGCTGGGGCCCAGAACGAGCAGTGGCTGCAATATCGTTCCGCCGCGGAGGCCCGACAGATCGTTGGCGATATGGGATATGACTACCGGGAGGTCGGGGCCGTCAAACCCCAGAGCGTCAAGCTGCCGGAGTTCAAGTCTGAGCCGTTGTTCCGGGAGTGGAAGACCCCCATGGCGGCCTCGGGCGTCGTCTGGTTGGCCTTCGACCGCAAGAGTAGTCCCAACGGTCCCTATGACCGGCTGTACATCGACGCCAACGCCAACGGCGACCTGTCCGACGACTCGGCTTGCGAGCCGTACCGACGGGAGAGCAGCATGGCGGCCTTCGCGCCCGTGAAGGTTGTCTTCAATACGGCCGACGGTCCGATCACGTACCATCTCAGCGTGGAGCTGCGCTCCGGCGGTGGGCAGACGTACTGCCTGATGAGTCCTGCCTGCTGGTATGAAGGTCCGGTCACCGTCGGGGGCGTCAAGAAGCACTGCGTGCTGATCGACTACAACGTCAACGGCACGTTCAACGACAAGTCCGCCGATTTCGGCCAGTGCGACCGCATCCGGATCGGCGAGGAGGGCGGGCGAGACACCCGCTTCGTGGGCAACTACATTGAGATCGGCGACAAGCTGTACCGGCCCGAGATCGCCCAGGACGGCGCGTTCGTGATCCTGCCCGAGGCCACGGACGTGGCTTGGGGCACAGTCCGTCTGGCGGAGAACATTGCCTCCTTCGGTGCCGGCGGCGTCAACGGCCTGTTCACGCGGAAGCCCGAGAATGGGACGGTCAGACTGCCCGTCGGGGAGTACCGGGTCGAGCACTGGAATATCGTCAAGAATGATGATAGGGGGGGCAGGTGGGAACTGCAGGCCGGTACCGGCGGGTCCGGGACTTTCACCGTCCTGCAGGACCAGGAGAAGGAGATCCCCATCGGCGAGCCGATCTACTCTCTGGCGGAGTATCGCCAGAGTGGTTCCTTCTACACGTTCAGCCAGCGCTTGGAGGGCCGTCACGGCGAGCGGGTCACGCTGCTGCGGAACGGGGCCCAACCGCCACCGCCCAAGCTGCGGATTCGGAGCCGCGACGGCACTTACGACCGCGGGATGAGCTTCGAGTATGGGTGAGGTGGCACCTGTTCGCTCCGGTGGCCGGAGCCCAAAGATGTTACCAAACCATTCATTGCCACCGTCGAGTTGGGCGGACCGTTCCGAATCCTGGCGAAGCAAGTGTGGATCAAGGCGGACGATCGAAAGCCGCCGGAGACGATCGGAGAGGCGATCACGCCGACGGCTGTCCGGGCCAGCAGCAGCGACGCCGGTGCCGAAGTGGTCAACCTGATTAATCGCAGCGGGCTGCGCAACCGTGACAAGGACCCGCTCGAGGAGCACAGTGCCGATCCGGCGCAGATGTGGCGCAGCGGCAAGGGCGAGACCGCGAGCTGGGTCGAATTCGATCTCGGCACGGTTCAGTCGGTCGGCTCGCTTTGCGTGTTCAACTACAACGACGGATGGTATACGGATCGGGGTGTCCGCAAGGCGGATGTCTCCGTCTGGACGCAGGAGACCGGCTGGCGGAAGGTCTGCGACGACCAGCCGCTCGAACAGGCCGAGGGCAGCGACGATTACGACGACCCTGTGTTTGTGAAGCTCGACGGCGTCAAGGCGCAGAAGATCCGCTTGGACGACTTCACCAGCTTGGGCGATGCAGATTATATCGGTCTGAGCGAGGTGCTGTTCTTCGCGTCACTCGGACCGCAGGCGGTGCGACCCTGTCCCGCCGACAAGAGCGCCGGCGTGCACTTCGGCGAGTTGAAGCTGGCCTGGGCTCCGGGCGACGGCGCCAAGGCCCACAGCCTCTATCTGGGCACCCGCCCGGACGACCTGAAGCCGCTCGGCCGGATCGAGCAGGCCGACGCGAAGATCACCCAACTGACCGCAGACACCAAGTACTTCTGGCGTGTCGATGAGACGGGGGGGGACGGCGCGGTCGCCGCCGGCAAGGTGTGGAGCTTCACCACCGGCGGATTCGCCGGCTGGTGGAAGCTGGACGAGATCGAGGGCACGAAGGTGGCGGACAGTTCTGGCTGCGGCCACGACGCGGCAACTCACGGCGACGCCGCCTGGCAGCCTGCGGGCGGCCGAGTCGGCGGGGCGCTGCAGTTCGACGGCATCGATGACTACGTGGACACCGGCTGGGCGGGCCACCTGCCCGCCTGGACGGTAGGGGCCTGGGTCAAGAGTCCGGCAGCCCCGGCCCGGGCGGCGGCCAGCGGGCCGGTGCATCACGAGAAGAATTTCCAGTTCAGTTGGAACCACGGCGATTCCCAGTGTCGCGGCGCTGCCATCGTTCGCGTCGGAGGAACGTGGCATTCCGCGTCCTTCGGCGAGTTGAAAGCAGATCAATGGTATCACCTGGCAGCTACGTACGACGGCGAGAATCTCAAGGCCTATAAGGACGGTGTCCTGATCACGGACAACACCGACCCCTCCGGCGACGCGGACTCGGAACCCGCCCCCTTGGTGTTTGGCCGGCATGCGACGGAGCCTGAGGCGTTCTTCGCCGGCGCGGTCGATGACGTATGCGTTTTTGCCTATCCGCTCAGCGCCGATGAGATCAAATCGCTGCACTCCGGCACGGAGCCGGTCGCGATTGCTCGGCGACCGGCTTCGGGCCCGCCGATCCTCACGCATCCGGTGGTTGCGGCCGCCAATCTGGCTGGACCGGCCGTCCAGGTCCAGCCGCAGGCCCAGATTCAGCCCGCGGCCGACTCCTCGACGCAGAGTCTTCCATCTGCCCAGCCGGCTGCCGTGGAGCCCAAGAAGGGTAGAGGCAGGAACCTTCTCGCGGTCGTGCTGATCCTCGTGGTCGTCGGCGCGATCGCAGGCGTATCCATCGTAGGAAGGCAGAAGACCTAATCGTCCGAGCGAGTCATCGAGAACCGCTCGACATGTCCTTGCGAGCCGCGAAGCCACTTTGCGACCCGCAAGGGTATTCGCCGTTTTGAGACAGTCTGTGAACGCTCCGGATATCGGTCGGTCCACGCTGGGCGAGAGGGAACACTATGCGTAGACGTCCTTTGTTGCTTTCTATGGTGGTCGTCTTTCTGCCGGCGTTGATCGGCGGAACGTGGGCGGCGCAGTCAACGCGCGCGCCGGCCGAGGTGTCCTTCCGCGGCCGGGTGCTCGATAGCCGGGGTGCGCCCGTCCCGGGCGCCGGCGTGGCATTCTATGTGGTGGATTACGGTCCGTCACGTGTCTTGTTCCAGACGGAGCGGGTCAAGGAGATTACGACCGGTGCGGACGGCGCGTTTGCCTTCACGACCGCGGGGGGATCGCAGGTCTACCGATACGGCTCCATCGTGGCCCAGAAAGAAGGCCTCGCGTTGGGCTGGGCGCTCTGGGGTATGCGGGAAGACGAGTCGTCAACTGATATCATTCTGGGCGAGCCGAAGGAACTCAGCGGGCATGTGGTGGACGAAGGCGACAGCCCGGTCGTCGACGCGGAGGTCGGCATCAGCACGGCCATGGCCAGCGTGCAAGACCGCCGTACCTTGACGTTCCACGTCGCCTCCGAGTTCCTGGCGGTCCGTACCGACAGTACCGGCCGGTTCGTTCTCTCGAACCTGCCGGCCGACGCGACCTGCGAACTGCTCGTGCGGAAGCCCGGCCGGGCGACGATCAGCACCTACGATCCGGTCGCCTACAGCGGAGAAAGGTACCGCTTCTCCCCGGGCCAGGAAGGGATCAAGCTGACCCTGCCTGTGGAAGCGAGGATCGAAGGCACGGTCGTAGAGAAGGCCGGCGGCAAACCCATCGCCGGCGCGCAGGTCATTGCGCAGCCGGTCCAGCGCGGACTGCCGTCGCTCTACGAGCCGGCGGCCTCTGCACAGGACGGCGCGTTCAGTCTCGGCGGGTTGCCCGCCGGCGACTACGTGGTAGTCCCGGTCCACCGGACGACGGAAATCCCCGATCGGGTGGCCGTGCCGGTGAGTGTGAGTCTCAAGGCGAGCGAAACCCGTCGCGGCGTCCGCATCGAGCTCGGTCCGGGCGGCCTCATCGAAATCCGGATCAAGGACGCCGCCGGCAAGCCGGTGGACCAAGCCAGCATCGACGTGCGGGATCCCGCGTACACTCAGTTGTACGGCGGACTGACCGACGGGGCCGGACTGCTTCGCGCGCGCCTGGCACCGGGCCGGTACGAGATCAGCGGGGCCTACAAGCAAGGGTATATGCGTCCGCAGCAGGCGGAGGCGTTCACCATCGAGGAGGGGCAGACCAGAACCTTCGAGCAGACGCTCGACAGCCTGCCTTCGGCTACCGGCGTGGTCTATGACGACGCGGGCAAGCCTCTGGAGGGAGTGACGATCCGGGTCCTGCCAAGCGGCGGCAGCGGCAGTTCGACCGTCTCCGATGCGCAAGGGCGGTTCCAGGTCAGTTGGGACCCGCGCGCCCGCTCGCGTCAGGAGATGGTCTACTACATCGTGGCCCGTCATCCAGAACGGAACCTGGCGGTGGCCCAGCCCCTGGAGGGACCGGGCAGCGGAGTCGAGGTGAAGGTCCGTCCCGGCGTCATCGTCGCCGGGCAGGTCATCGACCCCAACGGCAAGGGGATCGAAGGGGCCGACATCACCATGATGCTCCACGTGGGGACGTGGGGCGCGACGTTCATGCCGTATCGCGGCCTGAAGACCGACGCGCAGGGCCGGTACGAAGTGTCGGCTATCCCGCCGGACCAGCGGTATTCCATCAATGCCTCGGCTGACGGATATGGACAGGCCCAGAGCCAGCTCAATGCCGACGAGGTCACGGGTGAGAGGGTCCAAGTGGGGACGTGCACGCTGGCCCTCGCGAACCTGTCGGTCTCCGGCGTGGTTGTCGATCCGGACGGCAAGCCGGTGCCCAACGTCAGTGTCTCCTGTTTCGGCGGTTTCCAGAGCGGCCAGCCGGACCGTCGAACTCGAACCGATGCCGACGGCAAGTTCGTGCTCGATGGCGTCTGTGCGGGACATATGCAGATCCAAGCCAGCACCCGCATCGGCGAAACGTACGTCAGCGGGTCCGCCCAGGCAGAAGGCGGCGCCACCGACGTTCGGATCACCGTCTCCGAAAGGAGGATCGTCTCCCGACCCGAGCCCCGGAGACCGGCCGACCTGAAAGGCAAACCCCTGCCGGACCTGAAGACGCTGGGGATCGAGCTGCCCGCGGAGGCCGAGGGCAAGGCACTGCTCGTGTGTTTCTGGGACATGAACCAGAGGCCCTCGCGGTACTGTATCAGCGAGCTGATCCGCCGGGCGGGTCAACTGGCCGAACGCGGAGGGGCTATTGTCGCGATTCACGCCGGCCAGGTCGAGGAACGGGCCTTGGAGCAATGGATCGAGAAGAGCAAGCCGCCATTTCCGATAGGTCGCGTTAGGGGCGATTTCGAGAAGACGCGCCTCGCCTGGGGAGTTGCCTCCCTGCCACACCTGATCCTGACGGACAGAAAGCACGTTGTGGTCGCCGATGGCTTCGGCTTGGGCGAACTGGAGAAGAAGATTGAGGAGGCTTCCGGTCTGTGAAGGCTGGAGGAGCGACTTATGAAGATGTTGTGGATCGTGCCCTCGACGGGATCTCCGTGTGGTGGGCATTCCGTTCGTAGTGACGCCGTAAGGCGTTATCTTCTATCCCCCAGCGGATGCACCACGGAGGGAAGATATGCCCTGACGGGCACACTACAAACGGTAACGCTGTCAGTCGTCATCTGGATTTCGATAGGGGCGTGCTGTCAGTGCTGGGCGGACGTATGTCCTGTGGGTAACGGCTCGATGCTGGATGTCGATGCCGCCGCCATGGTGAAAGCGGTCCGCGAGAGCGAGCAGTGGATTCATCGGGTGGACAGCTTGCAGTTGCGGATCGAGAGCGTCTGGTCTTCGTCCAGTGCCGGCGTAGGGGCAGGCTCCCGTGCCTGCCCTGGTGATTCAGGGCAACCACAGGGCGCGGCCGAAGGCCTGCTCGAATATGCGTTCGACAAGAGTCGTCTGCGGTTCCTGGAAGATCAGCCGGGCGAATCCCGCTCAGTGAAGATCTGGGATGGGAAGGAGTTCATCGGTTGCGAGCTGACCTCGGGCCGGCGGGAGCAGTATTTGCTCGACGCCACGCCGGAGGGCAACTTCGACGACATCCTGGCCTCCGAGACGGCTTGGCCGCGGTCGCAGCCGCATGCCTTTTGGTGGGACCAGAAAGACGTCGATGCTCTTGCGGTCTTCTTCGGCCGGCCGGAGGAGTTCAAGTGCATCGGCCGCGAGAAGTACCGCGATACCGATTGCCATATCCTGGAATTGCGACCGACCGAGGTGCGGGCCATCCTGCACGGCGAATCCTATGGCTGCGACTGCGGCATCGAGGATCAGCAGGAGCACGGCCGGATCGGCGAAGTCCGCGGGCTGGTGGATCAGTCCTGCCGATGGTACGTAGGCGTTGAGGATGGCCGGCTTCGCGGTATCACCTGGTTCATCGCGGAGCGGCCCCGCTTGGAGCATTGGATGTCGGATTACCGGGAGGTCGGCCCAGGCTGCTGGCTGCCCATGGCCCAGGGCTACCAGGTGTACAACAAGGACAAGGACGACCGCGCGTACGTCGAACGTCGCCGGGACCTGAAGGTGGTCGAGGCCCGCGTCAACATGCCTCTGGCGGACGACCTGTTCCGGCTCCAAATCCGCGAGGGCGCCCGCGTGCAGGACAAGCGGAGCGGCCGACTCGTCACGTATGACTACAAACCTGCGCCGCCGGGACTTGTCGGGAGACCTCTGCCGGCTCTGGATCAGGCTTCTGCACAACTTGACCCGGCATCGGTCCAGGGACGGGCGGTCCTCCTGTGCTTCTGGGACATCCACCAGAGGCCATCTCGTCACTGCATCAGACAACTCGCCGACCGCTCCGCCTGTACAGACAGCACAGGTGTCGCAATCGTCACAATCCAGATGGCCGATGTGGAACCGGCCTCCTTGGCCCGTTGGGTCCAGGAGAATAGCGTTTCCTTCCCGGTCCTGACCCCTCGCACGGAGCATCTGGACAGCATTCGTCTGGCATGGAGCATCCGCTCGCTTCCCTGGCTGGTCCTGGCGGACCGGACCGGTATCGTCTGCTCGCTTGGGTTCCCTCCGAGCGAGCTGGACACCCAACTGGCGGCCTTGGCTGAGCCGACGGACCGGCGACTTGCTGCTTCCCGGTCGCCCTGAGACAATCCGTGGAAGAGACGGGGCAAGCTTGTAGTGACGCCGTAAGACGTTATCTTCTCTGTTCTATGCTTATGCGCATCACAGGAATTGAAGATATGCCCTTGCGGGCACGCTACGAACACGCTACGCCAGATAGAGCTTGTCTCCCGGTTTGATCGGGGGAACTTGGCTTCGTTTGGCGGCGACATCCGCCCGATCCAGGGCAAAGCTCGGGGCGATTTCAATGGTGCAGTCAGGTGAGCCGTCCGGCTTGCGGGGGACCTTCACGCCTGCGGACTCCAGCCAGGTGGCGGCCCGCTCGATCATCATCCGGTGGGTGACTTCGGCACTGTCCTCGCCGGTGGCGTTCTTGACCGGTGCGAACTGTTCGCTGCGGACGATGTCCAGAATGATGGACCGCTCCGCCAGCGGGACCGCGTCGAAGATGAAGGATTCGAGCTTGACGCCGTTGGGCTCCTTGGGCTCGATGCGCTGGCCCTGCGGGTCGATGTGCGGGATCTTCTTGACCGCCCGGTGGAGCGGCAGGGAGTGGCCCTCGGTGTTGAGCTGCTCCACGAAGCTCGTACTGATCATGTGGATGGCGATACTGCCCAGTTCGAAGAGCAGCGAGCCGTCCGGTCGGCGTTTCTGCGCCAAGTGATCGGGCAGGTCGCTGTACTCGATGATTGTCAGCTCGTCGTCCACGAGGCAGAAATTGCCCACCTTTTCCTTGGGGCTGTTCTTGATGACCGCCTTGGACGACATCTCGGCCCCATCCAAGGCGTGGAGGCCGATAAACAGCGGGTCGAACAAGCGGACCAGCGGGTTATCCACCTGCCAGTAGCTGATGTACTCGATGCCCCGTCTCTTCATATCCGCCAGGGCGCCGCTGCGGGCCAGGGCCCGGATGCACCCGCCGTGACCATCCGGCGAGCGGGCGATCTGGTCCTTGTCCGCCAGCAGGATCCGCCCGTCGAAGGCGAAATTCGGCAGCGTTCCCTGCTGGAAGATGAAGACGTTGCGAGGGTCCAGGCCATAGTAGTTATCGGCCTGGAAGATCTCCTGCGTTTGGCCGTGGTTCAGTGGACTGGTCATGATGTACCAGGGGCATGTCGCCCCATATCGTCGAGAGACCGCCGCGATGGTCTCGGCGAAGACGCGGAAGAGGGTTTTGTGCTTGATCGGACTCATCGGGAAGTTGCCCTTGGGGCCGTCGAAACCGAGACGGGTGCCCTGGCCGCCCGCCACCGTGAGGGCTGCGACCTTGCCTTCGGAGATCTTCCGTTCGCCTAAGTCGATGGCCTGGGCGTACTTGCGCCCTTCGGCTGGGTCACGCGGCTCGGGAGTATAGGACGGGGCCGGCTCGAAGCCCTTGTGCAGGACCGCCGGTTGCGGCTCGCCTTTGATCAGATTGACGACCCAGTCGCAGACCTTCTCGAAATCCAGTTCCTGGATTTGTTGGACCAGACCGTTTCTCTGCAGGGGGCTCAGTCCGTCCCAGAAGGCCAATAAATGCTCCTGATGGTGTTCGGCTAAGTGTCTTCGGAGGCGTTCCACGTTGTTCCAGTCGGGCATAAGGTTCTCCACGGTGTCAAAGACAGCATCGTACGATGTTCAAAGAAATTTTCAAGGAAATGGGAGAATCGGGCGAAAAATGTTTGACACCCTTGGTGGCTTGGGTTAGTATTGTAAATGAAGGACAGGTGGATCTGAAGAAGTCGATATATTATATTCATTACCGCCATCATACGATTACTTCAGCACTTCATATCCGGACCCGCCTGCCTCTGAGTTGTAGGATACACAAGAACCTACGATACGTGAGGAGCATCTAAGAGGGTCTGCGGCTCAAGGCAAGCAAAAATCCTGCAAGAAGCAATGCTCTGTTGGATCAACGCCGGTCCGTTCTCGCATCCAATGCAGATAAGAGTCCGGGGATTCGCACCAATAGCATATGCCAGTCAGGCGGCAAACAGGCAGTCATTCGT
>Ga0209163_1001558_pt1 | contig 24037 bp, 23 predicted proteins | sample MTBAKSrepl2MetaG_FD_187457 | JGI IMG/M metagenome (GOLD analysis project Ga0209163, IMG submission 187457) | Enrichment culture microbial communities om Arthur Kill intertidal strait, New Jersey, USA, that are MTBE-degrading - MTBE-AKS2 (Arthur... | ecosystem: Environmental > Aquatic > Marine >...
CCCGCTCCACCTCGGCCGGATAAATATTCTCTCCGCCGCTTTTAATCAGATACTTGCGCCGGTCGACGAAATTTATCCGGCCGTCCGGGTTCATGCTGAAGACGTCGCCCATGTGAAACCAGCCGTTTCGAAAATCCTCCCGATTGGCCTCCTCGTTGTTCCAATAGCCGCTGCAAAGGGAAGGCCCGCGCATGGCCATTTCCCCGGGCTCGCCCAGAGGGACGTCGTTATCATCGAAATCGACCAGTCGGATTCGGCAGGTCGTGCTGACTCTCTTGGAAAAATCAGTGGGAATCTTGCCTATCTCGAAAGTGGAGGCCGAGGCCGGCGGCAGTCCGGTCTCGGTCGAGCCGAAAGAATTGAGAAAGGGCGAATTCACCAAACGGGTGATTTCGGCGATGGTGGCGGGCGGGGTCAGATCGGCCATGGCCCCCACATACTTGGCCCCGACCGGCTTTCGGTCAGCCTTGCTGAAGATATCGATCATGGGCTCGTAACATCCGGGCATCAGGATGAACCAGCCCAGCCATTCCCTAAAAGCGTAATAGGCCAGTTTCTCGGGTTCAAAACCCGGGACACAAATAACTTTCCCGCCGATAATATGGTTGGCCATCATCTGGTCCATGGAAGCCATATGAAACATCGGAGCCCAAGCTAAAAAAGTGTCCTTCTCGTTGAGATTCAAGTCACAAACCCAGGCCCAGGTTCGGCCGAAAATCCCCCGGTGCGAGACGATAGCCGCCTTGGGGTATCCGGTGGTGCCGCTGGTATAAATGATGGTCAGGGCGTCTTCGGGCAAGACCTCCACGTCCAGCTCCCGATCCACGCCCTGGTCCAGAAGGGCGGGGAAAGCCATTTCGCCCTCTCTTTCCGGTTGGTCGTCAAACCAGACCACGGTTTTAATGAACGGGAGCTTGTCTCTGATTTCCTCGAATTTGCTTCTATAGAGCGAGGAAACCAATATCGTCTCCGGGGTGGTCAGTTGGATACAGTAGGTCAGTTCATCCGCCGCTTGCCGCCAATTTAAACAAGGAACGATAGCCCCCAGTTTGGCCGCGGCATAAGCCACCAGACCATACTCCATCCGGTTTTCGGACAAAACCGCGATCCTGTCGCCGCGTTTTATTCCCAATGACCCGAAGGCATAAGCTAATTTATTAGCCAGGGAGTTGAGTTGGGCAAAGGTCAACTGGCCGCCGTCATATTCGAAGGCCAGCCTGTCCGGGAAGACCTTGGCGTTGACCCTTAAGGCTTCGCCCACCGTCAGATAACCGGACCTCAAGATATTTTGAGTCGTGGTTGGAGTTCCTAAATTAAAATTGAGCGTCATTTTTCTCAACCTCCCCCAGGGCTTGGTATATTGAATTTTTTAGAGAAACCCGGTTAAGTTTAAAACTGAACGTTCGTTTCATAGTTTATAGCAAAATCCATACCATCCAGTCAAACAGATTCAACCAAAAGGAAGAACTGGTAAATTATTATTAAATTAAGATAATTATATCGATGATCTTCAAACGGTTTTGGACGGGTCCGAACTTTTCCCCCATGCCCAGGTTTGGACATGTCCAAATCTTCTTGGAAAGCCCGGAGATCGCTCGTCAAGTGGAAGCCCTTGTGAAAACTTTCGGCCTCTTCATTCGGAGGTTTCAGCGTCTCTTGGCCGCTCGGCCCTGACGCGGATGATCCGGTCCAGGGTGTCCCGATAAGGACCTTCTTCGGGCCGGCCGGCCAGGTCCACGGCCCGCCGGGCCAGGTCCTCGGCCAGGTCGAGCTTTCGGCCCTGGGTGTAGTACAGCCAGGCCAGGTTGTTATAGGCCCGGGGATCATCGGGTCTCTTTTTAATCGCCTGCCGGTATTCTTTCTCCGCCCGGGAGTAGTCCTTCATTTCAAAGTAAAGATTGCCCAGGAAATAATGGGCCAAGGGCAGTTTTTTGGCGGCCAGTTGGTATTCCCGCAAGGCCAGGTCGGTTTCCCCGTTTTTTTCATAGGCCAGGCCGAGTTGGAGGTGCTCTTCCGGAGTGAGCGGGTCGTCAAGAATGATGAGCCGGGGCCAGGAGCAGCCGGACGATAAGATCGGCAGCAGGAGCAACCCCAGGATCAAGGAAAATCTAGACCTGCCCATTATTTCACTGTTCTGGACGGGACGGCCGGGAAGCGGGTTCGATCAAGAGGGTCCAATAGTCGGTCCTGGCCCATTTAGTTGGAAACTCGGCCCAGGGAATGATTTGGCCCCTGGTCCGGCCGGAATTGACCGTTATTCCCTCGGGGGAATAGCCGATGACCACCAGGTAATGGCTTTTGACCAGTCGCGAGGCCCCATAGTCGACCATGATGATCAGGGGGCGGCCCCGGTCCACGGCCTGGATGAGATCCTTTATGGTTCCCCTGAAAAAAACCGCTTGGTAGCCCTGGTTCCGGGCAAACAGGACCATGTCCAGACCGACCGTCCCCTGGAGGTCTTCCCGGTAAACGGCTTGAGCGATTTGGTCGGGGTTCTGATCGGCCCCGTAAAAATCGAGCACCGCCGCCAGAGACTCCGGGCCGCACTGGCCGGACGGCCGGGGATAGAACGGCACGTTATCAATAAAGTTCGAGTTGGTCGGCGGCTGGAAGGGCTGGACCGGGCCGCCGCCGGTCGCACAGGCCAAGGTGTTTAAAAGAAAAAATAAAAGACCGGCGAAATAAAACCCACCTTTGAACGGGACGGCCGGGCGCAGGCCTGACCCCGACCGGCTGATTTTTCTATGGTCTTGTTTCGGTAATTCTTCAGGTAATGACGATCCGGCGATCAGCCACCTCCAAGATCAAGAGGACCAAGAGGACAATAACTAAGAGGGATATGATCAAGCCGATGCCGTCGCCGGCCGGGACCAGGGCGTCCAATTGAGCGGCCAGGGCGTGGATTTCGCCGTCAGTTAATTGATCCAGGCGCGGGGCGATTTCTTCCTCGGAGTAACCTAAAGCCTTGAGGCGTTCCTTGACCAGTTTATGCTCCAGGGTCTTCCGGACCGAGTCCAGGTCCTGGTCGCGGTCGATTGCGGCGAAGTATTCGCTGCTGGGGATGAAGCCGGCTTCAACCCGGGGCGCCAGACTGACCAGGCCCATGACCACGGCCAGGAGCAGAGCGATTTGGCGGGTCCAGACGGCACTGATAAAACTCTGCATGGAATTGTTCCTCCCCTTGACTGCTGTTTACCCCTGACAAACCTTATGTCCAGACTTAATAAAGCGGAAGTCGCCGACTTCACGGCGGCTCCGGACTTAAATACGACCGGCCAGCAAACGCTGAATCCGGGCCGCCAGCGCCAGGTCGCCCCGGACCCTTACTTTTCTGGTCAGAAGAGCCAGGGCGGGATTAAGGCGGCCTTCCGCCAGCCTTACGGCATTTTCGGCGTTGACCGTTACGGTTACGTCGGGGCGAGAATATCGGCCCGAACTGACTCGGCAGGACCGGCCTTGACAGACCGCGTGCCATTGGCCGCCGTCCTCGCCGGGGACGTTGAACTGAAACACGCCGTTAATGTCGGGCAGCTTAACCTCCTTGAATTTTTCCTCCATTCTTTCAAATATTTCCGCGCAAGTCATCTTTCTTGATCTTTCCGTCTTTTCTTTAGAACATTCTCGGGTCCGGTTAAGTTATATTACCGGCCCGGACCGCTTGCCTTTTGGTCCCGATTTATTCGTTCCAGCAGCTCCTTGGCCTCATTAAAACCGGGATTAAGAATCAAAGCCTGCCGGATCGACCACTTGGCCTGATCGACCTGGCCGGCCTCAAAATAACATCGGCCTAGATTGAAGTAAAGGTGTTCATCCTGATCATGTATCTGGAGGGCTTGGCGATAGTAAGTCAAGGCTTCTTCGTATTTGCCCTGTTTGCGTAAAACGATGCCCAGGCGGTTCAAAAAATGAAGATCATGAGGGCTCTGCTCCCAGAGCTTGCGAAAAAGCGCTTCGGCCTGGTTAAGGTTTTCCAATTGCAGGTGGATTTCAGCGATACCGGCCTGGATTTTTTCATTAAGAGGGTCAAGGGCCAGGGCCTTTGCCAGGACTTGGCCGGCCTCGTCCAGACGGCCGGCTTCGAGATAGGCCCGACCCAAGGCCGCCTGGGCCCGAACCAGCCCAGGATCGGCTTGAACCGCTTCTTCCAGACTGGCCACGGCCTCGTCCAGCCGCCCCTGTTTCATCAGAATATCGGCCATATCCGTATGAAGGCTGGCCAACCGGTTCTGGCCGGTCCTGAGGGCCTTGGCGTATTCTTCCAGGGCTTCCTGGGGTTGTCCGGAGTCGAACAGATGGTCGCCTTTGGCTTCCTTGGTTTCCGGCCAGGGTTTCCGGTTGCGCTTGTCCAAGGCTTCTTTTATTTTCGCCCCCAGAATCCCGGCCACGATCGGCCGGGTTAAAATACCGTCCAGGTTTAATTTTGACAGCCGGGCGATTTCTTCGGAATCCAGGGTCGGCATGATCAGCAGGCAGGACAAGTCCGAGAATCCGGGCTCCCGGCGGACCATTTCGATCACTCCCGGTCCGCTGATCAAAGGCAGGTCCCAGGCGGCGATTAGAAAGGATTCGGGTCTCGACCGGATCATGTCTAAAGCCGTCAGGCCGTCATCGGCCCGCCTCAGATTATAAAAACCCATCTCCCGAAGGGTCCGGCCGATGACCTCGGCCTCGGCCCGTTCAGGAACGGCAATTAGAATATTAATATCTGGAGTTGCCATAGTAGTCTAAATACTATGTTTTTTATGTTGCAGGCAACGAAAAACGTAAAAAATTGGTAATTATTCAGTCAGGAGGGCGCGCCCAAGGGGGGCGCCTCTCCCTGGGCGGAGTTTGGACAAGAGGGCAGACACATAGGTCTGCCCCAACGGGCGCGCCCCTGCCTGGGCCAGGGGAAAAATAGTCTGACCAGGTCTTGATTTATAGGCCTGTTTGGGTTAAAAATTTCTAGCAGGAATCATTATTTGGAATCAACTTTATCCCGAGCAAGGAGGTTCTCGTCATGACCACTACACCCCAACATTGTCCGGGTTTCGAACAGTTTAAAAGCCTGAAATCCTTTGTCTGCAACTGCCCCAACTGCGGCCAGGAAAAAGAGATTTTTTCCGACGAGTTCGACAAGACCCATGTCTGCAAAAAGTGCGGACAGCCCATTGACTTCACTCAATGCAAGTGGGAAAGCGGCTCTTGATGAAATTTACAGCATCTTTTTAAAAAAACCGGGAGAAGTCCCGGTTTTTTGATAGATTTGTAACGTTTTTTGTAGTGATTGTCCTAAGGCAGAAATTATTATATAAGGCTGCCCCCTAAAAGGTAAGGAGGCGGTTGAGTATTTCCGTGTGGTGAGGGTCGTCATCTAAAAGATTCGAGAATATCATTAAAATGGGCGGACCAGCACTCGTGACGCTTTATCAACCGAGGTCGGCATGATATTAGAATCCTTATTCACTGAAATAACTTACATCCTGCTTTTGGCGGCCGTCCTGGGCGCCGTGGGCCTGAAGCTTCGCCAGCCCTTGATCGTTTCCTTTATCGCCGTCGGCGTCCTGGCCGGCCCTTCCGCCCTGTCCATCATCACCAGCCACGAACAGATCGAATTGCTGGCCGAAATGGGTATCGCCCTCCTGCTGTTCATCGTCGGCCTCAAACTCGACGTGGGGATGATCAGAACCATGGGGCCGGTGGCCCTGGCTACCGGTTTGGGACAGGTGGCCTTCACCTCCTTCTTTGGTTTTTTCATCGCCCTGGGGCTGGGGATGACCGTTATTCATGCCGTTTATGTTGCGGTGGCCCTGACTTTTTCCAGCACCATCATCATCGTCAAGCTGCTTTCGGATAAAAAGGAGATCGACGCCTTGCACGGCCGAATCGCCGTGGGCTTCCTGATCGTCCAGGACATCGTCGTAGTCCTGGTCATGATCGGTCTGTCGACTCTGGGGGTCGGCGATTCGGATCAAGTAAACCTGACCGCCGCCATGCTTTGGGTGGCGGCCAAAGGGTTGCTTTTTTTGGGCAGCTTGATTTTGCTCATGCACTATGTTTTGCCCTACGTCCTTGACCAGTTGGCCCGTTCCCAGGAACTCATGGTCTTGTTCGCCGTGGCTTGGTCGGTCTTCCTGGCCATGGTCGGGGACTATCTGGGCTTCAGCAAGGAGGTGGGGGCTTTCCTGGCCGGCATTTCCCTGGCCTCGACCCAGTATCGGGACGCCCTCAGCTCCCGCCTGGCCACCTTGAGAGACTTCTTATTGCTTTTCTTTTTCATCGACCTTGGGGCGCGCCTGGACCTCTCGGTCCTGGGCGCTCAACTGGGCAACGCCCTGATTTTTTCGTTATTCGTTCTGATCGGCAACCCCTTGATCGTTATGATCATCATGGGCTTCATGGGCTACCGCAAGCGCACCGGTTTCCTGGCCGGACTGACCGTGGCCCAGATCAGCGAATTCTCGTTGATTCTCGCGGCGCTCGGCGTGAGCCTCGGGCATCTCAACCAGGAAACCATGGGCATGATCACCCTGGTCGGCCTGGTGACCATCGGCCTGTCCACTTACATGATCCTTTATTCAGGTCCCATTTATAAGATCATTTCCGGGGCGCTTTCAATATTTGAAAAAAAGAATCCATATCGGGAAATGGAGACTTCTTCTCTGGACTCCGGCCCGATCGTGGACGTTCTTTTGCTTGGGCTGGGCACTTATGGCGGCAGCATTCTCAACAGCCTGCTTCAGCGCAAAAAGCAAGTCGTGGGCGTCGACTTCGATCCACAGGTGCTGAATCACTGGCGTCAAAAGGGAGTCTCCGTTCTGTACGGCGATGCCGGCGACCCGGAGATATTGGAACATCTGCCCACCAAATCGGCCCACTGGGTGGTCAGCGCCATGCCGGATCGGGAAGCCAACCTGGCCCTGCTCCGGGTTTTGAAACAGACCGGGTACCGGGGAAAGATTGTCCTCACCGCCCGCAGCCAGGCGGATGCCGATGAATTCCGCTCCTCCGGGGCGGACGTCGTGTTGCGGCCCTTCGCCGACGCCGCCGAACAGGCCGTGGATTCCCTGACCGCGGCCATGCGCCTCCTGCCCGAGAAAATGGCTTGGCCCACCACCCTTCGAGAGGTCCGCCTTGAGGCCGGTTCCGTGTTCAGCGGCAAATCCATCGGCCAAATCCCCCTTCGGGCTGAAACCGGCGTATCCATTCTGGCGGTCAGCCGAGCAGGTAAATCTTACTTCGATCCAGGGCCGGACCTCCAACTTTTTCCCGGGGATCGCTTGGTTCTATTGGGCGGGGGCGATAGCTTGAAACGGGCCGTCGAATACCTCAAACGCCGAGATTTCGGCCCGGAGGACGATCATTACGACGGCTTTACCATCGGATCCGTTGAAGTGAAAGCGGATTCCCCCTGGGTGGACCAGACCCTGGCCAGCCTGAATTTCCGTCGAGGCTATGGGGTCACCGTCATCGGCATACAACGTGCCGACTTGCAGATCACCGGACCCTCGGCCCAAGAAGCCATCCGGGCCGGCGACGTGCTTATTGTGGCTGGGAACAAGACGACGGTTGAAGCCCTGCAGACCTGACCCTACAGCGTGGCGGTGTCATCGCTTCTTTCTCGTCATACCCGTGCGGTTCCCCGACCGAAGAAAAGGGGCCGTTCGGCCCCTCTTCCCCAACCTAAACGTTTTCCCGGCTATTTGTCGTAAGCGTAAAGAACGGCCAGAATCTTGGCCGACGGCCCGCCGATGCAGCGGACCATATGGGGGACGCTGGAGTCGTAATAAATGGCGTCGCCCGGCCCCAGGAGTATCCGGTCCCGGTCCAGAATGGCCTCCATCTGACCCTCTAGCACGTAGATGAATTCCTGTCCATCGTGGCTGGACAGTTCTTCTTTCTCGGCCGGCTCCAAGGTGACCAGAAAAGGCTCCATGTGGCGGTCTGTCTTGCCCGGGGCTAAGGCTTGATAGGTATAGCCGTATTTCCGGTCGTCCGACGAGGCCCGCCTGGCGATTTTCCGGCGCTCTTCCCGACGGACCACCGTGTAAGGCCGGGTCTCCCCCCCGGAGATGAAGAAACCCATCTTCATGTCCAGGGCCTTGCCCAGCTTGATCAGAGCGCCCAAGGGCGGCGAAATTTCATTCTCTTCTATTCGTCGGAGAAAGTCCTCGGTGTACCCGGTTCGGGAAGCCACGTCCGCCAGGGACAGTCCTTTCATCTCCCGTATTTTTCGGACCCGTTCCCCGACCAAACCGGTCTCTTCCTCGGCCTTCCCGCCGGAACCAGCGGAAATATCCTCTAAAAAATGGGCCTCCCGCCGGCCCGGCTCCGACATCCGGCCGATTCCGTCCAGGAATTCTTCGTAACTGTCCTTCTTTTCCTTCTCCGTCATATCGCTCCCTCTTACTGGCCGTCCCGAATAAACCCGGCCCCTCTTTCCATGGCCCTGAGGTTGAGCGGGATCATCTCTTGGGACCTTTCAGGGAGGGTGGTTTCCAGGGACCGCTTCAGAGACTTCAAGGTTGTTACGCCGCTTTTTTCCGCAATCACACCAAGAATGACCATGTTGGCCAGCCGATCGTTGCCGGCTTCCCTGGCCAGTTCGATAGCCGGAACCATGATCACTTCCGGGCCCTTGATTTTCACCTCGTCCGGCGAGATCAACGAGGCGTTGACCACCAGAAAGCCGTCATTCCTGACCCGGGGGCCGAACTTGAGCAAGGAGGGTTTGTTCATGACCACGGCGCAAATCGGATGATACATGATCGGGGAGCCGATTTCCTGGTCGGAAATGACCACGGTGCAATTGGCCGTGCCCCCGCGCATTTCCACGCCGTAGACCGGCATATAGGTCACCTTTCGCCCTTCGGCCATGGCGGCGTAAGCCAAAAGATTGCCGATGAACATAACGCCCTGGCCGCCGAATCCGGCAATGATGATGTCAAAATACAAGAGTCTACTCCTCGCTGGCTTGATCCGGTCCGCCGACCAGGTTCTTGAAGGTTCCCAAGGGGAAATAGGGAATCATCTCCGTCTCGACCCGGGAGTTGGCTTGTTCCGGGGTCATCTTCCAGTTGGTCGGGCAGGCTGAGAGAAATTCCACGAACCCAAGACCACGGCCGCTGAGCTGGGCGTCGAAGGCCAGGCGCAGGGCTTTCTTGGCCTGTTTGAGATTCTTGATCTTGTTGACCGCCACCCGGGCCGAATAGGCGGTGCCATCCAGTTGAGCCAGCAGTTCGGACATCCGGATAGGATAGCCGTTTTTTTGCGCGTCCCGGCCGAAGGGCGTGGTCGTGGTCGTCTGGCCCAGCATGGTCGTGGGGGCCATCTGACCGCCGGTCATGCCGAAGACCGTGTTGTTGACGAAAATCACGGTGATCTTTTCCCCCCGGTTGGCCGAGTGGATGATTTCGGCCGTGCCGATGGCGGCCAGATCGCCGTCGCCCTGGTAAGTAAAGACGAAGTTATCGGGCCGGGAACGTTTGACTCCGACGGCCACGGCCGAAGCCCGGCCGTGGGGCGCTTCGACCACATCGACATTGAAATAATCGTACATGAAAACCGAACAGCCGACCGAGGCCACTCCGATGGTCTTTTCCCTGAGCCCGTACTCGTCGATGGCCTCGCCGACCAGCCGGTGAATAATCCCGTGGTGGCAACCGCCGCAAAAGTGGAAAGGCACATCGTACAGGGCCTCCGGTCTTTTAAATACTTGCTGCATTCCGACCCACCTCCCGGCTCAACCCGGTGTTTGTTTATTTTTTCCCGGAATAAATCTTTTTTATCTCCCGGAGCAACTCATCCGGCGAAGGGATATAGCCGGGCGGCACCCCGTAAAAATCAACTTTGGTCCCGGGTTTGACCGCCAACCGGACGTCTTCGACCATCTGCCCGGTGTTGAGCTCCATGGTCAGGAAATGCCGGGTCTTTTCCGAGGCGCGCCGGATAATTTCCGTGGGAAAAGGAAACAAGGTTATGGGCCGGATCAGCCCCACCTTCAAACCTTCCTGCCGGGCCATGGTCACCGTGGACTTGAGCACTCGGGCCATGGAGCCGAAGGCCACCAAAACCAGCTTGGCCCCTTCCAGGGCCAGGTCCTGGCAGCGGATTTCCTTACCCATGCTCTGATATTTTTTATACAGCTTCCAATTGTGTTTGGTCAATTCCCCGTCGCTCAAGTAAAGGGTCTTGAGGAAGCGGGACGGTCGGCCCGCGGCCCCGGTCAAGACCCAGTTCTTCTCGATTTTTTTCGGCCGGTACGGTTTGGGGTCCAGGGATTCCTTCATGTTGCCCAAAATGGCGTCCCCCAGGATGACCACGGGATTGCGGTATTTATCGGCCAGGTCGAAGGCCGACATGGTCAGTTCATAACATTCCTGGATGGAATCCGGGGCCAGGACGATGGTCCGGTAGTCGCCGTGCCCCCCGCCTCGGGTGGCTTGGAAATAGTCGCCCTGGGAAGGATGGATGCCGCCCAGACCGGGACCGCTTCGGCTCATGTTGACCACCACGCCCGGTATCTCACTCCCGGCCATGTAACTCAGACCCTCCTGCTTCAAGGAAATACCCGGCGAAGAAGAGGAGGTCATAGCCCTGGCCCCGGTGGCCCCGGCGCCAAGAAGCATGTTGATCGAGGCGATTTCGCTCTCGGCCTGTATGAAGGTCCCCCCGACCGCGGGCAGATGGGCGGACAAATATTCGGGGATGTCGTTTTGGGGGGTGATCGGGTATCCGAAGTAAAACCGGCAACCGGCTTCAATCGCCCCCATGGCTATGGCTTCGTTGCCCTTGACCAGCAGCATCTTTCTCTTTTTGGCCATGACGCGTTACTTCCACACTTCAATTACTATGTCCGGACACATTTCCGCGCACAAGGCGCAGCCGTTGCACCTGTCCGGATCGGTCAGTTCGGCCACCGGATAGCCTTGACTGTTCAGCCTGTCACTGATGGCCAGAATTTTGCGCGGGCAGGTCAGAACGCAGAGGCCGCAGCCCTTGCAGCGTTCTTCCCTGAAAACCAGCTTGGCTTTTAATTCTTCCACGGGGACCGACACTTGACTAACTCCTTAGCCACTCGGCGGATTGGTCCAACGCGGTCGGGTCGGCCACGTTGATGATCTCGATTTGGAGGTCCGGCGGCGCGATCTTCTTGACCAGTCCGGCCAGCACGTTCTTGGGACCGACCTCGACGAACCTGGTCACCCCCCCGGCGATCATTTTCTCGATACTTTCGGACCACCGGACCGGCGAAGTTATCTGCCGGGCCATTAGGCTCTTGATCTGAGCCGGATCGGACTCCTCTTCGGCGGTCACATTCAAAATTATCCGGCAATCGGGCGGATGGAAAGCGGTCTTTTCCAACACGGCGGCGAAATCCACGGCCGCGTCGGCCATCAGGGGGCTGTGCCAGGCCCCGGAAACCTTCAGCGGGACGGTCTTGGCTCCCTTGATCTTGGCTAGTTTGGCCGCCGCCGCCACGGCTTCGGCCGTGCCGGTGATGACTATCTGCTGGGGGGTATTGTAGTTGGCCACCACCACGGGGCCGTGGTCCTTGGCCAGTTCGGTCAGACCCTCGACCTCGGCCGGCGTCAGCCCGATGACCGCCTGCATGGCCCCCGGGCGGCGTTCGGCGTCCCGCTGCATCAGCTCGCCCCGTTCGTTGACCAGGCGCAAAGCATCGGCCAAGGAAACGACCCCGGCCGCGGCCAGGGCCGCATACTCGCCCAAGGAATGGCCGGCCGCAACCTGGGCCTGAACGCCCTTTTCAGCCAAGGCCCGCCAGCAGACCAGGTTGACGGCGGTGATCGCCGGTTGAAGATTGACCGTCTTGGTCAGTTCTTCCAACGGGCCTTCGAAACAGAGCCTGGTAACGGGCTTCCGGGTGACCTGGTCGGCCAGGGCGAAAATTTCGCGGGCCCAAGGGAAAGCCTCGTGGAACTCCCGGCCCATGCCCACGTATTGAGAACCCTGACCGGGAAAAAGAAAGGCGGTCATGACCATCGATTCTTTCACCTCGCCGGAACAATTAAAGAAACAACTATAGTTTCCTGAATAATCGGTGTCAAGCCTTGAACGGCCGTTTGTTCATTTGTAAAAAAATTTTTTGAGGGTCCGGGAAAAATCAGACGGGGAGGGCGGCCACCTGGTCCTCAAGTTCCACCTGCAACTCAGCCAAGAGAATATCCTTGGCCATGAGATTGAGGGCTTCGGGAGTGGTGGACAGCATGACTTCGGGGTCCTTTTTCGGTCCCAGCCCCAGTTTGTGGCAGGTCAGATTGGCCAGACGGACCACGTTTAAAATAATGTTGTCGCCTTTCACTTCCGGGTCATGATGGCGGCCGGCCACTTCACAATAGATCTCCGGTATATTCAGACGTCTCATCAGACGCTCGCCCTGGGAGGCATGCAAGGCGATGACAATCTCCTCGACCAGATTCAACGAGAGTTTTTTGAAATCCGTTTGGGTGGTCAACAACTCCTCGATAGCCCGAAAAATCAGCAATTTCCCGATATCGTGAAGCAGGCCGGCCAGAAAGCTTTCCTCGGCTATATGCCGCAAACCCATATGAAAACACAGCCATCGGGAGGCCGTGGCCGTGCTCAAGGCGTGAATCCAGAGCGATTGAATTATCGGCCCGAACTGTTTGACTTTGGAGCGGTAGAGCTGCTTCTGGGTGACCATGGTCACCACGTTGATGATGGTCTTGGCACCAAGGCGGGTGGAAGCGCTTTGGATGGTCTTGGCCGGCTGCAGCCCGGCATAGAAGGCCGAGTTGGCGACCTTTAGAACTTGGGAAGCGAGGGTCTGGTCCTTCCGGATTATGGCCGAAATGTCATCCAGGCCGAAATTTTCTTGAGAAACAGCCTGTTGTAATTCCTGGACCACCTGATTGAAAACAGGAAGTTCAATCTCATCCCGGCTCAAGACTTCATCAATGAGTTCAACAACGGGTCTATCGTTCATTTAATGTCGCCGACCAGCCGAATAATTTGATCAATAGGACGGGGGGGTTCCAGGACGGGCAGGCTCCGCATGACTTCTTGTAAACTGGTGATCCCGTGAGCGGCCTTGACCAGGCCGTCCTCCAGAAGGGTGACCAGACCGGTGGTTTCGACGCTGATGCGCCGGATTTCGTAGGACGTCTTCCGGTTTAAGATCGCTTCCTTGACGTATTCATTCAGGACCAGGACCTCAAAGATGCCGACCCGGCCTGAATAACCGGTATAATCGCAATGATCGCATCCCCGGCCCACCTGAAATTGGTACCGATTGACGTCCGATAACTGATATTTGAACCGGTTAAGCTCACGCGGGGTGGGCGTGTAAGGCTCTTTACAGGCCGGACAGATTTTTTTCAGCAGCCTTTGGGCCACGACGCAGACCACGGTGGAAGAAATCAGGAAGGTTTCGATATTCATGTTCATCAGGCGGAGCAGGCCGCCGATGGTGTCTTCGGTATGGAAGGTGGTCAGGACCTTGTGGCCGGTCAGGGCCGCCTGGATGGCGCTCTCGGCCGAAAAACGGTCCCGGATTTCTCCTAAAACGATGATATCCGGGTCCTGGCGCAAGATGTGTTTCAGGGTTTCCTCGAAAGTGATGCCGATCTTGGGATTGATGGAACACTGGGAGACGCCCTCGATGACATATTCCACCGGGTCTTCGGCCGTGATGATATTGGTATCGACGCTGTTGCAGTAGTTGATGGCCGCGTAAAGGCTGGTCGTCTTGCCCGCGCCGGTCGGCCCGGTGATAATAACCACGCCCGTGGGGGAATCCAGGGCGTCCGTCCGAAAACGATCCAGCATTTTGGGACCCATGCCCAGATCGTCGATTTTATAGAGTTCCACTTTCTTGGTTAAAATTCGCAAAACCGCTTTTTCGCCGAACAGAGTCACATAAAAGGAAACCCGCAGGTCCACCTCCCCCCCGATCAAGGTGGACTCGAGCAGAATTCGTCCGTCCTGATGCCGCCGCCGCTCGGCCACGTTGGCCTGGGCCATGACCTTGAGGCGGTTGATGACGGCCGGCTCGATATCCTTGGGCAGGTCGGCATGGTGAATCAAGGAGCCGTCTTTGCGAAACCGAACCCTCAAGCGGTTTTTCAACGGTTCGAAATGGATGTCGCTGGCCTGTTTTATGATGGCCTCGTTGATGATCCGGTCGACGGTCTCGATGATTTCCGTATGGTCGGTCTTCTCCGGCTTGGCCGTTTCCTGGACGATATGCTCGTAGCCGTCCAAGGCGTTCCGGATGAACCGTTCCATGGTGATGAGGATGACGATGTTCGTTCCATACAGTTTTTTGACCGCGGCCAGGGCCGAAGGATTGAGCGGATCGCTCATGGCTACCGTGATCGTGCCGTTTTCCTGGGCGATCGGCAGAAAATGGTGCTGAGCGAAGACCTCTTTTTGATTCTTCTCCATCAGGATTCGATCCAGCATGCCCGGAGTCAGTTCCACGTACGGGTAGCCCAGATGCATGGAGAGAACTTGGGTGAGATCATATTCGGAAATGTATTTGTTCTCGACCAAGACCTCTCCCAAACGCAGGCGGCCTTGAATCTCCCGCTGCTTGTTCAGGGCGGCCGACAATTGTTTATCCGTGATATAGCCCAGTTCCACCAGCAGGGAGCCCAAGCGGATTCCGGTCCGATTTTTCAGCAGGGTGTCTTTTATCTGGCTGTCACCGACAAAGCCAAGGTCCTTAATGATGTCCAGAAGCAGTTGGGGGGTCTCCAGTTTCTTTTGGACCTTCAGGGCGTAGTTCACCTGGGACGCGGACAGGTGGCCTTCTTTGACCAGGAGCCGGACGATGTCGCCGGAGACGGCCGGATCAAGGGGCGGCTCCTCTTCGGCCCGCTGGTTTTTTTCTTCCTGAACCTGGACCACGGCCGGCTGAATTTCCGATGTCGCCTTCGCGGCCTCTTGAGGCCCGGGGGTTAGAAATAACGTCTCCAAATCCCCCGGTGCGGCGGCCTTAATGAGGTTCGAGGTCAGATTGGCGGCGATCCGCCTCAAACACCGGCTGGCGGGGGTTTCCGGATAGAAGTGGAGAAAGGGCACTTGACGGGTTACGGCTTCCGTGACCCTGGGGTCCTCGGTCACGTATCCGAGCGGTCTGATGGAAGTATGCAGGTAATTGTTCACCGCCGCCCCGAAGCGTTGAATCACTTTTTTGGCCTGCTCCAATGATTTGACCTGATTTACCAGGACAAAGACCTGGGCGGTCGGCCGGCGTTTCAGGAAGATTTTCAACACGGAAAAGGCGTCGGTCAGGGAAGTCGGTTCCGGAGTTATGATCAAGATCGGGATGGCGGCCGATTGCAGGAAGTTCAAAACAGGTTCGGAAATCCCGGCCGGGGCGTCGATAACCAGGACGTCGTAGCCGCTCAGGTGATGCAACGCATCAAGAACCCGGGCTTTTTCATTCTTTTTCATTTGGGGCGGGCGTTCGAGGGCCCGCCCGCCTGGTATGATCTTCAACGACTTCGGCCCCGAGACCGTGACCTCCTCCCAGGTGTTTTTCCCTTCGATAAAATCAACCAGGGAGTGCTCCGTGTTCAGGCCCAGCAAGACGTCCACGTTGGCCAGACCAAAATCGGCGTCCAGAAGACAGACCTTGAGCCGTTCATCGATCAGGGCCAAGGCCAGGTTCACGGCGATGTTGGTCTTGCCGACCCCGCCCTTGCCGCTGGCGACGGTGATAATTACGGGAGCTTTTTCCGGGGCTTCGCCCATTGACCGGGACACCTCCGATTAACCGCATCAGTATATCGAAATACCATATTAAAGGGCAAACTTATTTAATTTATCGACTTATCGACCGGTCAAGGGAGCAAACACGGCCTCCCCTCGGAGAAGATTTGGATTTGAGCCCAGAGTGGTAATACAGCGCTTACGGCTTGGTTAAAGCCTTGGTTCAGGCCAGATTAGGCCCAGGGCGACCCCGATCCCAACCAGGCGGGTTGGTCGGGGAGGAGACGGAGACGCAAGATGGGTCTTCGGGCGAACACCAGTCCGCGCCCTGGTGCCCCGCATCTCTGCTGGGGGCCAGTTGTTCAAAGCTGGTCATTACGTAGAGCAAGGCAAAATCAACCATTTTCTACCATGCCTTTTCCGAGTCGCCCCGACAACCCCTCCGCCAAAGATAGACCCACCAGGGGCTGGTTTGATTATAGCGACCGTGCCATTTTTAATGCTGATAGGACCCCGGTTACAATTTCCTTGACTGACGGCGGGTTAGGTGATGAGGACGGCGTGGCTAGTCATGTGATCGTTGATCCTTCAAGCCTTGGTCTTCCGGCTGCGGCGACCTCTCAACCTCCGGGCGGCGGTGGTGGAAGCGGCGGAGGTGGCTTCACAAATCGAAGCCACGGGCCGGAAGGCCATGGCTCGTCACTATTTTATTCCTTACCTGTCAACACTTTTCTTGACCAGGGCAAATTAAGTATTGTGTGCCTATAACCCGGCCGGCACGAGCACCTTCAAGGCCTTGGGTCGGATTTCCAGGGTCACGGGAACCGGTTGGATGTATTCGCCGTCGCCGTAAAGGTCCATCTTGTCGGGCGAAGAAATTGCGGCCCTGGTGGTTCGGAAGGTGGTGACGGCCGGATGGGACAGGTGGCGTCCGGAAAAGACCTTGGGCAAGGTAGCCAGGAGGCTGAGGACCCCGATCTCCTCGACGATGAGCACGTCAATCAGGCCGTCGTCCATTTCCGCCTCCGGGGTGATCTTCATCCCGCCCCCGTAACTTTTGGAATTGCCGAAGACGGCGAACATGACTTTGTTCTCATAGACCCCGTGGTCATGGCTGATGGTCAGTCTTTTCGGCTTGAAAGCGAACAATTTGTAAAAAACGGCCACGGTGTAGGCCAAGGTTCCGGTGAAAAGCGGCACCTGGGTGTTGGCGCACTCGGTGACTTCCGAATCGAAACCCACGCCGCCCACGCCGATATAGTGGCGGAGCCCGGTCCAGACCAGGTCCAGTTCCTTGATCCGCCCGTTCAAGGCCACTTCAACGGCCAGGGCCACCTTTTCAGGCAGATTGATGTTACGGCGGAAATCGTTGCCCCGGCCGCAGGGGATCAGAGCGGCCGGTTTATCGGTGTAAACCAGCCCATTAAGGGCATAATGCCAAGTCCCATCGCCGCCGACGACGAGGACGCGGTCACACTCGCTCCGGGCGGCCTGACCGGCCAGTTCGGTCAGGTGCTCGGGCGATTCACTTTCCCGCAGGACAAAGTCCAACCCTTTGTTTTTTAAAAGTTGGGCCGCTTCACGGGCCGCCAACCCGGCCCGGCCGCCTCCGGCGCTAGGGTTGACCAGCAAAAAAATACGCATGACGGTCCACCTTGAATTCAAAGTTTTAATTTATATCGGCCGGAAAATATGGACCAGAGGGGGCGAGCCGACCGCCAAGGCTCATTCTTTACGACCACGGATGTTTTCGAAAACATAAGCCAGGCCCAGCATGATCCCGGCCAGAAGAATAATCCAGATCGGATTGAAACCACCGAAATAGATGGTGCCGAGAAGCCAAGCCGCCGCCAAGGATAGAACGGTCCTTATTATAAAAACCCTGCCTGGAGACAAAGTAAGTCCTCGAAGCGCTGACAGTTTAATATCCCTATTAGCAGGTCTCCCGTGGGAGGTCAACCGGGTAGTGCTCGGGACAAAAAACGTTTTACAACCAGGGTGTCTTTGTTTATTATACGCCGCCATGGCCAACGAGTATATCTGGATAGGCTTTCTGCTGATCGATTTCATGGCCGCCGTCATCGTTTACCGGCTGTTCGGGCGGGTGGGACTGTATTGCCTCATTGTCATGAATATCATCGTCTGCAACATCCAGGTCATGAAGATCGTCAAGCTGTTCGGCCTGACCACCACCTTGGGCAACATCCTGTACGCCAGCATCTTTTTCTCGACCGACGTCCTGAGTGAGATGTACGGCAAGGAGGAGGCCCGCCGCGGGGTCTGGCTGGGTTTCGCCATGCTTCTTCTGGCCACAGTGTACATGCAAATCGCCATGTTGTTCACCCCGGACAAGAGCGACTTCATCAACCCGGCCCTGGCCAAGATTTTCACCCTGTACCCCAGGGTGGCGGCGGCTTCCCTGTTGGCCTACCTGTTCAGCCAGCTTCACGACGTCTGGGCCTTTCATTTTTGGAAGCTCAGGGCCCACGGGCGCTTTTTGTGGCTGAGGAACAACGCCAGCACCATGGTCAGCCAGGCGATCGATTCCGTGATCTTTTGCGCCGTGGCTTTTTGGGGTCTGTTTCCGCTGGTCGATTTTCTCCAGATTCTGCTGACCACATATCTCTTGAAATTCATCATCGCCCTGGCCGACACACCCTTCGTCTACCTGGCCCGTTACCTGAAGGCCCCGGACCTGCCGGCTCGGGAATCTTCGGCCTGAATTTCGAGGTTGAAACCCAGGTCTCCCTCTTCAGCCCCAATCAGACCCTTCATCCAATCGATAGCCCGATGATCCGGCGTCCTCATATCCAGTAAGCTTTTTGAATCTTATTTTCGAGACCAATGGAAAAATTACGAGTTGTGAATTTTCCGGGCCAGTTTAAATCAACGAGGAAATCATCGTGCCGGTTTGACCATCATCGGTCTGGGACCGCCCTTAACCACGAGGCCGGATCATCCCCCTCATTTTTGCTTAATGGCCGATTTTTTAGGGGAAAATGCCGTCGAAAAAACACTTGCCTTAACCGCTCGATTTTTATAATCTTGCTAAATCCGGTTTGATAAGACTTAACAAGCCGGGGTCGCAAGACGGGTTGATCATGGCCCCAAAGTTTGTCGGACAGGAGCAAAGCAGATGGCTAACGAAGATAAATTTGCGGAGATAGAACGGCGCAACGCCGAGGCCCTTTTGGGTGGGGGACAGGACAGGATCGACGCCCAGCACAAGAAAGGCAAGCTGACGGCCCGGGAGAGAATCGATCTGCTTCTGGACCCCGGGACTTTCGAAGAATTCGACCGGTTTGTGGTTCATCGCTGCACCGAGTTCGGCATGGCCAACAAAAAGTATCCCGGCGACGGGGTTGTTACGGGTTACGGTTACATCGAAGGACGACTGGTCTACGTCTTTTCCCAGGACTTCACGGTTTTCGGCGGTTCCCTGAGCGGCCCCTTCGGCCAGAAGGTGTGCAAGATCATGGACCTGGCCCTGGACAACGGCGCTCCGGTCATCGGCCTCAACGATTCGGGCGGGGCCCGGATTCAGGAGGGGGTCGAGTCCTTGGGGTCCTACGGCGAGATTTTCCGGCGCAACGTCCTCTCTTCCGGGGTCATCCCGCAGATTTCCGCGATCATGGGACCCTGCGCCGGGGGCGCGGTCTATTCGCCGGCCATCACCGACTTCACCATCATGGTCGACAAAACCGCTCACATGTTCATCACCGGTCCCCAGGTCATTAAAACCGTGACCGGTGAGGAAGTCGACCCGGAATCGCTGGGCGGGGCTCTGCGCCACAACACCACCAGCGGCGTGGCTCATCTCATGGCTGACAACGATCAGCACGCCTTGAGCATGGTGCGGGAGCTTTTGTCTTTTCTGCCCTCAAACTACCGGGAAAAACCGATCAGGGCTGAAGTTACCGACGACCCGGAGCGTCTGGACCCAAAGTTGCGGGACGTCATCCCGGAAAGTCCGAAAAAACCATATAATATGAAGGAGATCATCCGGACGGTTCTGGACAACGGGTACTTTTTCGAGATTCATAAGCGTTACGCCCAGAACATGATCACGGGATTCGGGCGTCTGGATGGCTATCCCGTGGGCGTGGTGGCCAACAACCCGCGGTTTCTGGCCGGCTGTCTGGATATCGACGCTTCCATGAAGTGCGCCCGTTTCGTCCGCACCTGCGACTCCTTCAATGTCCCCCTGATCACCTTCGTCGACGTACCGGGATTTTTACCCGGCGTGGCTCAGGAACACGGGGGGATCATCAAACACGGAGCCAAGATCATTTACGCTTACTGCGAGGCCACCGTGCCCAAGATTACGGTCATCACCCGCAAGGCTTACGGCGGGGCTTATGACGTTATGTCCAGCAAACACCACGGCGGGGACATCAACTATGCTTATCCCACGGCCGAGATCGCGGTCATGGGCCCGGACGGCGCGGCCAACATCGTTTTCCGGAAAGAGCTAGATTCGGCGCCGCCCGAGGAGCGGGAACAAGTCCGGGCCGAACTGGCCGAAAGATACCGGCAGAACATCGCCACGCCCTATCGGGCGGCCGAACTGGGTTACATCGATGAAATCATCATGCCCGAAATGACCCGGATCAAACTGATCCGGGCCCTGAGATCGCTGCTTAAGAAACAACAGACCAGACCTCCCCGCCGACACGGGAATATTCCGCTTTGACCTCAACCAACGGCCGGGAAGAGGGGAGAATAATCATGGATTTGGATGAGATTAAAAAAATCAAGGCCTCCTGGCAGGCCGGGGTGGAAAAGAGTTTGGCCAAAAGACCGGAACGAAAGAAAGAATTCACCACCGTCTCCGGAATGCCCATTCAGCGCTGTTACACGCCTGAAGATACGGCCGACCTGGACTATTTACGGGACTTGAACTTGCCCGGGGAGTATCCCTTCACCCGGGGCGTTCAGACGACCATGTATCGCGGACGGCTTTGGACCATGCGCCAGTACGCCGGATTCGCCACGGCCGAGGAATCGAATCGGCGTTACAAATACCTCTTGGAACAAGGCCAGACCGGCCTGTCCGTGGCCTTTGACCTGCCCACCCAGATCGGATACGACTCGGACAACGATATAGCCATAGGCGAAGTGGGCAAGGTCGGGGTGGCCATAGATTCCCTGGCCGACATGGAGACCCTGTTCGACGGCATCCCCCTGGACAAGGTCAGTACTTCCATGACTATCAACTCCCCGGCTTCGGTCCTGCTGGCCATGTACATCGCCGTAGCCGAAAAGCAGGGCGTGGCCAGGGACAAGCTGGGCGGGACCATCCAGAACGACATCCTCAAGGAGTACTCGGCCCGGGGGACCTATATCTTCCCGCCTCAGCCGTCCATGCGCATCATCACCGACATCTTCGCCTTCTGCACCAAAGAGGTGTCCCAGTGGAACACCATTTCCATCAGCGGCTATCATATTCGTGAAGCCGGGTCCACGGCCGTCCAGGAAGTGGCCTTCACCCTGGCCAACGGCATCGCTTACGTGGAAACGGCGGTTAAGGCCGGTCTGGACGTGGACGACTTCGCCGGACGCCTCAGTTTTTTCTTCAACTCCCATCTGGATTTCCTGGAAGAAATCGCCAAATACCGGGCGGCCCGCCGGCTGTGGGCTCGGATCATGAAGGAACGATTCAGGGCCAAGAGCCCCCGGTCGATGATGCTTCGCTTCCACACCCAGACGGCCGGCTGCACCCTGACCGCCCAGCAGCCCAAGAACAATATCGTCCGGGTGGCTTTCCAGGCCCTGGCCGCCGTCCTGGGCGGCACCCAGTCCCTGCACACCAACTCCATGGACGAAGCCCTGTCCCTGCCTTCGGAGGAAGCCGTCTCCATCGCCCTGAGGACCCAGCAGATCGTGGGGTACGAGACCGGGGTGACCGAGACCATCGATCCTCTGGCCGGTTCCTATTACATTGAAAGTCTGACCAACCGGATCGAAGGGGAGGCCCAGGATTACATCCGCCGCATCGACGAAATGGGCGGAGCGGTGGCCGCCGTCGAGAACGGCTTCATCCAGCGGGAAATTCAGGACAGTGCTTACCGTTATCAGCGGGCGGTTGAAACCGGGGATCGGATAGTGGTGGGCCTCAATAAATTCAAGACCGACGAAGCCAAGCCTTCGGATTTGCTCAGGGTCGACCCGGCCGTCCGGGAGCGTCAGGTCGAGAAACTGAAACAGTTGAAAAGCCAGCGTAATCAAAAGGCCGTGGACCAAGCCCTGACCGCCCTAACTGCCGCCGCCCGCGGCAACGACAATCTGATGCCCCCGATCATCGAGGCGGTCAAGGCCTATGCCACTTTAGGGGAAATCTGCGACACCCTGCGTGGGGTCTTTGGAGAATACGAAGCGCCGGTGACGATATGACCAGTGAAAAAAAGATACGAGTGCTAGCGGCCAAACCCGGCCTGGACGGGCATGACCGGGGAGTAAAGGTTATTTGTCAGGCCCTGCGGGACGCGGGCATGGAGGTTATTTATACGGGGCTGAGACAGACGCCGGCCCAGATCGTGAGCGCGGCCATCCAGGAAGACGTGGACGTCATCGCCATGTCCGTCTTGTCCGGAGCCCACGACTATTTGTTCCCCAGGGTCATGGAACTCTTGCGGGAGCAAAATGTGGATGACGTTCTGGTCATCGGCGGCGGGATCATCCCCGACGAGGACATCCCGGCCCTCAAGGAAGCGGGCATTGCCGAGGTTTTTGGACCGGGGACTTACACCAAGGACATTATCGACTATATCCGCAGTCGCGTGAAAATCGGCTGAGGGGACAAGCGGTTCGCCTTTCAGTCTCCGGCCGAGGACGAATTTCGGCGAGTTCGAGAACAATAAAACCCCGGCGGCCGACAGGCGGGTTCCGGATAAAGGCGGTCGTTATTTTTTAATAATGACCGCTATTTCTTTTTCAAAATAGCCCGCCGGCCGGTGATCGTCCGTCCGGGGCAGGCCTTTATCGCTCAGGCTCAGGACCACGACCTGGCACCCGGACCCGGCCCTCACGGGCGACAGGTGGTCGGGCCGACTTTTTTCCGGGGAAATATAATAAACGCATTAATTAATACAGCACAGATCTGCCAATTTTTGATTTGGTTTTGCCCATTTTGCCAGGTAGCGGACCACGGCGGTTTCCAAATCCCCAAGGGTATGGAAATAGACATTATGAATGACTTGGTAGCGTAAATCCTTCCAGACTCTTTCAATCGGATTGAGGTCGGGCGAATAGATGGGTAAGAAAAACAACTCGATCCGTTCGTGGTGTTTGTCCACATAGTCCTTGACTTTGGCGCTCTTATGTGAGGAGGCGTTATCCAGAATCAGGACAATTTTCTTATCGATTGGGCCTTCATTGATTAACCAGGACAGGAAATATATGAAGGTATCGGAGTCAAAGCCGTCAAAGAGTAATGAGTGAAGGCTCCCCAGCGAGGTGAAACCGCCCCACAGACTCCCAGTTTATCAAAGGTCGCCGGGCAAGTGACCTGGCTTTTTTGGCCTTTTGGATACTATCCTCGGGTCACGGCGCTTTCCCTCCGAAAAAAGGCTTCATCATAAAAAAGCACTTCCAGGTCCTCATCCGGAAGAATTTCTTCGTGAAGTTTTTTAAAAAGCCTCCCGTTTCTCCGGGTCGGCGCCCCCGGGCATCTTGGGCGGCCGTTGCAGAGAAAAACCAAGTTTCTTGAAAAGATTCTGGCATTGCCTCACCTTGAGCTCGATTCCGTATTGACCCTTCAAATGGTGGGACAGGAGTTTCCCATCCCACCGGGCCGCCTCATAATCGAAAGACTGAGGCCCTTTCTCCAGGTCTTGGCGCAGTCGCTCCAAATCCGATGCTGATAAGAGGGCGCGCCGGCCCCGGCCCGGCGAGCAGAGGACCTGACCACCTTGACCGGACTGTAATGGCGCGTCCGGGGCGCCGCCAGCTCCAGGTCCCCCAATTCGGCCAACAGGCGGCGACGATAGCTCCCGTTGCCTCGATCCGCTTGATCCCCCCAGGACAACTCTTCCAGATACCGGTCTATGTCCTGATTCACCCGGTCTTCCAAAATCACCTTCAACGCTTCACGCCCGTGACTTCGATAGTCCCCGCCCCACTCCAATCCGTTTAAATTCATTTCCTTGATTACGGCCAAAGCCTGGTATAAACTCGTAACCGTCGCAACTTCTTGCGGCATGGGGCGCCTCCTTCTAAGTCTGTCTATATTTAGAGGCACCCCTTTCCTTTAATTGACACAAGATTATGATACATTACCCGCGCCCTCTCCCGTTTGACTTGCCCGGTCCGCAGGTCTACACTAACCTCAAACTGATGATTTTTTACGGCGGATCATATG
>Ga0209163_1001571_pt1 | contig 23898 bp, 22 predicted proteins | sample MTBAKSrepl2MetaG_FD_187457 | JGI IMG/M metagenome (GOLD analysis project Ga0209163, IMG submission 187457) | Enrichment culture microbial communities om Arthur Kill intertidal strait, New Jersey, USA, that are MTBE-degrading - MTBE-AKS2 (Arthur... | ecosystem: Environmental > Aquatic > Marine >...
ACACACTATTTTTTTAAGAGTGCGTGACTATGGCAACGGTAAAAGTAAGAAAAAGAAAGAAAGGCACGGTTTATTGTGCCGAGGTGAGGATTAAAGGGTTCCCACAGCTATCCCAGACCTTTGACCGGCAATCGGAGGCGATGCGCTGGGCCGAGGACACGGAAAAGGCGCTTCGAAACGGCGGGTATGTCGGCAATGCCCCGCCAAATGACATGCTTTTTGACGATGCCCTGAAAAAGTACCTGGCAGAGACATCAAGCAAAAAAGCAGCATCGACTCACCGACGCGAACTGTATCAATCCAGATCCTTGCACTATTTTTTCGGCCGTACCTTAAAAGAGATCACTCCCACCCTGACGGCTCAATTCCGGGAAAAGCGTTCAGCCGAAGTGCAGCCGGCAACGGTCATCAAGGATCTCAGTCTACTCTCCCATATCTTCACGACCGCAATACGTGAATGGGGCGTTGAAGCAACGAACCCGGTTTCCATCATCAGAAAACCAAAAACGCCTCCCGGACGGCTGCGCTTTTTGACCAGTGCCGAGATTGTCAAACTTCTGGATGAAAGCAGGAAGGGGCACAGGCCGAATCTGTACAACTTTATCCTTCTGCAGCTTCATACCGGCATGCGACCGAGCGAAGGGGCGGCCTTGACCTGGAGCCAGGTTGATTTTGATGGAAGGATCATCGACCTGCGGGAGACAAAAACCGATCCGCGCCGGGTACCCCTGACTGTGCCGGCTATCGAAACGCTTGCCGACCTTGCACCGGTCGGTGGTTGTGACTGCGATGATTATGTGTTCCTGCCCAAGAACCCAAAGATGACCCACCGGCTCCGGCCCAATCAATATTTCCGGGAGAGTTTCGTGGCGGCGGTCAAAAGGGCCAACATTGACGACTTCCATATGCATGATCTGCGGCACACTGCTGCAAGCTATATGATCATGAACGGTGTGGACCTGCGAACGGTGGCGGACATCCTGGGCCACAAGACCATTTCCATGACCATGCGTTACACCCATCTCCTGGATGACCATAAATTGAAGGCTGTCGACCGTATCGACAGCCTTGGGCTCTAGTGCGGCTTATTTTGCGGCATCCGCGAGCTTGCTGCCGGCCTTGAATTTGACGACTTTCCTGGCCGGGATCTTCATAGTCTCACCGGTCTGGGGATTACGTCCTTCACGGGCAGCCCGATTTGAAACGGAAAATGTTCCGAATCCTATCAGGGTAACTTTATCTCCCGCGGCCATTGCACCAGAGATTGCATCGAGGATGCTGTTCAATGCTTTCTCGGCTGCAGCTTTACTCAAATCGCACTCTTTCGCCACCTTCTCAACCAGATCACCTTTGTTCATGTTCTCTCCTGTTTTAAATTTAATGGGGTATAGGGGAAATATCCGCTCAGATATCAAAACTCCTGCATTCGTGCAAGATTATTTGGAATCTGTATCCTGTGAGGTTTCCATAAATTCGCTGATCTCACGGGGGGTGTAATATTTGAAGCGAATCCTTTTACTCAGTCTGGCGGTGTAATCTGAAAAGGCCATGACAATCTGTCGGCCTTCAGCCATCAGTTCCTCGCCTTCCTCATGGGAGATTCCGTTCATTTCGCCCAACCGGGCCTTGAAATGGGCATATGCCATATCAAATTGCCGTAGAATATTGAAAAGGGTCGATCCGAGTGGGGAGTTTATTTTCAAAACCCGCGAGCCGCGTTCCTTGACCATATTGATCTTTCTTTCCTGGATCTCCTGCCACGTCGGTTTGGCGTCTTTTCGTTCTGTCATAGTATTCTCTCTCTTAGGCTGAAATAATTTTCTCATTCCTTCTGATTTTGTATCGATTCCACAGGTCCAGGAGATACACGGAACCGTATGGAAAAATCGCTGCGGCCAGCATAAGCAGTGCACTTTCGGTTGCCACTGGCAGCAGAAACGGTTTGATTTCTAAGAACCCGTAATAAAATTTTACGGCCCGGGAGCCGAATAGCTGTGCCGTTTTCCAAACATTTGTTGGTGTGCTCACCCTGGAAATAACCAGATAAATGACATAAAGCAGGAAGGCTTTAATCAGCAGAGACATGGCCCGACCGAGAAGAAGAGAGTTGATACTCTTCCTGGTTATGTTGCCGACGTAATAACGGCTGATATAGCAGCACATCAAGGTGTTGATGATCAAAACCAGGTACGGAACAGATCCAAACAGGATCCGGCTGACCATATCAAGTTCCGGCAGAACAAAAGGGAACAGGTAAAAGTAAAAAAAGGGAAACAGGAAAGCCAATGCCACCCCTTCGTGAAATCCACTTGTCACCCCGATCCTGAAGAAATCAAGTGTCCGCTCCAAAGTGAGAAATTCAGCCGGAATATTCTGCCCCTTGCCCTCTATCACGTAAAACTGCTGGATCTCGGAAATGGCGTTTAGTAAATTCCTGGGTCGATAGATTCTCCCGGCATCAGTGGTAATGATCTGGGCGTTGGTATCGTTTGTTTCCTTCCCGCTGTTTCTTCCTCCGGTCATGTACGTGTTCACTTGCTTGTAGAATATGGTTTATAATCTCCTCTATCTGCATTTTTCCAGGGGGATGACATCTTTTTGAAATAAATGCTGATGATATTGGGTTATAAGATTTATTGGAGAGAGGATTTGAGGGAAAATAGTTTACGGATGTTTGCGGATTTTGGAAATTATATTGTTCAGCGAGGATTTAGTGACTGATAAACTGGCGTGAGCTAAATTAAACTGTCAGTCTTGTTAGGTTGAGTTACGATATATCAACCGGCTGTTTTTTCACAGAGATCAATATTGCCAATGGTTCTTCACGTTGTTTTGAGGTAATGATTGAGGTGATACACTGAAAATGCTTTTTGGTGGGCTAACAAGAAATCTGATACCCCTACGTGGATTATTTCTTCGCATTTCAGACTAGATAGGAGAAATATTATAAGCTGGGAACTCAGGAATATAATATTTCGCTATGGAGTAGTTTTCAGGAAACTGGATAAAAACTTGTTAGTGCGCCAAGCGCAGCTTGGCGCTTCTTATAGGGTGCCCTGTCCCTGTTCATGGGCAGGAAGTCCTTATCGGGCAAAGCTTAACCAGCAGCCCGTACCGAGTGTTGCGCGGCTCGCGGAGCCAGATACTGGCGAACAACAGTCGTGAAGCGTACACAGGGAACACTGTAGGCCGCAGGGGAGACGTACCTCCTTCAAGCGATTCAGCCTCGTTAATTATATAAGAGCAGTTGGCGACGATCTTAACAATTCGGAAGCCTGCACGAAGGAATCGCTATGGTGAGATTCTGGAGGGACTGCCGGGGTCCAAGAGCGTGGCATGCAATGAGAGAAGCGTCAGGAACTTGGGAGGCCCTTCCACCTCCTCCGCTACGGAGTGGAGGTAGGACGTATCAACCGCAAGAAGAGCGTCCGACGGGTCGAAGGGAGTCAGATCATTCCATATTACTCTGAGACGGTAGGGCCGTTCACACGGGGAAGGGAATGACGGTATTGTGGAGCCCGTAAAGGAAAACATATGCAGATAAGACAGGCTGATAAACATATGCAAACCTCACTGCGGGGAATAGCAAAGAGAGCAAAGGAAGATCCAAAACACCGATTCGGAAACCTTTACAGCTTGTTGAATGAGGAGAACCTGACATGGTGCTTTCCTCAGTTGAACCAAAAGGCCGCGCCCGGTGTGGATGCGGTTGACTGGACAGCCTTTGGGGCCGATCTGGCAGGAAATGTCAGCCAGCTGGCGACATCCCTGAAAGAAAAGCGCTACAAAGCCAGGATGGTGCGTCGTCGTAATATTCCGAAACCCGGGGGTAAACAACGCCCGCTCGGTATTCCGGTAATCGGCGACAAACTGGTGCAGACTGCGGCAGCCCAGATATTGTCAGCCATATACGAGCAGGATTTTCTTTCCTGCAGCCATGGCTACCGACGTGGCAAAGGCCCCCAGCGGGCCGCTCTTGAACTGAGCCAAAGGCTGCATAGAGGCAGGTTCAGCTGGGTTGTCGATGCCGATATCAAAGGGTTCTTTGACCACATCGACCACGAGTGGCTGCTGAAGATGCTGGAGCAACGGATCAATGACCGTGCCTTTCTTGGCCTGATTCGGAAATGGCTGAAGGCAGGTATCCTTGAGGAGGACGGGCGGGTCGTTTACCCTGTAACCGGCACTCCCCAAGGCGGCGTAATCTCAGCTGTACTCGCCAACATCTACCTGCATTATGCGCTCGATCTGTGGTTTGAGAAGATTGTCAAACCACGTTGCAAAGGAGACGTAATGCTCATGCGGTTTGCAGATGATTTTGTCTGCTGCTTTCAGTACCAGGAAGATGAGCGGCGATTCTCCAAGGTCCTCGGCAAACGCCTGGGAAAGTTCGAGTTGGAGTTGGCCTCTGAGAAGACGCAGGTGATCAAGTTCACCCGCTTCGAGACGGAGAATAATAACAGCTTTACCTTTCTCGGGTTCGAATACCGCTGGGGCCTGAGCAGATCTGGGAAACCGTTGGTGATGATGCGAACGTCGAAAAAGAAGTTTCGGGCCGCACTGGCTGCAATCCTCAGTTGGATCAAAAAGGAGCGCAGCAGGCTTGGGACTGCCGAACTGCTCATGAAGCTGAGTCAGAAGCTGCAGGGACACTGTAATTACTACGGAGTCAGAGGCAACTATGCCATGCTGTACAAGTTCTACCGGCTGGCATGTCTGACGGTGTTCAAGTGGTTGAACAGGCGAACGCAGAAGAAAAGCTGTAATTGGGCGGGCTTCAAGGAAATGTTATCCTATTTCAAGGTGCCGCGTCCCCGAATTATCGGATATTGGGAATAACTTTGCGCTTGTACGAGGCGAACAATACTGAGGAGCCCTGTGCGGGAAAACCGCACGCAGGGATCTGTGAGAGGGCGGTCGGGTAACTGGCTGGTCTATCTCAATTAAGAATTTTCAAGAAATTAACCGAGTATAATATGAGATTTGATGATTACAACATACCAACATTGAAATCTTGGGAAAAATTCCAAAAAATGGTTTGCGAATTATTCAGAGAAATATGGCAAGATCCTTATGCTCAGGAATATGGTCGTAGGGGTCAAACACAAGATGGAATTGATATCATCGGTAAGAAAAAAGGACAATCAAAGTATGAAGCAGTACAAGCAACAATAGAAGAACCGCTAACTAAACAAAAAGTTCGGAAAGATTATAAAGCATCCCAAAAGCTTGATATTGAATTAAACAATTTTATAATTGCCTCATCTAGCAAGCGGGATGTGGGTTTACAAAAATATGCAATAAAGATTTCAAACGAAGGGCCTTATCCATGTAAGATATGGTTTTGGGAAGACTTGGTAGAGAAATTAGCTGATTATGATCATATTCGTAAGAAATACTATCCTAATTTTGCGATAAAGTCTTTTGGAGCATCTTCTGGAAAACTTATCGAAATTAATGATGATACCACAAGATGGGTTCTATTTATTGCAAAGCTCCCCAAAGAACACCCACATTATGGAAATGTATTGCTTATATCTGATTTACTAAACTATAGATGTCAAACTTATAGGTTAGGAGATCACTGGAGCCGCTTGGTACTTGGCGATATTGAAGAGTCAAGTTATGGGAAATGTGTTGGCGGAAACCTTTATGGTGCATTTCTCCTATCCAGCTGGCTAAATAGCTTTAGTTCTAATGAGGAGCTTTTTGCCATCAGTGACAATTCCAATCATTATTACGAATTGAGTGTAGATCAAAAACAAGAATTGAACGATATTATTAATAAAAAATAATGTCGAACCAGTTGTTCGAGCGGATCGACGTGATCGCCGGTCGCTAAAATCAACGTTAGGCCTACAAGTTGCTCGAATGCACGCGCACATTGGATAGGAAACAGAAGGAATGCAATTCATCGCACACGGCCCCGACATTCCCGATGCGCTCTTGCAGGCGCACGAAGAGGGCTGCGTGGTGTTTTTCTGCGGCGCCGGCATTTCCTACCCTGCCGGCCTGCCGGGTTTCAAAGAGCTGGTTGAGCAGATCTACCAGTTAACCGGCACGGCGCTCTCGGACATCGAGCGCGAGGCCTTTGACGGTGGGCAGTTCGACGCCACGCTCGACCTATTGGAGCGACGCCTGCCGGGACAGCGCCTGGCCGTCTGCCGCGAGCTGGCTCAGGTGCTCATCTAAAGAAAAAACTAAACTAACAAATCGTTTTTACGGAAGCTTCAAAAATCGTGGCTTCCGCAGAACTCCACGTTATGTGCAGCTAGCCCCAACAAGCCGCGTTCCGGAACAGATACTAATGAAAATCGAGTACGAAGTTATCCAGGGTGACCAGTTCGATGACACGGTTAGAGATGTGTTCGCGACATTGCTTCGCAAGCAAAGAAAAGTAAAAGGTGATTTATCGAAGAAAGCTGACCGATGCAAAATCGTTGGCATCGCAAGAGTTGATGGTGCGGCGGTGGGTATAGGCGGGATAAAGAAGAAAACGGAGTCCGACTTTTCAGAAGGGAAGGCAGGAATTCCCGACCTCGCAGGAGCGTTTGACTGGGAGTTGGGTTACTTGTACACGGAAGCAGATCAGTGCGGCCGCGGTATCGCATCGACGATAGCTCGCTTGCTGGTGGATGCATACGGTCCTGGGAACCTAATGGCATCTACAGAGATAGCAGCCAATCCCGCAATGGTCCGAATTCTTGAAAAGCTAGGTTTCCGTCTTTTTGGTAAGCCCTGGAAGAGCGGCATTCATGATAACTACCTTGGGCTGTTCCTGAAATTCCAGTGAGCGTGTCGTTTTTGAACCGGCAAGCACATAATAACCGCTTCGAGTCCGACGGCTTACCTTTCCGCTGCGCTCTAGGGCAAGTCGCGGCTCAAGCGGAACGTTCAGATTGCCTTCATCTATCTTAACAAATAGGAAATTTCCCAGATTAAGCTTTTCTGCGATCCCATTAAATCGACCCCAGCCATTCCGGTTGGGGTTTGTCATTTCAGGCAATAAAGTGTCTGGTTACGATAAATCTCAATCGAATATTATTCCGAGAAAGAAAGATTGCCAGTGGTTTTTCACACTGAATTGGGGTTATGCTCAAAATATGATACAGTGACACAAATTGGACGAAGATGGGTTTAGAATCTTGAACCCAGAGGGATATCAGGTTTCTTGTAATCTCGTCAATAAATAACCGAATGATATCCAGTTAGCTTAACCTATATATACCAGCAAAGACTTAATATGCACATCGATGACGTTAACAAAATTGATTTAGACAATATTTTGGAAGCATATCTCAATTCATTGTTAATGTTTCACCATGCTTGCGACAGCAATATTTTGAATGAACACAAACTGCCTAAAATGCAAGCAGAGCTGGAAATCAACACTGACATCCCTATCGTTTTTGCAGGAATATCTCATTCCCTTTGTTTTGATGAACCACAGTATTTTTTTAACAAGCAGGTAATGAATGAAGTTTTCAACAAACTACAAGACTCAAATTCTAATAACGAAGAAAGGCTGCTAGGAGCAGTTCTCTCTTTCCAAGAACAATTTTTTGCCGCAATAAATTCTTATTCAAACATTATTGACATTTATAATGACCTTAGCGAAGCTTCCTTTGAACAAGAATTAAAAACAAAAATTTTCCGCAACCCAATTTATGTACAAACAGTCGAAGACTGTCTGATGAATTTTTACAGGTGTTTTCTGGCACTATTGACTCTAGAGGCAGAGAAAGATTATTCGAATCAAAATACCCTTGGGAAAGCCATACCTGTATTAAAAAAATATAACTTTAACGAATCTATTCAGATTGACACTGATATCAGGAATTCAATAAATCACGGAAATGTTTTTTTATCCGACAACAAAATAATCTTCAAGTTTAACGAGGGGGGAAATTATAAAACAAAATCTCTCGATGTCTGGGATTATGACAGATTAATAAATGATGTAATTGATATTGCAGGTGGAATTCTTGCTGGTTTTATTAAATTCTTTTCAACTAAGCCCATCTTTCTGACCACACTTCTTGCTTCAAATGTCGAGGAAAACTTTAAGTTTGAATGGTTCAAGCTTTTTTATAAAAGCACCAACACTCAAATATCTTTCGTTTCAAAAGCTGACTATAGGGAAGATCAAATCAATGTGTCACTCAAAACATCCATACCAGATAAAAACAAGTTGTTAATGGCATTGATAGAAGTGGCCAAGGGTACTTTTTTTCATTTTCCAACTTTCGAAAGATATCTAGTAGGTTATAGCCATAATAGAAGTGTAAATGGATTTATGTCATTTTCGAGATCAGATTTTGAAGCTCTTGAGGGGACATCTTCTGACAACGCTATGCTCTTGTCAAAGTCGATCGAAAATAAAGAATGTCTCATTTGGGATATTGAGGAAGGAAAAGTAGACGAAAGAGTATACAAATTTCATGTTTTTCCAAAAATCAGAGGTGAAAATTGGCATCTATCAAAAATTGCAGATTGTAGCGGAGTTGATTTTAAGCGATTGAAGGCTCATCTGATAATTGAGGAAAAAGTATCCATAACTGACGTCAAAACCATTGTAAAAGCAGTAATCACGGAGATGGAAAAACTCAAAACTCCACAAAATCCTTTTGTTAGTGTACCGCATGGAGATGTTAAGGCTGACGCAATTTTTCTACATGTTTTTAAAAAAAGTAACGACCGTCAAGGATTTACTTTATTTTTGAGTAATTCTAATTTCATTTGTTTGGCTCATTTTTATAGAAACTCGAAAGTACCAAGGCTTGATCATGGAGGGGTTCCCAAGGCGCTTTGGGATGAATACCGAAAAGAAAAAAATAAGGAAATTGAATTTGCTTGGCACCCACGGATTAAGCCTAAAAAAATCAAAATAAAAGGATTAACAAAATAATTCAGCGGATGGTGTTAACGTCGGCGGGGCTGAAGCAGCACAAGCTCTTTGGCGCCATCGCTGATCATGACGATGTACCAGACGCTTCTCGCCTGGTACATCGCGCCGGCTGCCGCGCTCATAATAAGCTCCATGCGGTATATCAAGCGGCTTGACATCGACCTACCGGCGAGTCAGCTGGCGCATTATGTGGCAAAAGCGTAACCGATCACAAAGGACCAACATGCACATCCAAAAAGTCACAGTCAGAAACTTCCGGCTTTTGGCCGATGTGGAATTAGTGCTGGAAGACCAAACGACTCTTGTCGTCGGTCGCAATAACAGCGGCAAGACATCACTTTCGGAGGCCATCCGTCGGTTTCTCGTAGACCAGAACCCGAAATTCCAGATCGAAGACTTCTCCAACGCCTCATATGACGGCTTTTGCGATGCGCTCATGGCTAAGAACGCGGGCCGGGAAGACGACGAGGTTCGCGCACTGATACCGAGCATCGAGCTTCGACTCCTGTTCCGATACGATCCCGAGCAGCCCGAGCTTGGCCCTCTCAGCGACTTCGTCATCGACCTCGACCCCGACTGCAATGAGGCCCTCGTCGTGGCGCGCTACGAGTTGCGCGACGGCGCCATCGAGCCGCTGCTCGCCGACCAACCGGCTGACAAGTTGACCGACGAAGACCGCCTCGCCTTCTTCCAACTGCTCCGCGAGCGTGTTCCCACTCTCTTCGTCGCCAACATATGGGCCGAAGACCCTAACGACGCTACCAACCGTAAGCCAATGACCGTTAGTGCGCTCCGGTCACTTCTGAAGACCGGTTTCGTGAACGCCCAACGCGGGCTCGACGACGACACGTCGAGAGACACTGACGTTCTGGCCAAAATCCTGGAAGGTCTCTTCACCGCCGCGAAATCGCCGACCGCCGATCAGGCCGACCAAGCCATCGCTCAAGCTTTGCAGGAGGCCGTGCGTGATATTCAGCAAACGATTGAGGGCGGCTTTAAAGACGAGCTGCGGAAGCTGATGCCTACTTTACGCACGTTCGGCTATCCCGGCCTCGACGGCTCCGAGTTGGAGACGGAGACGACGCTCGACGTGGAGCGTCTCCTTTCACGTCACACTAAGGTGAGATACGCGGGTCATCGCGGTATCCTGTTGCCGGAGTCCTATACCGGACTCGGGATACGCAACCTCATCTTCATCCTGCTTCGGATCGTCAGTTTCTATCGCACTTTTCGCTCGGAACCGAAAGCTCCAGGCATCCACCTCGTGTTCATCGAGGAGCCCGAGGCACACTTGCATCCCCAGATGCAGGAAGTGTTCATCCGCCAAGTATCGAAGATCGCTCAGCAACTCAGCGACCAGGAGGGCGCTACCTTGCCCTGGCCGGTCCAGTTCATCGTATCGACGCACTCCTCCCACGTCGCCAATGCCGCCGGCTTTGAGGCCATCCGGTACTTCCTCCCGACCGCAGCCGGCGGCGTTCGCCAGACCGAGATCAAGGACCTACGCGAAGGACTGCGCGAAACGCCGGAAGACCACAGAAGGTTTCTCCATCAATACTTGACGCTGACTCGCTGCGACCTGTTCTTCGCTGACAAGGCAATATTGATCGAGGGCACCAGCGAGCGGCTGCTGTTGCCAGTGATCATCGAAAAGCTGGAGGAGGCCGAGCCAGACGCACCCAAGTTGTCCAGCCAGTACTTGACGACCATGGAAGTCGGTGGCGCCTACGCGCACATATTCTTCGACCTTCTCGACTTTCTAGAGTTGCGAACACTCATCATCACGGACCTCGACTCCGTCGCTGCCCCCGGCGGGGCCGCCTGTCCGGTGCATGAGGGAAAGGCCACGAGCAACTCCTGTCTCAACAGTTGGTTCGGAGATGGTAACTGCTCGCCCAAAGCCCTTCTGGCTAAAGATGACGCGGCCAAGGTCAAGGAACTCCGGCGTATCGCCTTTCAACGCCCCGAGGCCGATGGCGATCCGTGCGGCCGCACTTTCGAGGACGCGTTCATGCTGGCGAACCCTGCGATGTTCGATATCGTAGGCGCCACGCCCGAAGAGAAGGCCCAGAGCGCGTGGGACAAGCTCGACAAGATCAAGAAGTCCCAATTCGCACTCAAATACGCTATCGACGAAACTGGCTGGACCGCGCCCGGATATATCCTCGACGGATTGAGATGGTTGGTGGCTGGTGGCGTTCCTGATGCCGACGTGACGATCGTCCAGGCAGCCGCCACCGACGCCCCCGAAGCAGCAACGGATCAAAATGGCTGAGGTTATGCAACAATTGAACCCAGCCGAAGAGGCCAGCAAAAAAGCCCTCGCTGAGGTGTATGGCTGTCTTAAGAGCAATGAGAGCTTCCTCGTCGAAGCCGGCGCCGGTGCAGGAAAGACCTACACGCTCGTCAAGGCGCTCCACTTCCTCATGTCCCGTTATGAGCACATTCTGCCGCAGCGGCATCAGAAAATCGCGTGCATCACCTTCACCAACGTGGCGAAGGACGAGATCGACGCCCGCACCGACCGGAGCCCGCTCATCTATTGCAATACGATCCACGCATTCTGCTGGTCGCTCATTAGCGGTTTCCAAAGACAACTCCGGGAGCGGCTGCCGCAGCTCCAGCACTGGCCCGAAAGGATCGCCGAAGTTGGCGACCTCGGCGAGCGTGTAGTCGAGTACGAGCTTGGGCACAGAAACATCAACAACCATCGTGTCTCTATCCATCATGACGACGTCCTTATTCTGACTATCGCTCTCATGGACAACGCCAAGTTCAGACGCATCTTGGTGGACAAATACCCCATCATATTGATCGACGAGTATCAGGACACCAACGCCGACTGGATCGACTCGATCAAAGTTCACTTCCTCGGACAGAAGGGATCGCCTCAATTCGGTTTTTTCGGCGATCACTGGCAGAAAATATATGGCGACGGATGCGGAAAGATTGAGCATCCAAGCCTGACGGTCGTCGGTAAGCAGGCGAACTTCCGGTCGGTTTCGGCTGTTGTCGAATGTCTGAACCGCATGAGGCCCGAACTGCCTCAGTTCGTCGTCGATCCGAACGAACAGGGCAGCATCCGCATCTTTCATACGAACACTTGGGTAGGTACCCGTCAGACCGGTGGCCACTGGGGCGGGGACCTTCCAACCGAATCCGCAGACCGGGCGCTTCAGACCGTTCTCGATCGGCTTGGAGAGGACCGCTGGGACCTGTCTCCCGAGACCACTAAGATCTTGATGCTCACCCATCGTGTGCTTGCCGGCAAGCAGGGATATCCCAGCATTCCTACGGTCTTCACGTTCAACGAATCCTTCACGAAAAAGGAGCATCCGCATATCGCCTATTTCGCCGACGCTCTGGAGCCGGCTTGTGAGGCTTACCTCTCCAAGAAGTACGGGGAGATGTTCCGTGCACTCGGTTCCAACGTGCCGGCGATCCGCGCTCAGGCGGACAAGAAGAAATGGTCCGAGGCCATGGACAAGCTTATTGAGTTGAGAGCCAGCGCAACGGTCGGTGACGTGGTGGATCATTTGCTTGCGGTGCGCCGGCCGAGGGTCCCCAATTCCGTCGAGCGGCGCGAACGCGAATTGCGGGAGTTCGACCCTGAGGCCGGCGAGGACATGCCGCGAGCGCTAAAGGAACTCGGCGACCTCCGGGCCGTTTCGTACCGGGAAATCGTCGCCCTGTGCCGCTACCTGTCGGGCCATTCACCGTTTGAGACGAAGCACGGCGTCAAGGGTGCCGAGTTCGAGAACGTCCTCGTCGTCGTCGGAAGAGGCTGGAACAGATACAACTTCAACGAAATGCTCGAATTGGCTAGGGACGCCACCCACGTTCCCGCAAACAAACAAGCCGCGTTTGAGCGCAATCGGAATCTCTTTTACGTCACCTGTTCTAGGCCGAAGAGGCGATTGGCTGTTCTCTTCACACAACAGCTTTCCGCCGCAGCCATCCATACAGTCAACGATTGGTTTGGTGGCGACAACGTAGAGCCTCTGAACTTCTAACCCAATGGTGTGCTCATATCAACGGGAGTGTTGAGCATTTGCAAGAAGAGACACAGATCAGTGGCGTTCAACTGTCACATAACAACAGCATGCAGTGGATGTCGCTACGCGCCACCGCTGATGCTGAGCGTTCAGATTGCCTGTATCTATCTCGACAAAAAAGATTTATTCCCAGGTTCGGCTTATCTGCGAGTATACGTAGACAATGCATTATTCCTCAGTCTTATCGTTCGTGTACACTTTTACTGATTGAATATTGCGGAGGATATCGGTTTTATTCTGTTCCATTTCGGAAATCGAGCCGAAGACCTCGGCATGAAATGGCGTGTAAAACCCTTTCATGTTGTCACCGATCTTTCTTGTGACAGTGAAATAGCCGCCAAAGTAATTGTCCTTGATCAGGCCCCTGGCGATGATGTCATTTTCCTGACGTAATTGCTGAACTATGGTAAAGAGCACCCGCTGCAAGGTTGGGTCTTTTTGAGCCATGGTGGCAATCTCCATGCATCCTGCCAGTTCCGCCTGCTTTCGGGCGACTTCTTCCAGTACCTTTGCCTGAAAATAGACGTAACCGTCAGGCATTGAGAAGGCCATGAATCTCCGGCCGAACATCTTGTTGATGTAGGGTTTTAGTCCCTCCAAAAATTGCTCTGCATCAAACCAGTGTGAAATATCCATCAGTTTTGGAACTTCCGAAGTATTTGGTGCTTTGATCGCTTCCCCGCTTTCTCCGTAAATATCTGATTGGGCCTGCCAAGCTGCAGCCGCTTTTTCCTCCGTGGAAGATTCAATTGATTCCATTGCAATGCTATCGTTATTTTGTTGCTGAGTCGGCAAAGGAGGTTTGCTCTCGGCTAACCCTGAATCGTTCTCAACACGGGAAACTGTTTCCTCCAGTTCTTTCTGTCGGGCTAGTTGATCTGCTTTTTTGAGTGTTCTGCCGAGAAGACCCTCAGGTCTCTTATGATGGAGTTTGATGGCTCGTTCAATTTCATTTTTCCTCGGGAGTTTTAAGAATTCTTCAAATTTTCCCATGGGGCGGCCGGCAGTCAGGGGATGTTCGCCCACAGAATACAGGTAGCCACGAGAGGACTCAAGTTTTCCCAAATCATGCCCAAGGGCAGCAACTACGGTATCGGGAATGACATGGAAAGATTCGCTTTCGCTCAGCAATTTTATTGCCTGCTCGGCAACGTTCAGGGAATGGTTAAGAAGGGTCGTCCGCGCGAGGATCTGATAGGTGTTTTCGTCCCAACTCCCCTCCACATCTCCTTTCAGGTTAACAACTGATGGGCAGTTCCCCTCCTGATCAAGGAGCTTCAGGATTTGGCCGCAGGCGGCTTTCTGGAGGGGGGCTTTTTCAAAAAATGGTCCCTGCAAGACGGAAGTCAAGAATGCTAGCGCCCGAGGGTTTTGCAGATCAGGTAAATGCACGTCCGGTTCGGTAATTGTTTTTTCATCACGCCAGATAGGGGAAAGTTTAGAAATATGGATCTCATTTGCCCCTTTCTTGGTCCACAATTTTGACAGATTTTGCAGGGATATTTCTGTAACCGCTTCCCTTTTCCTGCCGAATATCAATACAGCGGCTGCCACCGCAAACAGGAAAAGCGACAGCCGCAATGCTAAATCAATCAAGAAACCAATCGCGTCAAACAATTCCTGAAACAATTGCATTACTCACCCTCGGCTTCCGTTTCGGGTTCATTTAACTTTTCTGTGGCCAGGTCAGGGAATATGACTTTAAGAGTGGGATCATCCACAGTGGCTGTTTTACCTTTATAGGTGCCGGAATAGGTACTCAGAAATACCTCGCGGGGAGCCATGTTCAAGATCTCGGTATGCTTTATCCTGGTTTCCTCGGTTTCGCGGATTGAGAGTCCGCCCCCAAGGGAGATAATCGGAGAGAATCGTCTTTCCTCGCCGAGATGTTCGGAGACATAGCCTGCGGTATGGGCGTCGGGAACTCGCATGAACAGTTTGGTATTACAGTTATCAAGAATGGTATTGGCCCGGTCCTCTCCCACCTCGGCGTACAACTGGCTGATGGACTGGCAGTAGCCATGAATGTATACCCCGGCCCCGCCTGCCTTGGCGAAAAGATCCTCAATGCCGTGGTAGAGAACGGATTGTGCTTCATCGATATGCAGGACCAGGGTAGGGGTGACATTCTTGCCGCTTGAATACACCCGGCCGACAAAGGCCTGGATCATGGAAATGATGACCTTGCCGGCAGTGTAGGCGGCACGCTTGGTGAGAAGTGATCCCAGCTGTACCACCAGGATAATACCCTTGCCTTCTTCCAGGCGCCGGACAAAACGGTTTTCGTCCGCCTTGCCGATGATCCTGCCGATATTGCCGGAGGTCAACTCGGTAAGGGCTACCCTGAGCGAACTTGCTACCTTGGAATAATAATCGGCCGGTGTGCTCAGGATTTTCTGCATATCCCGTGAAAGCTGCTGAGCTTCAGGGTTATCGAGATAATCAATTTTTTCTTTAAGCTGTTCCAGATCCTCATGGCTGATATGATTTTTGATATCGTTGAGATTGAAGGAAGGTTTTTTTCTGGCCTCCTCAGCCAGCATGATCAGGGCCTGGACCACAACCAGGCTTACCTCGTAGGCCACGCCGAAAAAATAGGGTTCCCTGCCTACCGCCACGCCGGCCGTGATATGGGCCACCAGTTCTTCCGGCATGTAGTAGGAAGAAAGCGGGTCAAGAATGGCACTGTATTGAGGAAAGATAGGGGTGATCAGCATCAGATCATGCAGACGGCCTGTTTTGGCGGCAACCTGGGTGATCTTTGAAAAAAGATCGATGTCCCCCTTAGGATCGATAGCCACTACAGAATAGCCCTTGCGGATATCCTGCTCGATGATGTGCTCCATGGTCCTGGTCTTGCCAACTCTGGTGGTGCCGAAGCACCAGAAATGACCTTTCCGGAACGAATCGGGAAAGCCAAGTTCAAGGATTGTTTTTGGATGATCAAGGTGAACCCCGGTGCCGATGGAGGTCCAAGGCCTCGTTGATTTGCGTTTAAACATCATCCTGCCGGCAATGACTTGACGATCTTGACCTGCACCCGCTCTTTCAGCTCCCTGTCCACAGCGATGATAGCCGCTTTGGGAAGTCGCTTCGTGGTCAAGACCATGCTCTTGTGGCCGACATACCGCTTGAGGCAGCGGATTTGAATTTTTTCACCCATTGGTCCGAGGTGGCTTTTAAGCAACTTTTCAACCAGAGTCTTTGAAACTCGGTCCACTACGACTTTCAGTCGAGGAGTACCATTCAAAAAAACCGGCTCAATCTTGCGGAGATGAAAGGCACGTCGCCGACCAACCGTAAATTCAGGTGAATTTCGTTCGTGAACACCCAAGCGGTTAAGGGGGCAGCAGGCAATCACCTTCTCCCCGGGTATAGGCTCAGTTTCAATATAGAGATTTTTTTCAGCATCATAGGCTGTTATTTCACCCCAAACCAAATCCCTTTCAAAAGCTTTGTAGCGGACAGCCTGTTTGATCACGACAACCTTTGTCAAATTTTCTTCCAGCTGTCTCAAGAGAGTGTTACGGCCTCTAATTTCTGCCATATCGAATTGTTGCTGTGAGATAACTCCCCCGGAGTTATTGTACGCAACGGCTTCCAGCTGAAGACCCTCTCTGAAAAAAGCCAATACTTCCATACCGTACCAGCGAGATAGTGTAACGGAAAATACGGTCTCAATTTCCGCCATGACTTCAGGCCTAGTCAGCCCATATTTACCGGTAAATAATCTTATGATATCCTTCATATTTGTTCTCATCCCGTTCTGTTTTCCTTTCTGGAAACGAATGCTTTCGTTCTACATACTCTTTTCAGAGGGGATGACTTGTTTTGAGGCGAAAGGTAATCCTTAATATGGATTATTTGGATCTACTGAGAAAAAGATTTGATTCTGCATCTGGGAAGGGGTGTTGTTATTTAGGTATGCACATTTATAATATTAGCTGATTACCACCATTTCTCAGCCAGTTTAAGAATGCGCTGTGGAATGGGTTTGGATTTAACAGCGGCCTTGACCAGGGTTCCGATCATAGAACCAAGCTCAAACCGCTGGTTGAAACGAAAACAAAACTCGGCAAGATACCGGGGCAGATGCTTTCTGCTGACAGAATGATAGGTACCGTGGACGGCTTTCTTCACATTGCCAAGCATTGTATTGACCCAGGTGAACACCTTGATCTGCATGCTTGCATAGCCACCACCAGTAACTATCGATTCATGTAGAAAGCCAGCCTGGCCGATACCGGCAAAACAATGGAGCCCGTCAGAGACAACGATACTGCCGGGCTGCAGATGCTGTAATGACCAGTGACTGACCACGGCAGAGGTGAATGCCGGCACTCTGCTGAGCCGCATATGAATGGGGTGGCCTTTGCAGTTTGTCGAGACTGCGGCAAGAAAGGATGTTTTGCCGGAGGCACCGCGGCCTCGTTGCCCGTCATGTCTTTTGCCGCCCCAGTAGGAGTCGTCCACCTGGACGATTCCGGAAAGCTGCAACCGGTCATCGTGATCTTTCATGACCTGCTGCAGTTTGTGCTTAAGTCGCAGCGCTGCGTTGGCTGATACGCCGAGAAAGCGGGCCAGATTAAGAGAGGAAATGCCCTCTTTGGATTGGGTGATCAGATAAATGGCCAGAAACCAGAGGGTAAGCGGTAATTTGCTGGAATCAAAGATCGTGCCACTGGTCAATGAGGTCTGGGAACGGCAATGTTGACATTGGTACAATGGCCTGGTGGCCAGCTTGTAATAATCGATATGTTTACATTTTGGGCAGACGAAGCCATGTGGCCAGCGCCTGTTAAACAGAGCTTCATCACATTGTGCTGAAGTGCCGTAAAGCTGTTGAAAACGATGCAAACTCAAACCTCGTTGAAACTGGACCTTGTTCTTTGGCATGGGATAACCTCCTTATAGTGTTTAGGATAATTATCGCATGCCCGGGTACTCATAGAGTGATAGACCCTTAAAAAAAGTCGAAGCTGAACTTTAGTGGTAATCAGCTAATATTATATCCAAACGATTTTTTCCCCTAGAGAGAAAGGTTGTCAGTGGTCTTTCATTGCGTTTTTGGTGTATGGTTGATGAATGCATAGATATGGGAAAAATCACAATGCCATAAAAATGAAATTAACACCAAGCAACTTGTAAATTAAACAGAAGCACAATACGAGCTATTGATTAACTCGTTTTGTTCCAAATTAGTTTTGGTAATACAGTATGAGAAAAGAAGAAATGTTCGACAGGTTAGTGGAGAATGCCATTGATTTTCTCTTTAAAGCTATTTCTGAGATCAAAGAGCAGCCAAAATACTCTGTCATACATTTTTATGCAGCGGTAGAACTATTTGTAAAAGCAAGATTAATGTTTGAACATTGGTCATTGGTAGTGACAAAAAGACAAGAGCCGGATTGGGGAAAATTTGTCACTGGAAATTTTCAGTCAGTTTCCCTTGAAGAAGCGGCAAGTCGATTAGACAAGGTATTAGGTAGCGGCCTATCTAGCGCAGAACTAAATGCTTTTAAAGATTTGGCGAAACATCGGAATAAGATGGTACATTTTTTTCATGAAGCTCATTCGGATGAAGAAAGCAAAGAATTAATAAGAAATATAGTCAAGCAGCAACTCAAGGCGTGGTATTTTTTGCATCAGTTACTAGCCATTCAATGGAGAGAAATTTTTTCTGATTGGAATGATCGAATAGCTGAAATTGATTCAGTTCTCAGAGAGTTGCACGAATTCCTCCAAATTGTTTTTGATAACTTGAGACCAGAAATAGAAACTTTAATAAAAAATGGGATCTTAATTCAGAAATGTCCTTCTTGTGGGTTTGCTGCCCAACTGCATGAAAATAAAGAAAAAGTAATATACGAAAGTAAATGCTTGGTTTGTGGGCTTGTTGAAAGGTGCCTGAGGATAGAGTGTCCAAGCTGTGATGGAATAGTCACGTTTAGAAACGAAGGTTTCTCTACATGCTATGCTTGTGGTAAATTTTTAGAGCCAGAAGATGTAGCAGATGCACTAATCGATTCAGGTGCTGCTCATATTGCGGCAATGGATGGAGATGACTCTTGGGAATCCGGCAATTGCTCTGAATGTGACGGGTACCATACGGTTATCCGAACAGAAAATGATGAGTGGGTTTGTGCAAATTGCTTTGACGAGTTTGAGTCTCTCTCTCGCTGTTCTTGGTGTAACGAAATGAATACTGGAGATATGGAAGATAGCTACGTAGCTGGTTGTAATCATTGTGATGGTATGGCTTTATGGCATAAAGATGATTGAAATGAAGTCATAGAATAACAAACTCATACAGTCGATGTCGAAAATCGGCACAGCAAAGAGATGTGATAGGATATTCAGACAAAATTCCATTCATTCGGATAGGAACTCCGCTACGCTCCATTCTCCTCGATGATGGCTTCATTATGCATTAATTAATAAAATTTGTTGATATTATAGCTATTTCGATATGGATGACATGTTTTGAGTAAATTTCTTGGAACGATTGAAATTGTTGCCCTACTTATAAGTATCTTCTTCGTGTACAAGTGGGTCACTGATCCTGATGGAAATTATGAGCCATGGTTCTCATTGGCTGGATTAGTATTTGTTACTGCTGAAATTATTAGAAGATATGGAAGGCATTATTTAGGAAAAGAAAGTCCTCTTGCTTCAGTTATTCCTTGGCTAAAACATTGGCTTAATCGACCTATCATACTCCCACATCAAAGAAAGAATTGGTGGCACATGGGGAGAACTGGCGATCAAAAACCAGCTATGCAAGTTGTTAGTTATTGGTACGTAACGAATACAACAAACCACCCACTTAATATTTTGAACACATATATTAAAAAGCCACTAACTCAAGGTCATGTGCTAATCAAAGATATACGAAGCGAGTATCATGGGAGTTTTCCTATACCTCCTAATGCTACCACTGACTTACATGCTAATTTTTGGATAACCCCTCCTATTTGTAAAGAAGGGAAGGATCTGACGGTAGATATTGTATTTGTAGATCAATATGGGCAAAAGCGTATAATAAAAAAAAACGTTATCCCTTCTGATAAACGAAAAGGCTCATCTCCAATCAAATTAGAAGAAGAAGCGATTTTCAAATTAGAGCATGATGTTGAAAAGAAAGTTGCGTCTGTTCTCAAAGATGAAATTAGTAGATATAAAAAATATGGGCGCAGATCAGGTGAACTCGGTAGTATATATGCAATCTATCAAAGAAGAAAAATTAAAAGCATCTATCAGGATGGATGGACTAGTAACAAGTCAGGAGAGAGGCAAGAAGTTGTAAATGATCCGCAGAATTCAAAAGTATTTAGTGAAAACGGTGATTCTCTTGTGGAGTTTTATGGTTCTCTTAGCAATGATTCTGATAAAAAATTATTTATAAACTCATTATTGTCCCGGCTTAATCGTGAAAAAGAATATTATTGTGTAAGTTATCTTATCATATACGTCTTATTCAAAATCGGAAAGTTATCAGATGTTCTTGAAGCCGCAAGGAATAGATTACCGCCGAGGCCGACTTTTTTTGAGATTTTTTTTAGAAAGAAATACACTGAGAAGCTATTAGAGCCTCATCAAAGATATGGTTATAGCGATGCATTGGGAATGATAAATGGGTTACTCAGGTATGAACATCAATCATTTTCAGATTATGATCTAGATATCCTCGAAGAATTTATTATGGATTCTGAAGAGCATACATTTCGGATCGAAGAAAAGATCAACTCAATACGGTCGTATAGATTATCTCAGAACAAACAAAGCACTCAGGCCGTCGATCGTGACGGTTGAGTTAATTGTTGTGATCTAAGGTTCATTCCAAATGAGTCAGTTGATAAATATTCAAGAGTATAAAAGAATATTCGAAACAATCTATTCAGTCTTGAGCTACGTAGGTTTAGAGCCCCAAAGCAACTGTGTCTATTTTAGCTTAATTGGTGCTGTCCTGCTTCATGAGCACTATGACATCGAGTGCAAATCATACTCTGGCGCAGCAGCCTATCACGTGAATAGCGATATCAATGCTGTATTAGCTTTTGCTGAGAAGACTGGGGACAACAGTTACTTTGGATCAAAAAACGGTTTTCATTCATGGAATGAAAATAAAGATTTTGTGGTTGACTTCACCGCTCCATTGTTTCCTGAAATGTCCATGCAAAAATATGGCAAAAAGATCTGCCAAAGAAAAATGTTTCAAAGGAAGATTGGCGATAAATGTCAATCACCAATGGAATTTAAAAAGGAGGGTGATTTTTTCCATTTGCCAAATCTCGAACTTGGTAGAGAATTAATTGATATGTTTGCAGACAACCCAATGAATATGGATATCGTAACCATTTGTAATAATTGGTTCTATAATCCAATATCTAATATGCCTTACTTTTGTGAGGTCAAAGATGGAAATGGTAAAAAAGACAAAATAATTTTAAGTGAGATTGAATTTAACGAGGCATGGTAAATTGAAATTTTCATAAGGATTTCTGGGTGAATTTCTCCAAAAAGCTATGGAAAGAGTACAACCATTCAGTGCACAAGATTTAACTTCGATTTGTAAGATTCTTGCAGATACTACGGAGGGGATTACTGGGACTGAGATCGGTTATTTACTACAGGATTGCCGGATTCCGGATGTGTCTCCTGAAATCACAAAATGGAAACGTCTTTTTAACGCATTCGTTGAATTTCAGAATAAAAGACAGTTTGGAAACCATGTTTTGGTATTTATTAATCGTACTATGAATCCTGTGCAGTACACAGGTGATCCGAACAAATTTGCAGAAAGAAAAGACAAGCTTAATACGGTACTATCGTTCTCTGGTCTGTATCTCGGCGATGATGGTAAGGTGCGCTGGTCGAAAAAGGCTTCAAGTCTTGATGAGGCGATGTCCAGAGCAAATCGTTTACACACAGCCCTTTTAATGCGCAAAGTCCACAACGATGTCTTGGCATTCTGCAAGACTGAATTACTTAAAGACAATTATTTCCACGCGGTGTTTGAGGCTATGAAATCGGTAGCTTCTAAAATCCGACAGATGACTGGACTTGATGCAGATGGAGCGCAATTGGTAGATCAAGCGTTTGGAGGAGAAAATCCTTTATTGGCTATAAACCCTTTGTCAAGAGAAAGCGAACGAGGTGAGCAACGCGGTTTCGCGAATCTTCTAAAGGGGCTTTTCGGTACAGTTCGTAACCCTCTTGCGCATGAAGCGAAAATCGAATGGGAAATGTCTGAACAGGATGCTCTGGATATATTGACAACTTTATCTCTTGTGCACAGAAAACTCGACAAAGCATATGTAAATAAAAATTCTTAACCGTGCTCTTCAGCGGATCGTAAAAATAGATCCGCTGAAGAGCACGTCAAATTGCCTGCATCAATCTTGACAAAATTGTAGTTCCTCTCAAGATTAGCTTCTCAGCAACATTCTTGTGTTAGCAAATTGAACAGATCATTCAATTTTCCCTTGCCTTTTTCCGCAACATGCATGAAAATATTAACAATTAATCCGGCTCATTTCATAATGAGATACCCCTTCACAGGGCTTAGCTGAACACATTCCGTGTTCTTGAATTCCAGGTAACATTGCCACGCATCTGTCCGCAGGACGAAGTTTAATCGCGGAAGCGAACTTCTTTTTTGCCTGATCGCATAGTATTGCGTGGTCCCCTAATTTCCCCATTCATAATTTCAGTATTCTGCCGGTGATCCAGTTTTTTGAGATTATTCCCGGCAGATAGAATCATCTTCAAACAAAACAGAGGGCTTTGTGTGAAGCCAACCCCCCATCAATCGGGAGCGAAACAATATTGTGCTCCCGGTGGGGCATTGTTGTTTCCCTTCCACAGTCAACAGGAGGAAACAACAATGGCAGCAACACTCAAGGAAAAGATCGATTCGATCAACGAAAGATTACGGTCTTTCGGCAAGGAAGCGGTCCAGGAAACCAAGATGACCGGTAAGGACGGCAAGGTGATCGGCCAGGTTAAGTATGGCTTTCGGTCCCAGTATGTCTTTGACTGCGTTAACGAGATCTTAGGACCGGAGAACTGGAGGTATGAATTGACCAAGGAGGAAATTTTCGAAACTCAGGCTGTTGCCGAGGTGAAGCTTTTTCTCAGGGTCGACGACGAATGGTTCTGTAAAGGCTCGCAGAAAGGCCAGATGCAGATCGTTAAAGGCAATGTCGGCGATGCCCAGAAGGGAGCTATTACCGATGCGATCCAGAAGTGCATGTCGCTTCTCTCCATCGGCAGTGATTCCTACAAGGGTTTGCTGAAGAACGTTTATCTACAACGCCAGGGTGATCCCAAGCCCGAAAGAAAACACGCTGCTGAAAAACCTGCTGACCAGATTGATAACTCTGCCGCAGAATTTCCCGATATTATCGGTGTTACCTTTGAAAATCGTCAAGGTGTCATTGTGGCCATCGGGGAGAAGTTGTTCGATAAAAGGCAACAGCTCAAGGCAGCAGGGTTTACCTGGAACAAATCAGAAAAAGTCTGGATGAAAGCAGCTTAACCGAAAACCTCAAAACACCGTTACCAGAGGGAGTGATACCATTCCCTCAGCGGGGATTCCCGTATCCTCCCCTGCATATACATCCGAGGAGGATGCCATGACAGATCCATTGATGGTTCCTACGAAGTACATTCTTAAGGAACTTCTTTTCACACCATTCTCATTCCTGAAAAGGCTTTTCACCAGTGGCAAAAGTAAATACCGCCCGTCAGATGAACCCCTCCTTGAAGTGATCATTCACTTGGAAGGTGGTTTGGTCCAGGCAGTATATGCCGCCGAAGATATGGATGTTCGGATCTTCGATCTGGACATGCCGGATTTCGCAACCAGGCAGGAACTGGATGAGGCGAAAACGCTTGCCGCTGATTTGGAGAGCCGGATTCAGGTCCTCAAAC
>Ga0209163_1001612_pt1 | contig 23301 bp, 25 predicted proteins | sample MTBAKSrepl2MetaG_FD_187457 | JGI IMG/M metagenome (GOLD analysis project Ga0209163, IMG submission 187457) | Enrichment culture microbial communities om Arthur Kill intertidal strait, New Jersey, USA, that are MTBE-degrading - MTBE-AKS2 (Arthur... | ecosystem: Environmental > Aquatic > Marine >...
AGCGTGCCCTACCGCCTGATCCGCCAAAAGCTGGACGTCAGGCTCACGGCTGCCACCATGGAGGCCTTCAACAACGGCCAGCGGGTGGCCGCCCATGCCCGCTCTTATGTCAGCAGCGGTTACACCACCCTTGCTCAGCATATGCCGCCCCGGCACCGCGGCTATGCCGAGTGGAGCCCGGAACGCTTCATCAACTGGGCCGCCAAAACCGGCACCGGCACCGCCATGCTGATAGAAAAGGTCCTCTCCGGCCGTCCCCATGCCGAGCAGGGATACCGCGCCTGCATGGGCATCCTCAACCTGGGCAGATACTACGAACCCGAGCGGGTGGAAGCGGCGGCGCAAAGAGCCCTTAAATACAACACCTGCTCCTACCGGTCGATGAAGGCGATTCTGTCTGCCGGGTTGGACAAGAAGCCGGATAACACCGGTATGCCCGTTTGCCCCAGCCTGCTAGCGCATCCAAATATCAGGGGCAAGGAATATTACAAGTGACAGTAAAGGGAGTAAAAACAATGTTAAACCAGCAGACCATGTCTATTCTGCACACGTTAAAGCTTTTCGGCATGGCCAGAAGCCTTGAACAGAGGCTGGACGACCCCAGCCAAGCCGGTCTTGGCCACGCTGAATTCGTAGGGCTTTTGGTACAGGATGAAAAGGCCCACCGGGATAACCTGAGGCTAAGAAGGCTGCTTAAAAAGGCAAAACTGCGCCAGGATGCAGCCATGGAAGACATCTATTACCGGACATCGCGGGGGTTAAACCAGCAGGTGCTGCACGAACTGGCATGCCCGGAGTGGGTCGAAAGCAGCCGGAACGTGCTGTTAAGCGGCCCTGCCGGCATCGGCAAGACCTACATTGCCTGTGCCCTGGGCAACGCCGCCGCCCGCGCCGGCTACACCGTGCTCTACATGCGCTCGCCCCGCCTGTTTGAAAGCCTGCTCCAGTCCCGGGGCGACGGCTCTCATTTGAAGACCCTGGCCAAGCTATCCAGGGTAAGGCTGCTCATCATCGACGACTTCCTGCTCACCCCGCTGGCCGACCAGGAGCGCCGTGACTTTCTCGAGATCGTAGAAGACCGCTACCAGCAGGGCGCCATGGTGATTGCCAGCCAGTGCCCCACCGGCGACTGGCATCCCAATATCGGCGATCCCACCCTGGCAGACGCCATCCTGGACAGATTGATGCATAACGCCTACAAGATAGAACTGAGAGGTGAGTCGATGCGTTACAAATCACCTGCAAATAACTCGAAAAATGACAAGGAGGCAATTGCTAATGAAAGGAGCTTGAGTTAGACTATGACCGTACCGGCGCTTCTGCCCTTAACAGGTGGCCGGTTTGGGTCGGACACGTGGCATGGTTTGGGCCGGACAGGCGGCCGATTTCAGCGGAATATGCAGATAAAAGGCGCAGAGAGGGCTTACCGTATCAGGGTAGGCAGTTACCGGGTGGTTTATGATGTCTATGACAACGATAATTTTGTCTTGATATTGCAGGTAGCGCGCAGGAGCGAGACAACCTATCGCCAATAGGATAAATAATGGACGATGAGATAAAATCTATTCAGACCTATACAACTGAAGCCTGAGAAGGAAACATTCCCAACCATGCCTTTACGACTAGTCTAAGCGCTTTGCCTTTGTTTTAAGACTCTCTTCCAGATTCCTTTGGGATCACTTACAAGTAGAGCAATCATCCAGATTAAAAGACCAATGATGGTCGTAGAAATACCAAGTATTGTTGCATCCAAGTTTATTTCAAAGAACTCGCCACCCTCTATAAAATATGCCATTACATGGTCAACGAACCACATGAGTGTTGCACCCCAAAAGATAAAAACTAACAAACTCAGCCTGTATTTATCACCCGGAGCTTTAACGTACCAAATAATGGTGGTTATTATCGCCGCAAAGGCAGTGATTATAAAAAACATTATGCAACCCCTTCGCTAGTTGAGCTACCCTTGATTCTCGGTATAGATTTAACTTTTGCATCTGCAATCAACACGATCACCCACCAGACAAAAGTTACAAACACCGCCATTGCTACACCGATTGTTGCAATTTCCATGAGCATGGGGCCTATATCTGTTGGATTTTCCATGGCTGTTAGGAACGGTGGCCAAGGTACGATCTCTCCATGCCACAAGTGCTCAAATGCCAACAATGCTACACCACCCCAAAGAAGTTTATTAAGCCAGCCTAACTTACGGCTCCAGCTTATCCTTGGTTTTCTACTCTGATCAATACCGCTTACTTTTTCCTTCTTCTCAATAGACTTTTGAATAACTGTTGTTATAATAGCCTGGGTCATTGGTGCAATAAAACATGCCATACCTTTTCTCCTCCTTTATGATTAAAATATATACCATTAATTAAAACTCATTGCAACTAGTTGCAATAGCAAATTATCATGCTCTAAAACAAGAATAAACCAAAAGAGAACTTAACCTCATCTTACTACAACTTGACAGTCGTGGTAATATCATAGTACAATATCGCTGTACAATATCGGCAGGTGTAATCATGCTTGACAGGGAATTTTTCCTCGGCTTTATCAAAATCCATGTTCTCTATCATGCTTCCAAAAGCCCTATCTTCGGTGCGGAGATAGCAAATGAGCTGGGACGGCACGGCTATCATCTTGGTCCGGGTACTCTCTATCCCACCCTTCATCGTTTGGAAAGGGAAGGTTATCTGGCCCAGAAACCAGAGGTGGTGGGAGGTAAGGTAAGGAAGTACTACGTCATCACCGAACAGGGTCTGGCGGTGCTTAATGAAGCAAGGAATAGAACCAAAGAGCTGGTGGATGAGGTGCTTGAGAACAAACAGCCATAAGGAGGCTGGCATATGAACATAGCATTAGCTATAGTATTATTTATCATCGGATTGGGGCTGGTTATCTACTTTGCCGAAAAGCTGATCAAGGGGGCAGTTCGCACCTCGATAGGCTTCGGTATATCTGCCTTCCTGGTCAGCGTTATTTTTATCGGCTTTGACCCCGAGAATCTGGCGGTGGGCGCAGTGGGCTCACTTGAAGGAGCGGCCGGCGTTGCTCTTGGCTCCATCATTGGGGCAGCGATGGTAGCCAGCGCCCTTGCTTTTGGCATAACAGCGTTAATTGCTCCGATGAGGTTTGAGCAGGCTCCAAAGAGGGTGCTGGTGGTTCCTATTCTGGCAGTGGTTCTACTGGGAGCGCTGGCTTGGGACAGCCAGCTTTCCAGGACAGACGGCGTTATCCTGCTTGTTGGCTTCGCAGTCTCTATTGCTTACCTGCTGCGATTGAGTCGGAGGGGTGTTGATATCAAACCTACCGGGGAAGTTGCTGAGACATTGGAGGAGGCAGAGGAGTTGAGCAAGTGGAAATCGCTCGGCCTGTTCGTACTGTCACTGGCGGCTATCATCGTCGGTAGCGAGATGCTAGTCAGGGGTGCCGAGGTAGTTATTGGTAAAATCGGCCTGTCTGATACCGTCTTCGGCATGACAATCCTTGCCTTCCTGGTGAGCATTGAGGAGCTGGCCAGAGAAGTCCCCGCTGCGAGGGAGGGAAGGGCAGAAATAACCTTTGGTAATGTCGCCGGTTCCATCCTTGCCTTCTTTCTATTCAACGCCGGCATTATTGCTCTGGTACGTCCCATACCGGTAGACACGCATACCATGACCTTCTATCTTCCCTTCTGTCTTGGCACCGTTATTGTCATCTCTCTTTTTATGGCCACGAGGAGCGTGCCACGATGGGCTGGTGCCATTCTGGTGCTCTTGTATCTTGGTTTTGTCCTGCCGGGTTATCTCATTTAGCATCTTATTGATGCTGGAGGGAAGGAGAAAACGCTACGACAGCTAAACGGCCGATTCCATACGGTGATTATCTTCTCCGGGGTGTCGCAATCAGTGAACGGGATCAAAGTCCCATGCGAACTCCGCGCTTATCCCCGGCTGGATGAAACATACCTTTTTAAGGCCGGCTCCTTATAGGGTTCATTCTTTCTTAACATATGGAAGGTGGCTTCTGCCAGGTGGCGGGCTACTGCTACCGCCGCCTTGGGATAGCCCTTCTTCGACTGCAGCCTTTGAAGCAATTGAACTGCATGCCTCTGGTTGTTAAACCGCTTTGAGAGGCCAACACAGTTGGCGGCTTCTATATAGGCCCACTTGAGGATAAAACCGAGTATAACGTTGATAAATTTAAATGGAAATAATATTTATACGTTCTTTTCGCCCCCGGGAAAACCCAGCAGGAGCGACCTTAACTATAGATTACAAAACATCTATTCCGTTATTGGTCAGGCTGGCTAAGGCGGTGATTGCCAAAATGAAAGATCAAGAAGGAGACCTTATTATGGCTAACCCTCAAGCCAGGTTTATATCAGTTGCCTAATGAAATAGGTTGCCTCAATATTCTACAGCCTCTATTAGTTTGTTTATGCTAGTGTTTTCATTGTCAGCTTTCTGGCGTTAAATTAACTCACTACCTTAGAAAAATCCTTTCTTGCTGAGATTTTTACCCAAAAACCCATGTCGAAACCCCATGCAAAAGTTCAGATACATATTGGACTCCCGGGGAGGTGATAACCGGGAGTCTTTGTAATGAAACAGATATATGTGGAAAGTTATTACCCGAGAGGCTATAGTCGTTGGATGCAAAAGACCAACGATATACTCTCTCACCCCAGGCAAAAGGAGATCGAGGTAAGGGTAAAGATTATCGAGTTCTTTGACGAGTATGGAGCAGTTGCTACCAAGAAGGCCTTCGGAAAGAGCCGGTCTACCATTTACCTCTGGAAGCAGAAGCTCAAAGGCTCAGGTGGAAAGCTATCCAGCCTGGCTCCGGGTGATAAGGCTCCTAAAAACCGGAGAAGGCGAAAACATGATCCCTTTATCATTCAGTTTATTGTGGAATACCGCACCAGGCACCCCGGTGTAGATAAGGTTACCATCGCACCGGTGCTCAAAGCTGCCTGCGAGGCTAAGGGAATTAAACCTCCCTCAGAATCCACGGTCGGCAGAATCATCGGTGATTTAAAGAAGCAGGGGCGGCTGCCCAAACATGCCCGGGTTACTATCAATGGCAGGACCGGCAAACTGCACGAGAAAGCACAACGCAAGGCCATCAAGAAGACCAGAAGGAAAGGTTTTCACCCTCGTATTCCGGGAGACTTGGTAGAACTGGATACCATAGAAATCTTCGTAGATGGTCTTAAGCGCTACCTCATCACAGCTGTAGACCTGCCGACGCGTTTTGCCTTTGCCTATATCTACAAGACCGGATCATCAGCCTCAGCCAGAGACTTTTTAGACAAGCTGAACTTGGTAACAGCCTTTAAGATAACCAGAATTCAGACAGACAACGGATCTGAATTCCTGAAGCATTTTGCCCATGCTGCCCAGAAGCAGGGGTTAATCCATTACTTTAACTATCCCCGCCATCCCCAATCTAATGGGCACCTCGAGAGGTTTAATCGCACTATCCAGGAGCAGTTTGCCTATTACCATACCGACTGTATAGATGAACCAGACGAATTCAACTGGCCTCTAATGGAATACCTTATCTGGTACAACACCGAAAAGGTTCACCGGTGTATTGGCAAAAAGGCTCCCCTGCGTTATTATCTGGATAAATTTATCGCCAACCCTGAAAAGTCCAATATGTGCTGGACCCTTACAACCCATTGACAACTGCCTGTTTGGCTAATAATATAGAAACACCAATCCACATTTATCCAGCAACTCGCCCATGCTCCAGGCGGGATTGGAGGCGAAAATAAGAAAGTTGTCTATTTTCTAAAAGTGTTTTGAGTATCGGCTGTCATAAATCTTGAGGCAGCAAACCCCACTTCTGCAAAGTTTGATTTATATAAACCAAAGGGAGGAGTTATTGTGTCGGAAAGAAAAGCAACCATGACAGATAAAGAAAGGGTGGAGGCAATGCTTAGACGGGAAAAACCGGACCGGGTTCCCATCTGGCCTTTTGCCATGGGGTTTCCCATGGTATACACCCGGACCTCGATTTCAGATGCCTATAATAAGCCGCAGGTTTCTTATGAAGCCCAGAAAAAGACATGTGCTGATTTTGGCTGGCTGTTTACCCCCATGATAGGCTATGCGGCCTTTGGTGGCTGGGAATTCGGCGGCGAAATCAAGTGGCCCAGCGGTGAATTCTCGCAGGCGCCCTCAGTACTCAAGCACGTAGTGGAAACCCCGGATGAAGCCATGGACCTGGAACCGCCCGATGTCAAAAGTACGGGGATTGTACCTCTCCAGGTCGAGTTTCATAAAATATCTGCCCAGGAAAAACTGGATAACGAGCCCTTTAATGTAATACTACAGCTTGAAGGCACCTTCAATGTGGCCTGCAATATTGTAGGGGCCGATAAGATGTGCAAGTGGATGATAAAAAAGCCCGATGTTGCCCACCACCTGCTACGGCTGGCAACCGATTACCTGATTGAGCTGGCGGGTTATTACAAAGAACTTTTTGGCACCGAAGGCGTTATTGCCTTTGGTGGTGAACCCAGCGCCTCCAACGATCTGATATCACCTGACAAATTTGAAAAGTTTGTACTGCCCTATCAGAAAGAGACCAACGAGAAATATCTGGAGTTGGGTTATAAAAGCCGGTTGATGCACGTATGCGGCGAGCAAAACCTTAATCTGCCCCACTGGGCCCAAATACCCATGGGAGACCCTGGTATTGTCAGCTTTGGCCATGAGGTCGAGCTGGAAACCGCCGCCAAACATTTCCCCAATGACATCATCGTGGGCAACCTGGAGCCGGCCATAGTCCAAATCGGGACTCCCGAACAAGTCTATGAGGCCACCAAAATGGTGGTTGAAAGGGGTAAAAACCTCGGTACCGGCTACATCTTCGCCCCCGGTTGCGAGCTGCCCCCGATGTCACCCGTAGAGAATATCAAGGCCATGAATAAAGCGGTTGAAGATTTTGGGTGGTATTAATACCACCTTAAACCTGTTACAATTAACCCGGTTGATTGAAAAGAGGGGCCTGAGCCCCCTCTTTTCAACTAGTTAGCATTCTCCAATTAGAATGAAGCTTGCAAGCTAGCCAATAGGCCTGGCTTCAGGTTTAGTTTCTCGCATATGGCGCTTTACTAAAGAACTCCTTTATGAAGAGGTAAGGGTTAACATTTTCTCGGGATTGTTTAATTAAGATTCCTCGGGGCTCTTGCCTGCTCAGGTATCAACCAACATAATGAAATTATAGCCACCGCAGCCATTGCAGCTCCGAAATAGAAAGGACCAGTGGGAGAGATCTTTTGCCAGATGAGCCCGGCAATAAGGCTGGCAGGCAATAGCACGAGGCCTACTACTCCGTGATAAAGACCATAGGCTGTTCCCCTTTGTTGCCTGGATACGAGATCGGCTATGAACGCTTTGGCAACGCCTTCCACTATGCCGTAGTAAACCCCATAAAGAGCAAACAGCAGCCAAATTTGCCAGCTTTGATTGGAAACGGCAAACCCCAAGTAGGTAAACACATATATGCTCCAGCCCAATATGATAACCTTTTTTCTCCCCAGCTTATCCGAAAGCATACCAGCCGGTATGGCCGACAAAGCGTATGTTAAATTGAAAACTACCAGCATCAGTGTAATATTTAACACTGGGTTTCCTAGGTTCTGTGCCCTCAATATAACAAAGAAATCACTGGAATTGCCCAGGGTAAATATAAACATCACCAGTAAAAACAATTTGAACTCGCGGCTCAAGCCTGAAAAAACGATCTTAAAACCTTGTTCTTTGTTGCTTGAGCGATTATTTGAAGATGGTACGTCTTTAACCAGCCATGCTAGTACGATTAGCGCAATAATTCCCGGCACTACTCCCACCAGGACCAGCTTTTGAAAGGCTGGCTGTGTCAACTCAAGCTCACCCGCCTGGGTAAGATAGATGATGACGGCGGCTGCAAATAAGCCCAAAAAGGCACCGGTGCTATCCATGGCTTTATGGAGCCCGAAGCTTTTGCCCCGTTCAGCAAAACCGCAGGATTCGGACAATAGGGCATCTCTAGGTGAAGTGCGGAGACCCTTGCCTACCCGGTCGGCAAAACGGACACCAGCCACCACTGCCCAATGCCCTGCAATATACATAAATGGCTTGGCAATTGTCGATACGCCGTAACCGATTAAAGCCAGGGTTTTATGATGCCGAGTTTTATCTGCTAACCGGCCGCTATAGATTTTTAAAAGTGCTTCGGTACTATCTGATATGCCGCCAACCAAGCCTACCAGAAGGGGCGCGGTACCCAGCACATTGACCATAAACAGTGGTACCAAGGTAAAAATCATTTCACTGGAAATATCAGTGAAGAAGCTGACCAGCCCCAAGAAAATAATGTTGCGACCAAAACCGAGGATGCGTTTATTATTTATATTGTTATCAGCCACGATGATTTCTCTTGAATGCTTGAAATCTTTTTGACCAGCGTGTATTTGACGATATTGCATGGGCGTAAGATTGTCAAGTGAGCTGTGCGGGCGGCATCAAAATCAGCATGGACGGCAAAGGCAGCTACAACGACAACCTGTTTATGAGAGGTTATGGAGAACCGTTAAGTATGAGGAGGTGTATCTGAAAGCATATCAGGATGGAAAGGAGGCAAGGATCAGCCTTGGCAGATACTTCAGTTTCTACAACAACGAGCGGCTGCACCAGTCGTTGGGTTACCAGACACCGGTTGAGATGTATAACCCGGCACCGGTGGAAACCGGTGGTAAAGAGATGGTCATATCCATAGTAACATTAAACTGGAAAGTCTGGAGGACAACTCAGGGTTTTTGGAAAAACTTACCTGTTACGCTAACGCCTTTTCGTGAGAGGCCAGGTATAGCTAAGCCACCAGATACTAAGTGGCAATCATGGCCACGCCCAGGGTGGTAAGAACGGCGCCTATGATTCGCCCAAGAGCCCTTTCACTGACCCGGTTGGCTACCAGCGCTCCGAGCCAGGCAGCCAGCACGGTGGGCACACTGGCGAAAAGACCAGCATATATATTGATGTTGCCGTAACCTACGTATCCGGCTGTACCTGAGGCAGCGGTTATCATCATTATGAAGGACGAAGTACCCACCGCTACATGGATGGGGTAATGAAGGATAAAGACGAGGATAATAAGTATCATGCCGCCACCACCAGCACCGAACACTCCACATATAATGCCCACAAACAGCCCCAATCCGAATGCGATCAGTCTCCCTCTATTCGTTTCTACTGGCAACGCAGCACTGTTTGTAGGGTTGCCCATACCTCTGTTGTCCGACGGATGCCTCTTACCAACATCAGTATTCCCATCGGAACCAGCATAAGTCCAAAGAGATTGTCAGTCCTACCGAAGGCATCATATCGGCGAACAAGCTTCTCGCCTGTGCGCCGATAACTGAGCCCAAGCCAATCCATAATCCAGGCTTGATATAGAGGTGCTGGTGACGGCAATAGATAAAGGAAGTAACTACGGTGGCGATGACATCGATGAGCAGGCTGGTGCCAATAGCAGTGTGAACTGGGAAGGAGAGCAGAAGAGTGAGCATTGGCACAACCACCATAACTCCGCTGCCGCCCATTATGCCGACCATTATACCGGCGCAGTCCCGATGAGCAGGATTATAACTATCTCAATGAGAGAGCCATTTCACTAACGTAACAGTTTAGTTTTTCCAAATTTGTAGTTTGTAGTCATACTATATCGCCCCCTCCGCACCGTCAAGAGTACGGATAATAGATATAGTTATTTGAAAATTCTTCATTACAACACCAGTTCAATAGACGATACGATATTGATTTATAGCAATTTATTGTGCGATTCAGTATTTACCTTCTTTGTCCGTTTAGCTCTCTTAAACGTCGCAACAGGCGCATGCCGTGGATACTCCACATTCTTTCCATCCAATAATTCCCGAATAGTTGATATCTGAATCTTGGGATAATAATATCCAGACCAGTATTCCGGTTCATAAAATCCAGCAGATGCAGCCTCTTTTATCATTGGCTTGGTAGGTTCTTCGAGTGTGATATAGACTCCGATTTGAGCTTTTCACGTTCTAATACACCTTTAAGGTCTCTTATGTGGCCGGCACTCGGATGACCGCTTTTAACTTGAACAACTATGATTTTGGCTTTACCAGAATTATCATCAAAAAAGTTGATATACCCATCAATACCTTTATCTGCACCTTTTTTCTTATCTTGAGCAGGGCGAGCATCAACTAAACCTAATGCCCACCATTCAAACTGATACCTGCCGTGATATTCGCTTTCTTGAGCTAATGCTCTTGCGCTTTCAAGGCCTTTAGGTTCACCGATAATTTCATATGGTGATAAGTCTTTACCAAATGTGTTGGTGAGACGATGACGCATAAGTGTAATAGCTAGGTGAGCACTCCGATACCGGACATTCTTCCTGGTGCAAGTATCCAATAGTTGCCCCGCGCCGCAGGATGACCTTGTCGGAGTCAGGCTGGGTTAGCCCGGCCATAATATCAAACAGGGCGGTTTTTTCCTTACCGTTTGGGCCGATCAATGCGATGCGTTCACTGGCGCCAATGGTAAGGCTTACCCCGGAAAAAAGCTCCCGCGTTCCATAAGATTTGGATATGCCTATAATGTTTAGCATAGGATATTAGGCCTCTATTATAACTGTAAACAGGGTAAGGCTAAAAAATAAATGCAGTCAAGGGGGTGCTGGTGCGAAGCACCCCCTTGTTTACGTTGAATAATGACGGCTATTTTACTTTCTGGTAGTCTTTCCGGTTTACCAGGCTGTATATAACAGGTATCACGAACAGAGTTAAAACGGTTGAGCTCACCAGCCCGCCGATAACTACTACAGCCAGTTCGGCTGTCATCATAATGCCAGAGCCGATGCCGATAGCCAGCGGAAGCATGGCAAAGATGGTGGTAAGAGCGGTCATGAGTATTGGTCTTAATCTGGCTTTGCCGCTTCCCAGTATTGCATCATGGGTTGGTATGCCTTCGCGACGAAGATCTTCTATCATGGAAATAAGCACCACTGCATTGGTCAACACTATGCCGACCAGCATGACAATGCCCAGCATGGCAAAAAGACTTAATGTGTTGCCGGTAATCAGCAATCCGAGCATAGCCCCGATCGATGCAAGCGGAAGACTAACCATTATTATCAGCGGGTTACGTATGGAACGCATCATCAGTACCATAACAAGCATTGCCAGCCCAACAGCACCAATCAAGGCTATTCCCATGCTGTTGAAAGAATCCTGCATCTGCTCGGCAATACCGGCTGTTTTGATTTCAACACCCGGGTGATCATCCATAGAATCAATTTTCTGTTGGATAAGCCTGTTGACACCGCCGATGTCTTTGGCTGTTATGGTACCCGTGATTGTGGCTGATAGCGAAAGATCGGTACGACTTATGTGCGATTGCATTTCTACGTAAGAAATGTCTGCTATCTGACCAAGTTCTACCGATTGAGGGAAGCCAATCTTTAAGCTTTCCGCCTCTTTAGTGCCGGTTAGACCTTTAGTTATGGCAGATATGTAAACCGGGTAATCGAGCCCTTCAATGTTAATGGTTGAGCCAGGGAGTGTTCCGCCATTGGTAAGCAGCATAAATTCCTGTTGAAGGAGACCTAGAGCTTCTTCTGTCAAGCCGAGGGCTTGGACTTTCCCCGGATCGATCTTTATATCAAGTCTGGTGACGGTATTGCTGATGTCTGCCCCCAAATCTGCCAGCCCATCAATACCTTCAAGCTCCTGGAGTAATTGAAGAGTAAGCTGTTTTACAGCAACCGGGTCTTCCCCCTGTATAGAAAGATTAATCTGTGAACCGCCAAACCCTCCTAAATCGGTCCCATCTCCAGATACGAATATGTAACCGTTTTCAAGCAACCCCTCAGTTTTGCTCTGGATCTCTTTGGATGTTACTGGTACTTCGGCATCCTGATCGAGATAGGCAATTATGGAAGCAGTGTTGGATCCGCCTCCAGAGACGGCACCCATCATACCTGTCAGGGAGCCTGATGTGCCTACTGTGGTGAAGTATTTCTCTACCGATTCTATTTCTGCCAGTATCGCTTCTACTTTTCTTGCAGCTTCACTGGTGGCATTTAAACCGGAATCAGCGCCCAACTGCACGTCTATAGTTATCATCTTTTCGCCCATTTCAGGCATAAATGAAGTTCCGACCACCGGTATCAAGCCAAGACTGCCAATAAATAGAATCACAGTAACCACAAGAACCACAGCACGGTGGTTGAGGGTCCACTTGAGGCTTTTGATGTATGATGCCTGATACCAGTTGGTTGAATCCTTGTTTAAGGATTTGTATTTCCTTGGCGCTAAAAGATGTTTGGACATAGCTGGTACTACCATCAGAGCAACTACCAGTGAGCCAAGAAGCGCGAAGCTGATGGTCAGGCCAAATGGCAGGAATAACTCACCAACCATGCCTCCGATGAACATCAGTGGCACAAAAATGGCAACTGTAGCCAGGGTAGCTGCAGTTACCGGGGTGGCGACTTCGCGAGCGCCGATTATAGCGGCGTCTTTAAAGCTGTCCCCCATTTGGCGCCGCCGGTAGATAACTTCTACCAGTACGATGCTGTCATCAATCAGGCGGCCTATGGCAATCGACATGCCGCTCAACGTAAGGATGTTGATGGTGATACCACTGAAGTACATGCACAAAAACCCAATGAAAACCGACAGTGGTACCGAAATAGCAATTAGCAGAGACGCGCGGATTGCTCTTAAAAAGAGAAACACTATTACTACTGCCAGCACACCGCCCACGATAGCTTTTTCCCAAAGTTCGTTTATAGAATCCTTGATAAAATCTGCCTGGTCGAAAACATTTGATACCTGTACTCCTTCAGGGAGAGAAGGAAGAATGCCGTCGATAGCTTCTGCGATACTGTCCGAAACCTCTACGGTGTTGGCGCTCGATTCTTTTAAAACCGAGATACCGATACTGGGGTTGCCATTATACCGGTTTATAACCGAAAGCGGTGAAGGGCTGATGCTGATTCTGGCTACATCTCCCAAAGTTACCCCTTCAGCCACTGGCGTTTGCCCAATTGCCTCCGGAGAGCCGGATGACTTAGGCATAAGGGCAATTATTTGAGAGACGGATACTCCATGTTCTGCCATTCTGGCGGGCAATGGGCTGATCACCAGTTGATTGCCGGCTCCTCCATCAACTTCTATAGTCAGAACCCCATCGATTTCATTGAAAGCAGGGAGGATTTTACTTTCCACGATCTCTCTTAGTTCAAGAACTGAATAGTTACCGCTTACGCTCAGCATTTTAAGAGGCATTATATCGAGATTTATGGGTATAATTTGCGGATTGGTAGATATGGAAGGGCTCATCTCGGGCAGGCGTGTCACTTCCGGTGGCAGGGTTAAAGAAGCGATTTCGCTTTTTAGCGTGCTTGAAACCTGTTCCATATCGGTGCCGAATTTGAATTCGGCAAATATGATTGAGATGCCCTCAGAAGATGTTGAGGTTAAATGCTTGAGGCTTCCATTGCCCCATTTGTTCCATATAACTTCTTCTATCGGGGTAGTTACTGTCTCTGTGACCATTTCTGGAGTTGAGTCCGGATAAATGGTAACTACAGTTGCGTAGGGGAACTCGATATCCGGTATAAGTTCCATTTTCAGGCCTGCAAGAGCCCAGATAGATAAACCGGCTACTACTACGGTAATAATGATAGTCAGTAGCCTGCTTTTTAGAGCCAGTTTGCTAAGTCGCCACATAATTTATGATTTCTCCTTGGAAAAAATGCCTGTATAAAAAATATATTGAAATAAATTGTCAAGAACGATTAATAATTTCGGTTTTTAATACAAAGACTCTCGATTGGCCATCCTGCTTTTCTATTGCCCGGTTTGTGTTTTTAAGGTGTTTTTTAATTGCTGAGAGGAAGCAGTCAAACCCGATTACCAGCCCTTTTAGTTCTTCTTCACTTAAACTGTCCAGAACCTGGGCAATTTCGTTTTTACTTTTCTGGTCAAACTGGTTGAAAATATCCCTGCCCTTTTCGGTAAGTGTGAGCCAGTGGATGCGGCGGTCGCTTTCATCAGTCTGCCTGCTTGCCAGCCCAATTGATTCAAGTCGATCGATAATACCGGTTACAACCGGAGGGGTGACATTGAGCACTCTGGCAAGCTCGCGGTGACTGGCTTTGCCCCGGTAGCGGATATAAATAAGGCTTTTTATCTGCCCTATGGAAAGGTCCAGTGAAAGCCAGTTTTCGTAGCTGTAATCGTTTACCAGGCCGTAAATCTGCTCATGGAATCCGAGCGCTTGGCGGATTAGATCTGATTTTTCCAACTAGATGCCTGCAAAATAATAGTCAAAAAGGTTTCCCTTACATAGAATATTATAGAGATACTAAATAAATATTGTCAACTTATGACTTGAACAGGTCCGATAAACAGGCATATAGAGAAAAACTTTGATTATGGGGATAAACCGTATTAGGTATAGTGTCACCAAACTGATACAATGTCAAATTTTATAAACAGTTTATTCGGTAAACTTTAGTTACATTTTCAATCTCAATAATTGCCCCGCCTCCGTTCTGCGTCTCCCTCCCGTCTTCCCTCCTGGCTGGGGCGAATCTCCTTCGCCGTCTTTGCCGCTGAAATCTGTTTTGTGCTTCTCCGATTAAGCCAAGCTTCCCGGTCCCTTATATCGCGGTCAAGAAAGAGGCGATTGACTATCAACTGCTTCGTACTTACATTAGCTGCCTCTGCCGACCGCGGCACGATTAGCCGTCTGACAATCATTATCAGCACGATTGCGAGAAAGCCTGCGGTCAGACTAGGAGGCCTGTCCATTATCCAGCTGACCAGCGGTGAGACGGCTACGCCGACAGCTGTCCCTATCGGTACATTATGGATAGTGAAGAAACCGATAGCAGCTAAGGTGAAGAAGGCGATGGTTTCCCAAGGTATAAAACCGTTAATCAGAGGCAGTATAAAGAGAAGACCGATAGTTGTGAGCACACCCCGCCCGCCATTAAAGCGGAGGAAAATCGGCCAATTGTGGCCAATAATAGCGGCTGTGCCGACAGTCGCCTGTGAAGCAACACCAAGCTCCAGCCGGTAAGCTATCCATACCGGCAGTACCCCTTTGCCAATATCAAAGACAATCGCTGGCAGGCCTACCCGCCATGACGTAGCCGTTATCAGGTTGGCGACTCCCACATTGCCGCTACCCTGGTCACGGATGTCAATGCCGCAGAACCACTTACCTGCCAGGTAAGTGGTTTGCACCGAGCCTATCAGGTAACCGAAGACGATTAGTAACACTAATTCTGCCATCATTGTTTGCCTTGTTGCCGAAGACTATTTTTTATCGCCTAATATGCTTACCCCCAGCACATGCGGGCCGACATGGGTTCCTACCACTGGGCTTACCTTGCCTCGGTAAATGCGGACCTCGGGGAATTTGCTACTCAGCCGCTTGGCTAAGCTGTCTGCCTCTTCCGGTGTAGTGGCATCCTCAACCGCCAGCTCCTCAATACGGGAAAAGCCCATAGCAAAATCACACAAGTAGTCTATCGCCTTGGCTCTTGAATGGGTTCTGGTAACCGCCTCAGTGTAGCCATCTTTTATGGAAAGAATGGGATTTATCTTCAGCATGGAACCCAGCAGCGCCTGGGCAGTGCCGATACGCCCTCCTCTCTTCAGATACTCCAACGTGTCAAAAGCCATGTATGCGTGTGTCCGTGGTATATTATTGCGCACAAGGGCAGCCACCTCATCAAGGCTGGCTCCAGCTTGAGCCGCCTTAGCCGCAGATATACAAATCAATCCCAGTCCCATAATGGAGAAGTATGAGTCAATCACCTCTATGCGGGCACGACTCTTCTTTAAATCCTTGCCCTGGAGCGCTGCCTCATATGTAGTACTGTACTTAGAGGATAGGGTAATCACCAGAATCTCATCCGTCTCTTCTGCCAGCCTGTCATAAACCTCGATAAAGGTCCCCGCTGCCGGTGTCGAAGTGGTTGGTAATACCTTGTTCTGAAACAGTCTCCGGTAAAAATCATCGGTGGTGATGTCAACACCATCCCGATAAACCTCTGTGCCAAATACCACATTAACCGGCACTATCGTAATGCCAAACTCTTCAGATATCTCCGGTGTCAGGTCGGAAGTGCTATCGGTTACTATTTTTACTGTCATGATTTACGACTCCCTTCTTTTTATAAATGTCCTTTTTATCCCACTGGAGGAAAACCGAACCTATAAAAAGTAGCTCCGCTGACCACCAGCCCAATCAGGAAGCCTGCCACCATCTGTGTCGGCGTGTGCTCACCAAGCTGGTACCGGGAGTAACCCAGAATAGGCAGCAGGAGGGAACCGATCAGGGAAACGTTGCCGAAGAGGAACCACAGGGAAGTCAGCATGCCGGTGACCATCCCTAGGTGAAAGCTTGCCCGGTAGGTCGTGTTTACCAGAGCGAGTACAAGCATAACCGCAGTAATCCCAAGAATTATGATAAAAAGATTTATAGGCCCGCTGAGACAGTACAGAATCGCGGCGGACGGAATACCAAAGAGCCCGGCCATGATAAAGAGTTGTTTCGGTTCATTACGCACCAATGAACGGGAAATATTATGCTGAGTTCCACCTCGGGATAACCTCGTAGCTCTAGCTTTAGCGTAGAGAAGCGGGAGTATAATTGCCGGCAAATATGCTACCAGAGTCCATTGAATACACCCGGTAATGCTGCCTGTTGCCTGGTAGGCCGCCATAGCTAATACCGGTACCAGAACGGACCAGGGATGAAAGATGTCGGAGACCAGCTTAGCCCTTCTTAAAGCTTCATTTTTAGTCGCTACCGCAGTATTCATTTTCAATCCTCCTGTAATCATGGAAGTCGATAACTTGGCTTGCCTCAGTGATAGTAATGTTCAGATCCCTTAAGTGTTTACCTGCCAGCACATGGAGCATGGTTTTGTTGCCGACCACAGTAATACCAACTCTGTGCTCTTGAACTGCTTGTATAGCTCCTTTAATTATTTCGCGGGGAGCGTGTCCCCCGCCAGCGGCATCAACGGCAATTATCATTATCTTTCCCTATTAAAATTTAGCTGGGCAGGTTTTCCTCTCATAAGTCAAAGCAACCTCCTCAACGGGCAAAAACCTGGCCGTATCATCTCTCCCTTCACAAAGGTTGAATTCGTGAAATAAACAATATAATCCATAAGAAACCAAAATATTAATTAAAAAATTAACGTGTTGTTGTTTTCAGAATATTCCAGACATCACGGGTAAACTGGTGCAGCTTTACCAGGCCGTCACGGCTTAAGTCTTGTAATGATGCCTGGTACTTTTCGGCATATTCCTGACGGGCATTAATAATCCTCCGGGTTTCCTTGCTGGCATGTGACAATCCCAGGATAAGCCCGGCGAGTATACTCATACGCAGTTTACTGGCCGGTGCTTCCAGTAGATTATCAACTGCTATTTGCTCGACAAGCTCTTGCCTTGCTTTTCTCAGATCAATTAATAGAGCTGTAATTACTTCAGCACAGCACACAAGTGACGAACGTGACTGCGGTATTTTAGAAAATAGCTCATTGAAAACATGGGTATAGTTATCGGCCTTCCCCCTGGTAAGACTATCCAGAATACGAGCCTTGACATCTTCCCAATTGTCTTGTTCTCTTACCTCCCCCGCCAGGTGAGAAAACATCTCTATGGTTTCGGCAGTGGGAGCGAACAGAATGCTGGACCGGCCAGGCCCGGAAACCTCTTTTGGGGTATACACAGAGGTTACCATGCCTTTTTGCTCGAGCAGCCTGAGCATATCATAGGCGGAGGAGTTATCTAATCCCAGTTGTTCGGCAACAGTGCTATAGTGAATCGGGCCTTGTGTCCACCGGTAAATATCGAGCAGTTTGCTTAAAAAAGCTTTTTGCCTGTATGTAAGCTTCATGTTTTAATCACCTCGTTCCAAACTCGAGGCGCTGTACATGGGAGATTTGGTGCAATAACAATTCACCAGAAGCTGTTTTATTTCAGGCATGGCAACCTGAGCGGCCAGTTTTCCCCGGTCGATACACTCACTTGCTCGGTGGAAATCACCAAAACCGATACCATCCAGAGAAGGTTTGATAACTATGTCAGCCCCCTGCAAGCTTCGTTCTACCGCTTGGTAGTGGGCAATGTTGATAAACTGAGTCATGGTGTTGAAAATATTAGGCGCTCTTATTGCACTCGTCGTGTTTTGCCTTTCCACTTTCATCAGGTTATCACGGGCTCTTTTTTCTGGACCAACTATTACATTTGAGACAATCACAAAGTCAGCCCCCATGCCTTTCAGAACTTGAACGGGTACGGGGTCTACTAGGCCCCCGTCGACCAGGTATCTTTCCTGCCATATAACCGGTTTGAAAACAACTGGCCACAATATGCTGGCCATAACTGCATCTGCTACCGATCCCTCGCGGATTACGACTTCTTCACCGGTGATTATATCTGTCGCCGCGCAGGCGAAAGGTATCATCAGGTCACTAAAATCCACTCCACCAGTTATTTCGTTTAAACGAGATTTGATTTTACGATCACTTAATAATCCGGCGCCTGGTAAGGTCACTGCGAACAAACCGGCTATCTCTTTCCACTTCAAGTTAGTGGCTATGTTCCTGATTTCATCCATGGTTTTCCCTTGAGCATACAGAGCACCGATAACCGAACCCATACTGGTACCGGCTATCAGATCTACAGGAATTCCTTCCTTCTCCATAATATCCAGCACGCCGATATGAGCTAATCCTCGCGCACTGCCGCTACTAAGCGCTAGTCCAACTTTCTTACCTGAAATTGAGTTTGGCACTAATATATTCCCTTCCGGTTGGTTTTTAGCCTTTATTGATTATCCACTCATTTCGTTCGGCAATGAGGTTACAAGGAATGGTTGAATATATCCAAAGAAACCAAAATATAAGATACTCTTTCTCGACATGGTTGTCAAATGAATCTTTCAAAAAAAGAACGCCCATCATTAGAACGGGACTGGGTTAAATCAGAATTCGGTGATAATGAAGTTAACAGAACCGAGTTCTGTTGCCTGATTGTTTATATAATACCGCAGGGCTCTTAATCACGGCATAGCTGTTTTCAAGGGAAAAAACAGATGAGGTGAAAATCAATTCTGGTCGACTCTATATTAAATTTTCACCAATACTCATAAACGGCGTGATTAGAGCTAGTTTTCGTCTTCATCTTCCTTTGTTATGAATGTGCCTTGAATACTCTTTATAATTGTTACTAATAAAGCAATTGTTGTTGCTATAGTTAACCAAATTCTACTCAACCCCCATTCATATCCATTTATTGTAGATGCTACCAATCCTCCTACTCCACAAAGCAACCCAATTATAAACGGTTCGAAAATGCCCTTTTGTCCAATTCTTATTCTACCTTCGCTCATCCAATTTGCCCACAAAGGAAGTATTAAACATGCAGATACTATCCCAGATGCCCAATGTATCCATTCAGCTTCAGCCGATGGCATAACTTGTCACCTCCTCGCAGTTCAGAAAGCAATAGCTATAAATTTATCTTAATATTATCCCCAATTACTACTGACTATTTTTATCACTTGGTAATTATAATAGTCAATACCCTTCTGAAATGAAAAGAGGATAATGCAGCAGGGCATCTGTTAGTTAACTCCAGGCAGTACTTGAGATAAATCCTCACCAGCGCCGGATTTCTAAAAACGGAGGCCACTGGATTTATGTTGAGAGGGGCAACAAACCGCTAAAACGTGCAATATGCCTACAGCCAATAACTCTAACTCGGCACGCTACGCCGCCCTTATTGTGACTTTTATGGATTCCGGGCTACCGAGTTCTTTGACTTGCTCTTTGGTTAAATAGATGGTCATTGGGTGGTCTTCTTTGTTCTCCTTGAACCTCCAAGTGCTTGGCGTCTCTTTCTCTTTGACAAGTATGACTTCCATTTGTGTTGTCTCCTTTCCTTTAATCATTGCAGGGATGGACAGACCCCCGTACGCGTTTACTCTCGCCGCCGCGACGCTTGCTCTCTAACCGACGTATCTTCGATGTCCGTGTCGGTCTTGTCTTGCGACGGATTTTTGGTCAGCCACCGCGGTCATTCACCTATTTACAGCCGCTTTAGTGGCTGGTATAGTAGCCATGGTTAGGAATTTTTTGAGATGTTCAGATGACAGAACACATAGCTTTTCAGCAATTCACACCCAAAGAGCATCAAAACGAAAAAAGATGCATTTGGTGTGGGAAGGAGACACCACACAACAAGTCACATATCATCTCCCGGAAACTCACCCTAACATCACATCAATCCGCCATTCTGAAATACAGTGTATGCCAAAGTTGTAATTCTAGGTGTGGACAGATAGAAAATTGGGTACTGCGTAATTCGCCATTGGGATGGACTCGATTCTTCCACTACTTAAGCAGCAACAGAGAGTCTGATTCTGATACTATTCCCAGTTATTTTTATGCGGAGGACCAGCATGAATGGCTAGTCTACAGATTAGGAGGTGGGAGGACAGTCAAAGCCATTGACAACCAACTCATATTTAAAAAAGACGGGCAACTTATGTTATTCACCGAGCAACCTGAGTCACAAATTGACATGATTCGTAGCCACATAAGAATCGGCAAATTCATTCCAGATCCTAGGCCTTCTCTGCCCGAGGATTTCTCTCCACGTGCGCTTGTTAACCGAGGACAAGTTATTGTCACCGCTCGTACCAAAGAGGAGATTGACTTAGTAGTTGATTCAATCCGGAGTAATATCTGGGATGAGAAATCTAAAAATAGATTACGACTTGAGAGCGGTGGGCCCAATAGGCAGCACTTTAGGTGGTCTAGAGAAAATTGGGTAAAGCTATGCGCTAAAATTTCTTACGAGACCCTTTGCCTTTTTGAGGGCTCAGCGTACTGTCTCAAGTCTGATTTTGAGAAAGTTCGCAAATTTGTACTCGAAGGTATTTCAAGTCATTACCGTGAAATAATATTTAGTGAACAGGGTCCTCTGCATTCTCAGGACACTCCAAACACCGGAGGATGCATTGATATGACGCAAGGGCAAAATTGCCCACAAGATTTTTTTGCGCTTTTACCCTTTAGCAGTCCAGGGATGCATGAAGTTATACTCTGCGAAATAGACGGGTGGGTATGCTCTAGCGTCTCATTATCTGGATTTCCACCTGTCTGTATAGTGCTTGGTGGACCCGACACTCACCTGAAAGACCTATATATGCTTATCTATGATAATCAAACGGATGAATTTGATACAGTCTGCCTTGCCTACGATCATTCAAGGCCAATCATTCCTCTGCCCGTGCAGGGCCAAATGCGGGAAGCATTATTGCGTACCTACAAATTGAGAGGAATCTCGATGGAATAATCGGATCACAAGTCAACACCCAGCTATTACAGCCCATCCAACATGAATTTAAACACTAGCGGAAAGACCTTCTCAAAAGTTTTACCTTTTGTCCACGATGGTGGGCCACTCGGAACAGTTCCCGAACTTCTGTTTGAGAAGAAGGAACTCATTCCTTCTCTATAAAAGCTTCTGGTTTCATAACTAGTCAGCAGCTTTTCCGAGGTTATTACTCTCTTTGTGCCATTCGCGATAGTCGTGCTGGAAATCAGAGTCAGAAATAGAGAACGACTGTGTAAGATCTAATAGTCGATGTGCTAAATAAAAAGCTATTATCGAAAGATCGAATATTTCGTCTCTAATGTATTGATTTGTATATTGCACCCATACCATCTCATCCTCTTCTCCATCTCTACGTTCATCAGACTTGAGCCTCTTGGTAAGAATATTCTCCCCGTAAGCACTGAGCAGAGCATAATGATCAAGTGCTTCATCTAAATCACCCTCTGCCTCAACGATCTCGTCAGGCAGAAGTACTCCGATATCAATGTTGAACTCCTGCGCAAGACCTACCAAAGTAGCGTGAGTGAGCTTGTTAGCACCCTTTTTAAATCCATGCAATGCTTCAGCTATTACCTTTGGTTCGTTCTCTAAATCCAACATACAATGAATTGCCTTTTGTGTTTGATCATTTCTCTTACTACTGAGTTCAGATTGGGGTCTATTCAAGAACTCATATCGCAACCATGGTGCGACTTCGCTTGGATTTGAATCGAACAGATAAGCAAAGGACAAGGACTCTAATGCTGATCTTAAGACTGTAGCAGTATTTGAGTAATAACCCAGCTTCAAACCTTTGACAGCACTGCGGATGCTATTTGCCGTTTGGGCCATTAAGAAGGTAACCAGAGCCGGTGCTGTATTTATGCGAGGCATACTTTCCAATAGACCGAGAGCATTTAACGTTATTATCGACGCAGTGTTGGCAAGACGCAGAGTCTCTATAATTTCGTCTTCTATAGCTTCATAGTGATCCTTTTCATCATCGTCAAAATCAAATTCATTTTCGAGTTCGTTGACCATACTATTTTACCCCCACTTTGTTTTGGTGTCGTTTCTCAGGCTTTATGACCACCCGTTCTCAAGTAAAAGTTCCACCCTTTTTCTCGGGTTAATGTGCCACCCTGAGTGCACCCATAAGAGTATCACATAGTTACCACCTCCTGGACAAGATCTTTATCTGGTCTTAAGGTTGAACGATAACTTTTGCCGGTTAAGGTAATAACGTGAGCGGAGTTTACCAGGCGATCAAGTGCGCTCTCGGCAATTACCGGGTTGGGGAACAGGGGATACCAGTCTTTGGGCACCCGGTTGGCGGTTATTACCATGGAGCTCGAGTTATACCGCCGGTCAATGAGTTCATAGAGATCCTCTGCCTGGTTTTTGGTAAACTCCTTCATGGCAAAGTCATCCAGTATCAACAGGTTGGGTTTAATGTAGTGTTTGATTCTCTTTTCCCAGCTGTTGTCTGCCCGGCCGCCTCCCAGATCAGATAGTAAACGGCTGAATTTGGAAAAAAGCACATTGTAGCCAGCGCGGCATGCATGGTGCCCCAGGGCTTCTGCCAGATGGGTCTTGCCTACACCTACCGGACCGCACAGGATAACCGATTCCTTACGCTCGATAAACTGGCAGGTAGCCAGGTTGCGGATATACTGGGCCGGCAGTTTGGGGTTGAAATTGAAATCAAAACCTTCAAGGTTCTTTTCCTCTTCAAAGTGAGCCCGCATAATCCGGGTGGCAAACCGCCTGTTTTCCCGGTTTTGCAGTTCGTCTTCAAGCAAAAGTTCCAGAAATTCACCAAGTCCCAGGTTATCTTTCTGAGCCTGATCAAGCCTCAA
>Ga0209163_1001621_pt1 | contig 23219 bp, 30 predicted proteins | sample MTBAKSrepl2MetaG_FD_187457 | JGI IMG/M metagenome (GOLD analysis project Ga0209163, IMG submission 187457) | Enrichment culture microbial communities om Arthur Kill intertidal strait, New Jersey, USA, that are MTBE-degrading - MTBE-AKS2 (Arthur... | ecosystem: Environmental > Aquatic > Marine >...
CCCAAAATATGCTCAACAAATGACAATTTTCTCTTATCAGGTGTTACCACCGGCATTGAAACCCGTTCAGGATCAAACAAAGCATATTTAAGATCCGAAGTGAATCCGTCATAATCTTTTTTGCGATGAGACAAGCTAGCTTTAAGAACCGAATAATCATCTGAAGAAAAAAATTTCTCAGGTTCGGCAACCTGGTCCCTGGGGATAAACACGAATGTTTTAGGATCAAAATGAATATGAAAATAGTCTCTTGTCAGTTTTAACGAACCCGGCGGACAAATATCAACACATAGTCCGCAAAAACAACATCTGCCATAATCAATTTGAGGTCTCTCATCTTTTCTTCCCGCAACAGGCTCAAATTGCGCAATTTTTACCATTTCAATGGCTTCGTTGGGACAAATATCAGCACAATTGCCACATCCGGTACATAAATCCCAGTCATTGGTATGAAATCCCCTGCACCTGTCTGAAGGTTCCTTCAACTCAAAAGGATATCTGATTGTCTTCGGCTTAACAAAAAGAAACTTAACTGCTTTAAAAGGACTCATGATACTGCTCATCGTATTCTCCTCCATATTTTACCTGTCAATTTCCGGTGCTGTTATATACAGACTGATCATTATATTACCTACATCGGCAATACTCTCATTTTCAAGTGCTTTCTCTAAAATAGTAAGTCCGTGATTATACGAAGGGGTTCTGAAATGCGCTCTGTAAGGTTTATCTTCACCGTTGCTCACCAGATAAAGTCCCAACTCACCCCTGGATGATTCGCATCTCACATAGGTCTCACTTGCCGGTATTTTCCATTTAAAAGGATTTGGTATTCTGTTATATACTTCTCCTTCAGGGATAACGTCCAGTAACTTAAAAATCATATGGACACTTTCAATCATCTCATCCCTCACCACCAATATCCGGGAATATGCATCCCCCTCAATTCTTGTATGTACTTCCCATTCCACCTTATCATATGCCGCATATGTCTCGGTTTTACGAATATCCTGTTTCATTCCGGCAGCTCTCAGAACCTGCCCTACAGCTCCCATTCCGACAGCTTGTTCAAGTGAAATTTTTCCGATATTTTTTGAACGCTTATGAAATACCCTGTTATTAAAAAATGTATCGTTATAATCAGGTACACGACTACCAATAGTATGTAAAGTATTTACAATCCTGTCTTTAAATCCCGGAGGGAAATCGCGCCTGACTCCGCCGGGCCAGATATAGATATGATACACCCTTCCTCCTGTCAACTCTTCAAAAAGATCAAGAATAAGATCGCGGTGATACATTGCCCAGTTGGCGACTGTATCAAAGCCCAGCATATTTGCATATGCCCACAGACCGAACAGATGAGACCCTACCCGGGCCAGTTCCAGGTATATGCTCCTGATAAAATGGGCTCTTTCGGGCACCTCAATTCCTGCAAGTTTCTCAACAGCCATGGCATACATCAACTCCATATGGTCAGGTTCAACAACATTTATCCGGCAGACCAAAGGAAAATTTTGTATCCAGGTCCTCTGCTCCATGAGCTTCTCAAATCCCCTGTGAAGAAAACCCGGATTCGCAGTTGCTTTAATAATTCTATCTCCTTCAACATTAAGAGTAATGCTGAAATTCCCTACCATTCCGAGATGCTGGGGTCCAAAGTATAGCTCAAGTTCTCTCATTTTTCAGCTTTTTTACTTCAACGGAAGGCACATTATCAAAAATGTCCCTGACATATTTTCTGGTATCAAAATCTTTCCTGAACGGAGGAACCGGGTATTCTCTATCCAGTAGCAGACGGGTTAATCGCGGATGACCTTTAAAATAAACACCAAAAAGTTCATGCAATTCGCGTTCATAAGGTTCTGCATTTTCAAAAACACTTATAACTGTATCCATTTCAGCTTTATCCCTTATCAATTCAGTTTTAACAATAAGGTTAATTCCTCCTTTAACAACATCCTCTGTATAAGCAGATAAAATATAAATCAACTCAAACGCATTTTCTTTGATCCGGTCAACACATGATATAAGTGCCAGATGATCATAACGCAGATTCTTAAGATAGGATAGTAAAGAAATAACTGAATCTTTACGGCAATTCATTATAATCATTCGTTGATCAGTGAAAACTATCTTTATATCATCAAAAGATGAGGCAAGGTCTTCACTTAACAATGTAATGTTATTATCCATCAATTAGCTATTCAAAGTTTATAAATACTTATTTCATTTTCTGTCAACTCCACAGCCAGGAGACTGATCGGGGAAAGGTGCTTCACTCCCCCTAAAAAAGGAAGGGCCACTCAAGTTCTCCCAGAATTTGTTCCTGATTAGCCCTGTACTGCTTATATTCCTCCCGGTATTTCTTATAGCCGTTTGCCATTCCTTTATCTATCAATGTCCATAAATGGGTTACAGCAACAAAAACAGCTTCCGGTCTGGGCATGCAACCCGCAATCCATCCGTCAACCGGTATATATTTATCCAGATGTTTTATTGTATTATAGGAATCCCAGTACATTCCCCCGTTTACAGGGCATGATCCGAATCCCACAGTATATTTTGGCTCAGGCATTTGCTCATAAGAGCGGATGATATATCGTAATGTCTTTACCGAGACATAACCTGTAATCAAAAACAGGTTTGCCTGCCGGGGAGTAGATACAGGAATAACTCCAAACCGTTCAGCATCCCACCGGGTTGTTATTGTCGGCGGAATCTCAATTATTCCACAGCCGGTGCAAAAATAAAGAGCATGGAGAGAGTATTTTTGTCCCATTTCACCAGGAAATTTCAGCCATTTTATAATGTTATTTCTATCCATGTTCTGTCTTTTAAAAATCAGTTAACAACTAATACAATAATCAGTCCTGCAAATGCAAGCGATGCAGGCCATGTCCACAGATATCTGATCGCCTGTTCGATTCGGAAGCGGGGAAATACGGCATTTACAAAAATCATAATTATTAAAACTATGATCATTTTTATAAAAAAATATCCCATATTACCTGCACCGCCCAAAAAAAGATTAACAAAAAGTGAGATTCCTATAAAGAGATCAAAAGCATGCTGTATCATTGCAAATGCTAAAAATTTACCGCTGTATTCTGCATAAGGACCTGATGAAATTTCCTGCGGAGCCTGTATCATTTCAAAAGGTCTTAATCCCAGAACAGCAGGAAGAATAAGAATGTAAGCAATTCCTGATAATATTAACGGAAGCTGAAATAATGACCAGCCCGAAGATATCTGCTTATTTGCTATTTCTGACAGAGAAATTGTATCATAATGAGTCATTACGGCAAGCAATATCAGCAATAAAGGCACCTCATAGCCAAAAGCCAAAAGAAACTTTCGTGAGATACCTATACTCACATTGGGATTAGCAGATTCACCTCCACTTAAAGCCAGTCCTAAAGGGGAAATAAGCATAAGATACAATACAACAAGTAATCCGCCTGAACTGCTTAACGGACAAATTCTGGCAAAGGGAAGAAATAAAAGGACCACTACCGAGCCGGCAAGTGATATGAGAATTCCAAGTTCAAATAAAACACCATGACTCATACTTGTCTGATTAAACAACTTTATAATATCAATAACCGGTTGATATACAGGAGGACCATATCTCCAATGTATCCTTGCCGTTATTTTTCTTGCCAGTCCGAGAAAAAATAATCCTATAATACATGCCAGTAAAACGACCAAAAAAGTCTCAAATACTAATGCTACCATAGAGCCCGGTTTATTTGAATAAGAATTAACAATGCCATAAACAGTACAATATAAATCACATAATATCCGACATCACCGGAATAAATACGACGTATCCCATTACCTGCTCTTTCTATACAGAGGGCAAGCCATAAATAAAAAACATCTGCAAAGTCTTTTAAATAACGGATTATCTTACTGTAAACCGGATCAAAAAAATTTACAGTATAGTTATACTTATTTACCGGAACAGCAGCTCCTGCCGCATAATTATCATATTGATCTACATTTGCAGGCCTTTTACTGCTTTTAAAAAGCAACCATATAATGATAAAAATCAACAATATAGCCGCAATGATATTAAACAAGTTAATCGTTCCGGTATCAGAAACTACACCCCATAAACTGATATTCAGAGCATCAAGTCCCAAATCCGACTGGATATTATTAATAATCTTAAGAGGAACTCCCGGAAGAACACCAAATAAAACTACCGGAATTGAGAGCAAGACTATTGGCAATTGCATTGAAAATGGTGCCTTTTTAATATTGCGGAATTGCTCCGGAAGCTGTCCGAGAAAGATGTTATGCAATAACTTATAGCTATATAAAATTGTTCCCCAGGTACCAAAAAGTGCCGCAAATGCAAGAAATGGGGAATCATTTATGATCAATGTTTTATATATCAGCCATTTTGAAACAAATCCATTGGTTAAAGGCACTCCTATCAGTCCGCAGACGCCAATCAATGCGCCCAAAAAAGTAACAGGCATCTTCTTTATCAAACCACCGAGAGAATTCAGGTCGCGTACGCCTCCTGTCCTGTATTCAACAGCCCCTACAGTCATAAACAGAAGTGCCTTAAAAAGAGCATGATTAAAAAAGTGGAAAAGACCTCCTGCGACACTCTCGCTGGTACAATATGAAATACCGAGAACAATGTATCCGGCCTGTGCAATAGTCGACCATGCAAGAAGTCTTTTGGCATCATCCTGCACAAGGGCAATAAAGGTAGGAATGATAATAGTAATTGCTCCAATAATTGCAATTACATAACGGGGACTCAGTAAACCTTTACCGAGGTTAAAAAAAATATTAATCTGAATGATAACAAATATTAAAAGAAAGATGCCGTAGGTACCCATTTTTATCAATACTCCGGAAAGAACGGCACTAAACGGAGACGGTGCCTCCGAATGTGCCGGAGGAAGCCAGACATGCAGAGGCCATATTGCATTTTTAATTCCAAATCCGGCAAAAAACAAAACCATTATAAATATTATGTATCCACTGGAAGCCTGACCTAAAAATGCAGCCAGTTCATTGATCACAAGCGTCTCATAATTTGCATAAAGTGAGATAATGCCTACAAGCATTGCCAGAGAACCGGATACAGACATTACTATATATTTAATGCCGGCAGCTATGGCAGGACCGCGATTGTAGCTTATTAAAAGAAATGTACTCCACGACATAATCTCCCAGAACAGATAAAAAGAGAGCAGATCACCCGACAATATTATCCCTGTCATACTGGCTATAACAAGAAGCAGCATTGAATAAAAAAAGTCTGTATTACCTCTGTTCCTAATGTAGTTTAAAGAAAATATAACTGATAATGAACCAATAACCGAGATTATGACAGCGAACAACCATGAAAGATCATCTATCCTGATAACAATTGGAAAATCTAAAAATCCCGGGCTGAAGACATTTTGAGATTCACTATTATAAAAGACTGCCACAATTGCAACGAGGGATAAAGAGAAAGCCACCGCAACAACATCTCTTATCCTTTTGGAAATCTTTCCCGATAAATAGGTGATTAAGGCCCCACCAAAAGCTACTGCAAGTATAATTTCGGGATTCATGGTATAACACTTTTAATATAGTCAACTCTGTGCAGTAATTCTAAAGCAGGCTGTTCCAGGACTTCTGCGAGCAGTTTGGGATATATTCCTGTAAAAATTATTAATCCGGCAAAAATGAAAACAGGAATCAAAACACTCAGGGGTGCAGTTTTTCTTTTCCTGCTCATACTGCCACTCTCACCTTTAAAATAGATTACCTGTACCACCTTAAAGAAATATGCAGCCTCTATAATACTCGCAATAAGTATTATTGCAATCAGCATATTAATAATTATATCCTGCTCAGTCAATGCGGCTTTAACAATTAAAAACTTCCCGGGAAATCCCATAAACGGAGGCAATCCGATCAGGGAAAAAGCTCCTACGGTAAATGCAAGTGATGTGTACGGCAACTTTTTACCCATTCCTTCAAAAGAGGAAATATTGGTTGATCCTGTTTCATATATCATATATCCGGCTGTAAGAAACAGCAATGCCTTTCCAAAAGAATGCCCTACAAGCTGAAATAGTCCTCCCGTGATACCTTCTGCCGAACCAATAAATATTGCAAACGTGATAAGTCCGATCTGTCCGATGCTTGAAAAAGCAAGCATTCTTTTGATGTTCTCCTGACTAAAAGCACACAGCTCACCAATTACCAAAGTGATCACTCCCAGCAATAAGAAAAAGCTAAACATGCCTGAAGCATCATAAACCGTAAATACAATCCTGACAATGGCATAAAGCCCGATTTCAATAGCCAGTCCTGATAATATTGCACTTATTGAAGAGGGAGCAGAGGAGTGTGCATCAGGCAGCCAGCTATTTAATGGAAAGATCGCAGCTTCGACTCCAAATCCGGTAATTAAAAAAACCAGTGGGATAAAAACCGGAAGTGTACCTGCAGAAGATATATTAGCAGCAATATCGGCCATATTCAGTGTTCCGAAAAGACCATATAGGAATCCAATACCTATAAGTATGAATGAAGATCCCAAAGCGCCCTGAATGAGGTATTTTACAGCTGATTCGATGCCGGCTTTATCGCCGAAATAAGCCACAAGAGAATATGAAGAGATGCATAGGATTTCATAAAAAACAAACAGGTTAAAAATATCACCTGTCAGTACAACTCCCGTTGCACCGGTAAGCAGAAGCAGATACAGTATATGATATTTCTCTTCAGAACCCTCTTTTATATATCCTGTTGCATATACAGAAACTAAAAATCCCACTAAAGCTATAAGGGTCGTAAACATAATTCCTAACGGGCCTGCCACGAGATTAATACCAAAAGGCGGAATAAATCCCCCGATTGAAACGTGTATAACTTCTCTATAAACCTCCGGCAGAAGTTTCAGGGATATAATCAGGTTAGAAAAAAGAGCTAAAAAAGGGATATATTTCAGTATTTTAACGGAAATAAACCCGAAAAGAGGAATTAGTAGCGCAAGTCCTAAAGGTATTATAATTAGCAGGACAGGATTTACCATTTTAATTCTTTAATTTTTCGCAAATTAAGAGTTCCGTAATGCTTGTATAATCGTACAGATAAAGAGAGAGCCAGAGCCAGTACAGCCACTCCTATTACAATTGCAGTCAGTACCATAGCCTGAGGCACAGGATCAACCATTTCAGATGCTTGCAATCCTGGTTCTGAAAATATGGGAGCTGTTCCGCCCTTTTTGTATCCAACCGTAATCAGGAATAAATTTATGCCGGTATCAAGTATGCTTAAACCAATTATCACTTTGATCAGGTTTTTTTTAACCAAAACAATATACAAACCAATAAATATCAAGCTGAAGGCTCCAAAATAATATATATAATCATTTATAATATTCATTCTCCTGTTTCCATTAAGTTATCAATAATTCCGGCTAATTCAGAGCCGACTTTAAATCCCACAGCAACATATATTAAGGGAATAATACCTGAACTAAAAAGAGTATTTGGCTCGCCTTTAGGTAAAAAATTAAAAAGAAAATCATGCCCCAGGATCAAGCCTGCCAGGCCAATTCCTATGAATATAATTCCTCCCAGTACCTCTGTTACTGTACTTACTCTTGTGTTTATTCTTTTACCACTGCAACCAAGGTACATCAGTAAAAATCCGGAAGCTGCAATTGCGCCGCCCTGAAAGCCGCCTCCGGGAGTGAGATGACCGTGAATAAAAATATAGAAACCGGTAAGCATAATTACGGGAAATAAAAAACGGCAGCCTGTATACACAATAAGACTTGCAGGTTCCCTCTTTACAACATCTTTTCTTTTACCGGAAGAATCCAGAACCATTCCCAGTCCTATTGCTGCAGTTAAAAGGACAGTTATCTCGCCCAGCGTATCTAATCCCCGATAATTTACTACAACTGAAGTAACTATATTAACAGCCCCTGTCTCCTCTACCCCGTTTTTGTTAAAATAATCACCTATTTTTGTTTGAGTTGAGCCAAAAGGTATTTCGGCCAAAACATAAGCCGTACCCGCTGCTATGATCATTAATAATATGACAGCCGTTAATTTTCTCATTCTTCAAACCGTTTAGTTTTTTTTACGGCAATAACAAACACTCCTGTAACCAAAGCGGCTCCTATTGCCGCTTCTGCCATTGCAACATCAGGGGCATGAAGCAGAAAAAACAGGATAGCCGCAATAAGGCTTACTATGCAAGAAGCTATTACAGCGTTCATCAAATCTTTAAAAATTGATGCGGCAACAGCAGAGATGATCATGAGTAAAACGATTATGATTACAATTATTTCCATATTTATTTTTTATACTCTTTAAAATCTTTAGTCTTATCAACTATTGTCTTATCGCATAATGAAACTCCTGTTTTCCGGGATGCTCTTCCAAGTGCATGACTTGATACAGGATTTGAAATAAGAATGAAAAGTGCTATTATCAGGGTTTTCCAAAACCATTCGGGTTGCATTATTCCCACTCCGATTATAGTTAAAAAACTTCCCAGTGTTGTACATTTTGTGCCCGCCTGAACCCGGTTATATACATCCGGCATTCTGTAAATTCCCAGACTGCCCAAAAAAAGAAACACAACTCCGGTTCCTGTTATTATCAAACCAATAATTTCCATATCTATATCCCCTTTTCAAGATACCTGGCTATGGCAATGAGTCCTACAAAAGAAATTATAGAATATACCAATGCAACATCCAGATATATATACCGGTTAAAAATAAAGGCAAGCAATACCAGCAGACCAACGACCACAGTTGTGGCTGTATCCATTGCAATCGCCCGGTCAGCAGCAGTAGGGCCTTTTACCATTCGCACTATGCATAAAATCAAACCTGCGCAAATTATAACCAGAAAAACCGTTGTGGCCATCATTACTTAAATATTACCTTTAAATATTTTTCAAATCTTTCACCTATAAGCTTTGTAGCTTCCTCAGTATCCTCTGTTTTGACATATATCCAGTGAATTAAAAGCCTGTCGTCATCAATATCAAGAGTAAAAGTACCCGGTGTCAGGGTTATGGAATTGGCAAGTATCAGCTTGGCTAAATCCTGCTTTAACTCTGTCCTTATAATTATTATACCCGGCTTAATCGGAATTTTCGGATGAATCACGCGGTAAGCAACATCAAAATTAGCTATGATAATCTCCTTAAAAAGTATCAGAAGATAAATGACGCTAAATACAACTTTCTTTAATGTTATTGTTGGAAATCCAATTATTTGAAAATTTTTGCGCGAAAACAGGGAAAGAATTAAACTAACGATAAGTCCCGTAATCAACTCCTCTTTGCCAAGACTCGCTGTAAGAGCTAACCATAAGATCATTAAAATAGAAAACAAATAGATAAAATTCCTGAAGAAAAGTTCCCTATTCTGTTTTATATTTTCCATAGAACTGATTTTAAAAGGATTATCATCTATAAATGCTCAGACTTTGCTGTAAAACTTAAAAAATATCAAAAATCAACTTTGTGTTAAGGTCACTTCTTTAAAAATCCACACTACTTATTGACAGGAAAATATGTTGTTGATCATTTAATATTATTTATTGTCAAAGATAAATCGTTTAATGCGAAACTTCCTTTATCTTTAATGTGATATAAAGTCATTTTTTTTGTGATTAATTATCTTTTCAATAAGCAAAATACCATTAATATATGAAACGAGCATGATTGCAAAATCACACCTGTATGCCGTAGCACATCAGTGCGAAGGCATACAAGAGAATGATTAAAACAAATGCGAGTTCCATATGATACCGTTGAAAATAAATAATTTTAATCATATGAAACAGGTTATACAAATAAATAACTGTAAGGAGTGTACTGAAAAGTCATGTGCGGTATCAGTCCTTGATGATTATGAACTGGAAAAGATCAGCAGCAACTCAGCACAAGTGAATTTTCAAAAAAATGAGATGATCTTTAAGCAAAACTCTCCGGCATCTTATATAATTTTTGTAAAAAACGGAATTGTTAAAGAGCACATGACAGGTCCCAACAAAAAGGAACAAATTTTAAAAATAGTCAAAGGGCCCGCCTTTTTAAGAATTTCATCCAAATTAAAATATAATAATAACTCCTACTCTGCAACTGCCATCACAGGTAGTACTATTTGTTTTATTAACATTAATATATTCAAAGAGTTAATATACAATAATCCTAAATTCGCATATGAAATACTGATATCAGTTTGTGAAGACGGATTATATTGTTTTAACAAATTTGTCAATCAAACTCAAAAACAAGTCCCGGGCAGATTAGCTGAAGCATTACTTTTCTTTTCAAATAATATTTTTTCAAGCGAAAAATTTATTTTCCCTGTTACAAAAAGTGAACTGGCCGACTTAATAGGAAGTACGCGCGAAAGCGTTACCCGCGTTTTATCTGCTTTTAAAAGGGAAGAAATAATAGGTTTAAAAGGAAAAACAATAAAAATATTGAATAAAAATATGCTGGAACAGATAAGTAAAACCGGCTGACGCCCGAATAATATTTTCCTTAACACTGAACTAATCTCAAAATTCGTTTTTCTACAGTTTAGATTTTCCGTTACTTAAGGTCTGTCACTATATACCTAAATAAATATCATTGTCATAATATCTCCTTTTCTTATCAGGAATGTCATCAGAATAAGGTCCGTATATTTCACATATCTTATTCAGATAATATTTTAAAAGATTCTCAGGAAGATCCAGTGATTTTAATCTGTATTTGGCATCTTCTTCTCTGATAAACATAAAGTCCCGGGGACTCCCAAAATCATCAATACCGTCGCTTGTTACCATTCTCAGCAAATCCTCCCGTTCCTGTTCAAGAATTTTTTCAGCTTTTGATATTTTTTGTTGATAACTGCAATTCATAAAAATACTTTACCCCTTAAAAAATTAAATCTTCAAAATGTATCTAACCCTGACTCTATATTAAATAGTAACGCAACGCATCATTTTAAACAAGACATATAAATGTATTCGTTTTATTTTCAGATATTTAACAAAATAGAAATCTTTTTAAAAAAATTTTCAATTATTAAAGTTCACCCAAACCTTATTTGGATTAAATTTAAAGAAAAAAACCCAAAAAGAGATGACTTCCAAAGGTTATATACATGTTTATACGGGTAACGGCAAAGGAAAAACCACAGCAGCACTTGGATTAGCTCTCAGGGCTTCCGGAGCAGGCAAAAAAATTTTCTTTGCCCAGTTCATTAAAGGAAGGACCTATTCAGAAATTAAAGCATTAAATAAACTAATCCCGAATATTACATTAAAACAATACGGACGGAGATGTTTTATTATAGATTCTCCCGATGAAAAAGATATCCTTTGTGCCCGTGAGGGATTAGCCGTAATTAAAGATATAATTAAGTCAGGTGATTATGATATGGTGGTTTTGGATGAAGCAACCATTGCAATATACTATAATCTTTTTTCGGTCAAGGAGCTGACAGATATAATAAAAGATAAAGATAAAAAAACCGAATTGATAGTTACAGGTCGTTATGCACCGCCCGAATTGATTGAAATGGCCGATTTAGTAACGGAAATGAAGGAGATAAAACACTATTATAATAAAGGAATTAAGGCAAGAAAAGGCATTGAATATTGATTTGTTTTTAAGCCTGACTCAACAGGTGTATTCAGATTTTTACTATCTCATGCCACGGCCTCTTCCTCCGCGTCTGCCGGTTTTTTCTTTACTCGCAGAATGAATACTTTGATCAAGTGTCGGTTCTTTCAATGGCTCTGTCTCTCCATCATTCACTTTTTTAACAGCTTCTTTTACCAGCATATTCCGGCAAAGAAAAACGGAATAACCAAATGAGGTAATTCCATAAAAAGTTGAAGGCCCGATATTACCAACAATCACTTTCGAAATCCCGCGGCCTAAGAATCTATTGACTACCTGACCTGATTCGTCATTTTGAATGCCGGGGAAAACCTCATATTCCATAGTTTGCGGGTCGACTATAAGAAAGAATGCAGAATGGCCGAACCTTCCGGAGACTTTCGAATCTAATGAATCTCCCGATGCTGCAACAAGGTACTTTTCCATATCAATGAATTATTTAATGAATTATTTATGTAAATATTTAATTATTAGCTGATCACATTTCATAAATGTGATATTATATATGTTTAGACAATACGATGAATACTGCCAGAATTATACCACTTATGAACGCCAAACCGGAATGCTTCTTCTCTTCTCCTCTTGCTTCGGGTAACAGATGAGAAGCAGAAATAAATATTAACACACCGGCTACGAATCCTAATAATAGCCCCATGGTGCTATCGTTTAGCTTATTAACCAAAGGATAAGCTACAAATGCCCCTAACGGTGTAGTAAGACCTGACACTAAAAATGCATATAGCATTGCAGTTTTTTCCTTTACACCCCCTTTCAGAAAGAGCGCATAGGTTATAATACCTTCGGCAAACTCATGAATCACCAATCCTGTTGCGGCAAGCAGTCCGGTAAGTATGCTTATACTAAATGTAACAGTATAAATGATCCCGTCTATAAACGAATGTATTCCTATTCCTTCTGCAGCAACAATACCAAAAGCCAAAACCTCTTTTTTTGTAAAATATTTAATAATTTCATTTGAAAAAAACATAAATAAAAATCCTAGAAATGCAAAAATTCCTGCATAAAAATTTTTCTGTATCGCCTGGGGCAGAGCCATCATCAAAGGTGTTGATATAAGCACTCCGGCAGCAAAACACATAAAATATGTTTTGACCTTTTCGGCCCATCTCCGGAACTTAAAAAGAATTAAAATTCCCAATCCGTTAATTAAAGCAGCCAGTATGGCAAATACAGCTATCCACGTAAAAATATCACTTTCAGAAGTCATATAAACTAAAATTTTATAATCCCACCCCGGGTATCTCCTGTCCGCAATCAGGACAATGACCTTCCCTGATATTACTCCTGATCATTCCAACCCCTGAACGCTCAATCAAAACCTTACCACATTTGGGGCATTTGGTATCCATATCCTCCTCATTAATTACATTACCAATATATATATATTTGATACCGGCTTCCAGTCCGGTATCTTTTGCCATTTTCAAAGTTTTAACAGGTGTAACAGGAACATCTTTCATTTTATAAGCCGGGAAAAACCTGCTTATATGCCAAGGAACGTTTGTCCCCAGTCTGCCTGCTATAAAATTTGCCATAAAACTAATCTCCTCCTTTGTATCATTAATTCCGGGAATAATTAAACTGGTCACTTCAAGCCATATACCCAGATCCCTGACTTTCACAAGGCTATCAAGAACAGGCTGCAGGCGAGCTCCCGTAATATATCTGTATGTATAATCACTAAATGCTTTCAAATCAATGTTTATAGCATCAAGATAAGGACTTATCATTTCAAGCATTTCATCTGTCATATATCCATTTGATACATAAATATTTTTAAGTCTGGCTTTATGTGCAAGAATTGCAGTATCATAACTGTACTCAAAAAATATTGTAGGTTCGGTATAAGTATATGCTATGCTTTTGCATCCGGTTTTTATTGCATTCCGGACTATTTGTTCAGGCGATGCCAAATAACCTGATTTCATTATTTCAAAATCGGTTAGTTGCGAGATAGTCCAGTTTTGACAAAAAGTACAACGAAAATTACATCCCGGTGTTGCCAGAGAATATGCAGCTGAACCCGGATAAAAATGGTATAATGGCTTTTTTTCAACCGGATCGATATTTTGTGCTATCGTCCTGCCATAAACGTTGGTATATAATATACCGTCAATATTTTCCCTGACCTTGCAAATTCCTGCCTTCCCTGATCCGATTACACACCTGTGTGCACAAAGATTACACCTCACTTTCCCGTTATCAAGCTTATTATATAATAAGGCTTCTTTCATAATATCTGCAAAATTTTGTTCGGTATATATGGCACAAGCGATGAACTGCTAAGTAAAATTGCTATTCATTTTCCGTCTCTCATTCGGAAGTTTTGCAGGTTCATGGTAAATGATTCATTTTAATTTTTAATCGTAATCATCAGATATAGAAAGAAAAAAATGTTTTCAGGGCCTTTTATATATAATTTTCACTTAAATTTTTAAAATATCACGAAATATGTAAATGGATACTCAAATTTTGTCAGATATCTACCTAAGATTTAGTATTCATAAAGAACCATAATTTCTGGTGCCAAATAGTTGAGTGCCTATCCTTACAATATTAGCTCCCTCCTCAACAGCAATTTTATAGCTATTGCTCATGCCCATTGAAAGATATCTCATCTCGACATTGGGAATATTATAACTCTTAATATCATCGAATTTCCTTTTGGCAACTTTAAAATAGGGCCTCGAATCCTCCGGATCTCCAAAACGTGGTCCCATTGTCATTAATCCCACAATTTTTATGTTTGATAAATTGTTAATCTGTAATACCAATGCCTTTACATTCTCAGGTAAAACTCCTGTTTTATTTGATTCCTTACCACTGTTAATTTCAATTAATACAGGCATTATTTTCCCTTTCAGACCACAATATTTATCTACTTCCCTCGCTATCCGAACTGAATCTATAGTTTCTATCATATCAAAAAGTTCAACTGCTTTTTTGGCCTTATTTCTTTGCAAGTGGCCAATCATATGCCACTGCACCGAATTAGTAACCAACGGCTTGATAACTGCCGTTTCCTGTACGTAATTATATCCGACTATCCTGACTCCCGCTTCTATCGCTTCATCTACCTCCTCAGCCATCCTGGTTTTTGCAGCAGCAACGAGAATAACATCTCCGGGAAGTGAACTTTTTATCCTGTCTACATTTTCTTTTATCTGATGTTTCCCAACTCCGATCACAACAAGTTACTTTAAATTATTCTCCATGAATACGTTTTTTCTTTTCCAGTAATTCATCATTACTTTCTACATGGGCCGGATCTTTGATAATTGCATCCACGGGACATACCTCAACACACTGTGGCTCATCGAAAAATCCAACACATTCTGTGCATAAATCCGGATTAATGACATAAATTTCATCACCGGGTGAGATAGCCTGATTGGGACATTCGCTTTCGCATACACCACAACTAATGCAATCTTCAGTAATTAACATTGCCATAATTAACCTCCTGTTCTATTTAATTATTAGTTTACCTGTTGACTTCAGGATATGGATCCCAAACTACAAGAATTAATGCACCATTTTCCGATTCGAAAGGCCCATGGTTCTCATGAGCACTAAACATCTGATATGTTCCTGCACTATAAACTACACCCTCACTTTTATATTTACCCTGCAGTATAAAATGCTGTTCAGTTGTAACATGTGTATGTGCAGGCATATAAAATTTTTCAGGCAGCCTGAGTAAAATGGTTTTTGCTCCATTTTCATCTCTTAATACTTTTTTTTTTGTACCAGTGGGATACTCTGCAGCATCCTCCCATCCCGAATCTTCATATAAATTTACATACGCTTTCATAGTCTGTTTCTCCTTTCATTATATAAAAATAATAAACATATTCTCATAATACAAGCTTTATCCGGATTAATTTTAAATTAAAAACATTCAGATTCACAGGATAGTTTTCTAAATTTGCAGGTATATAATTTATAATGGACTTTTACAATTATTATTAATAAATTAGTAAATATTATATGTCAAAGAGACCGGTCTGTAACATCTTCCTTAAACCTTCAATTGCTGAAGAATATGATAATTATTACTTAGATGAGCAGGGAAAAAATATCGACAAAATTGAAAAAAGAATTCTTGAAGAGCATATTAAAGCCGCACCAAAAGATAATTTTCTGGAACTGGGCTGCGGAACAGGTCACTGGACAAGTTGTTTTACAGACATGGGATTTCAGGTCACTGCAGTTGATGAATCTGAAGCAATGCTGAATATCGCAGTCTCAAAAAAAATAAAGAATGCCTCCTTCCTCCTTGCAGATGCTGCTGAATTGCCCTTTCCGGACAATAGTTTTAATATTATAGCATCTGTAACAATGCTTGAATTTGTTAAAGATCCTGTTAAAATGCTGGATGAAGTATACAGGCTGCTAAAACCTGATGGCACTTTGATTTTGGGCTGTCTGAATAAAAATTCTGTTCCCGGCAAAAACAGAGATGATGATCCGGTCTTTAAATATGCATCTTTCTTCTCACCAAATGAGATAAAAGATATGCTTTCCAGGTTTGGTGAACCATATCTTACCTATGGTGTATATATGACAGAAAAATTTGAATTATCAGATGGAACAGACTTACAAAACAGAGTCGAGCCATTATTTATTACAGCTTCAGTAAAAAAGACAAAATAAAAACCAAAGTTAATCTGCAAAGAATTTTATCAACATATAAAAAAGAAAAACATTATGCCAAAAGAGTGTGAGAAATGCCTTTTTCTGCAAGCCGGGAAACTTATTAACAGGCATAATATTCCTGACAAAGTCGCTGGTAAAATAATTGACAGTCTAAAGGTTTATGTAAATGAAAACCGGGATGATGGTCTTTTAGCACCACAAGCTTCGAGATATTTAAATCATTTAATAGAAAAGGCAGCTAACAGTAATGACTTATATAAAAAAGAGAAAGAAGAATTTAATAATTTGATGTTAAGTCTGGAGGACAAAATAGATCAGGTTATACAACAATCAGATAATCCTTTTCAGACAGCATTGCGATATGCACTGGCAGGTAATATTATCGATTTCGGTCCGCCCGACCCGTTTGATGTTCTCAGGGAACTGGATTCTGCATCATTAAAAAAGCCGGCAATTGACGATTCAGAAATACTTTACAAAGAATTAAATAAAGCCTCCACTGTTCTTTATCTGGGAGATAATGCCGGGGAAATAGTTCTCGATAAGCTTTTTATTAAAAATATAAACCATCCAAATCTGTATTTTGTCACGAGGGGAGGAAATATTATTAATGACATCACTATAGATGATGCTGAGAAAACAGGCATGACTAAAGTCGCTAAAGTTATTGACAATGGTTATGATGCCCCATCTACCCTTCTAAATCATTGTTCTGAAGGATTTAAAAAGTTGTTTGATGAGGCAGATATATTAATTTCAAAAGGACAGGGTAATCTGGAGGGGTTAATCAACCACCGTGAAAAAAAGATTTTCTTTCTTTTAATGGTCAAATGTGATGTTATAGCAGAAATAATCGGCGCTCCCAAAAATAATTCCGTTGTCTGTTATAATCAGGATAATAACAATAATTGAAAACAAAGTATTAACTAACAGCTATATAATTATATAGATACAATAAAATTGTGGCCGGGCTTATTTTAAGCAATAAGTTAATTAGATATAATTATAAAATAATGCCTCCCTGAAAAATTTTTTCATTTCAGACAAGAGTTCTGATCTGATCAATTTACGACGGCATGCGGATTTTTTACCGTTCCCATAAATAAAACAGCCCCGGTACTTTTTTCGGTAATGGCATAAAAGAATGGACGGTTTACATGAAATGGCACTGTAACGGGGTCATTCCCGACTGAAGTATATCTGATGGCCACTACAGTAACTGCAGCAGCTTCTGTTCCCTCTTCATTAACTTCAATAAAAGATTTATGTTTTACGTAATCGATCAGCAATCCTCCACTGCGGTTTATCCCGGTAAAATCAGCGTTCCCGGTGAAAGCAATTCCCATACCCATATCGGTTAAGACATCATTCAGTTTAATTTCATATTCATACTTATATCTTGGAAATTTGATATCCACGCTTTCTGTAACAGTGAAACTTTCCATCCATTTTTCCCAGTTATCTTCATTCAGATTATCTATAAGATTCTGTAATGTTTTCCCGGGTTCAGGTAAAAAGACATACATATTATAATTTCCCTTGCCATAAGCCAGCTCTACCGCACTGAACAGTTCATCAGACATATAGGGCAAAGTATCAAGCCTCTGCATGGTTTCTGTCTGAATTGTAGTTCCGTCTTCAAGATAAAAAGGCAGCTCTTCAGTTCCTTCCTCATTAAATTCCTTTTGCCAGGTACCTTTAAAATATATAGCATTTAGCAGGAACATCACCTGCAAAGGGGTGATCTGGTCAATGATGGTTTTAATCTTCTTATTTGTATGGTCGTAAACCCAACCATTTATAATATCCAGTGATTTCTGCTGGTTGCCAAAATCAAGAGGAGTCACATCAGCATTGTAGTAGTTCTTGTTGATTGATACGAAATCGGTCTCAACATTAAAATCATTTCGATAAAATATTGCATTTGCAATTTCTAGCAGAACTTTTTTATCGAGACCCTTAAGTGCCTCAACCAGACTTTGATATGAGGTATTGATATCTTCTGAAGTCAGGCCGTAAACCTTGAGAGTCTTTTCCATAGCCGTTTTGGTTTCACCGTTTGCCCCGTTATAAGTCATTGCCAAAGCCAGACTTACGCTTAACGGAGATACCATGATGTTGTCATTTTCAGTGTCATATTCATAAATCTTCTGAAAAAGATCAAGACCAAATTGATTTTCTGCTTCAATAAGGCGGGCGGTTTTTTCAGTAACCTCTATTTCATTATCCATATCATTGTCAGATAAATTGCATCCCAACAAAAGAGATAGTATTAAGATAGCGATTAATTTGATTTTCATGGTCAACATGATAATTTAATTTTAATATAATAAAGATACGAAATTGAGGAAAAAGGTTGCGTCATTTTTATCAAATCATATAAATCAAATCGCTTTATAACCCATTCAGTTATATATGTGGGAGATAACAGATTCATACATGCTTCTTCGTCAAAGTGTGTTACTATCACTTCATTATACGATCCATGGTGTAACAACAAATTCATTTTCGGGACAAGAATTTTTGAGTAATTCAATATAATTATTATTCCTACACAAATTTTAACTTTATCTTTATCATTTATGTATTTTTGATTTTAAAAAATCAAAACCATAATTCTATAGTTTCATGTCAGCAAAGAATACTGAAATACTTGCCACCATAGGTCCGGCCACAATAAACATACTGGAAGAGCTTTACAAAAACGGAATGAACGGAATCCGCATTAACAGCTCTCATGGTACCCGTGATTTTCACAAATCAATAATAGATGAATCCAGAAAGGTCAATCCGCAAGGATATATTGTGTATGATATAAAAGGACCCAAGATCAGGTTGGGTGACATTCCTGAACCCCTTCCGGTAAAAGCGGGCGACTATCTTCTGCTGAGGACTGACATACCAAAGCCGGCCGGATCAGACTACCCTGTCGTAAACTCTTTTGAATACGGTATTCCTGTTACATACAGCGAGTTGGATAAATATGTAAGGCCGGGTCATCGTCTTTTCATTGATGATGCTTTTGTAGGCATAGAGGTAATTCATGTATCACCGGGGAAAATCTCGTGTAAGGTAATCTTTGGAGATATCATTCGATCGCGCAAGGGATTAAATCACCCTGATACTGTTGTGGGCTACCCATACACCATGCCAAATGACATTCCTGATTTGACCTTTGCTTCGGAAAATGGAGTAGACTATGTGGCTGATTCATTCACCCGTAACAGGGAAGATGTTCTTGATCTTCGGGATCAGTTAAAAGGCTCAGAAATCAAAATTATCTCCAAAATAGAGAATCCGGAAGGACTCGCCAATTTCGATGAAATCCTGGAGGTCACTGATGCAGTGATGATTGCCCGGGGAGATCTTGGGGTTGAAATTGATCCTGTCAGTCTCCCGGAGCATCAAAAGGTAATGATAGAAAAATGTAATATCCGAAAGAAACCGGTTATCACTGCTACCCAAATGCTGGAATCGATGATTGACAATCCAAGACCCAGCAGATCTGATGTAAGTGATATTGCTAATGCCATATATGACGGCACTGACGTGATTATGCTATCTGGAGAGACCTCCATTGGCAAATATCCTGTTGAGTGTATCAAAATAATGAATAGAATAGCTCAGAATGTTGAAAGTACAGGTCGATATAAACTTCATAAAAAAAATGTAAATAAATTAGTTTAATTTTTTTCACATATTTTCAATCAGGATCAAATCTATTTTATGATATTTTTTCATTTCACCAGGGTAATTAATGATATAACTCCGGTATAGGATATTATGCAGGAAAATATAAATGCTGTTATCAATCCGATATTCATCAATAAACCTGCTTTATGTTTCCCCATCAACCTGCTGTTATTTATAAGAAAAATTATTCCCCCGACAACAATGGGAAGCACAAAAACATTGACTACCTGAGTGGTTATCTGCGCAGCAATCGGATTACTACCCAAAACCGGCACCAGCAAACCTATTATTGCGGCAATTGCGGTCAGTATCTTGAAATGCTTTGATTTCAAATCCAGTTTATCTCCTTTGTAATCACTGTAAAGAATCGGGGCAACCATCAATATTGGGAAAATAGACGACAGACCTGCACTCAATGCTCCGGTCATAAATATAGCAACTGCAAATTTTCCGGCAAGAGGTTCAAGGGTAGTGACCATGTCCAGCACTTTGGTAACCGACCTGCCTGTTCCAAAAATAGCTCCTGTGGCACAAACCATTACGGCCGCGCTTATAAAAAAAATAAGAATACCCGAGGTAAGAGCATCTTTTGATTGTTCGGGACATGTTGTTTTTCGTCCACCCTTTTTCAAGAACAATCAAAGGACGTACCACAAAGGTGGCAGATGCCATGGTTGTTCCTACAAAAGCAGCAGCCATAAGCTTTCCGTCATCACCACCGGGGATCTGAAAAGCAAATCCACGTGCTATCTCCTCAACCGGAGGGAATGTAATAAACATTGAGATAAAAAATGAGATCCCCATTATGGTTACAAATACTATCAGAACCTTTTCAAAAAGAGAATACCGGCCAATTGAAAGAAGATAGTACATGACAGCAATAATGAAAATTGCAAGTCCTAATACATACCAGTACTCATTTTCATTTTTACCCGGACTGCCGAAAAAGAGTTGAAATACTTCATAAATAGCATTGGCAGTAATTCCGAGTATGCCTGTTAGTGATCCCCATTGACCTATAGATATACCAATAACAACAGTCATCGCTATTATCTTTCCGAAAATAAAATTATTTCTGAATCCGAAAAGTGCTGTATCACCGGTAACTACAGCATAACGACCGTAAGCTTCCATTAAAATCCAGGAGAAAAATGCACTCAAAAATAGCACCCATAAAAGTTGCATTCCATACATGCTTCCTGCTTTGGTCATGGCAGTGATACTACCAGTACCAATAGTAAAGCCGATACAGAAAATCCCGGGGCCTACAGAGAGAACTAAAGCCCATATTTTTACTAATAGTTTCTTCATTTGAAAATAACTTTATAAAACAGTTAATAATCAATTTTTAATCTTAAGGTTTATTTCATGCCTGATGTTCGTCAAACAGATTTGGTTTTTTAACGCCAAATTACTTGATTTTCTAAACGCATTTTTTCTTAGGCGGGTCATTTATCTGTTAATTTTAATATTTCAAAGCGTCTTTAAAAGCCTGTAACCCATATGCTTTATATTCTATAATTCTGATTTTCAATATTAACCTGGATTATATTTTACGATCAATTACAGAATTCACCAATTTATGCACAGTATATCCCTCCATTGATATCTAAAGTGGCGCCGGAAATAAATCCATCATATTCAGATGCTAAATAAGCTACAGCACGAGCTACATCCTCCGGATTACCGGAACGGCCGAGAGGAATATTTTTAATAGTTTCCAGTGCCGACTCCCTGGTAGTATGCTCTTCATGAAAGCTGGTGCCTTCAATAAAACCGGGAGCAACGGCATTAACCCTAATGCCATCACGCCTAAGTTCGCTTGAAAGTGAACGGGTCCAGGCAAGAACAGCACCTTTGGCAGCAGAATAGACCAGAGAACCTGGATGACCCCCTTTACGTCCGGCAAGAGATGCAAGATTAATAATGCTGGAACCTTCATCCCTGTTTAGGTATGGTAAAAGTTCCCTTGTGACCAACATCATGGTAGTCATATTTATATTTATAACGTCATGCCAGTAATCCGAATCAACAGCCTGCAGGAAACGCCTTTCAATCAATGACCCAGAATTATTGACAAGAATGTCAAATACTTCAAAATAAGCTACAGCATCCTTAATTAATCTTACTACTTCCTTTTCAATGGTAAGATCAGCCTGTAAACATAAGGCCTTTTGTCCTTTGTTTTCAGCCAGCTTTTTCATTTTTTCAGGTTCATTTGGCGATCTGAAGTAGTGCATACATACGTTGCAGCCGGCATCTATTAATACTTTGCATATCGCTGCCCCGATTCCCTGTGAAGCACCTGTTATTAATGCTGTTTTGCCTTTTAAAATTCCCATTATCAAAAGTTTACTCTGTTTAACTTAAATTTTTAATCCTCCTTAAGAATCTTAATCGAATTCTAAAACAACACCCTGGTATGCTTCAATCTTTGGAAAAAACAGCTCGACACTCCCTTTTGTTATCCTCTTTTTATATTTGGCATCGACAAGGATTGAAACACTCTTAACATTTTTGCCATCCGGAATTCGAATATTAAGTTTTACTCCCTCAACAGGTGACAGATAATATTCATTCTTGAATGGCCGTTCAAATTTGTTACCTGTCCAGTTTGTCATATGAAACACCATTGCGTTCTCTTTGAATGTCAGATTAGAAATAAGCGAAGCCGGCGCTTCCAGTGAATATGGCGACTCAGGGGTAGCTATCTTTACAATTTCACTGATCAGTTCTCCAGTAAGATCTGGTCCTTCGGAGTTATAAAGCGATTCAATTGTAGATGAGCAATAAATCACTTTACCTTTGCCATAATCAGAAATCACAATACCCGGAAGAACTGATTTCTGATCATTACCGGTAACAATATCCATTATAACTTTACCGCCATCCAACACTTCAACCGGCTCATAATAAAAGACCGGATAAATTTTATTCCCGGCTTCAGAGCTGAAATAACCGGTGCCAATTTCCGAGACTTTCAGATACAGGTCATTCGGACCTCCAACCATTGCCTGGTAACTGTCTATAATTTCTGCCAGGCCACCTGTTGGCTTTAGAGGTCTTACCCTCAGCAACTCTTCAAGTTCAAAACGGGATAACTTGTTTCCTTCCTCATCAAACATCGTTGTATTGTATGTGGCAATTAAACTGCCGCCATTTTCAACATA
>Ga0209163_1001623_pt1 | contig 23206 bp, 20 predicted proteins | sample MTBAKSrepl2MetaG_FD_187457 | JGI IMG/M metagenome (GOLD analysis project Ga0209163, IMG submission 187457) | Enrichment culture microbial communities om Arthur Kill intertidal strait, New Jersey, USA, that are MTBE-degrading - MTBE-AKS2 (Arthur... | ecosystem: Environmental > Aquatic > Marine >...
AATTTTTAATTATTTTTTAATTAAATTGGATAAATTTGAGAAAAAACTTATAATTGTTATACATCATGAGTGTCCGCATCTAAATGCTGACCGTTTCCTTCCACAGGAATCCATTTGGCAACAGTGGCAACCCGAAGTTTGAAACCATGAAAATTCATCGGAAAGGAGGGTGTCACCATGGCCAATGGAACAGTCAAGTGGTTCAATGACCAGAAGGGCTTCGGCTTCATCGAGCAGGAAGGCGGTAGCGATGTGTTTGTGCATCATTCAGCGATCGCCGGAAACGGCTTCAAGTCTTTAAAAGAAGGCGATAAAGTAACCTTTGAAGTCGAAAAAGGGGAAAAAGGCCCCGCTGCAGCGAATGTCCATCTAGTTTAGCTGTAGTCCTGAGGATAAAAGGGCACCCATCGCATCTGGTGGAGTGCCCTTTTTTGCCCCTGTTATCAACCATTGAAAGGAGTCTCAATGAATATCTACATCGGTCAACTCCCATACAGTGTGACGGAGGACGCTCTCAGAGCCATGTTCGCTGAATTCGGAGAACTGGAAAGCGTCAGGGTCATTTCGGACAGAATAACAGGTCGTTCCAAAGGCTTCGGCTTTGTGGAAATGGTGAGCAACTCCGAAGCGGACCAGGCGATGAAAAGTTTGAACGGGAAGATGGTTGATGGGAGAAGCATCAAGGTAATTCCTGCGGATTCAGGAGCCAAACGTTCAACACGCGAGAAAAGACCATTCGGCAGAGATAGATTTTGAACCGAAAACAGCGAGCCCATTTTCTCCGCGCTTCGCTTGGAGTCCCACCCCTTCACCCGCCCGAAGGATGGGATGTTCGAGCGTAGCGAAGAAAAATCCCGCTAGCGGGGCTGCAGGGGAGCTTCAATCCGATTTCCCGGACCGGCAACTTCTACGGGCCTTCCAAAAGAGGAGGGGGTGCATCACCGCCGGAAGCCTGCAATCCGGGGTAAACCGCCGACAAGGGCAACTCTCACCAAAAGACCCATGAGGGATACATTCCATTGAAGATTCCCAATAAAACACATATTTTTGTGATCGCCGGCATGCTTTTTCTGATTTTCCTCTCTTGGTCCTTCAATCGCTCGGACAACGATACCTCAATCATCTACAGTGAGTTCTTGAACATGGTTGAGAGCGGGAAGGTCATTCAGGTCACCATAGAGGGAGACAACATATCGGGCCTGAGCGCACAAGGGGTGTTTCGAACCTTTGCCCCAAGAGATTCCGGCCTGCTCATATTGTTGAAGAACAAAGGTGTTCGGATATCGGCCAAGTCCCAGGAAGTTTTTTCATGGGTCGCCCTGTTCCTCTCATGGATACCGATGGTTTTGCTGGTCGGCGTTTGGATATTCTTCATGCGCCGGATGCAAGGTGGCGGAGGAAACCCGCTGTCCCTTGGGAAAAGCCAGGCAAAACTCGTTTCGGACGGACGGGAGAAAGTCACGTTCGAGGACGTAGCGGGGATAGACGAGGCCAGAGAGGAATTGCAGGAAATCGTAGACTTCCTCCGCGATCCGAGAAAATACACACGGCTGGGCGGAAGGATACCGAAGGGCGTGCTTCTCGTGGGGGTTCCAGGCACAGGCAAGACGTTGCTTGCCAGGGCGATAGCCGGGGTGGCGGGTGTTCCGTTCTTCAGTACAAGCGGGTCGAGCTTTGTGGAGATGTTTGCCGGTGTCGGCGCATCCAGGGTCAGGGATCTTTTCACACAGGGAAAAAGAAATGCCCCGTGCATCATATTTCTGGACGAGATCGACGCGGTTGGTCGCCACAGGGGCGCAGGTTTGGGAAGCGGGCATGACGAAAAAGAACAAACCCTCAACCAGCTCCTCGTAGAAATGGACGGCTTTGAATCCAATGAGGGCGTGATCCTTATCTCCGCCACGAACAGACCCGATGTGCTCGACCCGGCCTTGCTGAGGCCCGGGCGATTCGACAGGCAGATCGTTGTCCCGGTTCCGGATATGAGAGGGAGGGCCGCAATTCTCAAAATCCACGTCAGGAAAACACCTTTGGCCGGTGATGTGGATATCCACCATCTTGCCAGAGGGATCCCGGGGTTTACCGGCGCAGACATTGAAAACATGGTCAACGAGGCCGCTCTCATGGCAGCCATCCGCAACAGCAGCGAGGTGGAGATGGCTGATTTTGAGAGAGCCAGGGACAAGGTCATGCTGGGAAGCGAGAGGAAAAGCATGCTCATCAGCGCCGAAGAGAAAACAACCACCGCCTATCATGAGGCGGGGCACACCATTGTGGCCGTGCTTCTCCCCGATACGGACCCTATACACAAGGTCACGATCATCCCCAGGGGACGTTCCCTCGGGCTGACCAGGCAAATTCCCTTGAACGAAAAACAAATCTACACAAGAAACTACCTGCTGAGCAACATCTGCATTCTGATGGGTGGCAGAGCGGCGGAGGAAATCGTATTTCACACTCAGACGACCGGGGCTCAGAATGATATTGAAAAGGCTTCCGACCTGGCGCGAAAAATGGTTTGTGAGTATGGCATGAGCGAAGCGTTGGGTCCCGTCTCCTTCGGCAAGAACGAAGAGCACATATTCCTAGGCAGAGAGGTCACCCGGCACAAGGATTACAGTGAAATGACGGCACAAAGGATCGACGAAGAGGTGAGCGATATAGTGACCGCTGCCCACAAGAAGGCGGACGGTCTTATTCGGGAAAGCGGCGATGCGCTTCACAGAGTCGCAAACGGCCTTTTGGAAAGGGAGACATTGAGCGGCGGAGATATCGATGAGTTGATGGCATCCACGGCAAAAACCAGGTGAATCCTCTCTACGTCTCTCCTCCCGTGCCGCCCCCCACATTTGTGATTCACCGGGTGATTCACCGGGTTGCTTTTTCCCGGGAGCAGGTATAATATCACCCCATTCGAACTCGCCCGGAACCTAGGGATGGTAAGATGACATCATGCCCGGCGCCTGTCAAATCTCCCTTATTAAAATTTTCGTTGCTCCCTTGGCTTATTTTCTGCTTCGCTTGTATCTTTCAACGGTAAGGGTCCGTCCGCTCCACGAGGATGCTCTTCTGCAATTCCTGGAGGGCGGCGGAAAAGGCATTGGGGCAATATGGCATCAGCGCTTTTTGGGGGTCCTGGGTTATGTGACGAAGTTCCGCCATCTATCCCTGTCGATCATGATCAGCATGAGCCGGGATGGGGACTGGATCGCCCCGGTGGTCAAATTTCTGGGCCTGCGGCCCGTTCGGGGCTCCAGTACGCGGGGGGGTAAGGAAGCTTTGGCGGCCATGGTAAAGGACCTGGCCTCAAACCAGGCCGCCCTCCATGTGGTCGATGGCCCCCAGGGGCCCAAAGGGGTGGTCAAGGCGGGGTTGATCCGGCTGGCCCAATTATCCCGGGCCGCCATCATCCCGGTTTATATCTCTGTGGATCGTGCCTGGACCGCCCGCAGTTGGGATCGTTTCCTGATTCCCAGACCCTTCAGCCGGGTTCGGGTGCGCTTTGGCGAACCCATTGATGTGCCGGAGCAGATGGATGAGGGAGCCTTTGAAGCCCTTCGCCTGGCCGTGGAGAAAAAGATGATTCAGGGTCACGCCCTGGATGACCGGCATTGTGGATGGGGGAGACCCTTATAGATTCAGGGAACCAACTGCCAGATAGAAATTCGTATAGATTAGAGCCCTACGGTGCCGCTCACTGCGTGGCCGAAAGCCGAAAGCTGGAGGCAATCCGAACTATGCGGTGTCATGTGTACTTATCCATCCCTTCCGCCTCAGCAGATTCCTTCAGCCCTTATGCTGGATCGGGCCGTTTCCACTGGTAAGGAAGCTCCTTGATGGTTCCCGGTTCGGTCATTGTTTTGAGGGCCGCGAACGCGTCCAGAATGATCCGCCTCTGGCGGCTCACGTTGCCGGGCTCACCGAACATGCTGCCTCGCGCAAACTTGACGAGCAAGGCGCGAGGCGGTTTGATGCGTGCCATCCGGTCGGCCGCGTTCCCCATGGAGATGGTGGGTATTCCCGCTTCCTCGACCATCCGCTGAATCAGACCCACGGTCTGATGGCACTTCGGTCAGACCGGCACAAGGAAAAGCACATCGATCGCCTGTCCCTTTATCCGCGAAATGAGCTCGGGAACCGTCTTTTTGACCAGGGTTACCGCGTCGTTGACATAGCCGAAGCTGTAGTTGGTTTCCGCGAGTCTGCCGATGATTTTCTCTTTTTCCAGCTCGATGAAGCGCTGGAGGGGGAAAATGATATTGATGTCCTGCTCGGCCAGGCTGTGATCGTAATGCGGATGGGCAATTCCGAGATCTTTCTGCCTCACCGTTTTGGGAAGCTCCCGAAAGGAAGTATCCCCGTGAATTGAAACGATGTCGTAGGGATGCTGGCTTTCCTTGAGATAGAGGCCGCCACTGGTGACGAGAGCGAAGGTCTGCGTGGACGGTTCTCCTTTGTAGGGAGTCCAGGGTATGTCGTCAGGGACGATGAAAGGATACTTCTTTACGATCTCCTCCATTTTGCCCGCCTGGTAGTCCGGCAGGCTTTCCTCCACCCACCTGTCATAGGCGGCTTTGAAGTTCTCAATATCAAACGGCATCTTCTTTTGCCTCTCGGATTTGATTGTTCCTATCAACAGCCTTGAGTTCCGAAAGAGAGCGGATCATCGGGACCCCCTCACAAGAACCCATACCACGCCGATTGAGCCATTTCCCTTTATTCCCGCAGAGATGCTGCCATGTACATCTTTCTCCAGATCGTCACCGATGTGCCGGCAGTCTGCCGGATTAGCCTGGGGCAGCAATTTTATGCGTCACTTACCCTTTAGATACTGCTCGATCTCCTGCCTGTGTTTTGCAACGTAACTGCAACTCGGCTCCTCACCGCACTTTCGACATTTCAGGTCGTAGGTGGAATTGAGGGTCTGGCATCGAGCGCAGGTATAATTTCCCCTGATTTCTTCGAGCCATTGCTTATACCCGACAGACCTGATTCGTTCAAGGTTGTCCCAAAGCTCGATCCGATGAGGCATTGCAGATTGAAACTGTGTCAGATCATCGCAGGGATACTGTTCACATTCGCTGCAAAAGTCGATCCCCCGTTCAGCGGCGCAAGCAAACATCTTGCATTTCTCGCAATAGGGCAACCGCTTGTCCGACCGACATCCGAAGCACTTGCTTTCATCTACTGACCAATTTCGGTGCGCCGCAAGCCTTTTGAGCCTTTCAAGGTCTTCAGTGGTGGAAATAAACCACGAGCACGCTTCACAGTAAAGGCCGCACACAGCAGCCATTCTCTTGTCCGACTCACCCATTTTTTCCACTTCCCTTTGCGGATAACGATTGAACTCACTTGCCGCGCCACATTGCTTGCATCCCAAAACCGCGGCGGAACCGCGGGCAAGTAAAGTGAGTTGTTATGCCATCATCAGCTTTACACCCATTCAGGGTTTACGATTGTGATTTCGCTCTGAATGTTACCTGTATTTGGCACTCCCTCCGGCTCAATGAGGAGGGCCTTGTACCCCGTCTCGGATGACGGCTTGTGCTCGACGCCTTTCGGGATGACTATCATCTCTCCAGCGTGTACCTCTACCTTCCGGTCCTTGAAGTTCATCACAAGCGTGCCCTCAATGATGATGAATGTCTCGTCTGTTTCAGGGTGGCAATGCCAAACAAATTCCCCTTTGAATTTGACGATTTTGAAGTCGTAGTCGTTCATCTTGGCGATCAGCCCCACAGCATAGTCGCCCACTGGCAGCTTTCCGAACTTGTCAGAGAGGTTGATTTTCTCTAATTTCATTTGCTGTCCTCGTATAACGGGGCAAATAAGGCGCGTGGTGTGCAGCAAGGGGACGCTGTTAGGTTTTTAGGTTCCCTAATAGATGAAGCTTCTTTTCGTCCGCAATCCTGCGTCCTCGGGTGACGGATTCACTGACGGATGGAACCGAAATCCGCAGCCTTCTTGATAGGGACGACAAGGATATTCCAAGCTCCCTCACAGCCCAGTAGCAGAGGAGACTACGAGCCTCCACAGTCCGCTTGTACTTGCCTGCCGACCACACTTCCTCGGCCTTCATGTTCAGCACCTCTGACACCCGCGCCGCCACTCTTTCAAGATCAAAGCCTTTCGATTTGAGAGCGTAGCGCCTTTCCATCTCTTCTTGGGCAGACGCGAGCACTTCACCCACAAAATCACCATCCCCCAGAATTCTCTCGTCGTTCTTTTGATAGACCTTCTCCTCTCTCAGTGCTTTGACCCCCTCCCAGCCACCGGCGCTTCGAAGCAGACCCCCACCCGTAAGATCCTGACGCCTACCTTCGCCCATTCCTTTCTCCACGAAAAATCGATACGCTCGTCTTGCAGCACCCATCTTCTCTCCGAACATCCGAAGCACCCCGTCCGCGTCCTGCCAGACCCTTTCCCCTTTTCCAATCAACACGCAGTGGCCGCTATAAGGAAACCGGCCCAATTCATCCAAGGTGTTCACAAGTCCTGCTCGTATAGGGTTGAGATGAATGTAACGTACAAGTTCAAGCAGGTACGTGTCCTCCTGGACCAATATCGACTTAAAGCGGTTTTGGAAGAGGTGACCATTGCGGCGGTGCTTTCGATTGTACCAAAGTGCATATCCGGTCAGTAGCCGCCGCATGACCGTAGTGATCGGCACCTCCCCTGTTCGAAGAAGAAGGTGAAAGTGATTCGGAATCAAGGCCCATGCATAGCAGCCTGTCTTGGTGTCGATGAGGATTTCACCCAACCGATCGAGAAAGGCTTTCCTATCCTTATCGCTTCGGAATACCAAACCCCTTTCGATGCCCCTGACCATGACATGGTGGAGCGCCCCAGCAGCATCTATTCTCGATTTCCTCGGCATGACCACACACTACCATGCGGCCACTTCAAAGAGCAACCTAAAAACCTAACAGCGTCCCCTTTCACACCACGAAAAAAGAATGGCCTCCGGAGAAATACCTTTTCCCAGTTCTGAATTGCTTTAAGCCCTGCTTCATTACCTGACTGAACCTTCGCCAGCAATATTTCACTCTGGGTCTCTTCCATTTCTTGTCCTCAATGCCAACAGATACTGGGCAGAAAACAGCTATTACAATATAGAAAATCTGCCCAGTATAATGAGTGATTTTGGCCTTAAGCCAGCCAAATGACGCACCTTTGTATCCAAAAACCATGTTCCAATATAGAAATCCTGCCTAGTGTCGTGTAACACAAGTAAGCTGTCATCTCGACCGAAGGGAGAGATCTTGTAACGGCCCGCAAGTATAAGATTTCTCACTTCGTTCGAAATGACAAATTCGGCAAGGAATTTCAGTTACACGACACTAGCATGATGAGTGGTTTTCTCCTCAAGCCACCAATATATTTCGTAATTGTCCAAGCCTTCCCTAATTGTTTACCTATCCGCCAGGCTCTTCACGAAGAGCCATGGTCGGAAGTCCATAGCCGTTCGAATGTCGTTGTGCGTATGCCGTCTGCCAAACTATCAAAACCATGCGCCCCAGCGATCAGTGCCGCGGAAACACCGAAAATGAAAGGGCAAAGCCTGAAGGGCAGGAATGCCACTTTGAAACCCGTGAACAAGGAGACAATCGCGAACACGATCAATGGTCCTATGGCGACTGCACAGACGACCGATGAGACAGTGGCTTCAGGATCGACTGCGGTTACTGCGGCAACGAATACGGATGTCGAGAGGAGCGTCACCCCCTCGGAGATCCACTCCATTAAGCTTTCTCTCTTCGTTCGAAATGACATGTGGTCCGAGATGCGGCATTGGAGCTCAATGGGGAATCAGAGAAAAAGATAGCCCCATTCTCCACGCGAGGAATGGGGCTATCAAACAGTGAGCCATCGCTGCCACCTTTCTTTTAAGGTCAAAAGCAAAGGCCAATTTCCTGCCCAGACTACACATAGAGCCGATTTTGTCAAGGTGTTTCGGACGTTAGGAGGTTTTTCTCGCCCGCTTCGCTAGAGAACCCAGAGAACAGAAAAGATCAGGAGAGCACAGAGGACTACTTTTTGCCTGGATCGAGAGAGGCGATCCAGGTAAAACTCTCAGCCGCTATTGCGGCGGGTTAAACAGAAGCTACTGCTCCCCAGGAGAGTTGTTTTTTCATTGCCAGCCCCTCACCGGCAATGAAAAAGCAAAATACTATCCTCTCTGTGAGCTCTGCGAGAGATCATGATTTCTGATCTTTGGCTTTCGTGGGCTTTCGTGCTGTTAACTGAGATAGGCAAAGGGCAAAGCATTCTTGTTCACCGCCGAACGCGGAATTTCATGGGATCTCGGATCAGGTACCGTCAAAGAGCCTGGGAACGGCATCCATTTTCATTTGACGTTTTAACTCAACTGCAGAATTCAGGGCCTCATTGTGACTTGAAAACCTTCCGACATGAATGGTGTACCACCCCCTTTTCTCCGCGTCATTTTCCGATATCATAATGGGTGAGTAGCCTTTCTCCTTCAAGGCCTCGATTCTGTCAATGGCATTCTGCTTTGAAAGGAACGCCCCTATCTGCACAGAGAAGTATCGCCCTTGTATGGCTTCTGAGGGAGAGACCTTAGCTTGCCTGGCAGCGGCTTCTCTTTCTGCTGCCCCTGATCCATTCACCTCTGTGCTGCTGCCCTGGCGCTGCGATTCAGCGGGGTTATCAGTCACTGCTTCCAGGATCTCATTTCCTGCTGCGCCCCCCAGACCCTCGGTTTTTTGATACGAATGCACTTTATTGCTGTAGTCCAGCTTTGGCACTGCCGCTGGGAGGTATACCTTCTCAATAGGCGTGCTTTGCGAACGAATTATTGTTGGTTTTTCCGAATACTGCAGAGTCTCTTTTTGATCCTGTCCTGAATCCAGGTATTTTTCCGGAATTGAATCGATGAGCTGTGCAGAAATGATCTTCATCACCTCTTCTACCATAGGTGCATCCGGTCCGATATCAAGAGATTTATACCCATAGTTCATGGTCCAGAGCACCGTTCCCGACTTGGCCTTAAACAACTTTGCGTATGCCCCTATTGAGGTCGAAAGAGTAGAGGTAAGATTGCCCGGATAATTATGTGTGAGCGCTATCTCAATGATCCCATCATCATCGCCCATCTCCAAGACGGATAACTCGTTCCTTCGTACGCAGGCATCTCTCACCAGTAAAGGGCGCTTCTTTTCCAGTGCAGCTTGTAGAAACAGCTCCCCGAAAACTTCATTGTCCCTGATCCTGAGATCGTTCAATACAATGGCTACCCGTTTTACGCCTTTGTTTGTAAGATCAGCATTCGAGAATGATGAGACATAAGTCTTCGGCACACAGCCAATAGAAAAGATAAAAAGAACGACAGGGAAGACAAACAAACTTGTTCGCGGGATTTTGAGTTCCATGCCCGTCTCCATCCGCAAGAAAACCCTTTTAGCCTTGCTAGAAAGGTATGCAACGATTGTACCACAACCATACTCGAGCGGAGAGTGCCGGATTTAGGCGCTGCCGGCGTAATTACTCATCAGGAAGCGTGAGAACAAGAGACGTATTTCTGCCGGGGGGGTCAAGAGTTGGACATTAACAGGCATAGCGCAAGAGCATAGCGCATGGCGAGGGCTAAAAGGCGAGAGGTCGGAGGGCAGCAGATGAAAGACTGAGGGAGGTGGGAGGACCGCTTCGCTAGGACGAGGGACGCAAGGGGCCAGAGGACGGAAGATAGGCATAGCGTATAGAGCATAGCGCATAGCGAGGGCTAGAAGGCGAGAGGTCGGAGGGCAGCAGATGAAAGACTGAGGGAGTTGGGACGACCGCTTCGCTAGGACGAGGGACGCAAGGAGCAGAGGAAGACAGAGGAGCAGAAGAGCACAGAGGTTTTTTTTACCTGGATCGTGAGAGGCGATCCAGGTAAAACTCTCAGTGCTATTTTCTCTCGGCTCTGTGATCTCTGAGAGCTCTGTGAGAGATCATCGTTTATGCCGCGGCTAGCGGCCGGCTTTCCACTTTTCTCTCAACACGTTCTTGAGAATCTTTCCTTGAGGATTCTTCGGAAGGGATTCAACGAATTCCACGGATTTTGGGGATTTGTAGCCTGCCAGCCGGGCCTTGCAGAACCCGATGACTTCCTCTGCAGTAACCTGCTTTTCCGGCCGCAAGGTGATGACGGCGTGGACCCGCTCCACCCATCTTTCGTCCGGTACGCCGATTACCGCCGCCTCCAGCACTGCGGGGTGACGGTAGAGGATCTCTTCCACCTGCCGTGGGTAAACGTTTTCCCCCCCCGTGATGATCATGTCTTTCTTTCTGTCGGCGATATAGATAAACCCGTTTTCATCGTAATAGCCCATGTCACCGGTATGAAGCCATCCATCCGCGATGGCCTTCGCGGTCTCCTCCGGTTTTTTCCAGTAGCCGAGCATGATCGACTTGCTCTTCAACACGATTTCGCCGATCACACCGGGCTCCACGTCATTGTTGCCCTGGTCCAGGATTCTCACATGCACGCCGCTGCAGGGCTGGCCGCACGAAGAAAGCACTTTCTGCTCCTCGGGCGATTTATCGACCACGCGGTGCGATTCCACGCCCAGGATCGTGATATCGGGGCCTGACTCGGACTGCCCGTACCCCTGGGCAAAGACCTCCCCGAACCTTGCAATCCCTCTCCTCAGCAGGTCCGTTGGCATGGGAGAGGCCGCATACCAGATTCTCTCGAGGCACTTCAGGTCGAACTCCTCGAGGTTCGGGACAGCCAGCATGCTGACAAGGTGCGTCGGCACGATGTGGATATCCGTTGCCCTCTCGTCCTGAATGGCCTGCAAGGTAACCTTGGCGTCGAAGGAGCGCTGCGGCATGATGACGTTGCTCGCCCCCACATAGAAGAAGGCCCAGGATTGGGACCATCCTCCGATATGGAAAAGCGGCATGATGAGGATGTGCTTGTGATGAGGCTTGAACCCGACCTGGAGCGCCTTGTTCTTTGCCTCTTCCAGTTTGCGGAAATGGCTGTAGACCGCGCCTCGGGGAGCCCCGGTTGTCCCGCTCGTGTAAAAAATGATGAAGGGATCGGATTCCGTGACATCCACGACCGGCTCTTCCCGGGAGAATGAGAGGAGGTCGTCATGGAAGAGCATGCCCTCATGGTGCTTCTCCATGGCGATGTAATGAGTAACGGTCCTCAGGCGGGGTCTAAGCCTGTCGACTTCCGCTGCCAGTTCAGGCCCCACAAAGAGCGCTTTGGCCTCCGAATCGTTAATCAGGATTTCGAGCTCGTCCGGATGTATTCTCGGGCTGAATGGCGATGCGATGAACCCGCCCTTCATGGCGGCGCCGAAGACATCGGTGTATTCGAGGCAGTTCCAGCCCAGAATGCCGATCACGTCCCCCTTTTTCAGCCCCATGGATTGAAGCCCGTGGACGAGGCTGTTTGCGCGCTCGTTGAACCGGGAAAACGTGACCCTCTTTTCACCGTAGACAAAAGCCTCCTGATCCGGGTGCAGAAGCGCATTGCGGTATACGTTGTCCGCATACGTTCCTATCGGGTAGCGGGAGAGCTCCTTCAGCAGCAGTTTTTTCACCATCCTTCCCTCCGTTTATAGCGGCCGATGAAAACGCGTTTTTTTGTCAGTGAGGTTCCAACTCTAGAGCCCCCTTTTGCAGGTGCGCGGCCTCAGTGGTCCCTGAGGGGGACCCAGGCTCCGTTTCAAAGGAGGATGGATTCCCGCCTTCCAGATTGTGTCGCAACGTCAGATTTCTCCCCCGGCTTTCGCCGGGGCCGAAATGACAGAAAACACGATTCACTATGATTGCGATCTCTTTCGCGGAAATGGCCTGATCCTGGTCTTTATATTGCCGGAACAGCCTTTTCGATGTATTCGGCCATGATTTTCGCCATGTCCGACGGCAGGCTGCGGTCGGTCGCCCCCATATTCCATGCTGCTGCCCAGGCGTTGTTGGAGCTGTTGAAGTCCTCTTCCCGGACAGTACTCTGCGTCGCGGCATCCACAAGGGTCATGTGAATATTCATAAAGGAGTTCCCTGCGAAAGCCCCTCCCCAGAAGCGGGCCGCATTGCTTGTAATTCTCATGTCATTCAGCTTGAGTTTCACGAGAAGGCCGTTCCTGCCTTTGTATGTTTCACCGCTTCTTGCGGGTTCGACCCTCTTGTACTTATTTTTCATAAGCAGAGAAGTCACCAGAACGGACTGGGTTTCTTTTATGGGCTCTGCATAATCGTTTTTCAAGGCTTGCGAAGCATCCATTTCAAACACAAAGATGTCGCTGTAGCCCCTGCTCAGGGGAGTCACTACCGCCGCCGGCGCCTGCGCCTTTTCCGGCTCAGACTGCTCTGCGCTCTTACCTGTTGCGCATCCGCCGAGTGAGATGGCGAGAAGGGCCGCAAGAACCAAACCAAAGACAAACCCAAATTTTTTCTGAATCATGGAAAAACCCCCTTTCACTCTCGTGAAGAAATAGGCCGGCCGCCGATCGACCAGGACAGGCCGGACAGGCGGTACACTACATGTTCTACCCGGTGTTGGTCAATTGGAAAGGAAGGGGAAAGGGGTCCCCGAATCCGGCACGCTTGTTCTCCTCGGAGCCGGATTGGCCGCCCTTTTATGGCTTGGAAAACGGCTGGAAAAGGCGAGACGTCGAGGTGATGTGTAAATCTGTTGATATTCCGCAGAGGAACATGGTATAGACTCCCCGTTCTAAAAAATCAGGAAATCCGCAATCCTTCCGTGCACCACCGTATTATGGGTAAAGATACAAAGAAAAGCTGTGAAGTGCTGTTTACCGTCCCTTTTCACGATCTTGATCCCATGCAAATGGTCTGGCACGGCAACTACTTCAAGTATTTCGAGATTGCCCGCTCCGCACTTTTTGCACGGTCGGGCGTGGACCTCTTCAAATATTTCAAAGAGACAAACTGCCTTTTCCCGATCGTCAAAACAACTACCAAGCACGTGGCTTCATTGGAATATCTCGACGAATTCAAGTGCATCGCTACTGTAATCGAGGCGGAATACAAGATTGTAGTGGATTTTCAGGTGAGGTTGCTCAGAAACAACCAACTCTGTGCAAAGGGAAGAACAGAACAGGTAGCGGTGAAATATCCGGAGAAGGAAATCCTGTTCGAAATACCTAAAGACATCCGCGAGGCACTTGGATTCTGAAAGTGGCGTCCGATTTTCAAAAAGCGTTGATAGCCGGAGTGGAGCGGGTCTCTGCATGGTCCGATGTCCTTGACCAGATCAATGTCTTTCCGGTTGCGGACGGCGATACCGGGCGCAATCTGAAGATCAGCCTGACCCCGCTCCGATCCATGAAAGGGATCCGGGAGAACACCATCCGGGATCTCCAGCTGTCGGCACGCGGAAATTCCGGGAATATTGCAACCAGCTTCTTTTCCGGATTTTTGAAAACAGATTCCTGTAAAGGACTCTGTGACGCGGCAAGAACCGGCAGGGACCTGGCATGGCAGGCGGTGCACGACCCTGTTCCCGGAACGATGCTTACGATTTTCGACGAACTGGTCGACTTTCTGGAAAGGAATGGTTTCGAGGAAACTCCTCAACATGTCTCAGAGGTAGTCGATCATCTGGAAAGGGCCGTACGGTCTACCCCCGAACTCCTCCCGAAACTGAAGCAGGCCGGTGTTGTGGATGCCGGGGCCTTGGGGATGTACATCTTCTTTGAAGGCTTTTTTTCCAGCCTTGTCGGCCGCGACGATGAATTCCGGCTGATCCCCGACGCATTCGAGAACATGCTTCAAGTCTCCCCCGCCTTTCAGGAAGAGACGGAAGAAGGTTACTGTGTGGATATGGTTCTCCATTTACAGGCCGATGCCGGTGAAAAGGTGGAGAAACTCTCCGAGTACGGCGGCAGCCTGGTGGTCATTCCTCACCAGGAATATTACAAGGTGCACCTGCATACCGCTGACGCCGGGAAGGCCAGGGCCCGTATAGAAGGACTGGGCCGTGTAGTCCAATGGTCAGATGACGATCTCGGGAGCCAGATCAAGGCCTTTAAACGGTGCCGCGCCGAAGAAGCGATTCATATCATGACGGATGCGGCCGGCTCCGTTACCCGCGCAGATTGCAGCGAACTGGGAATCACCCTCCTGGAAAGCTATATCACTGCCGGCGAAAAGTCTCTTCCTGAAACGCTGTTCCATCCGGCAGAGCTCTACAGGCTCATGCGGTCTGGTGTAAGAGCCTCGACTTCCCAGGCCTCGGCCTTTGAAAGACATCAGTACTACCAGAGAATACTTCACCAGTATTCCAGGGCATTGTATCTCTGCACCGGCTCCGTGTTTACCGGCAATTACCAGGTGGCCATGGACTGGAAGCAAAAACACGATCCAGAAAACCGGTTGACAGTCATCGATACGACGGCCGCCTCAGGCCGGCTGGGACTCCTTGCTATTGCCACTGCACGATATTCCGCCAGCACCGCCGACCCGAAGGCTGTGATCGAATTTGCAGAACAAAGTGTCCATCAGTGCCGGGAGTATGTCTTTCTGGACAAGCTCAAGTATCTGGCCGCTGGAGGGCGGCTCTCCAGACCCAGCGCATTTCTAGGGGACGCGCTCCATATGAAGCCGATCATCAGCCCGACCGCTGAGGGGGCCAAGAAGATGGGCGTCGTGAAGAATCAGGAGGGACAACTGGAGTTTGCTTTTCAGAGGCTCGAAGAGTTTCTCGATCGTGGTTCGGCACCCCTGATCATGCTGGAGTACACCGACAACCGCGACTGGGTCAGCGGAACCCCCAAGAAGGAAATTGAAAGACTCTACCCTTCGGCCGAGGTTCTGCTCCAGCCTCTGTCGCTTACTTCCGGAGTGCACATGGGTCCCGGGACCTGGGCGGTAGCCTTCCTGCCGGAACCGGCCCTGGGGCTTCGCCATGATTAGAGAGGGACGGTTCGCCGTTGTCATTCCCACCTACAACCACGGCGGACGAGTAGCACAGGTAGCAGAGGAAGCCCTGAAGCTCGCCTTCCCGGTGTTTGTTGTAGACGACGGTTCGACGGATTCAACACAGGCCGTGATTTCGTACATTAAAGGCGTCCACCTTCTTCGGCACTCTCGGAACCGCGGAAAGGGAGCGGCCCTGATGACGGGGTTTGCCGAAGCCTCCAAGGTCGCGGATTGGGTCATCACCATCGATGCCGACGGGCAACACAACCCCAAAGATGCCTTGAAGATGATCCAGGGGATCCCTGAAAACGATCGGCCCGTCATCGTGGGCATGAGGCGGGGAATGGACGGAAAGAGCGTTCCCTGGACCAGCCGGTTCGGAAGGAAGTTCTCCAATTTCTGGGTGTGGCTTTCGGGCGGACCCGCCGTAGAGGACTCCCAAAGCGGGTTCAGGATCTATCCGGTCCCCGAGGTCATGGGCCTTGACGTTCTTTCAAGACGATTTCAGTTTGAGGTGGAGATCCTCGTAAAGGCGCGCTGGAAAAGGATGAGAGTCATCGAGGTGCCGGTCGGGGTGAATTATGCCGAAGGAGTGGAGAGGATATCCCACTTCAGGCCCATGGTCGATTTTTTGAGAAACAGCAGCACGTTTGCCCGTCTCATTTTCCAGAGGATCGTCAGGCGTCCCGCCTCGGTCTTTCAATCTGCGAGGAGCCCGGAAAATTGAGCCCCGGTTCAGCCACGGCCTGGGAACTTTAACTACCACTGTGGTGCTTCAATCTGAGCTTACAATGTTCTAGAGCTGTCTCAATGTCATTTCGAGGCGAAGCCGAGAAATCTTGGTTTGCAGGTGGGCGAATTGAAGATTTCTCCCTTCGGTCGAAATGACAGAAATCGCGCTCCCCTGGCCTGCGACACAGCCTCGAAAGCGGAAGTCCAGCTTGAAAGGACTGGATTCCGAACCGAGTCCGGAATGACGAAAATGTAAAGTCATCGCTGAGACACTACTCCAGCAAGATTGCTGACGTCTTCATTTCGTCACCCCGGCGAAAGCCGGGGTCCAGAGACTTTGAAAAACCTGGATTCCCCCGCACATTGTACGGGAAATGATGTAGCGTCGCAGAAGTGTGTGTTTCAGCAACCTGTAAAGGAGTTTTTCAGCAGTCTGCCAGCCATGAGGGGTTTTCTCTATCGAATCATCAGCCGCTTGTCGAAGAGCGCGGGCCTCTGGGTATTTGCAGCCTACGCCTGGATTGTCTCCACAGGCTTTTTTCTCTTTTCCCCCATGCGGGTTCGAAACAGCATACGCTTCTACCGGATCCTTTTCCCGGACCGGGGAACGATGGTTCATCTCTGGTGCGCCTGGCGCCAGTTTCACAACTTTGCAGAAGTGTTCTTTGACCGGTTTTTGCTGCAGGAATTCTCAAAAATCTCCTATACCTCTGAAGGGTGGGAGCACCTCGAGAAAGCGCGCAAGCAAGGACGCGGCGGAATTCTTCTCATGTCGCACATGGGCAACTGGGAGGTCGCTGCGCATCTCCTGAAACAAAAAGACGAAGGTCTCAACCTGCTCCTGTACATGGGGACGAAACACAAGGAGCAGCTCGAGCGGATTCAAAAGGAAAGTCTTCGCCATAACGGCATAAAAATCATCGCCGCAGACCAGGGCGGCGGATCTCCCCTGGACATTGTCGAAGGAGTCAGGTTCATCGATTCAGGGGGGCTGGTCTCCATGACCGGCGACCTGGTTTGGAAAGAGGAGCAGCGGACCGTATCGGTGACATTCCTGGGGCACAGAGCCCTTCTTCCGGCGACGCCGCACCTGCTGGCGCTTTTGTCCGGCGCCCCCCTGTTTGTTTTTTTCGCATTTCGGTCGGGAAAAGGGCAATATCATTTTACGCTCTCCGAGCCCATAAGGGTTGAAGCCTCTTCCCGCGCCGAAAGAGCAGAGGCCATCCGACGATCCGCACAAAGATATGCAGATATTCTGGAAGAGACCCTCAGGGCGAACCCTCTGCAGTGGTACCACTTCGAACCGTTACTCGATTCGAAGCAGAAATGAGGAGGGGGTTCATATGCAGTGCGAAGAATAAATTCGAAATCCGAAGCACGAAATCCGAAACAATATCAAATGATCAAAATCCAAATGATCGAAATGGACAGACCGCAAAATTCTATTCTCGCTCCTAGGCGCAGAGACACGAAACCTTATAGACTGTGGACCTCTGCACTGGGAACCCCCGGATCAAGTCCGAGGCAGGCTTTGAACCTTTGAACCTTTTATTGCTGTTTTGAACATTGGAGCATTCGGGTTTTGGATTTCGATATTCGGATTTGAAGCCATGCCTTTCTCCCCGGATGGGTCGAGCCTCTCCGGGGTCCTCCACTAAAGTGGAGGGTTTAGTGAGAACTCCACTCGGGAGCGCAGAGTCGCCTTGCCCAAACCCTTGTGCCTCTGTGCACTCTGTGAGAGAAAGCATTTACCCCAATCCTGGCGGCCCCGAGGTTTCACATTTTGCATGCGACAGCGGGACATTTGGGGTTGCATTTGTGCCAATCGATCTATAGCATTACCTGCTTGGAAGTGGGAAGGTCTATGAAACGTGACGAAATAAAATCTCGTATCCTCCAGGTTTTCAAAGAGCAATTTGAAATCAAGGATCCCGGTCTGGACGACGATTTGAGAGAGCTGTACGAGTTCGACAGTATCGATGCCATTGAACTCCTCAGGGAGATTGAGGTCATGCTCGGGTTCAAGTTGACGAGGGAAGACAAGAAAAAGGCCATGGATATCCGAACGATCAACCAGATCCTCGATTACATCGACTCGATCGTGGCAAGCAGGGCCGATTCGGTTTGAGATCTTGTTGCAATAGGGTCTTTCGATGAAGCGAAGAGTTGTCATTACGGGCTGTTCCGCCATTACGCCAATCGGTCACGGCAAAGAAGAAATTGTTCGTCACCTGAAGGAAGGCATTTCCGGTGTAAAAAAGCTGCGCACCGACGACATGCTCTCCGAGTACATCCAGTGCGGCGTCTTCGGAACCGTGAGTTACCCGCTGGAGTATGCGTTCAGGCGTCAGGACCGCAAGACCATGGGGCCGGTCTCCTATTACGCCTGTCAGGTGGCAAAGGAAACGCTGGAACAGTCGGGTCTCGACAATGCGTTTATCCGCTCCGGCAGGCTGGGGGTGGCTTTCGGATCGACTCATGGAAGCCCCACGGTTCAACGGCAGATTTACAAGACCTTCTTCAGCGAATCCAAGGCGGAATTCTCCTCCATAGGGGCCGTGGATTATCTGAAATCGATGGTCCACACCACGGCGGTGAACATTACCAAGATGTTCGGCATCACCGGCCGAGTCCTCTCCTCATCCACCGCATGTACGACCAGCAGCCAATCGATCGGATTCGGATACGAAATGGTCAAGTTCGGAATTCAGGATGCCATGCTTTGCGGAGGCGCAGACGAATATGACACCACGACGGTGGCCGTGTTCGACAGCCTGATGGCATGCTCAACGGCCTTCAACGACACGCCTCATCTCACCCCCCGCCCCTTTGACGAGGAAAGGGACGGGCTCGTGGTTGGTGAGGGAGCCGGTGCTGTTCTGCTGGAGGATTATGAGTCGGCCAGGAAAAGGAATGCCAACATCCTGGGAGAGGTCATCGGGTTTTCCTGCAACAACAACGGCGGCGATTTGATCCTTCCGAACCTGGAGGGAATCACGGCGACCATCCGGCTGGGGCTGAAGGACGCAGAGATCGGGCCGGAGGCGGTCGATTTTGTGAGCGCCCATGCCACGGCCACAAAGATGGGCGATATCATAGAAGCGCAGGCGATTGGAAGGGTGTACGGCTCTTCGCCCGTGGTTGCCGGCTTGAAGAGCTACATGGGGCACACCATGGGTTCATGCGGCGCCATAGAGACCATCATGGCTCTTTACATGATGGAAGGAGGATTTATCGCACCGACCCTGAACCTGAAAAAAGTCGATGAAAGATGCGCGATGATTCGTCACTCGTTAGAACTCCTCGAATCGCATATTCGCATTGCCGCGATTCAGAATTTCGCCTTTGGAGGCGTGAACACCTGCCTTGTGTTGAAGAGGTTCGAACCGTGATGAGTCGGGAGGACCAAGGCCGCCCATGGAGGCGCTCTTCTCCGGGGGGTGCGAGTTCCCGTGTCGTTCCATTGGTCACCCACGCAGCGCGAGAAGATGAGAAGATGAGAAGATGAGAAGTTTAGAAGGTGAGAGAAGGCACTCCTGATCATCTTAACGAATCTTCTCAACTTCTAATCCTCTTAACTTCTGACATTCTGAAGCGGATTCTCAGCCTTTGTCGATAGAAGCGCGGCGGAAATTCCGTGACTTTCGGAACGAAAGAAAAAGCCCGTGGCACGCTAGGAAATAATTATTTCATGCTCACATTAGTAATTAAGTCGGCCTATGACCTCACAGTGACCCTTCTGCTCTGGTCTTATTACAGCGTCGGCTTTCTTCTCTTCTTCGCCCCCTTCTACCTGGCGGCGTATTTTTTTTCGCAAGATTGCGAAAGATCGTTTCAAAGACTGAATTACAAGTTTTACAGAGGGTTTTTTTTTCTGCTGCGTCTTCTCGTTCCCTGGAACAAGTGGGGGATCCAGGAGGAAGTCCTCAAGATCAGGTCTTCCGTCATCGTCTGCAATCACGTATCTTACCTGGACCCCATTCTCATGATCTCCCTGTTTGAAAAACAGAAGACCATAGTAAAAGCCCGATTCTTCAGAATGCCCATTCTTAGAAAAGTCGTCGAACTGTCGGGATATATCCCGTCCTCTTCGAGCGGCGAGAATCTGGACATGGTGGCCAGACGAATAGAAGATATGGACGCTTTTCTTGCGTCCGGCGGAAATCTCTTTGTATTCCCCGAAGGAACACGAAGCCGGAGCGGCGCAGTAGGCCAATTGAACAAGGGTGTGTTCAAGATAGCAAGGTTCTGCAGCAAACCGATCACGGTCCTGTTCATTCGAAATACGGACAAGCTGTTTCAGCCGGGACGGTTCCTGTTTCATACATGCGTTTCAAATATTGTCAGCGTGCAGTTACTGGGAACCATTGAACCTGACTATCAAAGCGTCGACTTCTCCATTTCCGAACTGACATCGCGGGTGCGTTCTTTGTTGGAAGATAAAAGCGCGGAACTGACGGTCTGAAGGTTTTCCCCTGGTCAGAAAGCCGGGGTATCGACGTTTTCTTGCCAAGCCTTTGCCTACGAGGGATTTTATGAAAATTATCCTGATGTCCATGCCGGATGTGGCGCCGCTGATCATGCATGAGTCGGCCTTTCACATGCCCAATTGCGGTATTGCCAGCGTTGGGGCAAACATCGATGAAGGCCATGAAATCTACATTATCGATCTCATCCGCAAGCGAAGGCGCTTGAGGAGTTATCTGGTCGGCACACTCCTCCGAATTCGCCCGGACGTGGTGGGCCTCTCCGCCATGGCCTGGCAGTACGAGACCTGCGTGAAAATCATCCGGCTCATCAAGAGACTGCTTCCGGAAACAAAGATACTTATCGGCGGGTATCATGCCAGTTTGATGTATGAGGAGATCGCCGCCTCGGAGGAGGCCGGACTGATCGACTTCATGGTTCGGGGAGAAGGGGAAGAGGCCTGTCGGCGCTTGGTCAATGCACTTGAAGGGAAAGATCGGCTGGAAGAGATCCCTTCCCTCTCCTACAAAGAGAACGGGCGCTTTGTTCACAACCCGAGGGGAGAACTCCTGGATCTGTCCAGGCTCAAATCGCCCATCAGAGACAAACGGCGGTTGACCTGGGGTTACCACATCATGAACTCCAAGGTCGAGGTCATGGAGACATCCCGGGGCTGCACGCGGACCTGTACCTTTTGCAGCATAAATCATATGTACGGGAGAACATTCAGACCATTTCCCATCGAACGCGTCATGGCCGACCTGGATGAAATCTATTACAAGTGCAAGGCCCGCTGGGTTTTCGTTGCAGACGACAACCTGGTGCTGGATCCCGAAAGGGTCATGAAGATCTGCGATGCCATCATCGCCCGCAGGTATTACAAGCTGAAGCTGGTGGTCCAGGCCGACTGTGTGTCCATATCGCAAAACGAGGAAATGGTCCGAAAGATGTCACAGGCCGGGATCAGGACCATGTTCCTGGGGATAGAAAACGTGTCCAAGAAAAACCTTGCCGAGGCCAAGAAGGGCAATATTGTGGAGGCATCCAGGAAGGCCGTGGAGATGTGCCACAAATACGACATCATGGTGGTCGGCGGACTCATTTTCGGTTTTCCCAACGATGATGAAGCTGACATCATAGAAAACTACTCCTTCCTGAAATCCATCGGGGCCGACACCGCCTACTGCCAGATCCTCACTCCCTATCCGAAGACGGTCATGCGCCAGCACCTGCTCGACGAAGGGCTGGTGACGAATGTGGATGATTACAGGTGGTACAACGGCATGTGGGCCAATGTGAAGACCAGGCACCTGGAGCCCGACAAGCTGCAGTATCTCTTCTGGTACCATCGCCAGAAGGTCCTGGGCTGGTGGGAACCCCCCGAGCGCGCCCGGAGCCAGGGCTGGCTGTGGACCTCCATCTGGATCTACGCCTTCAGGCCCATGCTAAAAGTCTTTATCAACCGCTCGCTCAGAAAGTACGGTTGGAAGGGGCGCTACGATCGGGAGATAAAGCGATTGTCCCGTGTGAATGTCTTTCCGGGTCTGGAAGGATTGTAGGAAGAATGTCTCGCCCGCCTGTCCCGCCCCTTGGCGGGCTTCGCTAGAGAACGCAGAGTTTAACTCTCTGTGAGCTCTGTGAGAGATCATAGATTTCGTCCAAAAGCCCGGCGCGCCAGGCTTCGGTCTCTGGGCCGGAAGGTATTGTCCGCCATCTCCTTCCTGACGACTCGCTGGAAAAGATTGTACATCTTGATCTCCTGGGGTTCGTCCCTGTAAAAGGCGTCCCAGGCGTACTGGAGCAATTGCTGAAGTCTTTCCGGCGACATGTGCTTCGGGTAAAAGACGACCTTGTCCGCGGAATAGTCATTCCATTCGAACGAAAAGATTCTGCCTTCCGCCTTTAATTCGTCGTAGGCCCTGGTGTGGGGGAACGGCGTCAGCACAGTGAATTCCGCCAGGTCCAAATCGATTTCGAGCAGGAAATCGATCAGCCTCTTGATCTCGTCTTCGGTGTGGCGATCGAGTCCGAGAAGAATCGTGCCTTCCACCCCGATCCCATGGTCGTGGTAGCGCTTGATCCTTTCGCGTATGTAATCCGAGGTGTCAAAAATCGCCTGATACACATACCAGGCCCCGGCCTGCGCGGCCAGGTCAAGCACCTCCGGCTTGTCCTCGATGGGGTGGCTGCACCACTTCTTCTTCAAGGGGATCATTTCTCTGAACAAATCCATTTCCCATCGCGTATCCTGCGCGAGGGAATTGTCCACGATGAACAGCCGGTTGTTGTCGATGCCGGCCATCTCCTCCACGGCCTTGTCGATGGGACGCGGCCTGAATTCCCTCCCCCCCAGATAGGCCACCGCACACGGATAACAGTTATAGCGGCACCCGCGTGAGGCGTGAACCAGGTCCACCATCTGGATGCCCTTGTAGTTGTAGAGCTCTCTCTTCAGGATGTCCCTTCGAGCGGCGCCAACCATCTCGATCGGAGGTCTTTCATCGAGGTAGTGGTACACTTTCCGGAGCCGATCCTCCTTGAAGTCTTCAAAGACCCGCTCCATCCTTCCTTCGGCCTCCCCAATGAAAACCGAGTCCGCGTGCTTGCCGGTTTCTTCGGCATGGAGCATGGTGGCGATCCCGCCGCAGATCACCTTGATTCCCTTCTGCCGGTAGATCTCGGCGATCTCCCAGCCCCTCCTGACCTGGAGGGTCAGCATCATCGAAATCCCTACAAAATCGACCGGCGCTTCAAAATCGATCTCTTCCAGGTTCTCGTCGACAAACTCCACATCCACGTCTTCCGGCAGGGATGCGGCAAAGACAACCGGCCCGTGAGGGGGCAGATGGAACTCGGTCTGCCTATTCAGTTTAGGCCATCGGGGATAGATAAGTTTGAACTTCATGATCTGCCTCTTCTATCAGTTTCGTAGGATGGGTAGAGCGAAGCGAAACCCATCAACTCCGGCCATTGAACGATGGGTTTCGCTTCGCTCTACCCATCCTTCTATGGGGTCACCTGTCAAATCATTTCTGACGTCTTTTTGTATTTTCCATCTTTTGGACAAAGTTGTTGTGGGGGTTCCTGTGTGAGCATGTGAGGA
>Ga0209163_1001624_pt1 | contig 23166 bp, 33 predicted proteins | sample MTBAKSrepl2MetaG_FD_187457 | JGI IMG/M metagenome (GOLD analysis project Ga0209163, IMG submission 187457) | Enrichment culture microbial communities om Arthur Kill intertidal strait, New Jersey, USA, that are MTBE-degrading - MTBE-AKS2 (Arthur... | ecosystem: Environmental > Aquatic > Marine >...
GCTTAACCCGCCGGCTTCTCCGCTGGCGCTCCGAAGCCGGCGGGTTAAGCTGTTAGCTGCTACTGCGGCAACTCCAGTAGAGTGTTGGCACTTGCCAGAGCTGCGCGATTCGTGCTGCCCCCGACCAGAATGCACGGAAGGCCGGCCGCAGTCGCTCCACCCAGATCCCGGCGCACAGAGTCACCAATAACCACAGCCTTTTCAGGCACACCCCCAACCTTCCGGAGTACCTGCAAGAATGGCTTTGGCGATGGCTTGACCACACCGTGATCCGAAGAGAACGACATAGCCCTGAAAAGCGTAAGCACGCCCGCACGCTCGAACTCTTCGAGCCAGCGCCCCCTCGGGGCCCAGATGTCCGCGACCAGGCCAAGCCGATACTTCGACGCAAGTTCCCGGAGTGCCTCCCCGTACTCCGGTGGGATGATGCCGCACTCATGATGTGCGAACGTTGCAACCAGCCGCTTCCGGTCAGCCGCAGATACTGTACGCCCCGAGAGCACAACATCGAGCGCGGCCTCGATGGACGGGAAACACTCTCGGTACTCAGGGCTAGGAAAGAGAGGTTCCAGATAGCCAAGAACCCCCTGAATCATCCTCTGCGCATCCTCTTCCGGGAGGCTTCCACCCATCTCCTTGAAGTACGCTCCGTAGTTCTCGTCGTCACCAAAGCGATCGTGGCCGAACATGAACGTACCGTTCATGTCCAGAAGGATGGTTTCTCGTCCCTGTAGCATCACCTACTCTTCGCGCTAACGATAGTGCCAGAGGGAGCGTGCTCCTCTCCGTCCCCTGGACACCCTGGTTCTGCCATTATTATGTTATTTGACCTTGAATATAGAACAAGTGCTGACTGCATGCGCATGTAACACTCCGTTTTTATCCTTCAGCCGGCCTTCAACAGTTGCCAGCTTTTTGCCTATATGTATCGGCCTTGCCTCGCACCTCAACATTCCCGTTTCGGCAGATACTGGTTTGACAAAATTTACTTTGATCTCAATTGTTGTGCAGCTTAATCCTTTTGGAAGTGTAGATAGAACAGAGGCCGTCATAGTAGTATCAAGCAATGTTGAAAGTACACCGCCGTGAACTGTTGCGAAAGGGTTATAATGATATTCTGCGGGAGAAAGCTCAAAAGCTGCGTAACCATCATCGACTTCGATAATTTTGTAGCCTACAAGTTTAGCAACAGGCGGTGGACTTATTTTTTCATCTTTTATCTCCCTCAGGTAGTCTAATCCGGAAATTGAAGCGACAGCATCCCTCTTATTTATTTCTGGATCCCCCCAAGATATGGTTTTGGTTCTTTCCATTTTAGCTCCGTATATTGATGCAGCACGCTGAAATAATCGCAATTAAAGGGGCAGATCGTAGCGGCTCACCTTTAATTGTCAGTGTTCAATTTTTTTGGCAGAACAAAATGGCAACAGGTTTTTGGTTACTCTTCAATGGCTCCTCCTATTTTTCTAAGATGTTTCCGGAAGGTATATTCAGGATCACTGGATTGCCTTTTGAGATATTCGTCAAATCGAAGTTGCTCACGAAGTTTTTTTCCAGACCGTATGGCATCCGCTTGGCTTCTTTCTTTATGCAAAATGTCTTTTGCAGTTGAAATCAGTTCCTCGACTTGCCGATTAGGTGCGAAAAGGACTCCATCTTCGTCGGCAAAGACAATGTCTTCGCAACTTACTAAACTATTTCCAAAATTTGCCGTAACAAGTGAATCTGGATCTCGAGAATCAAGTCGTTGAGGACCAGCAGGGTACATGCCGTAGCTGAAAACAGGGAATTTTATTTCTTTAAGTTCCTTTGTATCGCGGTGTCTTCCCCAAACAACTATGCCGGCTAATTCGCAGGCTTGGGCCTCAAGAACTGTCAAATCACCGATACAGCCTTCGTCCGTTCTTCCATTATTATCTATGATGAGAATGTCACCTCTGTGTGCGGATCCCATTGCTTCTAAGAAAATATCAACACTTCCATAGTGTCTTACCGGCAGGGCACGACCAGAAATATGACTACCGGGAATTAATGAGAAAATTCCGGCCGGAGCCAGGCGAAGAGGGATTCCTAATCGCAGGCAAGCATCTGATATAAGCGGACTTGAAAGCTTTGAAAATTCCTGACTTAAATATTGATTGTCCACAGACCCTCCAAAAAAAGCACAGCTTCAAACTGCTGAAATAGGGGATTTCAATTATTGTCTCCTTGCACTTAACGGCGAAGTCAGCGGCCGAGCGCATGCGAGGTCCGCTGAACTGATTTGTTGGCAGAAAACTGCTCCCTAATTCTTTTTCCCGCGCTAGATTTTGCAAGAGAGAGACATGCTTTTCTCAATTGGTTTACAGTTTTCAAGCGATTTGTAACAGCTTTTGCACTCATATCAATCTTCATCGATTAATTCCTTTAAGTATTCTATGTCATCTAGATCCTGACCGCTTTTTCTTAATGATTTAAGTGTGATCAGACCTTCCGGAGTCAAAACGCTTAATATCCCCCCTTCCCAATCAACCGAAACTCTGCAGTCCCAAGAAATCCTGGTCTGTGGAGTAACAAGCAATAAATCCAGTACCATATGTTCCCCTGATTCATTATCGATCTTTGACATTCGATGAATTTGGACAGCACCATTCTTAAACGACATCGGCGCTGACGGAATATTGAATCCAAGATCTGTTACTATTGGCATTATTTTGCTAAGTTTATCAGGTTCAACCATAATATCAATATCAAGAGTAGCTCTTGGCCTTGCATAAACAGCTAGAGCCAGCCCACCGCATAATGCGTAATCTATTTTGTTTTCATTAAATGATTCAATTATATTTTTTAATTCAATCAATAAATCCATTATATTTGACCTTTCATCATCTGAATCAAACTTCCAACGCCATGATCAGCAGCGACTATAGGGAGTCGGCTCAAGTCGTTGGGCAATACCTTCGCTGCGCTTAGACCTTCACGATGAGCTTGCCTTTGTTCGTTCCGTCAAAAAGCTTGTTGATACTCCGAGGCGCCTGTTCGAGACCTTCCACCACATCCACCCGGTAGCGAAGCTTACCCTCCCCATACCATTTCATCAGGTCCGCCATAGCCTCTCCTGAGCGGGGAAAGTAATCGAGCACCAGGAACCCTTCCATGCGCGCCCGCTTGATGATCAGGTTCGCAAGAAAATACGGACCGGGCGCGGGTTCGGTGTTGTTGTACATCGAGATCATCCCGCACAGGACAATCCGCGCACGGAGGTTGATCAGGGAAAGGGCGGCGTCCAGCACAGGGCCGCCGACGTTTTCGTAGTGCACGTCGATCCCGTCAGGGCAGACCTCTTTGAGCCTCTCGAGGACGGGTTCTTTCTTGTAGTTGATCGCAGCATCGAAGCCGAGCTCATCGGTAATCCACGCGCACTTCTCGTCTGTGCCGGCGATCCCCACAACGCGGCACCCCTTGATCTTCCCGATTTGGCCCACCAGAGAGCCGACGGCACCGGCTGCGGCAGTGATCACGAGCGTCTCAGCCGGCTGGGGTCTGCCGATCTCCAGAAGACCGAAGTACGCAGTGAGCCCCACGAGGCCGAAAAGGCCGAAGTACGCGGTCAAGGGAATGCCGGCGTTTTCCGGCAGCACCTGCAGCCAACTACCGTCCGAAAGGGCGTAGTCCTGCCAGCCAAGCATTCCCGATACGTAAGCGCCTTCCGGGAACTGGTCATTCCGTGACTGTTCCACCACCCCGATGGCGCCGCTTCGCATGACTTCCCCAATGGCCACCGGGGGGAGATAGCCGGGAAAGTCCGTTACCCATCCCCGCATCGTGGGATCGAGGGAAAGATAGAGGTTGCGCACGAGGACCTGCCCCTCCTTCGGATCCGGTATGGATTCCTCGGTCAAGGCAAAATCCGACTCCTTGATGAGTCCGACCGGCCTCACCGCGAGACGCCACTGGCGATTACTCGTTCTTCCCGTTGCCATAGGATATCTTCCTTTTTGCTCTGTTTGGCTTGCCAAGGTCTGAGTTGGCAGCGTCAAAAATATGCGGTTAGACCGCATAACGCTCAGATTGACCGGCCGGCTTTGGAGCGTCAGCGGAAAGGCCGGACCGAGTTGAAACGGATGTCCGGACCCGGCCTGTTGCATGACCTACACGTCAAGTTCCTCGATCGCCTCTTTGACTCTACGAGCCGCTTGATCTGCGTCCAGCCCTGAAATATCGACCCGCAGGGTGGCCCGCTTATAACTCGTACGGAAATAGTCGATGTCCTTCTTGATCTCTCTCAGATGCAGTTTCTTCTCCTCGGGGGTCAGCACCTTCTCGATGGGCCGCGAATCGATATCGTAGAACGTGATTCTCGCCAGAATGTTTTCCGGCCTGTCAGTAACGACTACAGTGGTTCCATGGGCTTTCTTTATGGCCCGCAGGTATCCCTCCCATCAAGCCGCTCGGCGGCAGGCGATCACACAGTCCCGGCTCTCAGGACGGCTCAGCAGATGCACCAAGGCCTTCGCAGCTTCGTTGCGGAAAGAGTGCATTGTAAGGAATCTCTTCTGGAGTCGCTCAATACTGGTCTCGAAGAAACTCTCGATCTCGTCATCCAGATCAAAAAACCGGACGCCCAGAAGCTCCCCCATTTTCTTGCCGATCATGGTCTTTCCGACACAAGCGACCCCTGTTATAAATATGCGCATCTGTATCCCTTGTCCGTGGTCTTCTTCTTGTTCGAACGACCCCGCATCACCTGTTGCCACGAAGCGCCAGCAAAGTGGCAATCCAGTGCATGCCTTTGTTCTGGCTAATTACTCATTACCACTATTTTTCTTGTCCTCTATATGGCCGTATTTCTCCTCCAACTGCCGCAGGGTCTCCTCAAGCACAGGAAGCCGCTGCTTGTCTTTGGGATCCGTCGAAGTCTTCTTGAGTTCGATTAATGTCTTCAGGTCCAGCACTCGAAGGGTGTGGCCCCTGAAATCAAAGGCCACGGTGTGCTCCAGAAGGTCCTCATAGGATCTTCCCCCTTCAATGACACCCAATACATCCAGAGCACCGATCCGGGTCGTAAGGAGCTCGTGGCCCTTCCCGGATAGTTCGTGCTCCTTCGGTTCAATCATCTTGTCGTCCAAGCGACGATGGACAGCGTCAACCGATTTGAGAAAGGCAAGGAGTCTGGCAATGTTTTCAGGCGATCTGCTGTGAACAACGTCCACATCCATGGTCGTTACCGGGGCTCCCTGGATCACGGCTGCAAGCCCACCGACCAGAATGAAGTCGACCCGTGCTTGCAGTAGCCCCTCCAGAACGTCACTTAGATTTGCGCTCGCTGGCTTTCTGCCGCCTATAGGCATCTCTCAACTCCATAATGGTACGAAGGGCGTTGTCGTTTGCCTGTAATCGCTCCTCGGGCGACATCCTCAGGAACATGGCAACGAGTCCTTTGTCCACACGATATGGTTCACCACGATCTCTCTGCTCAGACATACAAAACCTCTTTCGAAATAGGATGGAGTCGTAAAAAGCCCGCCCCCAGATCCACCCCAAGTGTTTTCAACAGGCCGACCAATCGCAGGTCCTTCATGATCGTTTGCGCGAACTAGCCGATCACGCTACGATAATCCGCCACGCCCGCCGTGTCGAGAATCGTGGTGTGCGTGACCTCTCCATAAGTATGAATTCCTTATAGTCTTTAACAGGAATCGGGCTTGCATCTCGGAAATGATGAATAGCTGATATGAGCCCATTTTACTTTCCCCGCCATAGGCATTAATTGATTAGGCCAACGGCAAGCTGTGCAGCAAGGGAACCGAGTCCGCCACCACCGACAGGTTGGGCCGGCCCATATTAAAATGCAAACAGGCTCTGAAGTACTGAAATAACGTCCAGTTGCGCCTTTGAGTCTATCGTACCCAGTTTTTGAATAAGACGCGCCTTATCGACTGTACGAACCTGATCCAGCACAATTTGTCCGTGCTTCTTTCGAAAAGTGCATGAAACCCGGGTGGGATATTCTTTCTGGGCAGAGGTCAGCGGAGCTATAATTACCGTGCGAATGTTACGATTCATTTCGTCAGGAGAGATAACCAAGCAAGGGCGGGTTTTTTGAATTTTGGACCCGATAGTCGGATCAAGATTTACCAAATAAACGTCAAAACGTTTCGCTACCACTGCCATTCTTCCTCATCCCATGAATGCGAAATGCCTTCATCAATGATCGGTTCATCATCACCTTTTTCGCCCATCATTTTGAAAGCGGCATCCCATCCCTCCCGAACCTTTTTTATGGGTCGGATGATTATTTGATTTTTTTCAACCTCGATTTCAACATCATCCATGATCCCGGTTTGCTCAAGAATGGGTTTTGGAATACGCAATCCTTGGGAATTACCAATCTTTATTACACGCGCCCTCATCAGTATCCTCCTTCGCAACCAATGTGAGCACATTGTAATTACAAAGACATCGCAAGTCAAGAATGGTGTTTTCAGGCGCCAGGCGCTCAACATAACCGGCTGGCAAAAGGCACAGCGCCAAGCGGCGCGGCTTTTGCCGGTCCGAGTTCCTGCGCGTATGTACGCCTGGGTCGGCCGCGTCTGCGTCGGCCAGGCTCCACGACCACGTCCAGTTTGTCTTCTTTACCGCCTCCGCCGCAACAGCATCCACTTGATTCAATGGCCTCCTCGACGAAGGCATCGAGAAATTCATCGAATCCTTCCTTCCGGTTTCGCACAACGTCGAGCTGTCGCCCCCATTTAGTGAATTCACCCGAATGCGTTTTTTTACGAAGTCGTTTCTTCATCGCTTTTTTTCTCAAACCGAACGGATGGAATCCGTCGCAAAATGACCCGCATGTGCGAGGGTCATTTTGCAGGCTGCATTCCTGGGTTGGGCATTTTATCCTTTCTGACTTCCTGACATTGCTCCTTGATAACATTCATCTCTTCGGCATCGATGAGGCTCGCGATAGCTGCCATGATCTTAGGATATTGAGATTCTACGCCTTTAGCCACATCGGTCATGATAATAGGCTTCAGATCAAAAACTATGCGGTTCTTCTCGTTATAAAATGGACAATTGCGGACCCTGTAAGAAAATTCAAATTCTTCAAAGGGAACACTTTTGGCCCACATCAGCACCAAAGTAGCGATCTCCTTTAACTCAACTGTCACCTTTCCGCTCACTTCGACATTACCAGTCAAAATATCGACAGGAGGAGCCGCCCAGATGTTCTCTACTTCCGATTTCTGGTCCTTTATTTTGATGTGGAGCTCTACCTGAGGGACTAGAAGCATATCAATGTTTTTCTTATCAGAATACGGTATCAAGTCGTATGAACCAAAAGGTCCGCGGACGCTGAACCCCTTGGCAATAAGGATATCGCTAAGATCGCTCTTTAAAGCGCTTTCCAGCTCAGCAAATTGAGGATAAGTGAACCAAAGCATATCTTTACTATTGGTCTTATAACTGCCGTTTGAGACCGTAAAGGCCACTCCTGAGGAGTTGGGGGCGGCTTGAGTATCCGGGGTATAATCAAATTCAGCGATATACGGTTCCGGTTTTGCTTCCATTTGCTGCCCAGGCGGCGGCACTGCGCAACCGACGATCATCAAAGACGAGAGTAAGATAATAAAATTTTTCATTATTTCCAATTTCTCCAATTGTTTCATGAGCCTGCAGTTTATATGCGTCCAATGATAGCAGCGAATTGAATAATCCGATATTCACAGTCTGACGAAAAATGCCCGGATGCAAGGCTTGATGTCCTCGCAAAAAGTCACTTTCTCGACTACCTCAGTCCTTTGTCCCTTCCGGCCTTAACGCCGGTGGCACCTTCGCCCTCAAGGAACCGATGGGGAATCCTGCTGAATTCGAAGGCCATATCCAACGGGGCTGTGCCAGATGTGCCCTGTTCACGATCGAATGCCTGTTTGCCCTCGGCATATAACGCCATTCTTAGAATACGGTTTTGGAGGTTGAAAACACCATTCTATAGGGCAAAAACTGACCCATTCTAAAGCATTTTTATCCTGATTACAGGTACTTTTTTTGGTGCGACCCGGGAAAATTCCTTTTTTGAGTTGACGGCCGGAGAACTCACTGATACGTTGCTGATTATCCGGAAAACCAGCGATAAGGTTGTGATATGGAAATCGGCCGCATTGTCGATCTGAGAGAGTTGTTGGGCAAGAAGTCCTTTTTCCTGTTCGGCCCCAGGGCGACCGGAAAGTCAACCCTGGTCAACCGGCAGCTATCCGACTCGGCAACCGTCATCGATCTCTTGAACTCCCGCTTGTTTTTGAGATTATCCGCAGCCCCCCATGACTTGGAAGCGATCATCGATGCCGGCGACCCCCGACTGGTCGTAATCGATGAAATTCAGCGAATCCCGGAATTGCTCAATGAGGTTCACCGGCTCATTGAAAACCGCAAGATCCGATTTCTGTTAACCGGGAGCAGCGCCAGGAAGCTGCGGAGGGGACAGGCCAATCTTCTTGCCGGCCGTGTCTGGGAGGCGAGGCTCTTCCCGCTCACGTGGAAGGAAGTGCCGGATTTCAATCTGGATAGATACCTTCGCTACGGTGGATTGCCGGCTGTCTATCTCAGCGAATTCCCGGAAGAAGAGCTTGACGCCTATGCCAATACGTATCTGAAAGAAGAGATCATGGCCGAGGGCCTGGTCCGGAACCTCCCTCCCTTTGCCCGTTTTCTCCGCTCCATGGCCCTGGCAAACGGGGAAGTAATCAATTTCACCAGGCTTGCAAACGACTGTCAGGTGGCCGCGTCCACGGTGAGGGAGTATGTGGGTTTGCTCGAAGACACCCTGGTCGGTTTTTTCCTGCCGGCCTGGGCGGAGTCCAGGAAACGGAAGGCGATCAAGTCGGGGAAATTTTATTTTTTCGACCCGGGGGTCACGCACACCCTTGCAGGCACCCGCACCCTTGACCGGAACTCGGATTTGTACGGCCGGAGCTTTGAGCAGTTCATCGGCATGGAGATCCGGGCCTATCTGAGCTATCGCAGGATAAAGCGGCCTTTCACATACTGGCGGTCCACCCATGGCCACGAGGTGGATTTTCTCATCGACGAAGAAACCGCCGTGGAAGTCAAGGCGACCTCGCGGGTGGTGCCGGAGGATTTCAAGGGGCTCAAGGCGCTTGCCGAGGAGAGGGTGTTCAAGAGCCTTTTCCTGGTAAGCCAGGACGTGGTAGCAACACGGCACGAAAACACCCAGGCGATCCACTGGGAGGAGTTTCTGAAACGGCTGTGGCGGGGAGAGATTATAGGGGCTTAGGGACGTTCGTTAGTCACATCTTTACTACTGCTCGAAGAGAGTTATAAATAACATTCGAGTCAGCACCAATGTGCCTTAGCTTGAAAGGCTTCTTCGATTTCTTTGATACGATCCATACTACAGGCATTCGGTTTCCTTTATTGAATTCGTCCAATATACGGATATCTTCGATATCTGAGAATGGAACGTTTCTTTTTGTCAATGGATATACAATTTCAAGATATCCGTTACAGATATTAACCCCAGTGGCTGTTACAAAATATTCATAGATAATAACGACGACCAATACACTCATTGCCCCATAGCCTAAAACAGGGTTTCCATTTGATCCTACATAGATACCCAACGCGGAAAACCCTAAAACACTGGTCAAATAGAATAGATGGTAAAGTGGGCTTTTTGAGAATTTTGATTGGTGGAATACGGGGTTAATACTGGAATTTTTCTCGTTTATTATATTCCTGATAACTTCAAAACCGTTTAACTGATATTCCACTCTAAGCAATCTTTCTCCATTGCAGTCTAACAAATCTAGACATTGTAGACATGCCCTTTCCTTTATCCTCGATATTTTTCCCCAAGAAACTAGACCATTTTCTTTACCAATATGTAAGTACCAAATACCATCGTCGTCTGATGCAATATCTACATATGGCAGTTTTCTCAACGTCAGCCACGTAAAAACCGCTAAAAAACCAAACAACACTGTACACATAATCATGACGAACAGCGTTCCATTTGGCTTTTCATTATTTTCATCAGGAATAAATGGCAATGCAAAGCCTAAAGCTAAGAATAAGATAAATACAATCAGACACCCTTTCATGAGGGTGACATGTTTTTTATTGAGTTTGAATTCTTCCATAAAACTAGTAGAGTCCTCTAATAACGGGCATCCGTGATGCGACGAATGAGCATCCGCCTGCATGCTCCTGTTGCGCCTTGTGCGACTACCACACCCCTCTCCCCTCCGGCCTTAGCGTCAGTGGCGCTTTCGCTCTTTAAAGCATTTTTATCCTGATTACAGGTACTTTTTTTGGTCCGACCTGGGGAGGAGAGGGGGAGCGACGAGCGACAGCCGCGAGCGAATCGGATTGAACGTAGTTGTTCGCTTACCTCTTTTTCAGATATTTCTTTAAATCTCTGTAATAATTTTGATGGGGGCCGATCATTATCAGCTCGAGTTTTTCTTCGTTGAATCGGTAAGCCAAAAGATACTGAACCGTCTTAACCTTAAATTTATGCACATATACTTCGCTCAGGTCACATCTTTTCTCGGCACCGATATCTGGACTTTTGAGTATCAAGTTTATCTGCTCATCAAGTATTTTTTTCTGATCTTGATTAAGCTTTTTAACTCGTTGTTCAAAGGATCTGGATTGAATAATTTTCATCAGCCATTACCCAAATTTGTATTCAGAATATTCACCATGCTCCAATTCGGTAAGGCCTATGAGTATTTCCTTAATTAAGCCGTATGTAAGATCTGGGTTTTCCTCGGCGCATTTTCCAATCATAGCCCAATATTCAATTTGGCCAGTAACGGATCGTTTATCAATTTTGCTATAGATCCTGGCCTGTTTGACCAAATCCTCAGACACCCTGACTGCTGTTGTCATATTTGCACCTCCTATGGTTTGCTGCAGATATACGACATTTAGTCGCATATTGCAACATAAAATTCGGTTCCATTTTGATGGGGATGCCGTAATCATCCCTCCGCACAAAACGGGTGTATTCGGCACGGAGGGCGTGAAATCGCTCCACGAGGCCCTCATTTCTCTCCCTTCTCGCCTCAACGACGGTGGCACGTACACTCTCAGGGAACCGCTGACTTAATCCTCAAAATTCCCTTTGCGCCTTTGTTGGGCCGCGGACATCGCCTCCGCCAGGTCGGGGGAAAACATGATGGCTGCATTCTTGGATGCGACGTACGAAAGGCCTTCTGCCACGGAGTGATCCCGGCTGTAGTTCAGTGTGTCCTTGATCCCGCGAATGGTCAGCGGCGACTTGCTCGCAATGTCGGCGGCCGTTTTCAAGACAAACGTCATCATGCTGTCCTTGTCCGGAAAGACCCGGTTGACCAGCTTCATCCCATGGGCCTCGTTGCCGTCGAACTCCCTGCCCGTAAAGGCCAGTTCACGCGCGAGCCCTTCGCCGATGAGTGTTGGAAGCCGCTGGAGTGTACCGAGGTCGGCCACGATCGCCAGATCGATCTCCTTGACCGAAAAGACCGCGTCCTGGGTGGCATACCGCATGTCGCAGGCGGTGACGAGATCGACTCCCCCTCCGATGCACGCGCCATGTATTGCGGCCAGAATGGGCTTGGTGCAGGACTCTGCGGCGCTGATGGCCATTTGAAGCGCGACGATTTTTTCTTTCAGGAGTTCCTGACCCCTGCCTGCGGGCAGGCTGGTGATCTCGGATCTCAATGCAGCGAGCAGATCCAGATCGATTCCGGCCGTGAAGTGCTTGCCCCGGGCGCTCAACACTCCGACCCGCGCGCGGCTGCTGCTCAACCAGTCGAAGGCCGACCGCATGTCCTTCCACATGGTCCCGTTCATCGCGTTGGCCTTGTCCGGCCGATTCAATTCAATATGGGCAACGCCATCCGATTCAGTGATCGCCAATGTCTCGAAGTTCATTTTCATCTCCTGGGAAAGAAGCCGGCCAACCCATGGCTGGATGATCATCAACATCCATAGGGCATGGACGGCGATTTAAGAAAAGCAGGTTTCCAGCACCGGTGGATCAGAATCGATTTCATCAAGCCCGAAGGTTTCCATATGGAATTCCTTGGCTTGATCATAACGGAAAAGCTAAGGGGCCGCGCGTTTTACCTGAGACCCGGCGGAAAGCCCGGACATTTGTTTACAACATTATTTGCGAAAGTGGCACGGCCCGCCCGGTCCCTCTTTAGCGCCTGGTTGGGCCTCCACGTAGTATCCTTTGGCAATGTTGGTGATCCGGGCAATAAAGTCCGTCTTCGCCTCTGTGTATGCGACCCGATCATTCGCATGGGTATTGGACAATTTCCGCTTGAGATCCCCATAATCCTGTGCCACGTGCGGATGTTCAATGAGGTAGTCCCGAAAGAGCAGCCGATCCCAAAGCTCGAAATGTGCTTCGACCATGTGAATATGATGGGTTCTGTTTCCGCCTGCATCACGTTTGATGAACCATGCATAGAAGGGCGGCGTGTCGTCGCCCCACATTGGCCGCCAAAAGAAGTCGTATCCCTTTGGCTCGAGTATAAGGGGAACCTTTTGTCTGGTTTCATCCAGAGAGGTTACCTCGACCAACATATCGACAATAGGCTTCGCCGCCAGACCAGGAACAGCTGTACTGCCGAAGTGCTCAATACGTTTGACCAGCATTTTGGGCAGACAGGACAGAAGGTGAGCCTTCTCTTCCTCAAACAGCTCGGGCCAACGAGAATCGTACGGAACGACGGCAACATCTTCCTTCAAAACCCGTACAACCTTCTCTTCAAGTGTTTCCATCTCTTATTTCATTACGCCCGACGCTCCAGCTTTGCGACGAGGATACCAAGTCCGCAGCAGTAGCTGGTTGGGCAATTTAAGTGTTTAAGTGCACAACTTCTGCATGGAGTTTCAAACCTAGAGCGCCAACGACCTTAAGTATTGTATCAAAACCAGGCGTACGTTCTCCTGAAAGTGCTTTGTAGAGGCTTTCACGAGACAAACCTGCATCCCGCGCCACTTGTGTCATGCCCTTGGCACGTGCTATGTCTCCTAAGGCTTTGGCAATAAACGCGGCGTCGCCATTCGCCTCTTCAAGACAGGCTTCTAAGTAGGCTGCCATTTCTTCTGGAGTGCGAAGGTGTTCCGCAACATCGTATTTGCTGGTTTTGGTTTTAGCCATGGCTCTTCTCCTATGAATTGCGAGATAGACTTAAGGCGGTTTTGATGTCCCGCGACTCACTCTTTTTTGCACCGCCGGCCAATAGGATGATCACCTTTTGTCCGATCTTTTTGAAATACACCCGATATCCGGGGCCATAATCAATCCGTAACTCCGAAACACCTTCACCAATTGGTTTTACATCCCCTGGGTTTCCTCCCGCCAACCTTTCAATCCGGACAAGGATACGTGCGCGTGCACGAATGTCTTGTAACCAATCGATCTATTTGGCAAAAGTATCGTTTTTACGGACTTCGATCATGGCTTATATTGTAGCCGACTGACTACACATGTCAAGAAAGTTTCACAGGTCTGTGGGGCAAGGCCCGACGAAAAAGGTAAGCGGCGCTGGCCGCGAAGTTGGCGGACAGCGCCGGTTGAGTGAATGGTTAACCGACCTGAGAACAGGGCCGTTTGACCATGAGAACGGTATCAATACCCGCCGGGTTTGGCCCCATGTGTTCATGGTCTTCGAAACCAAATTTCTGATAGAGATGGCGAGCCGCCAAGCCTTCTGGAATCAATGGCGCAAATGTCTGCACAGAAATCGGTCTTGCCGAATCCAACTGATTCAGCGCAGTCTCCAAAAGTTGCCCGCCAATCCCCAAACCGCGTGCAGACGCGGAAACGGCAAGCCATTCTATTGAATTCGCTTCTTCGGATATAACTATTCCGCCTGGAACAGAATTACTGGATTCGATTGAATTCATCGACGATGTGAACGCTTGGTTGTCGGAAACAGCCGTCATCAATGCTTGTTTGAATTCAGGGACCTCAGCCATGGGGCCAAAAAGATGCTCCACTTCCTTGGCAAGGGCCAACCAACCTTCGATGTCATTCGAGACCGCCAACCTGACAGAACGGGTATTCATGGTGCTTAACCTCAGCGGGGAAGGGATGGTCGGCTAACGCTATTTTGAGGGGCCGGGTAGGATTACCAAGGCATGTGTAAGCAACCGCTGAAGTCCGAATGAAAAGGCTATTCAAACGCGCCCCGATTTACTCGGTCTCCCTTCAAAATAATGTTGAGCAATTCTATTCATTTTTGAAACAAATCAGAGTGTATGCCGGTCCGTTCGAAAACAACTCTATTTGATTCGACCATATAAATCAGCAGCCAATCAGTTTCAATGTGACATTCGGTCGCCCCTTCCAGTTGCCGATCAGCTTGTGATCCCTATGAATGGCATAAAGCGCTTCTTCCACCACAATAGAGCGGATTATTATTTTCAGCTTTTCAAGATTTTTCCCACGCTTTTCCATTCGCTTTGTGTCATGCTCGAACTGCTTTGTATATGCAGGTGTAAGCATCAAATTCCCAATTTTTTAAACATATCATCAGTGTCTTTACAAATGATCAGGTCATGTCCGGCATCCGTATCTGAAAAGGTCTTGAGAGTGGTGTTATTTGGGATTGCTATGTCAAATGGAAGCCCTTTTTTCAGTTCAACCTGTTTATAAAACAGGGTGATAGCCTGCGTTGTGGTTAGCCCAAGTTGCTGAAATATATGCTCAGCCTTATCCTTTAAATCGGGCTCAATTCGAGCCCTGATTGTGGATGTTTTGCCCATGGTTTATCTCCTTTTGAGTTTTTAATACTGCAGCTCAAATGGGGCACATTGTCAAAAAATGACAAATTGATCGGTTTGCCCAACGCTCACCCTCACAGGTGAGCAGGGTGAAAAGTTGTCATTAAAGGCACGTTAACTCCAAACTACGCATGGGCTTTAGTGGCCCGGCCCTGCGAATCCAGTGCGGGGTGTGGTTATGAATAGATAGTCTATTTTAACTATACTTTGGTTTTACAAGTTTAGTTGTAGATGGTGTCAATCCTTTTGTAAATAATTTAAAGCCAATTGTCATGATAACGTAATATATTGGAAGAAAAACTATCACAAAAATCGGTCCAATAGTTGCTATCAATAGTAAAAGCAAAATCATGAATGTTGCATTTAACATCGTTAAAAAAGAGCGTATTTTAGCCTCTTGATGATCGCTTTCGATAATGAATCCTTTGCCGAATCTGGCCCAAGGATAGAAAAGTGTTCTTCCCTTGTAATCCAATTTGAAATGCATATTCACCATGAGCTGGAAGTAACCCATCAAATATTGTCCTTATTCATAACGCCGTCTGTCACCTGCCGGAAGGGGAGTGCAGATTATGCAAATGGCAAAAAGGTTGAAAAGCTTCAGACTTGGCCAAAACCGCGGTAGCCCGCCACTTCCGGTCTGAGTGTACAGGCTTGTTAGCGAAATTATTTTTGATTCTTCTAAAAATAGTTCACCTATTGTCAATTTTCTTTGCGGTAATAATAGTGAAAGAGTGTGCATTTACAGTTAAAATAGCATTATATTCGAAACATTTGAAATAATGATTTTTCCCCTTTGTTTCTATATTTTCAAGAAGAGTCGTCAAAATAATTTTTTTCAAGAATATTTCTGTTTCATTATCTGAAAAGCGGACGATTTCCAGATTTCTCCTTATTCTCGAAAATCCTAAAGGGGTATTTCTGAATTTATCGGCTATTGATGTTCTTAAAGTTTCGTTCATTTTTTTTGCTAACGTCTACAATGACGCGCAAGAAATAGTCGCGCTCGCGCGACTATTTCTTGTAGCTGTCAATTGGTTTGTTAAGCAATCCCATCTTCCTTATGTCCTTATATCTAAAGCAGCCAGTGGTATGGTCGTTAACCATGCCAACTGCTTGCATGAATGCGTAGCAGATGGTTGATCCGACGAAGTTGAAGCCTCGCTTCTTCAAATCCTTGCTCATTGCATCAGACAACTCGGTTTTCACGGGAAGCTCAGACATTGATCGCCAAGCATTCTGCTTGGGAACGCCATCGACATAGCGCCAGAGATACGAGTCCAGGGATCCGCATTCCTCTTGGATTCCAAGAACGCCTTGGGCGTTCTTGATTGCTGATTCGATCTTCAGGCGATTGCGGACAATACCAGCGTCGGAGAGCAGGCGTGTCACGTCTGCTTCTGTGTATTGGGCGATGTGTCCGCAATCAAAGGCGTGAAACGCCTTCCTGTAGTTCTCTCGCTTCTTCAAGATCGTCAGCCAACTCAGGCCGGCTTGTGCTCCCTCCAGAATCAGAAATTCAAAGAGCAGTCGATCATCATGAATGGGGATACCCCATTCGCCATCGTGATAAGCGATGTACAGGGGATTGCCTCCGCACCATTCACATCGTGTCTTCATCTTCCTCCTGTGCCCAACGTTATTCTGGCGCTTGGGTCGGACCAATCTAATCAGTTGATATTCCAACATTATGCCCCTGAAAACAGTCGTTTTCAGGGCTTAGAGCATCATTTTCATGCTCCCCTCTCCCTTCTCGCCTCAACATCAATGGCGCTTTCGCTCATAAGGAACCGATGACTTACCCTGTTGAATTCAAAGGCCACATACACCCGGGCTGTGCCGGATGTGCCCTGTCCACGATTATCCGTTGTTGGCTGGCCCTTTGTCCACACTGCACGGGTCACCACGATCTCTCTTCTCAGACATACCACCCCGTTTTCGAATGTCGATGGCGTCCCAAAAGGCCCGTCCCCAGATCCGCCCCAGTGTTTTCAACAGGCTGAAGCCTGTCCAGCGTCGGCTGAAGTGGGATTCAGGAGGCCGTCCACATGGGAGCTCTCCTTCGTCAACGCAAAACGTCAACAGCCCCCTCTTTTCCACCAAACAACAGGTTCAACCCTTGATGTCCTCGTAAAAAGCCACATTCTCGCGCCAAGCCGCACAGAATACAAGAATAACCAATTGATATTTAAACGTTTTTTCTTGGCGTTCTCCGCGTCCCTGCGCGATAAACGGTTTTTGCGGATGGGACATGGGGACGACCTTAAATAATCAAATATCTTTTTTATCATTCCGTTATTTTTAGGGTCGCGCCCTTTTCCAGATCGGACTGATGCGCACTCGTCTTTATAAAGTTGATTTTGTTTTTAAGGTCGTCCCGCTACCCTTTATTGGTGGGTGATCAAAATGCTACTTATCGTCTGTAGATTTATCGTCATCAAATTGCGTATGATTGCGACATGTTTACACAAGCGGAAAAATTTGGGGCAAACGTTCGGACTCGGCGACAGAAACTTGGCCTGACCCAAGAAGACCTCGCTGAGGCGAGCGGACTTCACCGTACCTACATTGGCTCGGTCGAGAGAGGTGAGCGCAACATCTCCTTGGAAAACATCATCTGTGTCGCACAAGCCCTTGGGTGCACTGCCGCCGAGTTGCTCGATGGAGTCGATGAGGGGAAGGTCAAGTGATGGATCCATTGCTGCCGCTGTGTGGCAAGCGACTATTGACACGGTCCAAATATGCCCCAATATATACACCAAAGTGCCATCGCCTAAAGGGTCACGAAGGGAAGTGTAAAGAGTTTCCATTTTTACGCGAACTCGAGAAGAGTCACTTTCGCGTTGCCCAGAAAATCAAGCGGGACTCCATTATGACCACCGGAGCGGCTTGGAAAAGTGACGACGCTGGGCCGAATAGAATTCTTCGATGCGTGATGCTTGAAGACGATCTAACTCTTAAACGTTTTGGGTTAAATATGGCTATGTTAAAGCCAGGTATCGTTGCGAAACTACGAGATAAAGCTGCTAGCTACGACGATTGTGTAAGAGTTGCGATCGCCCTTACGGTGAAGGCATACAACATGAAGAGTGCGCCATTGGCAAGCCAAAAACTCGCAACGTACTTTGAGGCTACTGGTTTCACTCTCGAACCCAATTCCACCTTTTGCGAGATCTGCCGCCTTCCACTCGATTTTCGACTCTTTAGGAACGCACGAAGAGGCAAGGCTGAGATCGAAACCTGCCACAAAGATCCAAGACTACATACTCCAGAGAACGTCGGGTTTGCACACCGTGAATGCAACATCGCGCAAGGGCCCAAAACCCTCGATGAGTTTTACAGTTGGATACGCGGAATATTGCAGCGAGCAGGCCGCCTCTAAAGTTCGGCCTCCGATAGGTTAAAGGAATTTAGCTCAGCAAGTAACTTGGCACGATTAACGAGTGCTCTCCGGAATGCCTCGGCGGTTTGAACGTACTCGTTGGTATGTTCGAAAACAGGAATTTTAAGCTTCTCTATTCGCTTTCCCACGGATGCAAGGGTGCTTTGAACGAACGTTAGATTCCGGATTTGTTGGGTGACAGCGGGAAGCCCAAGTGCGAAGAGAAGTTCAAAAGGATTGATTAAGTCGTTTGATTCGAGGGTGAGTATTCTCAGGTGGCTCTGAACTACAGACTTGACGTTTGATTCATGGAGAATTGCCGCTTTGCCGATGCGATAACGTCCATCAACCACTAGAAGTAGGTCGTGTGGCTTCAGATTTTGCAGATTGCGATATTGCTCATAGACATCTTCTGATACAGAATTTGTCGGCGATGAAGTCACCTCCCAATTGTGGATATCAGAAGTCCGGATAAAGGGAATCGACCCAGTGCCGTAGCACTCGGAACCTACTTCATGACCTTTACGAATGGTGAGAACACCCTCCTGCAAAAGTTCTCCGATAGTGATTGTCATTCGCGTGCTGAACGGCCATCCCATACTGGATTCGCTGGACAACGTTTCATTGAAGTAATAGCGTGGCACCAAATAGTCAGGCTGGGATATACTTGCCTTTTGCCATTTGGTGCAGCCGTTTCGCAAATCCTCCCCTAATCCTAAAAAGTCGTTCGGGAGAAGTTCCCCATCTTTTGTTCGCGTGCGGCCCCTACGATCATGCCCGCAATGCTCTGGAACAGCAATAAGCGTTGCTCCTGAACTCAACTTCTTACGCAGTGAGAGGAATACAATGTTTGTTTTGGTGTCCGTTCCAGGCTGGAAAGTCGTCCGAGGGCAGTCAACTAAGTATTCAATTGAGCAACGTTCACGAATGTAGTCCCAAACAAACTGCGTTCCACGATTGCCGAATAGTCCTTCAGGTAGAATAATTCCAAGCAGACCATCTTCTGGCTTGAGCAAGCGGATGCAAAGCTCGATGAATAGGATTTGGGGATCTTGGCCAGGAGCAAGTTGCTCCTGGCGAAAAAACCTCTGATGGTGCTTGGAGTAGTGCCACGTATGCCCGAGTTCGAAGGTGGATAGGATACTTCGATCTTTTACCTTAATATTAGTTCCGAAAGGCGGATTGGTGAGAACATAATCAGCACTACCAAGGAGTCCCGAATCCTTGTCGCCAAGCAGCAGCAGTGAATTCTCGCACAGAATTTTGGCCTGACCTCTAGTAATTAAATGGCAAAAGGCGCCACCAATCCGTTGTAGTTCACGTTCCTTCTCGATCCCTATCAGATGGCTGGTCTTCTCGATCTTTGACTTTTCCAGATGATTGAATGCTTCAATCAAAAAATTTCCAGTACCCGCAGCGGGATCAATGATCGTGGAACCGGCCGATGGATTGGCGATTTCTACCATCGATCTCACTACTGACACGGGAGTAAAAAACTGACCCTTATCACCACGCAATCTTGGCCCAATGATTGCCTGAAAGGCATCCGCTAGCACTTGTCCAGGAGCGTCGAAAATTGGGAACTTACTTAGAGTCTGGTATGTTTGCTGTATTTCTCGGTGATCGAGCCCGAATGTGTCACCAGGAGAAAGGTATTCTGGGAAACTTGTACTGAGGATGAGTACTAGTTCTCTTCCTGCTGACGATGACGCTAGGGCGGCATCGACCTTTTCCTTCTGGATATCGCCTTCTTGAGAAATCGTAACGAGCAGAAGGATCTTAGAAAGGTCCTCGAAGATTCGCTCTGCTCTGGAACTAGAACTGTTCGCGTAGAGGTGATAGTAGGTCTGCTTAAATGCAGTGAAGAGATTATCAGGGGGTGCTGATTCGAAAAGTTCAGTCTGCGTGGGTATCGTGTTGTGCATGATTGATGATTTTAGGTATCAAGCCACGTCGTGTCAAGGAGGTTTTTGTCGGCCGCTTGTTTCTTTGCCCAACGTCCAAGGTCCCCACGCTCGCCCGTGGCGCAACGGATGCCGCGAGCGAAGCGAGCACGCATTCTGGCGAGACGCGGGTGAGTGTGAGGTACACCGCCTTGTGTACGCCCAGCATGGGCGCTTTGTAAATGGGGTGAAAGTCCCCTGTAGTGGACCGCTCATGTGTGGGACATGGGGTCGCCCTTGGATAATCAAATATCCATTTTATCATTCCGTTATTTTTGGGGTTGTCCCTAATTTTTCACTATTTTTCACTCTCCTATTTATTCAATCTTGCCTAAGTACCTTTTCATTAATAACAATTCTTCTTCCTTGTCTTCCGGTTTCCTTTCTAACACTTCAATAGTGTTTTCATCATTTACAATCATTATTCCATTAAATTTTTCTCTTTTATCAGGACTTCCTGCTTCATATTTCCTGTTCACATCCATTTCATAAAAAACCGCTCTATTATTAATGGTTCCCTTCAAATCATAATTAATTTCAACATATTCCTCAGGTGCTGGGATGCGACCAAGACCAATCGCTTGATGGTACAATAAGCTTAATGATACAGCTTTTTCTCTACTAAAATGACTACCACAAAGAACGCCATCAATTACTTCAATACGAAATATTTTATTATAAAAAGTCCATTCACCATCAATTTGTATATCAGATGGAATAGCGTAGGCATCAGCTAGTTTCTGAAAAAACAGCCTTCTCTTGAATGTTGAATTAAGGTGCAGTTCCTCTTTTTTATCCTCATCACTAATGTGGTGACTCAAAGAAGAGCTTGCGGAGTTAATGTTCTCATGGTACCCCTCAATCATTCTCGCGATATCTAAAACCTTTCCTGCATTTTCATAAAACCCTTCTGATATGAATCTATAAGCCATATTGGCCATTGATAATGTTTCCTTATACTTACTAGAGGCCAGTTGGTATGAATGAATGGATTTTCCTTTAATACCTAAAGAATCATACGCAACAGCCATATTGTTTAAATTAGTGCCGTTTTCGTTGTGTTCACATAATATTTTGTAATGGTACAAAGCATAGCTTTCTTTTTCCAATTCGCTATAATGATATGCCAATGAGAACCTCAAATCATTGTCAACCGGCAAAACCTCTAATGCTTTCTCAGTAAAGGCTTCGAATAAATCATTATCCGGTTCCTTTTTAGCAATATCGCTTAATATTCTATAAATAATTCCTATTTGATTCTCACTTAAGTTATTTTTATTAAACATCTCTAGAACTAGTTTATATGCCTTTGTAAAATCGTTCATATGCATCAAAGTATTTATTAAGCAATTTAAATAATCAATTTTGATCTCAATTCTTTGTTCTAAATTATATGCTTCTGTATAATAATAGACCGCTTTACTATACGTTTTATACGCGAAATATGTGTCTCCAACCATTTTTAGCAGTTTTGCATCGCCTGGCCTTTCATCAATTAGCCCAATTAATTCATTTACAGCGCTTTCATCACCAGCCTGAGATCTCCAGCTGCAACATATAGCCCTTAAATAGATTTTGTCAATATCATTACTTTGATTTTGAATTATTCTATTAATCTCTTCTTTTGCTTTATCAAAATCCCTGTCTTTTACTATAATTTCGTTCAATGATTTTAAAGCTTCCAATGTTGATTTATTTTTATTATTCTCGTTACTTTTTTGAATTTGAGGCTCTCTATCTTTGTCACTATCGATCGGCTTTGGCGCAATAGTTTTTTGGTCCGATATTGTTTTAGTTGTAGTTTCTACAATACTGCCTATCATTTCATTAATTTTTGGGAAGCATAATTGAGGCTTTTCTCTATTGAATTGCACAAACTCATGATCAGCATGTAATCCAGGAAATCTAGTTATTTCATCTTCGATAATAAATAAGAGTCTCATCCCCTTTCCCAACGCGTATCCACTTTCCTGTACTATCCAATTTGATATTCCCCAGCCTAAATCCTTTTCCGTGCATACAATATTTTTTTTGAATAGAGACAGCTTAGGATTAATGTTAACTATTTGGCGATGCTTTTTTGTGAAAATGCCGATAAATAAATTTTTATCTTTCATTTTTTCGATTACCTTATCTGACAATGCTTTTGCTTCTGCCTTTTTTGCATGGTCCCAATCAAATGGCATTGCACTTTTTAACGAATCAAAGTACTCAAGGAAAATACGGACTACTTCCTGATCATCTTCTGAAAAACTATGCCCGATGAAAGCTTTGATCTTGTTCATTTTTATACCTACATAAACTCATACATTTTTGATGTTCCTTCATTCTCCCAAGAAAAAACCCCACCTCTCCTGCAGAAAAATAGGGTTTCAAATCGCTCGGGCCATGGCACCCTCGCTTAATGACAGATTGTCAATTAGATTGCTAAGGGAACATATGGAATGCTCAGAAGATTGTGGGGAAACGGACCCGAGAAGTCAAGGACAAATAATTTGGGTTGATATGGTGACGGTTTCTCGTAATATTAGAAAAAAGTAACATATCAGATCTCGCCTGATAGAGTCACATAACTACCATTAGTATTTTTATTTGGTGAAGACCACGGAGATCTACAGCCACGTCATGGAGAAGGACATTCAGGGCGTCCTCAGTCCCCTGGACGCAATGGATGGAGGTCGGGGAGGAAGGGTGACAAGGGCGCGCCTTATTGCGGATTGGTGCATTTCGGCGCTATGATACGAATACTGAACCCGTTGGTCAAGTCCTTATTGAGGTCCTAATCATGGCATCCCATGGCTGAATTCACATTGAAGGACGCATTCTTCTCGTGCAGGCTGTGCCCCCGGGAGTGCGGGGTGGACCGCGCCCGTGTGGCCTCGGGGGGGCGGGCCGGGGTGTGCGGTGAGGGCGACCGCATGCGGGTGGCCTGGTGGGTCCCCACTTCGGCGAGGAGCCGCCCATCTCGGGAGAGAACGGGTCGGGCACGGTCTTTTTCACGGGGTGCTCCCTCGGGTGCGTGTTCTGCCAGAACTACCAGGTCTCCCGCGAGGGGGT
>Ga0209163_1001628_pt1 | contig 23112 bp, 18 predicted proteins | sample MTBAKSrepl2MetaG_FD_187457 | JGI IMG/M metagenome (GOLD analysis project Ga0209163, IMG submission 187457) | Enrichment culture microbial communities om Arthur Kill intertidal strait, New Jersey, USA, that are MTBE-degrading - MTBE-AKS2 (Arthur... | ecosystem: Environmental > Aquatic > Marine >...
CAGCGGCCCGCCTGGGACTTCAGATGGTAGTCGCCCTCGATCCAGGTGTCGTCGCGGGGATCTCCGGGAGTGCCGTTGGGATCCCAAAAGCCTTCCCTCACGAACAGGGGATCGGCGTCGATATTGCCTACGCCAAAGCGGTGCCAGGACGATGACAGGCAGGAGTGATTCACAGTAAGGTCACTCTCGTCCTCCACTCCCGCAAAGACCGTCGGGGTCTTCCAGAAGATGGAGTCTTCGACGAGTACGCCGCGGCCGGGTCTGCGGTAGGGCAGATCAAGGTCGAGATAGATCGCGGCGCCGGAGATGTTCACCACGGTGTTGTTGCTGAACGTCAGAAAGGCGTCATTCTTGACCTGCACGACGTGCTGGGCCTCGACGAAAACGTTGTGATGCAGGATGTAGTGCCTTCCCGCGCCGGCGGAAAGCACGTTGGCCTCGCCGGAGGCCTTGTTGTACGGGTCCTTGATGAAATGCGTGAACACGTTGCCTTCGACCAGGGCGTCGCATTCGAGGTCCAGGGCATCGTCGCCGCCGCCGAGGAAGATATTGTTGCGGATGTGCGGGATGGACTGGAGGCCGGCCGGTGTGTCGAAGTCGATCGCGTCGTTGTGGCCCTTCGTAGTGCCGAACACGTTTTCTTCGAGGAGGAGTTGGCCGCCTTGGGGAATGCCCGACCCCCAGAGATGCTCGCTCATGTTGTCGGTGGTCGGCGGCTTGTCGGGTCCGAAGATGTCCCGAAAACGACACTGGCGCACGATCAGACTCGAATCGAGCGTGCGGATCCGCCGCCGGTCGCAGTGGTCGAACTCGACGGACTCCAGGAGCAGGTGGGATTTCTCCAGGCCGACCATGCCGTCATGGGTGCGGGCGTATTCGAGCAGGGCGTGGCGAATGCGGTTGTCCTCGGTGGTCTCGCGGAACTGGATGCCGAGCCAGTGGCTCCTCTCGTCCACCCGCGTGAATCGGATCGGCTTGTCTGCCGTGCCCTCGGCCACCAGCCGGCCACGAATGACCATTCGCACGCCCTCGGAGAACCGGACCGTCGTTCCCGGCAGGACCGTCAGCTCTACCCCCCTGGGCACCGTGAACTCGCCCACGACCTCGCATGGGCTCTCCTGGGGCCCCCAGACGGCGTCTCTCCCGAGCGTTCCTTGCCATGTCGAAGCGGCATCGACCGAGAGGCAATTGTGCAGAACCAAAGCGCCCGCAATCAGAAGAAGCATGCAGAGCGAATTCCTACCACATGATGTCAGCCACTGAATCATCCTGCACTCCGAGCGGCTCCCGGCCCATCCGGGAAGATCCACCCCCATTATATCAAAGCCGGCGGACACTTGAGACTTCGGATTTCCCCTGACAGCGAGACTACCAGTGCAGCCGGCGCCAGAGGAACGCCAGGGCCGCCGCCGAAACGGCGGTCAGCCCCATGATGATCCAGAAGGCATACCAGCGCTCGGACATCGGGATCGGGACGTTCATGGAGAACAGGCTGACGATGAACGTCGGAAGCATGATCCCGATCGTGATGATGGTCAGGGCCTTGATCCGCACGTTGAGATTGTTGCTGATGATCGAGGCGCGGGCGTCCATCAGGCTGGCGAGCACCTGGGAATAGATCTCGGTCTGCCCGCGGCACTGGCTGTTTTCGATCAGGATGTCGTCGAGAAACTCGATGTTCTCCGGGCTCAGTCCCAGCTTGGAAGCGTTGTTGCGGAGCTTGTCGACGAGCACGCCGTTGGAATTGATCGCGCTGAGGTAGTACACGAGGCTCTTTTCGAGCGTGAAGAGATTGAGCAGGTAGCGGTTCTCCATGGAGGCGTTGATCTGTTGCTCGAGCTCGCCGGAGATCATGTTGATGGCCCGCAGGTGCTCGACGAAATGGGCGATGGCCCGATAAATCAGCTTGAGGAACACGTCCTGGACGGTCTGCATCTTGATGAAGGGCCGACCCTCGAAGAGAGCGGCGTCGTCCGCCCGCACGATGACCAAGCGGTCCTTGAAGAGAAAGACGCCCGTCGAGACCACGCGGAAGAGGAAATTGTCCTGGGCGGTGTAGTGCTTGGGTCGCTTGAAGATCATCGCGGCGTGCTCGGGCTCGAACTCCAGACGGCTGAGTTCATCCGGGTCCAACGCGGAGTTCAGTGTGTGCTCGTCGATTTTCAACTGCTCGATGAGGTACTTGCGTTCGGCCTCGTCCGGGGCCGTGTAGACCCAGACCGGCGCCTCGCCCTGACCGCAGTCCGCAATCTTCCCGTCGGTTATATACAATTGCTTCAGCATTGATGAGCACCAGGACCCTGAGGATTCGCGACTGACGACGCGTGATTTATGCAGTGCGGCTTGTGATTTGTCAAATGAAACCTTCGAACGGAAGACAAAAGGAAGCGGTCAGAAAGGAAGACGCCGGACACGGGAGCCGCATCGCCACGCTTGCCTGTCTATCTCTTTCTCTTTTTGCGGGTCCAGGATTGGAGCTTGGTGAGAGACAAGGTGTTGAGGACGTCGGCTTTCGTGGCCCAACCTCGCGCGGCGGTGGCGACCCCGAAGGCCATGAGGGCCAGGCTGCCCGCGCTGTGGGAGTCGGTCCCGAGGGCGAGCTTAACGCCAGCCGCGACGGCCATCTTGCAGTGGATATCCTTGAGGTCCAGTCGGGAGGGGTCGGCGTTGACCTCCAGAGCCGTGCCCGTCTGAGCGGCGTGCTCGATCACGGCGGGCATGTCCAGGTCCATCGCTTCGCGGTGGCCGATCACCCGTCCGGTCGGATGGCCGATGCAGGTGACGTAGGGGTTGTCCATCGCCTTGAGCGTACGCATCGTGACCCGCTCGCGTGGGCTGCCCAGCGCCGAATGAATCGATGCAACGACATAGTCCAGGTCGGCCAGCAGCTCGTTGTCGAAGTGGAGCCGGCCCTCGGCCAGGATGTCCACCTCCGCGCCGGCCAGCAGGGTGATCCCCTTGAGCTTCGTGTTGATCCGATGGATCCGTTCGATCTGTTTGGCCAGACGGTCGGGCGATTGACCGTTGGCGATTGTCGTGGACTGCGAGTGGTCGGTGATACAGAGGAACTCGTAGCCGCGTTCCCGGGCGGCCTGGGCCATCTCCTCGATTGTGGCGCGACCATCCGTGGCGTTCGTGTGGGTGTGGAAGTCGCCCCGAATGTCTTTCAGTTGAAGGAGTTTGGGTAACGTGTGCCTCTTCGCGGCCTCGATCTCGCCGCGGTCCTCCCGCAGCAGGGGGTCCACGAAATCCAGGCCGAGCTTCGCGTAGATCTCCTCTTCCGTCGCGCCGGCGATCCTCTGCTCACCCTTGAACAAGCCATACTCGTTGAGTTTGAGTTTGGCCTTCACCGCGATCTCCCGCAGGCGGACGTTGTGAGCCTTCGAGCCGGTGAAGTATTGGGCGGCGGCCCCGAAACTCTCCGGCGGCACCACGCGGACATCGACCTGGACGGACATCGTGTCGAGGCGAATCTGGACCGAGGCCTTCGTCCCGCCCGCGCCGAGCACTCGCTCGACGAAAGGCGCCTTCGTGAACGATTCGAGGATTTGCTCCGCCGGCTGTCCATTCGCGCCACATACGAGAATATCCACGTCGCCGACCGTCTCGGCCCGGCGTCGCACCGAGCCCGCCGGCTGCACCGCGTCCACACCGGCAAGCTCACGCAGAAAGGCGCGGACCGTTTCGGCGGCGGCCATCGCCTGGTCGAGCCGGATACGGCCGGTGGCCTTCTCCAGGAACTCGATGCCCTTACGGATGGCGGCGGCCTTCTTGACCCCGAAGCCGGGCAGTCTCTCGACCAAGCCGTCGTTGAGGGCCTTCCGCAGGTCGGCGATGCTCCGGATGTGCAGTTCGTGATAGAATGTCTTGACCGTCTTGGGTCCGACGCCGGGGATGGTGAGCAGCTCCAGCAGGGATGGGGGGATCTTAGTCAGCAGTTCCTGGTGGGCCCCGATGGCGCCGGTCTTGATGAACTCCTCAATCTTGGCCAGAGACGACTTGCCGATCCCCGGCGTCTCGGCGAGCCGGCCGCTCTCGAACAGGACCGAGGCATCGGTCGGCATTTCCCCGATCGCCCGCGCCACCGTGCGGTAGCTGTTGATGCGGAACCGGTCCTCGCCGAGGATCTCCATGATGTCGGCCATCTGGTCGAAGATCGCACTGAGCGCCGCGTTTTCCATGTGGCGCGATTATACGGTATAATGATGCACCATGAAAGTCCAATGCGAGCTGTGTCCGAAGATGTGCATCATCGGGCCGGGACAGAGCGGCGAGTGCCGGGTCCGCATCAACCTCGACGGCGTGCTACGCAGCGTGGTGTACGGATTCCCCTGTTCTATGACCGCGGACGATCCTGTCGAGAAGAAGCCGGTGTTCCACTTCCTACCCGGCACGAAGATCCTCTCGCTGGCGACCGTCGGGTGCAACCTGCACTGCAAGAACTGCCAGAACTGGGAAATCTCGCAGGCCAACCCCGAGGACAGCCGGGCGTTCGTGTGCCCGCCGGAGAAGGTGGTGGCACTGGCCAAGCAGTTCCGTCGCCCCTCCATCGCGTACACGTACACCGAGCCCATCGTCTATTACGAGTACACATACGACACCGCCAAACTCGCGCGAGAGGCCGGCATCCGGAACGTGCTGGTGACGGCCGGCTACGTCAACGAGGGACCCTGGCGGAGATTGCTGCAATATGTCGACGCCGTGAGGATCGATCTGAAGTCGATGTCGGAGGCGTTCTATCGCGATATCTGCTCCGCAACGCTCAAGCCGGTCCAGAATGCCCTGGTGGTCGCCAAGTCGATGGGCGTGCACGTCGAAGTGATCAACCTGGTCATCCCGACCCTGAACGACAAACCTGAAGACGTGCGCGGATTGTCTCAGTGGGTACGGGAGAACCTCGGCCCAGAGATCCCCGTGCACTTCAGCGGGTTCTCGCCCATGTACCAGATGCGACACCTGCCGCCGACCTCGCTGGCGACGCTGGAAAATGCCCGCGACATCGCGATCAGCGAAGGGCTGGAGTACGTCTATATCGGCAATCGCCAGAGCGAGAAGGGCGAGAACACCTACTGCCCCGAGTGCCGCAAGCTCCTGATCGAGCGCGTCGGCTACACGGTGCTGCAGAACCGACTCAAAGACGGGCACTGCCCGGACTGTAGTAGAGAGATTCACGGGGTGTGGAAATGACACGGAGAGAGTTCATGCGATACGCTGCGGCGGCGACGGCGGGTCGCATCGCTTGTGGCGAGGGCGTCTTGCCATTGCCTTGGGTGTCGAGGGCGTCCCGTCCTCGAATCGCGGGCAAGATGCCCGCGGCACGTCGTCCCGGAGGCTACGCGGGCCAAATCGTGCCGATGCCGGATCTCAAGATACAGTCCAGGTGGAGTGGTTGAAGTGAGCGACCAATCGAGCAAGAGAAGGCTGCTGATTGTCCTGTCGGGTCTGATTGTCCTGTCGGGTTTGATCGTCATGGCGATTGTCCTCTTTATGATCGGGCGACGTGAGCCGAGGCCCGAAATGGCGGCGCCATCCGCCCTTCCGCAGACACCCGCAGTGGCGGCGGAAGAGGGCCGGAAAGAGGTCCTGACGTCCTCGCTCGCCGGCGCCTGGTACCCCGCCGAGGCAAACGATCTCCGCAGAGAGATCGCCGGCTATGTCGCCCAGGCCCAGGTCGAGCCGAGAGACGACGTCATCGCCTTGGTCCTGCCGCACGCCGGCTATGCCTACTCCGGCCCGACGGCCGCCTACGGCATCCGATTGCTCGGGCGAAACTACAGACGCGTGGTCGTGATCGGGCCGACGCACCGCCTGCCCATGGAGGACACGTTCAGCGTGCCGCGCGTGACGCACTACGAGACACCGTTGGGGGAAGTAGCCCTCGATGTGGAGTTCATCGGCAAGCTGCTCGCGTATCCCCTGTTTCAGAACATCCCGGCCGCCCATCAGCAGGAGCACAGCGTCCAGATCGAACTTCCGCTGCTCCAGCACAAGCTGGGCAGTTTCACGTTCGTTCCGATCGTCGCGGGGCACTGCTCTCCCGAGATCGTGACGCAGGCCGGACGGATTCTCGCCGGTTTGATCGACGCCGACACACTGGTCGTCGCCAGTTCGGACTTCACGCACTACGGCCCGCAGTACCGGTACGTGCCCTTCCGTGAGAACATCCCCGAGAACATCAGGAAACTCGACATGGGTGCTTTCGAGCACATCCGCAAGCTCGACGCCGCCGGCCTGCTGAGCTATCGGGACAGGACGGGCGCGACGATCTGCGGCTGCGTGCCGGTGGCGACGCTCCTGGAGATGCTGGATAAGGGCACGAGCGTCGAGTTGCTCCAGTACGCCACCTCCGGCGAGACGAGCGGCGACTACTCGAATTCCGTCAGCTATCTGGCGATTGCCTTCCGCGGCGTTTGGGATGCGTCCCCGCCTCCGCCATCGTTGACCGAGCGTGCGGCCCTGACAGACGAGGAGAGGAAGCAGCTTCTGACGTTGGTGCGCCGAACCATTCGGTATGTTCTGGATCAACAGAGAATCCCGGAGGCTTCGGACCTGGATTTCACGGCCTCCGAGACCATGAAGCTGCCGCGTGCGGTCTTCGTAACCCTCAAGAAGGATGGGCAGTTGCGTGGTTGCGTCGGGGACATCTTCCCCCAACGTCCCCTGTACAAATCCGTGATTGGCAACGCGATCTACGCCGCGTTTGGGGATCGGCGGTTCCAGCCGCTCACCAGCGCGGAGTACGACCAGATCAAGGTTGAGATTTCCGCATTGACGGTGCCAACGCCTGTGACCTCGGCGCAGGAGATCCGGATCGGAATCGAGGGCGTGGTCCTGAACAAGGACGGCCGCTCGGCGGTCTTCCTGCCTCAGGTGGCCACGGAACAAGGCTGGGACCTGGAGACCACGCTCGGGCATCTGTCGATGAAGGCGGGCCTGGCCGCGGACGCCTGGAAACAGGGCGCGAGCTTCCTGGTCTTTCAGGCCGATGTGTTCGGTGAAGAGCCATGAGGTTTGCCCGCGGATTGCTGATCGTCGCCTATGGATTGTTCACCATCGGCACCCAGACCCTCCTGTTCCGCGAGTTCATCACCGCGTTCGAGGGTAACGACATCAGCGTCGGGGTTTTCTTCGGCTCCTGGTTTCTCTGGGTGGGCCTGGGCGCGCTGCTGATCCGCCACTGGGGCCATTTCGCCGACATCCTGCTCAGGCACATCGAATCTCTGTTCCTGTTGTACGTCCCGGCGTTCCTCCTCCAGCTTCTGTTGATCCTCCGGGTCCGTGAACTGGCCGGCGTCGCGTCCTACGATCTCCTGTCGGTGCAGACAATCGTGCTGTGGGCATTAGTGGTTAATGCTCCGGTAAGCCTCGTCACCGGCGTGCTGTTTCCACTCGCGTGCCGCTGGATCGAGCAGACGCACGCCTTCGCCGTCTCGCGCGTCTACCTGCTGGAAGCCATAGGCAGTCTCGTGGGCGGGCTGGCAGTCACCGCTCTGCTGGCGTGGCACGTGCCTATGGTCCGCGTGTCCCTCCTGCTCGCCGGCCTGCTGTCGCTCTCGGTCTGTGTTGCCGCCTTGGCGAGCCGACGCATCGTGTCTCTACTCTCCTTCGCGGTCGTCGCGTTGTCGGCAGGGGCCCTCCTCACGGGGGGCGACAGCGCCCTCGTGCGACGGATGCAGATGGCGAAATGGAGCCGATTGCTTCCGCGGAAGGCCCTTGAAGGCGCATTCCACACGGCCCAGGCGGAGTATCTCTACGGCGAATACGGCGGCCAATGGATCGCCATGCGCGAGGGCGCCGTCTGCGAGGCGCTGCCGAACGAAGAGGTGGCCGGTCAGACCGCTGCGATGGCGCTCTGCCAGAACCCGCAGGCGAGACGTGTTCTGGTGGTTGGCTCCGACCTGGCTTTGTGTCGCCGGTTCCTGATGCTGCCGCAGATCGAGCACGTGGCGTGGGCGAATGCCGACATGGAATATGCCGGACGGCTCCTGGAGGTCATTCCGCCCCGATTCGCGGTCGACGACAGCAGGTTCCACCCGGTGACGGAGGAGATTCGGCGTCTTCTGACCGGTACCCCGGACTCCTTCGACCTCGTGGTGCTGAGCCTTCCTGAGGTGACCTCCTCCGCCTTCAACCGGTACTACACGGTCGAACTCTACGAGCGGATCAGGGCCTCCTTGAGGGCGGGCGGAGTGATGACCGTGAGCATCGCCGGGAGTGAAGGGGTCATGGGGGCCGAACTGGTCGGCCTTGGCGCCTCGACCCGAGCGACGCTAAAGGGGGTTTTCTCGAATCTGGTCCTCGTGCCCGGCGAACAGACCTGGCTGATCGCCTCGGACTCCGAGAGCCTCACCGATGATCCGGCCATTGCGCGGGACCGGTTTGCCGCCATCGCAGGCTCTCAGAGCGTCTTCCCGGCGGCCGGGCTGCTGTCTGTCTACCAGCCGGACCGCACGACCCAGGCAATGCTGGCCTACGACCGGGCCGACCTGCCGGCACGACTCCTGGTCAATCGGGACGCGCGCCCTCTGACGCATTTCTACGGCCTTCTGCTTACCGCCCGGCAGTCGGGAGCCTCTGTCACGCATTTCGTCAAGCTCCTGGCCCTCAGCGGCTGGCTGCCCTTCCTTGTGCCGGTCCTGGTCTTCGTGGCGCTGCGGATCTGGGCGATGACGCAGGTCCCGTCCGGCGGGAGTCCATCGAGCTTCGACAATGCCTTCCTCGTCTTCTCCACCGGCTGGGCGGGCATCGCGATGGTCATCCTCCTGATGTACCTTTACGAGACACACTTCGGCTCTCTCTACCTGCACGTCGGCCTGATCTCGGCGCTGTTCATGGCGGGTCTGACTGTCGGCGCTCTTGCTTGCAGTGTGCTCGTCAGGACACATCGCAGCACGGGCATCCTGCTCCTTGGCATCCTGCTGGCGCATGGACTGCTACTTGCGGCGATCGCCCTGTGGTTCGGCGAAGCAGAGGTTTCCCGACGATCCGGACACGGCACGTTCGCTGTGGCATTCATACTGTCGGGCCTGTGTTGCGGCGGATACTGGCCTATCGCGGCGGCCCAACTCACCGGCGGCAGGCTCGATCCTGCCGAAGCCGGCAGTCGCCTCGAGACGGCCGATCATCTCGGCGCCTGCGTCGGTGGTCTGGTGACGAGCCTCCTGATGGTTCCGGTGCTGGGGGTGAAGGTAGCGCTACTCATCCTGATCGGTCTGGTGCTGGCGAATCTCCCTGCCGCCATGGCGGGCGCGTGGCAGCATCGGGACACGACGCAAGTGCCCGTCGAGGGCGCATGGAGTCGACGGGCCGGCTATGCGCTGTTCGGCGTCGGCGCCTGCGTCGTCCTGGGCTCGAACATTCTGACCCGGACGAGCGAAAGCTTGCAGCCGGCGTTGCCGTCATATGCAGTCCAGGCCATGGCGGGCGAACGGCAGACGCGATACGCCTCGGCGACACTGGGAGTGAGCGGCAAGAGAGTAGACTATGCCACGATCATCGGTACAGACCAGAAGCCGGCCGGCTATCTCCTGAACTCGGCCAGTTTCGCACCCGAGGTCCGCGGATTCGGCGGCCGACTCAACCTCGCGATCCACGTGGACACTTCCGGCCGGCTGATCGACTTGCTCATCGTGCGATCCCACGAGACGCCGTCCTATCTGGACCTGCTGAAGGACTGGCTTGGTTCGCTGAAAGGACAGCGTCTGTTCGGGCCCGAGCCCGGTGCCGGCGTGGATGCCGTCGCAGGGGCCACCGTCAGCTCCGAGGCCATTCTCACCGCTCTACGGACGTCGGGGCAGCGTTTCGCCACGGATGTCCTGAAGCATGATTCGTCCGCCACCCGCACTGGAGGACAGGAGCCACGGGATTCGTGGTACGCCGGCCTGCCGGACGCGACGGCGCTTTACCTGATCGGAGCGGTCGTTGTGACTTTGCTCGCCGTGTACCGTGGCGGGAGCCGCAGCCGGGTCGTGGTACTCGTGCTGACCCTCGTTCTGGGCGGCATCGTCCTGAATGCCCAGTACTCCAGCGAACAGATCGCCACGCTGCTGTCCTTCCACACGCCGGCGGCGAAGCTGGCAGGCGTGTTCCTGCTGGTGGTAGGAGTGCCGGCGTTTGTGCTACTGTTCGGCAATATCTACTGCGGTTATCTTTGTCCGTTCGGCGCCGCGCAGGAACTGGCGGGATACCTCCTGCCCCGACGGTTCCGGCCGGTTCCGGCGCAGAAGGAGATGCGGGCCGCTCGATTCGTGAAGTATGTCGTGCTCCTTGTCCTGGTCGTGGGATTCTTCATCGCCGGCGATCGTCGGACGCTGGCGGGCGATCCGCTGACGTCGGTTTTTGCCTGGCGAGCCGGATGGCCCGGCCGATTTGCATGGCCGTTGGTGATGGCAGCGGCGGCCTTGATCGGTTCCTTGTTCTACGTTCGCTTCTGGTGTCGTTACCTGTGCCCGGTGGGGGCGTTTCTCTCGCTGCTCAATCACGTTCGGCTCCTGCGGCGCTGGGTCCCGGCAAAGTGGTTCGGTCGCTGCGAGTTCGGGCTGACCATCTCGGACCACTTGGATTGCCTTTACTGCGACCGCTGTCGCCACGCTTCGGAGTCTCGCCAGGAGCCTGCGCTGTCGGCAACGGGCCCGCTCCTTCTTGCCGCAGTTCTCGTCGGATTGCTCATCACGGGTTTCTCCGTCGGCCAACTCCGGCAGGCGTTGCCACGGATTCTGGACGAGCCGGTCGTAACCGTCGGCTCCGGTGGCCGGCCTCGCGACGTGGACACGCAGCGGGTGAGAACTCAGATCGAGCAGGGCAGGCTGTCGAACCGGGAAGCCGAGCACTACCGGCAGATCGAGTAGGAGAATCAGCGGCGAGTGAAGTAATGGATCAGCCAGAGGATCAAGGTCAGAAGGATCGAGAGAATGATGCTGCTGGCCAAGGGGAAGTAGACCCGCCAGTTGCGTCCGCCGAACGAGAAATCACCCGGCAGGCGGAATAGGCCGATCCGGCCGAGCAGGATCACCAGCAGGCCGAGCCCAATGATTGCGGCTCCAAGGGCCACCAGCCATTTGCCGAGTTGTTGTGGTCCGAAGTCCATAAGGATCTACGACTTATGATCTATGATTTACGACTGTATATCGAGCACGGCACCAGGCCGCAAATCCAAATCCGTGACTCCCAAGCCCCAAAGGTGATTTCCCATGGGGGATAACGACTGCGACATTCGGATCGGCACTTCCGGCTGGCACTACAAGCATTGGATCGGCCGGTTCTACCCGGAGAGGCTCCGCCCGGACAAATGGCTCGAGCACTACGCCCAGCACTTCGATACGGTTGAGATCAACAACACATTCTACCACCTGCCGAGAGAGCAGACGATGGTCAACTGGCACGATCGCGTGCCAGCGGGTTTCCTGTTCGCGGTCAAGGCCAGCCGGTATATCACGCACGTCAAGAAGCTCCGCAATACCGCCGAGGAGGTGGAGCGGTTCTTCGATCTGGCCGGTTTGTTGGGCGACCACCTGGGTCCGATCCTCTACCAGCTTCCGCCCAGTCTGCGCAAGGACCTCGCCCGCTTGGACGAGTTCATCGCGGGTGTTCCCATGCGGGATCGCGCGGTTTTCGAATTCCGCCATGCCAGTTGGTACGAACAGGACACATTCGACCTGCTGAATCGTCATGGTGTTGCGCTGTGCGTGCACGATATGGGCGACAAGGCCCCGCCGCGAGTGGTCACCGGCGCCACGGTCTACATTCGCTTGCACGGCACCAACGGCCGCTATCAGGGCAACTACCCCGACCACATACTCCACGATTGGGCCGACTGGATGACGAGCCAGATGGACGCCGTGCGTGGCATTTATGCCTACTTTAACAACGATATCAGTGGCCACGCCCTCAACAATGCGCGGACTCTCAAGCACATCATGGGACGGGAAAACACGTGACGGGAAATCCTTGTCACCGCGGAGGCTCCTCGCTTATTCTGGCTTTCTCCGGACCGGTCTCTGTCCTCTTGTGAACGGCCGGAGAGTCGAGTGTGTCGTAGTGTCTTTCTCCTGGGAGGCCAAACAGTGAGTATGCATCGAGTGTTTTTGGCTGCCGTGATTGGGGTCTGTGCCGTGAGTCTGCCGTGCGCCCTGGCGCAGGATCAGGAGAAGCTGGCGGTCACGCACGGACCCTATCTCCAGGGCGTCACGGAGTCTTCCGCCACCGTGATCTGGTTCACGAATAAGACTTGCGTTTCGCGGGTGGAATACGCGCCGCAAGGTACTTCCGCCGACAGCAGCGCCGTTATGACCGCGGTCGCCGGCCGTCACGGCCTCATCGATGCCAGCGCCGGGCTCCAGAAGATCACGTTGACCCGTCTGGAGCCGGGGGTCCGCTACGAGTACCGCATCATCTCCCGAGAGATCGCGAAATTCGATCCCTACGAGGTCGTGTACGGCGACACCCTCATAGAGGGACCCTATCGCATGCAGACGTGGAATCCGCGTAAGAGCGGGTACTCCTTCTGCGTGATCAACGACATCCACGAGAAGACCGACCGGCTCAATTCCCTGCTGGATATGGTTCCGTGGGAAACCACAGACATGATGTTCCTTAACGGCGATATGATTGACCATTGGACGCGGGAGAACCAGGTGTTCGATGGATTCCTGGATACTTGCGTCCGGCGTTTCGCCCGCGAGACGCCGTTTGTCTACGTGCGTGGGAATCATGAGACCCGTGGGGCCTTGGCGAGAGGGCTCCTCGACCTGTTCCCCACACCCGCCGGCCGGTACTACTACGGGTTTCGCCATGGGCCGATCAGTTTTCTGGTGCTGGACGGCGGCGAGGACAAGCCCGATGCGAACAAGGAGTATTCCGGGCTCGTGGACTTCGACGCCTACCGGGCCGAGCAGACCCGATGGCTGCGCGAGGCGGTCCAGGGAGAGTCTTTCCGGAGATCCCGTTATCGCATCGTCTTCGTGCATATGCCACCCTCGGCCACCAGTCCGGGCCACGGCGTCTCCCAGATCCATCAGCTCTGGTCTCCCATCCTGAACCGGTCGCGGATCGACCTGATGCTCTGCGCCCATACGCACCGTTTCGCCCGGATCGAGCCGGTCGAATGGGCGAACCATTATCCGATCCTGATCAATGCCCCGGATATGATGGTGCACGTCGATGTATCGGAGAGCCGGCTGGGCGTCACCGTCACGAAGCTCGACGGCCAAGTCGTGGAGAGTTTCGAATTGCAGGCCCGTTCGTGGTGAATCCGCCTCGCATCAGAACCGGCATTCGTGTGTACTCCTGATGACCGCAGGATCGACACGATGATCTCCATGATCGACGATCCCTGCGCCGGCGGCAACGGTCCGACCGGCCGCACGATCAAGAAGGACTGGAGCGAGCGGGACGGCCAAATCCAGAGGTTCGCGCGGTGTGCCCCCATCGCCAACCACCTTTTGAAGGACCTCAAGCGTTCACGCTCCTGGCGGGCCTGAGCGCCTGAGTACGTTTCCATCATTCCAGTTGAATTGGTGTAGCCCAGTCCCTATAATCCAGGATTCTGCGGGTCGTGCGTCTTGGCACGATGCATCGCGGCGAGCCGAAATGCTCGTCCTGTTCTGTGCTTGAAGGGGTGACCATGGCGAAGAATGAGAAAGTGGTGCTGGCGTACAGCGGTGGCCTGGATACGAGTGTGATCCTGCCCTGGCTGAAGGAGACCTACGGATACGATGTCATCGCGTTTGCCGCCGAACTGGGGCAGGGCGATGAACTCTCCGGGATCAAGAAGAAAGCGTTGGAGAGCGGCGCGGTCAAATGCGTGGTCAAGGACTTGCGGCGTGAGTTCGTCGAGGAATACCTCTGGCGGATGCTCAAGGCCGGCGCGGTCTACGAGAACGGGTACCTGCTGGGAACGAGCATTGCCCGGCCCTTGATCGCCAAGTACCAGGTCGAGGTGGCCCATGCGGAGAAGGCGATGGGCGTCGCGCACGGCGCCACCGGCAAGGGCAACGACCAGGTGCGGTTCGAGGTCACCTACATGGCGCTGGACCCGATGCTCAAGATCATCGCTCCCTGGAAGGACCCTAAGTTCACGCTGACCTCGCGGGAGGCCGCGGTGGACTACGCCCGGAAGCACAAGATTCCCATCGAGCAGAGCAAGAAGAAGATCTACTCGCGGGACCGCAACATCTGGCACATCAGTCACGAGGGCGCGGACCTGGAAGATCCGGCCAACGAGCCGAAGGATGATCTCTATGTGATCTCCAATCCGGTCTCGCAGGCGCCGAACCGGCCGGACTATGTCACGATAGGCTTCCACGAGGGCGTCCCGGTGAAACTGGACGGCCGGTTGACGAATCCGGTGAAGCTCGTCGAAACGCTGAATCTCGTCGGCGGCAAGCACGCCGTGGGGCAGGTCGACGTCGTTGAGAACCGCCTCGTCGGCATGAAGTCCCGCGGCGTTTACGAGACGCCGGGCGGCGAGATCCTCATGACCGCCCACCGGGCCCTCGAAAGCCTGACGCTCGAACGCGAGACCATGCACTACAAGCAACAGGTGGCCCTCAAATACGCGGAGCTGGTCTACTACGGGCTCTGGTTCAGCCCGCTGCGCGAGGCTCTCGATGCCTTCGTGGACAGGACGCAGCGCAACGTCACGGGCGAGGTTCGCCTGAAGCTGTTCAAGGGCCGCTGCACCGTGGCGGGGATGAAGAGCTCCAACAGCCTGTACCAGATGGACCTGGCCAGCTTCAAGATGGGCGAAGAGTACGACCAGACGGACGCCAAAGGCTTCATCCGCCTGTTCGCTCTGCCGGTGAAGGTGGCCGGCGTGGTCGACCGGAGGACGCCGAAGTAGCACGGGCATCCTGCCCGTGATTCCGAATGACATGGATACGATGCCCATGCTGCTGGAAGGAACCGTCGTGACTCCACAGGAGTGGACCATCGCCGTATTTCTCTTCATGTTCGGCTGCTGCATCGGCAGCTTCCTGAACGTGGTGATCTATCGCTTGCCGCGAGAGAAATCCCTGGTTCATCCCGGGTCCGCCTGCCCGCATTGCAGCCGGCCGATTCGCTGGTATGACAACATCCCGCTGCTGTCGTGGCTTCACCTGCGAGCCCAGTGCCGGCACTGCAAGGCCCCGATTTCGCCGCGGTACTTCGTCGTGGAACTGTTGACCGGCACGATGTTCCTGGGCGTGTATCTGCTCTATTTCCACACGAGCATCCGCCCGACGATGGCGGTCGATGGGAGCTGGTTCGTCTACCTGCTCCACCTGATCCTGATCGCGGCGTTCATTGCGGCGTCGGGCATTGATCTGGAGCTGTGGATCATTCCGCTTTCGATCTGCTGGTTTGTCACGGCGGCAGGGTTCATCGGCTCAGCCATGGCGGGTTACATCATCGACCCCAGAGTGATCAGAGCCTATTCGATGCTCCCGGTGGCTTCGCCTCGAACCGGTGCCCTGGCCCTGGGAGCGGCGGTCGGGCTCGGTATAGGCTGGCTGCTGCTCCGAACCCGCGTTCTGAAAAGGAGTTATGAACAGGCGGCGGCGGAGAACAAGGATGCGGCGATCCTGGACGACACGGGCCGCCCGGCAGGCCCGGGCCCCTTCGATGAACCGCAGTTCAACCACCGGCTCGAGGCCTTCCGGGAAATCGTTTTCCTGCTGCCGATCATCCTCTGTGCCGCTGTTGCCTCCCTGATCCTGGGGTCCTCGGGACGGGTCGGGACGTGGTGGAACGACCTGCTGGCCCATCCTGTGATCCGTGGCCTGCTCGGTAGCGTGTTTGGCTACTTCGTGGGTTGCGCCACCGTGTGGGCGACCCGCATCCTGGGGACTCTCGGCCTGGGTAAGGAGGCGATGGGCCTCGGAGACGTGCACCTGATGGGGGCCGCAGGCGCCGTGGTTGGTCCGGTAATGGTCGTAATTGCCTTTTTTATCGCGCCGTTCTTCGGCTTGGGTTGGGCACTCTTCCATCTGATCTCGAAAAAAATTCACCAGCTTCCCTATGGTCCGTTCTTGTCATTGGCTGTTTTGACTGTTATGATCTTTCACGATTGGATCGTGGACCGCGTCAACCTCATGATGTTGGGTCAATGACGCGACAGGATGGGTTTGCACATTGCACGGAGGTGCCGCATGCAACTGGTCAGCAGAAAGCTCTTGGTTCCCCTGATCTGCCTTGTCACGCTGTCTTTGATGTCCGGGTGCACGGACTACAAGAAGAAATACGACTACCTCAACGTCGAACACCAGAACCTCAAGGGGCGCTTCGAGAACCTGCAATCGGAGAGACAGCAGCTTGCCGACCGGGTCGCGCAAGATCAACAGACGATCGATGAACTGCGGCGGCAGATCGAAGAGCTCAACAAGACACCCGCGGACGCGACTGGCTTCGGAGAAGGTTATGATGTCGCGTTCGATGCCGCCGCCGGGACGATCACGGTAACGCTGCCCAATACCATCTTGTTCGAGTCCGGCAAGGCCTCGCTCAAGAACGCCACGAGTTCAGAGCTCAATCACATTCTGTCCGTCATCAAGCAAAAGTATGCGGACAAGGACATCGACGTCGTCGGCCACACCGACACCGATCCGATCGTGAAGACGAAGGAACTCTGGGAGGACAACTGGGAGTTGTCGGCTCAGCGCGCCCTATCCGTGGCGCGCTACCTGATTCAGCACGGCATTCCCGAGAAGCAGGTGCGTGCGGCTGGTTGTGGACCGTCGCGACCGGTCGCTCCGAACACGACGACCGCCGGCAAGGCCAAGAACCGCCGCGTCGAGATCGTGGTCAACGTGCGCCAGCGGGCCGCGGCCCCGACCCAGCAGGCGAGCGCACGCAGTTAGATCGCAGCGGATATGCTGCCCAGGCAGGGGACGCGGATAGAATGCCGTGTCCACGGGCGCCAGAATAGAAATCACGAAGCCCCACCAAGTGCGATGGAGTGCGTTTGGTGGGGCTTTTGATTTTCTGCCGCCAATCTGTGAAGGGGCTGAACCCCGCGCGTGGCATAGAGCCTCACGGCGGTCCTCGGCGGTGCGGCGTCCGGTTCATTGTACGCCGGAGGCCAGCGCGGCGATCTTCTTGAGATCCAGTTGGCCGAGGGCTTGTTTGAGCGTATCCATCGTGAGGCCGTAACCGTCGAGTTCCACGACGAACCGGTCCGCCACGAAGACCCGGATCGAGCCTTGCTTGTTTTCGGTGTCGTATTCCTCCATGCCCTTGTAGCCGTTGAAGGTCCCGGTCTTCTCGTAGCCTGTGTCGGTCTCCCGGCTGTACTCGGCCATCGCCCAGGCGGCCAGTCCCATTCGCATGGGCCCCGTCATGTTGCCGGCGTCGGTGACCGTCAGGTTCAGCGACATATCATTCTGACCTTCGTACTGGGCGTGGGCTGTGGTGACATCTATTCCCATCGCCTGGTTCCGTTCGGCGGAAGCGTCGGTCCGGTTCATCCCGGCGAGCTTCTCAGGCAGCACCGTCTTGAGCGTGCTGGCCGTTACCGCGGCGACCGCTTTGCCCTGGTTCATCTGGGTCAGGACCTCGCGGTTCTTGGCGGCCATCTCGGACAACTGGCCGGGGGAGGGGATCCCCCCCATTCCGCCGGAAGACGGCGGCTGGGCTGACGCCTGCGGTTGCGCCGGCGCCTGAGGGACGCTTGGTTGAGAGCTTTGTTGTTGGGCCGGACCCGTCGACTGCGCCTGGTTGTCCCCATCGTCCTTGCCGCAGCCGGCGATAAGGACGGCTGTGATACATACCGCCGCCAGGATCAGGCATTTGCTTCGCGACATCTGTGTTTCCCTTTCCATTGAGTGATCGATTGGATCCGCCTTCACGCGGGTCAGGCGAGAGAGAGTACGTCCAAAAGGCACGAAAATCAAGTCCTGCTTGTGAGCCCTTGCGCCGATGGGCTATTGTGGCTACCTCTGTCAGATGCAGTAGTTGGCGGCCGACGATCGGTCCGACGCTTTCTCCTGGTCGACAAGGTCCTGGAAGGTCGTCCCGTTATACACGGCCTCGATGGCGGTCTTGGCCCGGCGCCAGAGGTGGATGAGTGAGCAACTGCCCTTCATGGGACAGGAGGGGCCGTCCCCGTCCCCAATGCACCGGACCGGATTGAGCGGGCCTTCGATGAGACGAATGACTTCACCTACCGAGAGGGTCGCCGGATCCTTCGTGAGGAAGTATCCCCCCTGAATTCCTCTCCGCGATTCGATCAGTCCCGTCGGTCTCAGGTCGTTCAGGATGTTCTCGAGGAATCGCTGGGGTATGGCTTGGTTCGCCGCGATCCGGCTGATGACGATGGGGCCTTGGCCGTAGTGTTTTGCCAATTCCAGGACTGCCCTGACGGCGTACTGACATCTCTGAGAGAGATTCACGTTCGACTCCTGAAAACAAACAAAGATATCATCTCAAATAATGCTCACTGAGTCAATGGACATTTGGACCTATCTATGCTCGATATGCTAACGCTTTATAAGGAAGTTACTTATGCGCGTGGCTACTTTTTCCTGACCATCCGCGCTTGACAGGACGTAAATGTTCACTATAGTAATCGACATAGTGGTATATGCACGAGGCTTGTCAGTTGAAACGGCAGACCGAAGACCATCCTGAAAGGAGAAGACGTACTATGGGCAGTGTATACAGGGATATCATCGCGACGGTGGGGGGAACACCTCTCGTGCAGGTCAACAAGCTGATTTGTGGGGCCACCGTCCTGGCCAAGCTCGAGAGCCGCAATCCCCTGGCGTCTGTCAAGGACAGAATCGGGATGGCGATGATCGATGTCGCCGAACGCGAAGGGAAGATCAAGCCGGGAGCGACCATCATCGAGCCGACCAGCGGAAACACCGGCATCGCGCTGGCATTTGTCTGTGCCGTACGCGGCTACCGGCTGCTGCTGACGATGCCGGACTCGATGAGTCTGGAGCGGAGAAAGGTGCTGAGAGCCCTTGGAGCCCAACTTGTCCTTACCCCGGCCGCTGAGGGGATGAAAGGCGCCATCGCCAAGGCGACGGAGATTGTCGAGGGCGAGACCGGGGCCTTCATGCCGCAGCAGTTTGAGAATCCCGCGAATCCGGAGATCCACCGGCGGATGACCGCGGAGGAGATCTGGCGGGATACCGACGGCAAAGTCGACATCCTCGTCTCCGGCGTCGGCACCGGTGGCACCATTACTGGCATCGCAGAGGCTATCAAGTCGCGAAAGCCGGGTTTCCGGGCGGTGGCGGTCGAGCCGGCGCAGAGCCCGGTCCTGACACAAGCAAAGGCCGGCCAGGAGATCAAACCCGGGCCGCACAAGATCCAGGGGATTGGGGCGGGGTTCGTCCCCAAGGTGCTCAATCTCGACATTGTGGATGAGGTGGTGGCCGTCGATCAGACCGAAGCCATCGATTGGGCGAGAAGGGCAGCCAGCGAAGAAGGGCTGTTCGTGGGGATCTCGTCGGGGGCGGCCCTGCGTGCGGCGGGTATCATTGCGTCCCGGCCGGAGAACAAGGACAAAGTGATTGTGGCGATCCTTCCGAGCTTCGGTGAGCGATACCTTTCCTCCGTGCTGTTCTCGGACATCGTCGTGTGACAAGCCCGAAGACATAGATTCAAAGGAAGGCAATCTGCATGAGGTTCTCGACCAAGGCCATCCGCGCGGGCCAGTCCCCTGATCCGTCGACGGGCTCCATCATTGTGCCGGTGTATCAGACGGTGAATTTCATTTTCGACGACGTGGCGCGGCCGCACGCTTTCGAGTACTCGCGCAGCGGCAATCCCACGCGGACGGCCCTGGAGCAGTGCCTGGCCTCGCTGGAGGAAGCCCGTTTTGGGCTGACGTTCAGTTCGGGCATGGCCGCTGTGGATGCCGTGCTTTCGTTCATGCGCCCGGGGGATCACGTCGTCTCGACGGAGCACATTTATGGCGGAACGCTGCGGTTGTTCGAGCAGGTTTACCGGCCCAGGGGCGTGAGCTTCGCGTATGTGGACGGCACCCGGCCCCAGGCGTTCGCCGAGGCGATGCGGCGGAGCACGAAACTGGTGTGGATCGAAACACCTGCCAATCCGCTGCTGCAACTGGTCGATGTCCGGGCGGTGGCGCAGATTACGCACCAACACGGCGCCAGGCTGGCGGCCGACAATACGTTCTCCTCGCCCTATTTCCAGCGTCCGTTGACACAAGGGGCCGACGTCGTCATGCACAGCACGACGAAGTATGTCAGCGGACACAGCGACGTCATCGGCGGGGCGGTCGTGACGAACGACGACCGCTTGTACGAGGAGGTCAAGTTCTATCAAAATGCCGCTGGAGCGGTGCCGGGCCCGTGGGATTGCTGGTTGAGTCTCCGTGGGCTCAAGACGCTGGCGGTCCGCATGAGGCAGCACGAGGCCAACGCCCAGGCCATCGCCGAGTTCCTTCAGAAGCATCCGAAGGTGCAGGAGACGATCTACCCGGGCCTGCCCAGCCATCCGCAACACGAACTGGCTAGGATGCAAATGGACGGTTTCGGGGCAATCGTCACCTTCCGGTTGGGCGGCGGGGTCGAGCAGGTGCGCCGATTGGTGAAGGCGTTGAAGGTCTTCCTGTTTGCCGAGAGTCTGGGAGGTGTCGAGTCGCTGGCCTGCCATCCGGCCACGATGAGCCACGCGACCCTTACTGCCGAGGAACGGCAGAAGGCCGGTATCACCGACGGCACAATCCGCCTGTCGGTGGGTATCGAGGACGTCGCGGACCTGATTGAGGACCTGGAACAGGCACTGCAGAGCTGCTGACTGCCGACCGTGTCTTGATGATCTTGCGCCGGCAAATCTCGTATAATGTGCGAGATGTGGGGGAGAGGTCGGAAATGGAACGGGTGGATTCCTGGGAGTGTCATGCGGGAACAAGTGTTGGTGGCGATGAGCGGCGGGGTGGATTCCGCCGTGGCGGCGGCTCGGCTGGTGGAGGCCAGGTTCGATGTGACGGCGGTGTTTCTCTGCCTGCAGATCGACAGGACTTACGCCGGCAGCGACCGTTCCTGTTGCAGCCCCCAGGATGCGGCGGATGCCAGGCAGATCGCCTCCCGCTTGGGAATCCCGTTTCGGACCCTGTCCGTGGCGGGCGATTTTGAGGTGATCGTCGACGGCTTCGTCGAAGAGTACGAGAACGGCCGGACGCCCAATCCGTGCGTCCGCTGCAACGAGCAGGTGAAATTCCGACGGCTCCTCGAACTGGCCGATTCACTGGGAGTGAATCGTATCGCCACCGGGCACTACGCCAGGATCGCGGACCGCGACGGTCGGCGCGCGATCTCTGTGGCCCGAGCGGCCGGGAAGGACCAGTCGTACGCTCTTTTCCGCCTCCCGGCTGCGTCGTTGAGTCGGGTCCTGTTCCCTGTAGGAGATCTGGAAAGCAAAGAGGCGGTGAGAGAGACTGCCGGTCGTCTGGGGCTGGAGGTCCACGATAAGCCCGAGAGTCAGGACGTCTGTTTCGTTCCGGATGGCGACTACACGCGTCTCCTGGAGGCCCGCGGCAGTTGCGCCCTACGGGCGGGGGATATCGTGGACTCGACCGGCCGCGTTCTCGGCCGGCACGACGGTTACGGCCGATTCACCATCGGGCAGCGTCGGGGTACGGGAATTGCGGTTGGCCGGCCGGCGTATGTGACCCGCATTGATCCGCAGAATGCGGTCGTGACGATCGGCCCGCGCGAGGAGTTGATGGCCCGTGGTCTGACCGCCCGCGGTGCAAACTGGCAGGTGGACGTGCCTTCGTCTTTCGATGCGATGGTCAAGATTCGCTACAACCATCGCGGTGCCCCGGCGCGGGTCACCCGCACCGGCGACGACACGTTCGAAGTGCGTTTCGACGAGCCGTTGGAGGCGGTGACCCCAGGTCAGGCGGCGGTCGTGTATTCCGACGGCTGGCTTCTCGGCGGCGGGTGGATACAGGACAAAACGTGAAGTTCGAAGGGTGAAACTTGAAGTCGAAGACAGAAACCCCGGATCTCTCGCGCTATGCGAAACAGACCAGTCTGAGCACCTTCGGCGTCGAGAGCCAGGAGTCACTGCTCAGGAGTCGTGTATTGATCGTGGGGGTTGGCGGGCTGGGCTCCTGGGTGGCGGAACTGCTGGCACGTGCCGGGGTCGGACATGTCCGGCTAGTCGACGACGATTCTGTGGAACTCAGCAACATCCACAGGCAGGCGATGTACAGCGAGAGCGACGCGGCCGGTCGCAGACTGAAGATCGAGGCTGCCGGACAGCGCCTGCGCGACATCAACAGCGACACCGAGGTCGAAACGATCTACTCGCGTTTGGATCGGTTCACGGCCGAGAAGCTCATGCAGGACGTGGACGTTGTTGTCGATGGGACCGACAACTTCGAGACCCGCTTTATCCTCAATGACTGCGCGATGAAACTGTCGAGACCGTGGGTGTTCACCGGGGTGCTGGGCACGAAGGCGCAGATTATGACGATCATTCCGCGCCAGACGCCGTGCCTGCGGTGCCTGATGGACGCACCACCGTCCTGTGAAGGCGAGCCGTGCTGCTGTCAGAGCGGGGTACTGGGCGTCGCGGTTGCCGTGGCGGCATCGTTCGAGGCTGCGGAGGCTCTGAAGATCCTCTCCGGTCACGCCGATCGCATCAACCGCTGTCTGCTGGTCTTTGACCTCTGGAACAATACCGTTAAGCAGATCGATGTCTCGCCGCCGCGAGCCGATTGTCCTTGTTGCGCTCACCGGAACTTCGAATTCCTCGAGCCGTAGATGACGAAGACCATATACCTGGACTACAACGCAACGACACCCGTGGATCCTCGCGTGCTCGAACAGATGATGCCTGCGCTGACCCAGGCGTTCGGCAATCCCTCCAGCGAAACCCACATATTGGGACGAGTGGCGCGGGCCCTGGTCGAGACGGCACGCGGCCAGACGGCCGCCCTGATCGGTGCTTCGGCTCGCGAAATCGTCTTCACCTCCGGCGCTACGGAAAGCTGCAACCTGGCGATCAAAGGTGTGGCCCGGATGTATCGGGACCGGGGCCATCACATCGTCGTGTCCGCGGTGGAACACAAAGCCGTGCTCGAGCCCTGCAAACGCCTTGAACAAGAGGGGTTCGAGTTGACCATGCTTCGCCCGGATGTGTTCGGAGGCA
>Ga0209163_1001629_pt1 | contig 23098 bp, 19 predicted proteins | sample MTBAKSrepl2MetaG_FD_187457 | JGI IMG/M metagenome (GOLD analysis project Ga0209163, IMG submission 187457) | Enrichment culture microbial communities om Arthur Kill intertidal strait, New Jersey, USA, that are MTBE-degrading - MTBE-AKS2 (Arthur... | ecosystem: Environmental > Aquatic > Marine >...
TTTAACGGAACGCTGGCCACCGAGACCATGCTTGTCAAAGGGGTGAACGACTCATCAGAACTCCTCAGGGAAACAGCCTCGTTTCTGGCTCTTCTTAAGCCCTCCATGAGCTATATCAGTATTCCCACCCGTCCCCCGGCAGAGAAATGGGCTCTTCCCCCTGACGAATCCGTTATCAACGAAGCATACCATATATTCTCGGAAGCGGGCCTTCCCTGTGAATATCTCATCGGCTATGAAGGTGATGCCTTCGCTCATACCGGAGATCTTGCAGAAAATATCCTGAGCATCACCGCGGTCCACCCCATGCGGGAAGAAGCAGTCAAAAAGATGGTCGATGAATCGGCTGGATCCTTCGAAGTGATCGAAGAACTGGTCAAAAAAGAGGAATTGATTCGAACGAATTTTAATAACCACATCTTTTACTTGCGCAAACTGAAACGCTCAACCACGAAGTAATAGCGCATCGATTGTCCAAAAAGAGTTTCCAAAACCTGTCAAACCTATTACAATAGATGAGAGGAAAGAGGTTTTTATGGATGGACTAAAGTTGACGCTCAAACAACACAGTTCTCAGCAGACATGTTTTTCGGTGGGAGATATCACAATCGGCCGCGATTTCGCCCTGATTGCAGGACCTTGCAGTATTGAAAGTGAAGACCAGGCCCTGGCCACAGCCCGGCTGGTCAAAGCCCAGGGAGCCAACCTCTTCAGAGGAGGAGCCTATAAGCCCCGCACGTCCCCCTATTCCTTTCAGGGGCTCGGAGAAGATGCTTTGAAAATCTTAGCCCGTGTCCGCCGTGAGACAGGCCTTCCCGTGGTGACAGAAGTCATGGATCCCCGCCACGTTTCCCGGGTCGCCGAAGTCGCTGATATTATCCAGATCGGCGCCAGAAACATGCAGAATTTCCCCCTTCTTCAGGAAGCCGGGAAATGCCGCCGTCCGGTGCTTCTCAAAAGGGGAAACAACGCCACCCTGGAAGAGCTCCTCTACAGCGCTGAATATATCCTGGCTGAAGGGAATCCCCACATCATCCTATGTGAACGGGGTATCCGCACATTTGAACCCTATACACGCAACACTCTGGATCTCAGTGCCGTCCCGGCCCTGAAAGAGATGACCCACTTGCCCGTTATCGTCGACCCTTCACACGGGACAGGCCGACTCTCTCTGATCCCGCCCATGTGTCTGGCGGCTGTTGCAGCAGGAGCCGTCGGGCTTTTGGTCGAAGTACACTATAAACCCGAAGAAGCGGTGAGCGACAAAGAACAGGCCTTGTCTCCTTCTCTTTTTCAAAAAACCGCCCGGGACATCCTGGATCTCCATCGTTATCTCCATATGTCAAAGAAAGGTCAGTGATTTCATATGTGGCCGGATCTTCTTTTCCCGGACGGTTCGTTGACCCGGCTCTTTTTCAATACTCCCTTATCTGCCCTGGACTCTCTTATCCCTCAGCGTCCTGTGATCTTCATAACTGACAAGAATATCATCAGGCTCTACCCAAACCGTTTTCCCCCATCCCGGACTATTGTCCTTCCCCCGGGAGACGCACATAAAAACCTCAGGACGGTGAAACAGCTTTATCGTGCTCTTATGAGGATCAATGCCGACCGATCCGCTTTTCTTGTGGGAGTGGGGGGAGGAAGTGTCTCCGACCTTACCGGATTTGTTGCAGCGACATTTCACAGAGGCCTTCCATTCGGCTTTGTGCCCACCACTCTCCTGGCTTCCGTCGATGCCGCTGTGGGCGGAAAAAACGGATACAATTGGGGTAACGTTAAAAACTCCATCGGCACAGTGCGTCAACCTGATCTCATCCTCTGGGACTTCTCCTTTTTTCCCACGCTGCCTGAACAAGAGTGGACTTCGGGATTTGCCGAGATCATAAAACACGGAGCCATCTTATCTTCTGCACATCTTACCTTTCTTGAACAGCACACTCCCGAGGTTTTCAGGCAAGACAAAGAGCTGCTCACCCGCCTGATCTCCGACTCTGTCCGGATCAAAGCTGATATTGTCATAAAAGACCATAATGAACATGGCTTACGCAAACTGCTCAATTTCGGACACACTCTTGGACATGCCATGGAACGTCTCTATCATCTGACCCACGGAGAAGCTGTCTCCCTGGGGATGGCTGCAGCAACAATCCTGTCTGAAAAATACTCGTCTCTCACCCATGAGGAGACTCTCCGTCTTCTTGCACTACTCCAGCGCTACCATCTGCCGGTGCATCTGAAATGGAAGCCGGCCCCTCTCTTCAAGATCCTGGCCAGGGATAAAAAAAAGAGGGGCGACGTGATCGATCTTGTCCTCCTGGAATCCCTGGGCCGGGCCACTCTCTATCCTCTCCCCCTGAATGAGGCCAGAAAGGATCTTCATGATCTGTGCTGTGATCGCCCGTAAGACTTTTCCCGAGATCATCTCTCTTCTCCCGAATTTTTCCATGGCTGAGATCCGCCTGGATCTTCTTACTTTAAACCCGGAAGAGATAAACGTAGTCTTTTCATCCCATCCCAGGCTCATCGCCACGTATCGAAGAAATGATTCTGTCCCTGACAGCAATCGGCTGGAAACTTTCCGTCAGGCTTTGGAAAGCGGGGCCTGGGCTGCTGATATTGACTTAAACGATCCTCCCTCCTTCATCTCAGCAGTCAAGGGTCAGGGAAGCCGGCTTATCCTTTCTTTTCATGATTTCAATAAGACACCCCCGGCAGCTGATCTGGAAAAGACTCTTTACACCATGAAAAGAAAAGATCCGGACTTCATCAAGATCGCGACGTTCGCCCATGATACCGACGACCTGCTTCGGCTCATGACCTTGTATAATAACCCCGCAGCCGGCGGCATTCCGCTGGTCCTTCTCTCTATGGGCCCTCAGGGCGTTCTCTCACGTGTGGGCGCCCCTCTTCTCGGAGCACCCTTCACCTATGCTGCTGCCGATGAAACAAGCCTCACCGCCCCGGGGCAGCTCACTGTCTCGCGGATGGAAACCCTTCTTTCTCTGCTGGAAAAGAACGAGGCCGTGAAAGGCGACCTTCCATGAACCTCACAGTGTCCCCTTCACTCTTAACAGGGACCGTCACCGCTCCCCCCTCCAAAAGCATGACTCTGCGGGCCCTTGCGGCTGCCTTCTTATCAAAGGATGAGGCTGTCGTCAGAAATCCCTCTGTATGCGGCGATGTGAAAAACGCCTGTGACAGCCTTCAAGTCCTGGGAACCGCGATCATTCAGAAGAGAGACCACCTGGTTGTTCTCCCTCATCGCCCCAAAGGGGGCTCTGTTCACTGCGGAGAGTCAGCACTCTGGTTCCGGATGATGGCTCCCATCCTCTCACTCTTTCCGAATACCTTCACTCTCACCGCCCAAGGGTCACTCAAGAAACGGCCCATGGAGATGATGATCAAACCCCTCAAAGAGTTGGGGGCCAGCGTCACTGCTTCTTCTGTTCCTCCTATCACGGTCAAAGGCCCCCTTCAGCCCGGAACTGCGGCGGTCGACGGGAGCCAGACGTCTCAGTTTATTTCCGGCCTGCTTTTTGCCCTTCCTCTTCTCTCCGGGCCGTCGGTACTCAATATAACCGGCCTTTCCAGCCGTCCCTATATTAAAATGACCATGGAATTTCTTGCAGAACACGGTATCTTCATGGACATGGATAAAAATGACACGGTCTATCTCCAGGGGAACCAGCATTATTCCAAGATCGATTATACTGTAGAAGGGGACTGGAGCGGCAGCGCGTTTTTTCTAGTCGCCGGAGCTCTCCATGGCCCGGTGACTGTATCCGGCCTGGATAGGGCATCCCTGCAAGGGGATAAAGCCATTATTGAGATCCTCCGGACTTCCGGAGCTGTTGTGGCCCGGACCAAGACAGAGGTGACGGTGACCCGCGGAGAACTCCGGGCCTTTGACTATGATGCCACGGACACCCCCGACCTGGTCCCGCCTCTGGCTGTGCTGGCCTCTTGCTGCCGGGGGACAAGCCATATCAGGGGAATGTCCAGGATCACCCGGAAGGAGAGTGACCGGGGAGCCGCCCTTCAGGCCATGTTACACGAGATGGGAGTCCCTGTCACACGGTCAGAGGACCTTATGGCCGTTACAGGGGCTTCTCCGGGGCCGGGATCTGTCTCTTCATTCGGAGATCACCGCATGGCCATGGCTGCTGCACTCCTCGCTTCACAAGCATCTGGCGATGTGGAGATCCGGGGAGCTCAAACTGTGGCGAAAAGTTATCCGGCTTTTTTTGACGATTTCAAAAAACTGGGAGGTCTGATCCATGAATAGTTTCGGTCATCATTTCCGCATTACGCTTTTCGGAGAAAGCCACGGCCCTGTGATCGGAGTCATCCTTGACGGTGTGCCTCCGGGCCTGCCCCTCTCTCCTGATGATTTTACTCGTGACCTGGAGCGCCGGAAAAGCGGACCCTTGGGAACGACGCCACGAAAAGAAGAGGACCGTCCGTTGATCAGGGCCGGCCTTTATCGGGGAAAGTGCACCGGAGCGCCCCTTGTGATCCTTTTTGAAAACAGGGACGTGAACCCTGATGATTATCGATCTTTTACTGATATGCCCCGTCCGGGCCATGCCGACTATACCGCCCGGGTCAAATACAAGGATTTTAACGACCCCCGGGGCGGGGGGATGTTTTCCGGGCGGCTGACAGCAGGACTCGTGGCAGCGGGTATTGTGGCCAAAAAGATCATCGCCCCTGTCAAGATCGCGGCCCGTCTCCTCAAAGCCGGGGGATCTGAAGATATCGAATCGGCTGTCCGGACAGCTCTTGAAGCGGGCGATTCCATCGGGGGCCTCATCGAATGCCGTGTTGATCAAGTCCCCTCAGGCCTGGGAGACCCCTTTTTCGACTCTGTGGAATCCCTTCTTGCCCATGCCCTCTTTTCCATCCCCGGGATCACAGGCATTGAATTCGGAAGCGGATTCCATTCTGCTGAGATGAGGGGATCGGAGCACAATGACATCCTGACGGACAGCGAGGGACACACTGCCACCAACAATGCCGGGGGAATCAACGGCGGGATCACCAACGGAAACCCTCTGCTCTTCCGGGTGGCGGTCAAACCGACGCCCACCATCCCCTGCGCACAGGAGACGGTGAACATGGCCACCGGCCGGATGGAATTGCTCCGAGGCACCGGCCGCCACGATGCCTGCTTCGCCCTCCGCGTCCCGGTGATCGTGGAAGCTATGACAGCCGTGGTTCTGGCCGATTACTTACTCCCTTGAAAAAGACATCCTCCGCAAAAAGGGATTTCTCCCCGAAAACTTTGATCGCTGTCCAGTACGGTTGATACAAGGTTTTAGAGCAAAGTTTTAGGGGAGTTTTTTAATAAGAAAAAAAGCAACTTGCTTGCTTCTCATTTTAGACTTCAGGGTCTCCGCAAAAAGACTCAGCGACAAACAAACATCGGGAACAGCTGACAGTTTGTCTTTTTGTGGAGATGAAAAAAAAGCCTTCCTCATATTCACATACAAAGAAGGCTTATTCTTACTTACTTTTACGCAGATCACACCAGTGACACAGGTATCCCTTTAAACGGAGCCTGGACAAGGATGCATGATATTTGGATTTTTCTCAAGAAATCGTTATCCGGCTGCGAAGTCATACATTCAGTGTATTTCGAGCAGACGGGTGGCGGTTTATTGGGGAAAAGACAAGTGTCAGGCGCCTTGTACAGGATCCGTTTAAAGGGATAGTGCCCGGCGGCGACCTACTCTCCCACACAGCTTCCCATGCAGTACCATCGGCGATGAAGGGCTTAACTTCTGTGTTCGGAATGGGAACAGGTGTGGCCCCTTCTCCATAGCCACCGGGCTTCGTTGAAAAAGAGAGAGAGAAGTTTGTAAGAAGTAAAGGAAAGAGATTATGATCAAGTCAATCGGACTATTAGTACTGGTCAGCTTAACATGTCGCCATGCTTACACCTCCAGCCTATCAACCTTGTATTCTTCAAGGGTCCTTCAGGGATACCTTATCTCGGGGCCGGCTTCGTGCTTAGATGCTTTCAGCGCTTATCCGTTCCAGACATAGCTACCCAGCTTCTGCCCCTGGCGGGACAACTGGTACACCAGTGGTCTGTCCACACCGGTCCTCTCGTACTAGGTGCAGACCCCCTCAAGTATCCTACGGTCACGGTGGATAGGGACCAAACTGTCTCACGACGTTTTGAACCCAGCTCGCGTGCCACTTTAATGGGCGAACAGCCCAACCCTTGGGACGTGATTCAGCCCCAGGATGTGACGAGCCGACATCGAGGTGCCAAACACCGCCGTCGATGTGAACTCTTGGGCGGTATCAGCCTGTTATCCCCGGAGTAGCTTTTATCCGTTGAGCGATGGCCCTTCCATTCGGGACCACCGGATCACTAAGACCAACTTTCGTTCCTGTTCGACCCGTCGGTCTCTCAGTCAAGCTCCCTTCTGCCTTTACACTCTTCGGCTGGTTTCCAATCAGCCTGAGGGAACCTTTGCGCGCCTCCGTTACTCTTTCGGAGGCGACCGCCCCAGTCAAACTGCCCACCTGCCACTGTCCCAGAGCTTTGCTCCATGGTTAGTTGCCCGCAATATGAAGGGTGGTATTCCACCAACGGCTCAGTGCATCCCAAAAAACACACTTCGTCGCCTCCCACCTATCCTATGCATCATATCGCAAACAACAATGGCAAGCTACAGTAAAGCTTCACGGGGTCTTTCCGTCCAGCCGTGACTAACCGGCGTCTTCACCGGTACCACAATTTCACCGAGCCCCTTGCCGAGACAGCGCCCAAATCGTTACGCCATTCGTGCAGGTCGGAACTTACCCGACAAGGAATTTCGCTACCTTAGGACCGTTATAGTTACGGCCGCCGTTTACCGGGGCTTCGGTTCACAGCTTCGCAGAACAAGTCCGCTAACCGCTCCCCTTAACCTTCCGGCACCGGGCAGGCGTCAGTCCCTATACGTCATCTCTTCGATTTCGCAGAGACCTGTGTTTTTGATAAACAGTCGCTTGGGCCTTTTCACTGCGGCTGGTGAATGCTCCATATGTTCAATTTCACATTCTCCAGCGCCCCTTCTCCCGAAGTTACGGGGCCATTTTGCCGAGTTCCTTAGCAAGGGTTCTCTCGCGCGCCTTAGGTTTCTCACCCCACCTACCTGTGTCGGTTTACGGTACGGGCTGACTAAGTTCTCACTTAGAGGTTTTTCTTGGCAGTTTGGAGTCTGCTCCTTCACCCTTACGGGCTCCCCGTCACGCCTCAGCTTGACTTCAGTACGGATTTGCCTGTACTGAAACGCCTACACGCTTGGACGCACATCCATCAGTGCGCTTCGCATATCCTCCTGCGTCACCCCATCGCTCAAACAAACCTAGCCAGGTACAGGAATATTAACCTGTTATCCATCGGTATCCCCTTTCGGGTTATCCTTAGGTCCCGACTAACCCTGGGAGGACGAACCTTCCCCAGGAAACCTTGGGTTTTCGGCGACCAGGATTCTCACCTGGTTTTTCGTTACTCATGCCGGAATTCTCACTTCCGCCTCGTCCAGCGTTCCTCTCGGTACGCCTTCTTCCTACTACAGAACGCTCCCCTACCAAAAAGGATAAATCCTTCTTCCGTAGCTTCGGTGCAGTGCTTTAGCCCCGTTACATCTTCGGCGCAAAACCACTCGACTAGTGAGCTATTACGCACTCTTTCAAGGTATGGCTGCTTCTAAGCCAACCTCCTAGCTGTCTGAGCAGTTTCACATCCTTGCCCACTTAGCACTGTCTTTGGGACCTTAGCTGACGGTCTGGGCTGTTTCCCTCTCGACCACGGATCTTATCACCCGTAGTCTGACTCCCATAAAGCATCTGACGGTATTCGCGGTTTGGTTGGGGGCGGTAACCTTTCGGCCCCTGACCCATCCAGTGCCCTACCCCCGTCAGACTCTTATGAGGCTAGCCCTAAAGCTATTTCGGGGAGAACGAGCTATCTCTGAGTTCGTTTAGCTTTTCACTCCTAATCACAGCTCATCCGATACTTTTTTACAGTAACCGGTTCGGGCCTCCACATGGTTTTACCCACGCTTCACCCTGGCCATGACTAGATCACCCAGTTTCGCGTCTACTGCACGCAACTAATGCGCCCTGTTCAGACTCGCTTTCGCTCCGGCTCCGCACTTCTCATGCTTAACCTCGCTACGTACAGTAACTCTCCGGCTCATTCTACAAAAGGCACGCCATCACACCTGTTAAATAGTGCTCTGGCTGCTTGTAAGCACATGGTTTCAGGTACTCTTTCACTCCCCTAACAGGGGTACTTTTCACCTTTCCCTCACGGTACTGCTTCACTATCGGTCGCCAGGTAGTATTTAGCCTTACGAGATGGTCCTCGCTGATTCACACAGGCTTTCTCGGCACCCGTGTTACTTGGGTACAATGTCAAAACAGGTCAAAATCATGCCTCCTACAGGGCTTTCACCTTCTCTGGCCGGCCTTCCCAGTTCCGTTCAGATATGATTTCGACTCCATTCGGGTCCGTGCAGGTCCCCCGACATCGCCCCTCTACCCCGATACGGAAACGGCTGCACCCTGTCACGCCGCATCGGTTTGGGCTCTTTCCCGTTCGCTCGCCGCTACTTAGGAAATCGTTCTTACTTTCTCTTCCTCCGGGTACTTAGATGGTTCAGTTCCCCGGGTTGGCCTCCCTCAGGATGTCAGGCTATAGCCTGACGGGTTTCCCCATTCGGACATCTGCGGGTCTCGGCTCGCTTGCAGCTCGCCGCAGCGTTTCGTCGCTTGCCACGTCCTTCTTCGCCTCCTGGCGCCTAGGCATCCCCCATGCGCTCTTTATAACTTGATCATTTAATCTCTCTCCTCAAACTCCTCTCCCTCTCTTCCAATATCATCTTCAGTATGTGTTACAACAATCAAAGCACAGTGAGAGAGAAAATGTCTTGTCTTTTTCTTTCCTTAGAAAGGAGGTGATCCAGCCGCACCTTCCGGTACGGCTACCTTGTTACGACTTCACCCCCCTTGCCGGCACTACCTTAACGACCTCTTTCCGAAGTTAAGCCGATCGCTTCGGGTAATACTAACTCGGGTGGTGTGACGGGCGGTGTGTACAAGGCCCGGGAACGTATTCACCGCGGCATGGCTGATCCGCGATTACTAGCGATTCCAGCTTCACGCAGTCGAGTTGCAGACTGCGATCCGAACTGAGAATAGGTTTATGGGATTCGCTTAGGATCGCTCCTTCGCTGCCCTTTGTCCTACCCATTGTAGCACGTGTGTCGCCCAGGACGTAAGGGGCATGATGACTTGACGTCATCCCCACCTTCCTCCTGCTTACGCAGGCAGTCTCTCCAGAGTCCCCAGCATAACCTGATGGTAACTGAAGATAAGGGTTGCGCTCGTTGCGGGACTTAACCCAACATCTCACAACACGAGCTGACGACAGCCATGCACCACCTGTCTCACGGTTCCCCGAAGGGCACTCCCGTATCTCTACAGGATTCCATGGATGTCAAGCCCTGGTAAGGTTCTTCGCGTTGCTTCGAATTAAACCACATGCTCCACCGCTTGTGCGGGCCCCCGTCAATTCCTTTGAGTTTCAGCCTTGCGACCGTACTCCCCAGGCGGAGTGCTTAATGCGTTAACTGCGGCACATACGCTCGCGCGCATACACCTAGCACTCATCGTTTAGGGCCGGGACTACCAGGGTATCTAATCCTGTTTGCTCCCCCGGCTTTCGCGCCTCAGCGTCAGTCCTTGTCCAGATGACAGCCTTCGCCATCGGTGTTCCACCTGATATCTACGCATTTCACCGCTACTCCAGGTGTTCCGTCATCCCCTACATGACTCCAGACGACCAGTTTCAAAAGCAAGCTCCACGTTAAGCATGGAGATTTCACTCTTGACTTGATCATCCGCCTGCGCGCCCTTTACGCCCAGTAATTCCGAGCAACATTCGCCACCTCCGTATTACCGCGGCTGCTGGCACGGAGTTAGCCGTGACTTCTTCCTAACGTACCGTCAACAATATGCCCTGTTAGAACATATTGACTTCTTCCGTCAGAAAAGGACTTTACAACCCAGAGGGCCTTCTTCGTCCACGCGGCGTCGCTGCATCAGGGTTGCCCCCATTGTGCAAGATTCTCCACTGCTGCCTCCCGTAGGAGTCTGGGCCGTATCTCAATCCCAGTGTGGGGGGTCATGCTCTCACACCCCCTACCCATCGTCGCCTTGGTGAGCCGTTACCTCTCCAACTAGCTAATGGGACGCGAGCCCATCCCCAAGTACGTGGCCCCGAAGGGTCCCACGCTTTCAACTTCATCTTCTAATAATAAAGTCGCATCCGGTATTACCCACAGTTTCCCGTGGCTATCCCAAGCTTGGGGGCAGGTCACTCACGTGTTACTCACCCGTTCGCCGCTCTACTCACTTCCGAAGAAGTTTTCTCGCTCGACTTGCATGTGTTAAACGCGCCGCCAATGTTCGCTCTGAGCCAGGATCAAACTCTCATTGAATATAATCAATTAAGTTAATCCACTCATAAAACTCAAATTTATCTTTGAGCCCGACATTTTCTCTCTTCACTATGTGCTTCAACAGGCTTTTTCAAGCCTACGTCCCGTAGGGGAATCGAACCCCTGTTGCCGGGATGAAAACCCGGTGTCCTAGGCCTCTAGACGAACGGGACTCGTCTGTCATGAGCCGCGTTGGATTCGAACCAACGACCCACGCCTTAAAAGGGCGTTGCTCTACCAGCTGAGCTAGCGGCCCTCCCCAAAAAAAAATGCCGCCGCTTTGCTACTTTCGAGCTCAGCGCCAACGAAAGGGAGTATAGTGAAGTCACTGTGGGGTGTCAAGCACTTTTTGAAAAAAAAGAAAATAAATTCAGCTGGTTATGCGTCCTTTTTAACTTCCAATATGTCAATCAGTTCCATCGGTTCCAGCCGGAACCGTGATCCCTTTCCTTCATAGAAACCATGAGCCCAGATCATATGGATATGAAGATCGGTAAAGGTCACTTCTTTTTTCTTCTTCATGTGTCTTACCGTCGTATTCACTTTACCGAAGATCCCCGGGTCGCCGAAGGGACAGGGCAACTTCCCGCGCACCGAATCCACCTTGACTTCCAGAGAGTCATTGACAGCGATAAAATCTCCTAACCCTGCTTCTCCCGCCTGTTTCAGTTCCAGCATACGGCGGGCGATAGACTCATGGGTCACTCCCAGACGCCGGACCTCGGCATCATCCTCGATAAGAATATCCACAAGCTTCCGTGTATCCGTTCCCAAAAAACCTTCCAGTGTGATGACTCCCCGTTGCATATTGGCCTGGATCCTGTCCATCTGGACCGTCTGTTTCATGCCTGACTCCTCTCATGCAAATTTATCATAAAAGATAAGCTCTTCGGGAATCCCCTTCTCTGTCAGCACCTTGATACAGGCAGCGATCATCCCGGGACTGCCGCACAGATAAGCTTCGGTCTCAACACCCGCCTCCAGGCGCTTTTCGATCACATGGGTGATGAGGCCTGTCTCTCCCTTCCAGCGGTCCTCTTCAGTGGGTTCTGACAAGGCCGGAATATAGGTAAAATCCTCCAGTTTCTCCTCGAAAGACTTCATCTCATCCTGTAAAAAGAGGTCTTTTGTCGTCCTGGCACCGAAGAAGTAGAGTGCTTTGCGTCCGATCTTCTTTTCTGCCATATCGGAAAGAATGGATTTGATCGGGGCATTACCCGATCCTCCGGCGATAAAGACGATCCTCCTGCGGGAATCCCTCAGGTAGAACTCTCCGTAAGGCCCGTTCAATGTCACCGCATCCCCCTCTTTCATATAGTCATGGACATAAGTGGTGCAGATCCCGTTGGGAACTCTGCGTATCTCAAGCTCCACCATGTCTTTGCGGCTGGGGACGGAAGAAACAGAATAGGCTCTGTAAACAGGTTCGTCAGCCAGCTCATATTCAGGGGTCTCCAGCTGGACATACTGGCCGGCTTTGAAGGTGATCTCAGCGGGTTCCAGAAGACGGATGGTGACCTCCTTGATATCATAGGTCAGGTCTCGTATCCCCGCAACCACACCGCGGAACTGTTTGACGTTAAAGAGCTCTTCGGGGATCTCGATGCGCATGTCCTTTTTGACTTTCAGCTGACAGGATAGCCGTATACTGTTTTGGCGCTCCTCTTCGGACAGATGGGGAAGCTCCGTGGGCAGCGTTTCTCCTGCGCCCTCGAGAACTCTTACTTTACAGAATCCGCACGATCCCCTTCCTCCGCAGGCAGATGGGATGAAGATCTCTTCGTTCATCAACGTGCTCAGCAGAGTACTCCCACCCTGAACAGTAAGCTTTTTCTCATCATTGATGGTAACGGTCACTTCACCGTAGTTGGCAATGGTCCTGTCGGCGATGACCATGAGAAGCGAAAGAGCAGCGGAAATGGCCGAGAGGATTCCCACAGCGGACAGCAGTTCGTTCAACATATTCTCCCCTTCATCCTATGGTGATCATCCCGGAAAAACCCACGAAAGCCATGGCCATGATCCCGGCGATGATGAGTGTTATCCCCGCACCTTCAAGGCCCCTGGGAATGGGGCTTTTCGCGATCTTCTGACGGATCCCCGCCATGGCTATGATGGCCAGCATCCAGCCCAGCCCGCTACCCAGTCCGAAGGCAAATGCCTGCAGAAAGGTGTATTCCCTGATGACCATGAAAAGGCTGACTCCCAGGATGGCGCAGTTGACTGTAATCAGGGGAAGGAAGATCCCCAATGCAGCATAGAGGACATCTGACACACGCTCAATGATCATCTCCACGATCTGGACGAAAGCAGCGATCACAACAATAAAGACGATATAACGAAGATAGACGAGATTCGGGACAAGCAGGTAATGGTAGACAGCCCAGTTGATAGCGCTTGTAAAGGCCATGACAAAAGTCACCGCGGCTCCAAGCCCCACAGACGTCTTCACTTCACGGGAGACAGAAAGAAAGGAACACATCCCCAGATAGTTGGTCAGAAGGATGTTGTTTGTGAAGATCGCTGCGAAAAAGACTGCAAAAGCACCCAGAAAAGTCATGCGTCACCCCTCTCTCTGAAAACGACCCCTTTCATGACCCAGATGAAAAGGGCCAGCATGAAAAAGGCTCCGGAGGCCATGACCATCATGGTCCATTTGACCCACCAGTCGCCCAGGACCTGGATACCCCATAAGGTTCCGTTTCCCAGGAGTTCCCGGACTATAGCGATGGAAACCAGGACATAGGCATATCCCAGTCCTGAAGCGACCCCGTCCAGAAAAGAGGGCCAGGGAGGATTGGAGATGGCAAAAGCCTCCGCCCGTCCCATGATAATACAGTTGGTGATGATGAGTCCCACATAAGGGCCCAGCTGTTTGGAGATATCCCAAAGATAGGCCTTGAGGACAATATCGACGATGATGACAAAAGAGGCGATGATCAGAACCTCCGCCATCATCCTTACACGTGAAGGGATCGCCTTGCGCAGAAGAGAAATCGTAAGATTGGACAAGGCCACCACAAAAAGTAATCCGGCGACCATGACCACTGTATTCTTAACCCGGTTGGTCACCGCCAATGTGGAACAGATCCCGAGGATCTGAATAAAGACGGGATTGTTTTTAAATAATCCTTCTCGGAACAGCTTCTTTGCATTCCCTTTCATCGCTCCTCCTCGGGTACCGCTCTTAGGGCTTCAACGCGGTTTCGGATCACATCGTTCATCATGGACTGAACCGCTGCAGACGTGGCTGTAGCGCCTGTCACTGCTTGAAAAGAGTTGGGAGAATCATCAGCTACATCCTCTCCTCCCGTAACAATCTCTTTAAACGGGCCGCTCTTTCCCCTGAACTGGTCTTTGAACCACTTTTCGGTAATCCGCCCTCCCAGGCCGGGCGTTTCGTTTTGTTTTAAAATGTCAAACCCCGTAATCTCTGTGAGAGCTTTGTTATATCCCAGCACCCCTTCGATCTCGCCCCACAAGCCGCCTCCCCGGAAGGGGAAGACATAGGCGGTGGAACCGTCCCCAAGGACGACCTTATAATAGAGTTCCCCACCTTGAGGGATCTTTTTTTCCTCAACAGAGGAATCATATCTTGCGATGACGGCATTGCGGTCTGTCTGATCCCCTTCATCTCCTGCCGCGCGAAGGATCGCGCTTTTATAATCGTAACTTTCATTGACCAGGATCCGTGGGCGCGTTTTAAGAAAAAGCGCTGAAAGGAGTGAGATGAACAACGCGGTAAGAAATGTCATGAAAAAAATCGTATACAGGCCTGTCCCCCAGACACTTTTCCTCTCAGGCATTCCGGTTCTCCTTTCTTTTCTTCGCAGAAAGGGCGTAATCGATAATGGGTGCGAACATATTACCCAGAAGGATGGCAAACATGATCCCTTCGGGCCAGCTGGAAAAGACGCGGATGAGAACGGCAAGTATCCCAATGAGGATTCCGTAGAGCCATCGCCCTTTATTCGTCTGAGCAGCAGAGATAGGGTCTGTGGTCATGAAAAAAGCTCCAAGTAAAAACCCTCCTGCCAAAAGCCCTCTCAGGGGGTCGAATGTAAGCCCCGCCAGCCACAGGCTGCCGTTCATCGCCAGAAAGCCGAACAGGACTCCGGCGACAATACGGTAATTGGCGACTTTTTTCCAGACGATGTAGATCCCGCCCAGTATGAGAAGGAAGGCTGCTGTATCCCCGAGACACCCCCCGGTATTCCCCAAAAAGAGGTCTCTGATGGGAACGCCCCCCCCTGAAGCAAGAATCCTCAGAGGGGTTGCTTCACTGATACTGTCAAGAGTAAAGCGTCCTAATCCGGCGGGGAAACTTCCGGAGGGATCCAGCCAGGTGCCCTGTCCAGTCATGGCATTCCCGAAATTGATGTAGAGGAAGATCCGCCCCACCAGGGCCGGGTTAAAGACGTTGCGGCCAAAACCGCCGAAGGCCAGTTTGCCGAACAGAAGGCCGAAAATGATCCCCAGGGCGGCCATCCAGTAGGGTAATGTGGGCGGCAGAGAAAGCGTGAAAAGAAAACAGGTGACAAAAACCGCTTCTGTTACAGGCTTGTTGTAAAACCTGTTGAAGATATATTCTGTCAAAAACCCGAAAAAAGTGACCACAAAAAGAAGCACCAGGCTTCTCCACCCGAAATAATAGACAGAAGCAGCCACTGCCGGAGCCAGGCCTGTAAGGACTGTCCTCATGGGTTTCTGCTTCTGGATGATCTTGATTCCTTCAGCCATCCCGTTCCCCCTTAAAAAGAATGAAGTGTCCTCTATTTTATCAGGGGAATGTAATTATGTCAAACAGTATAGACAACGTCAGTGGTCAAAAATACTCTGAATCTCCCCCCTCCTCAGAAGGGTATCCTTTCCTTTCTCCTATTAGTCCGCTGATTTTTTGAAGCGTGCAATACTCACTGAAAAGATGATCAGGCTGAGGACTCCAAGGGACAAAGCCGGTCCCCAGAGCTCTCTCATCCCCGCGCCTCTCAGAAATATCCCGCGAATGATCTCCAGGTAGTGTTTCAACGGGAAGAGCGGCGTCACAAACCGGATCACTCCGGGCATATTATGAACGGGAAAGATGAAGCCCGAAAGAAAGACCATGGGAGTGATGATAAAGAAGACTGCTGTAAGCATGGCCTGCTGCTGTGTCTGCGATACCGTAGAGATAAAGAGCCCGAGCCCCAGCATGGACAGGAGATAGAGAAAGGAGAGGGCCAGAAGAAGGAGGAGGCTCCCTTTCAGGGGAATCCCGAAAAGAAGGTTGGCAGCCCCGATGACAAGGAGAATGTCCACGACTCCGATGAGAGTAAAGGGGATCAGTTTCCCGAGGATGACTTCCCAACCCCTCACAGGGGTCACCATCACCTGTTCCAGGGTCCCTGTCTCCTTCTCTTTCACAATAGCCAGCGAGGTCAGGGTCATGGTGATGATCATCAGGACAAGGCCCAGGATACCTGGGACAAGGAAATGCCGGCTCTCCAGGCCCTGATTATACGTGACCCGGATCCGGGACACGACATGCCCGGCGGGAGGCGTGTCGCCCGGGGTCAATGAGTGTTTCCGGTGCATCTCTGCAAATCGTCTCACCACTTCTCCAGAATAGAAGAGTCCCGAAGTCGCTGTATTGGAATCTGTCCCGTCCACAAGGGCGGCCACCTGGGGAGACCGTCCCGCTTCCATCTCTGCCTGGAACCCCTCTTCGATGACAAGCGCCAGGGCGGCTTGTCCCTGATCAAGGCTGCTGACCAGTTCCTCACGGCTTCGGATAGGATCCTGGACCTGAAACGCATCACTGGCCTGAAACATGTCGATGAAAGAACGGCTCAGCGTTGTGCTGTCCCGGTCCCAGACAACAGTGGGAATATGGGTAATATCGAAGTTTGCTGCGTATCCGAGGATGATCAGCTGGAGAAGGGGAGAGAGAATACTCATGGCGAGCATTTTGGGGTCTCTTCTGAACTGGAGAAACTCTTTCCTGATAAAGGCAAAAAGGCGCTTCATTCTTCCTCCTATGATAAGCGTGACTTCAGTTTCCGGGTGCTGATCATGAGAAGCCCTGCGGTCATGAGGGTCATGACAGAAAACTCCTGCCAGAATGCCCCGAACCCCACTCCCTTGATATAGATGCTGCGGATGATCTCTGTAAAATACCGCGCCGGAACCAGGTATGTGATCCCTCGGATCACAGGCGACATGTTACGGATGGGAAAGACAAAACCGGAAAGAAGCAGCGTGGGAAGGACTGTAAAAAGGACGGATAAAAGAAAGGCGAATTGCCGCGTATCCGCAACAGCCGAGATGAAGATCCCCGAAGCAACTCCCACCATGAGGAAGAGAGCCATACTCACAAAGAGCAGAAGAAGACTCCCTTTGACACTGACTCCGAAGACCAGATACCCCAACAACAGGATGGAAAGAGCGCTCCCGAAGGTCAAAACCATATAGGGGATCACTTTCCCCAAGATGAGCTCCATGGGCCCCAGGGGAGAGACGATGAGCTGTTCGATGGTTCGCTCCTCCCGCTCCCGGACGATGGTGAGTGACGTGGAGACCACGGTGATGATCATGAGGATATAGACGATGAGCCCCGGAATCAAAAAGACCCTGGAACTGAGTTCCGGGTTATACCAGACCCGCGGCCTGAAGTCGATTCCCGGGGATTCCGGAACTATCCCGGCTCTCTCACGGTTAAAAAGCGCCACGATATTTTCAGCATAACTCATCGCCGCTGTAGTTGTGTTGGTATCGACGCCGTCGAAAAAGAGGCCGACCTCACTTCCCCGTCCCTGTCTCAGTTTCGCGCTGAAGTCCCGGGGAATATCCATGATAAGAAGGGTCTTCCCCCGGGCCATGGACTCCACAGCGTCCCCTTCCTGCGGAGAATAGCGGCGGACTTTGAAATATCCGGACTCCACGAATTTATCGATGAAAAGCCTGCTTTCAGGGCTCTGTGACCGGTCCACCACATCCATGGGCACATCTTTCACGTTGAAATTCAGGGCAAACCCGAAAAGGATGAGCATAAAGAGGGGAATGACCACGAGAAGGCCGAAAGACCGCCTGTCCCGGGTAATATGTTTCATCTCCTTTTTCACCACTGCTCTGATCCGTCCCATGATACACTCCTTATTTGATCAGATGGATAAAGACATCTTCAAGGGTAGGTTCCACGGACTCCAGGGATTCCACCGGGATCTTTTCCCTTTTCATAAGAGCCAGGACCTCTTTTTTGAACCGGGACGGAGGGAGAGGAGTGAAAAGATTGATCCTGATTCCCAGAAGAGAGACTTCCGAAACACCATCCATGGCTCGGAGAAGGGGGATAGCCCGGGCAGGCTCTTCTGTCTCCATCTGAAACATCCGCTCGGTGATGACCTCCCGTTTGAGTTCTTCGGGAGCTCCGGAAGCAATGATCCGCCCCTTGTCCATGAGCCTCACCGAATGACAGTACTCCGCTTCATCCAGATAGTGGGTGGTCACAAAGACGGTGACCCCCTTGCGGGCGATCTCCTGGATCACTTTCCAGAAATTTCTGCGGGAGACGGGGTCCACACCTGCTGTGGGTTCATCCAGAAAAATGATCTCCGGATCATGGAGAAGGGCGGTGCCCAGGGCCAGCCTCTGTTTCCATCCGCCGGCTAATGTGGAGGTGATCCTCCGTTCCATCCCGGCCAGGCCGGCCCACTCGACGACCTCGCTTCTTTTTTTATCCAGCTCACGGGCCGACAATCCGTACATCCCCCCGAAAAAGGTGATATTCTCCTGGACAGTCAGGTCATCGTAGAGAGAAAATTTCTGTGACATGTATCCGATCCTGGTCTTGATCCTTTCTGTTTCGGTCATCATATCGAATCCCGCGACCTCGCCCTCTCCTCCCGAAGGACGAAGAAGTCCGCATAACATCCGGATGGTCGTCGTCTTTCCCGCCCCATTGGCTCCGAGAAACCCGAAGATCTCTCCTCTCCGGACAGTAAAATCGATATGATCCACAGCAGTGAAGGATGAAAAGCGTTTGGTGAGTCCTCTGACAAAGACAGCCGTCCCCTCCCTCATTTTTCAAGCACCCCCATGACATTCAGGACACGCAGACGGGCAAGCTCTTTGTCGACCTGTGCGTTCAGGACTCTCATGCGGGCTTCTGTGAAAGCCGCCTCCCCGTCAAGGACATCCGAGTTCACTGCCATCCCTTCCTGATAGAGGGCCCGTGTCATCCGGAAACTCTCTTCAGCCTCTTCGGCGTTTCTTCGGGCGGCTTCAAGTGCCTGGCCCCGGGCCTGAAAATCCCGGTAGAGAACCCTTACCGTACTTTCCAGGTTTTGACGGGTTTTCTCATATAAAAGGCGGCTTCTGTCGGCAGAGAGAGAGGCTTCAGCCGCACGAGCGAACTTCTTCCCCCCTGAAAAGAGGTCAAAAGAGAGAGAGAGCCCCACCTCCCAACTTTCCTGATACGTGTTCCGGAGAGGCTGGAGGGAGGTGTTGGGCCTATCATAATGATAGGCAGCGACCAGGGCAGCTTTGGGGGAAAAGTCTCCCCGGGCGATCTTTTCTTTGTAGCGGGCCGCTTCTACGGCAAGCCCGGCCTCTGCAAGGAGATCATTGGCACTCAAAGCAGTCTCCACACAACGGCTTTCAGCGGGCAGATCCCCGGTGGTCTTCTCTATTTGGGATACCGGGATAATGTCATCCTCCACACTCAGGCCGAGGATCTCCTTGAGCTGCAGTGCTGTTTTTTCTCTCCGGTTCCGGTTTTCAATGATTTCCAAGTCGATCCGGGAGAGTCGCTCTTTGACCCTGAGCAGATCCACCTTTGTCGCCAGCCCCTCGGTGAAGAAGGTCTCCACATCGCTTTGATGGGAGAGGATCAGTTCCCGCGTCTTTTCCAGCACCTTTTCTCCATGATCCAGTTTCACAAGCGTCCAGTAGAGCTCCTGGACATTCAGGACCAGATCCCGCGCACTTCCTTCCAGCCGCCGGGCAGCTGCCTCTGCTCCGATCCTGTAGAGGGCCCGTCTATTGATCAGACGTCCCCCGTAAAAGAGGGGCTGGACCAGGGTGATGCTGTTTTTTTGGATCCGGGCCATCTCCGGTGCGATGACCACCTCCCCGGGCGACAGGGGGAGGGAGAGGCTGTACTCCTCCTTGACATCGGTGAGAAAAAGAGAGGATTCCAGCGTAAGAGAGGGCCAGAGTTCTCCTGAGGCCTGTCTGGCTTGAGCTTCACTGATCCGGGCCTCTTTTTGCACAGCCCGGTACTCCAGGTCATGGGTAAAAGCCTTGTCAAGAGCCTGCTTGACAGTAAGCCTGACGTCTTCTGCTGAGATCATGGACGTGAAGACAACGGTCATGATGAGAAAAGACAGCGTGTATTTCATTTTTCTCCTCCCTTATCCAGATAACTGATAAAGACATCTTCCAATGACGGAGAGAGATAACGTCCTCCCCGTCCGTAAATCCCCTGCTCCTGAAGACGGGAGGTCAGGGCCTGGGCAGAAGGCGCCTCATCTTTCAGAATGGAGAGATGAAGCCTGTCCCCGAAGGCCCGGACATCACGGATGAGAGGCCACTTTTCAAGAAGAGAGCGCGCCTTTTCTTCCGCGGGGATCAGCTCAAAGACTGCATAGGGGAAACGGCTTCTCAGAGCTGAAGGCTGATCCACGGTGAGCAGCTTGCCCTTATCCAGTAAAGCCACCCGGGAACAGCGTTCTGCTTCGTCCATATAAGGTGTCGTCATAAAGACAGTCACCCCCGTATTCAGGAGTTCAGACAAGATCTCCCAGAACTCCCTCCGCGAGACAGGGTCCACGCCGTTCGTCGGTTCGTCCAGGAAAATAATCGAAGGGGCATGGATCAATGTACAGGCCAGGGCCAGCTTTTTCTTCATCCCTCCTGAAAGAGCTCCTGCTTTCCGGTTCCCGAAAGGAGCCATCCGTGTAAAGGAGAGAAGCTCATTACGCCGGCGTGAAAAATCTTTGATCTGATGAATCTCAGCGAAAAAGGCCATATTCTCCTCCACAGTCAGGTCACTGTAGAGGCTGAAATCCTGTGACAGATATCCCAGACGTGATTTGATCTTTTCGCCATGAGCCTGCAGGTCTTCACCAAGCTCCCTCACTTCTCCACTGTAGCCTTTCAGGATTCCGCAGAGGATCTTGATCATTGTTGATTTCCCGGCTCCGTCGGGCCCGATCAATCCGAACATCTCTCCCTCCTCCACAGTCATGGAGGCTCCGGCGAGGGCCCTGACATCCCCGTAACTGAATGCGAGATCCGTGATCTCAATGGCTGTTTTCATCATCCTCCGTATCGGGAGAGATCACCACATCTCCGTTCATCCCCGATTTCAGCTTCCCGTCGCTGTTTGCGACTTCTGCTTCCACTTTGTATACGAGGAGGACCCTTTCATCTTTGGTCTGGACACTCTTCGGAGTAAATTCCGACTCCCGGGCCACTGTGGTGATCCTCCCTTGATAAGAGATCCCCGGCATAGCATCCGGGATGATGTCCACCGGAGCGCCGACCCGGATATTGTCCAAGTCCTTCTCGGGGACATAAAATCGAATATCCAGGGTGCTCAGATCAGCTAATGTCAGTACCACGCTGCCGGTCCTGACAAACTCTCCCGCTTTGTAGAGGACCTCGGAGACCGTCCCGCTCCGGGGAGCAGCCACAGTGCAGTCACTGATCTGCTTTTCCAGCACAGCGATCTCCTTTTTGACCCGTTCAGCATCCATGAGGGCTCCCTGGAGCGCGCTTTTTGCGCCTACATACGAAGTTTCAGCGTCATCATATCGCGCTTTGGAAAGAGCCCCATCCTGATAAAGACGGCTCACCCGTTCGAAATTGACCTCAGCTGTCTCTCGGCTCTTCTCAAGCCCTGTGATCTTTTCCTGAAGAGCGGCCAGGGCAAATATAGCCTGGTCCCGCTGAAGAGAGAGAAGTTCGTGATCCACCATGAGGAGAGGCGTTCCCTCTTCCACCAGATCCCCCTCTTTCACGAAGACCTTCTCGATCCTCCCGGTTCCCAGGACACTGATATCCACCTCTTCGGCCTCCATTGTCCCTGAATAGACGGCTCTCCCCGACCCGGCGCATCCTGCCAGGAAAAAGAGCCCTACTGAGAGTATGACGGCAAGATGTCTCATGCCTCCTCCTTCTCTGTTTCCCTTTTTTCCATAATCCCGTTCATGAGAAGATCCAGGGTCTTCGGAGCCAGTTCAGAAAGCGAATACCCCGAGCGATGGATAAAATCAGCATCACTGATGACCCGTATATTCCGATAGAGCATCTCCACAACAAAGGGAAGATCGACCTGCTGTCTGATAAAGCCCTGCTGCTGGCCCTGGAGGAAAATCGGGGTGACGCCATCGACAAAGTTGATATGCCGCTCCTCATCGATCATTGTCCAGAGTTCCCGTTTATTCTTCTGAAGGTCTTCGATCAGCCTGTTATTAAGGATCCCTGTTACCCGGGTGATGATGGCCATAAGCCCCCTGAATTTTGACAGGAAATCTCCCTCACCATCGGCCAGCTCCCCGATCTGCATCCGGATAGCTGCAATAAAATTGCGGAAGACATCCCTTTCCAGTTCTTCTTTTGAGGAAAAATGATTGTAGAGGGTCTTTTTGCTTACCCCTGCATAAGAGGCGATCTCTTCGACTGTCACCCGGCTCACGGTATGCTTGATAAAGAGGTCCCGGGCCGCTGCCCGGATCTTCTCTCTTGACCTTTCCTGACGGCTCATATTCCTCCTTTATACTATTTACACATTTTCTGTGCAATTAGTTTCCTTCAGTATCCTACAGCGTCTTGTTCGCATGTCAAGAAAAAAAATCATTTTGAGAAATTCCGGACGGTGTCGGTTCAGGAAACGATTAGAGAAACATCTCCCCTGCACACAGGGGACATCCATTGAGAAAATCTTTGAAGGACATGGCCCGTTTACACTCCATCTGGAGATCGGTGATATAGAAGACTCCCGTCCCGCAGGCGACCTTGATCCCTTGTTCAGGATCGACGCCCAGGATCGTGCCGGGTTCGGCGAGATGCTTTTCTTCCGCGGGGAAACCGCCCAGGATCTTCACCGTCTTCCCGTTCAACGTGGTATAAGCTCCGGGCCAGGAGAAATAACCCCGGACCAGGCGGTCCACGATACCGGCCTCATTGTTCCAGGAGATCCTGGCGTCTTCTTTGGTGATCTTCATGGCGAATGTCGCCTTCTCATCCTCCTGGGGAAGAGGTGTGATCTCATCAATACGGTCCAGGGTTTCAGAGAGGGCTTCGGCGGAAAGGAAGCGGAGCTTTTCCCAAAGGGACGAGGCTGTCTCGCGCTCATCCAGGAAGATCTCTTTTTTGAGAAGAATATCACCGGCATCCCACTCCTCATTAAGACGGAAGACGGTGACTCCACTTACCGCCTCTCCGTTGAGGACGGCAGCATTCACAGGGGACGAACCCCGGTATCGGGGAAGAAGGGAGGCGTGGGCATTGAGAGCCCCGAATGATGGAATATCAAGGATCTCGCGCGGGATCTTGAGGCCGTAGGAGACAACAGCAATACAGTCGGGGGCGATCTCACGGCATCGGGC
>Ga0209163_1001633_pt1 | contig 23002 bp, 23 predicted proteins | sample MTBAKSrepl2MetaG_FD_187457 | JGI IMG/M metagenome (GOLD analysis project Ga0209163, IMG submission 187457) | Enrichment culture microbial communities om Arthur Kill intertidal strait, New Jersey, USA, that are MTBE-degrading - MTBE-AKS2 (Arthur... | ecosystem: Environmental > Aquatic > Marine >...
TCTATCTTTAATTCTTTCGGGTAGTACTTGTTTTTTGGGTTTGGCACTGTCTTTCTCCTGTTAGATGATTATTATCCAACTAAGACATTCCTTGTGTCCACTTTTTGCAGCCAGTCCAGAATGACCCACCCCCTACCCCCTCCCTTCGCCCAAAAGAGGGCTGGAGAGGGTGACGACAATGATCAGCTTTCTCTCACATATTTGATTGTTTGCGTAGGGCGGAATGAGGTGGGCGAGATTTTTGATGGACGTGAGCCTGGGACCCACCTCACTCCGCCATCGAGAATGTCCAAGCTTGAATTGTCGGACAATGTGTCACCTTTTTGCTAAGTTACCGGGCGGTCTTATTCCGACCTACGAAGATATTAACTTTCTCTAAAAGTATGGGCGGGTACCAAACCTGGTAGTACTTTCATAAAATAAAACCTGAGTTGCTGTGGAAAAGTATCACACTTCGCTTGTCGGCAGCCATGGCATCTTAGGACCTTCCACACCCAGGTGTTCTGCCAGGGCAGCGCGCATGGCGGTGCGGTCGTCCCAATCATATTCTGTTGTGATAAAGCACATCGACTGCTCATGCCCCTTGCCAAGAGAGATCACCAAATCGCCGGGTTCTGCCAAAGCGATTGCTTTTCGGATTGCGTCTCCGCGGTCTGCCACCCGCAGAAAATTCTTGCCCTCCACCCCGCCAACAGCAATGGCAGCCTCAGCCATATCCTGCAAAATGGCATCCAAAGATTCAGTGCGTGGGTCTTCAGCCGTCAGGATGCTCATATCGGCAGCCTTGATGGCTTCAACCGGCATCATCCTGCGCTTTTCACGGTCGCGCAACCCCGCCGAACCGAATACAGCGATCACTTTGCCTTGCGTGAGCCCGCGGGCTGTTTCAAGCGATACCGCCAGGGCGTTGGGTGTGTGGGCAAAATCGACGATAGCAGTGAAATTTTGACCCAGGTCGATGCGTTCCATTCGTCCCGGGACGGTTTTTTGCGTCGCCAGGGCGGCAATCGCCGTCTCAGCCGGAATGCCCAGCCCCTTCACGCAGGCGGTTAAGGCTGCCAGGCAGTTGGAGACATTGTAGATGCCAATCATCGGGCTCTTCACCTTATAGACTGAATCGTCAATATGGCAATCAAAACTCAGTTCGGTCGAGCTGTTCGTGATGTTTTCTGCCCACAAATCAGCCTCGTTCAGGCGTGAATAGCTCAGATGACCCGCAGGCGATACCCGTTCCAGGTAACTGTAGGATCGGTCGTCCTTGTTCAAAACTCCCAGGCGTGGGTTGCCGATTTTTTTAGGAGCGGTGCTCCACAAACTCTCGAACAACAGGCCTTTCGCTTCAAGGTAATGCTGCCAATCGCCGTGATAGTCGAGGTGCTCATGGGTGACGTTCGTTACTACTGCGATGTCAAATTCGCTGGCAATGGCGCGCCCCTGCGCCAGTCCGTGAGAAGTGCTTTCCAGGACGCAATGGGTCATGCCGGCGCGTACCATCTCAGCCAGGTAAGCCTGAATTGCGGGTGAATCTGGGGTGGTGACGTGAAAGCCTGTATCGATCTCCTGGTCGCCGATCAGGGCGTTCACCGTGGAGATCATGCCGGCTTTGACCCCACTTTGGGTCAGAATGTGGTGGATCATGCTGGATGTGCTGGTTTTGCCGTCCGTGCCGGTCACGCCGATCATCCGCAGTTTGCGTGCCGGAAAGTTATGGGTGGCGGCTGCCAGCCAGGCCAGTGCCTTGCGCGGATCGTCATCAATTTCCAGGTAAGGTACGCCGGGATTCTTTGGCGCAGGGCGGTTGCCAATGATCAAGGCTGCACCGCGTTCGATAGCGGAGGGAATGTAATCAAACCCATCGAAACTTTCCCCTCTAATGGCAAAAAAAGCATCGCCAGGTTGCACTTGACGCGAATCACTGCTGACAGCGCGAATTTTTACCTCAGGGATCTCACCCTTGGTGATCACAGGAATTTTTGATAGCAAATTGGAAAGGACCTTGAGTCGTGGTCTGCGCATACATTAACCTCTGGCTCTGAACGAATTTTTACTCAACAAATAGAAAATTAGCAGGCAGAGCAGAGCTACTCCAATCATTACCAGACCGACAATGAATGAACTGCTTGGACTGAGCCCGTTGGACTGCCTGACCTGGAAGGGGATGTCAAAGGAAACCTGGGGCGAGATGGCATAAGCACCGCTCAGGTCGCTGCCTCCCAATGCCAGTTGCATGCTTCCATTGATCTCTGATTTTCCGAAAGGTACCACCTCCCAGGAGAGGCTGTGGCGACCACTTTCGAGGGGAACTAACTGGCGTTTTTGAGGGGTGATCACACTGTTGACAGAGTTAAACTCCGCATCAAAAACATAGCCGTATGGCAGGCTTTGCTGGAGGGTTGCATCGGCTTCGTAAGTGAGCGTGATCTTGTTTTTCTGGTTGCTCAGCAGCTCAGTCGGATAGCTCACCATGACCTTCAGTGTCCCAGCAGAGCCGTGCGCCCAGTCACTCAGGGTTTGTGCCTGGCTGGCGGTTTCGGTTGGTACAACGCGTTTTGCGATGAACGCTACTCCCATCAGCAATAGCGCCAGGGCAAAGATGAGCAAGGTGATTGGTCGTTTCGTTTTCATAGCATCTCAATCTTCAAGAGGTTGTTGTCTCCATTTTACCCTTGAGATGGAAAACTGTCTGCAGACGTCATTGCGAGCGAAGCGAAGCAATCTCTGAACAATAGAATAGTTCTTCCTATGCTAATTTAGGGCGTAGGTCGGAATGAGACTGCAATGTGACAATGGAAAATTGTGCGTTTTGCCCAGTCTCCTACCGCCGTCATTGCGAGCGAAGCGAAGCAATCTCTCCGAACATGCCTGCCATTAACCCTACGCACATTACCCTAACACCCTACCGATTGTAGGGAACAGGCCTGCCTGTTCCATTCGTTGGTCGAGGTAGACCATCGACCCTACATTCACGGGTTCATTTTTTCAAACTACCTCTATCAAATTCACCATACAATGGTAAAATAACCCTTACTATTTCGGGGCGGTGGCGGAATAGGCAGACGCAACGGACTTAAAATCCGTCGGTAGTGATACTGTGTGGGTTCGACCCCCACCCGCCCTATAAGAGACCTGTAAAGGTCTCTTTTTTTGCCTCTAGATTGTGGAACTCAAAGCGGTTAAGCTTAGCTCTTAATTCTCGCCGGTCTCTTATGTAGCACCCCTTTAGCGGGCTGACCGAGCGAGGAACCTGACCGCAGGTCTCCATGATTTGAATAAATAAAATAGTCCTGCATTAAGCCAAAAATCCGAATGACCTCCTTGAAACCTAAAAGTCACCGGACTCTGGCAACATTCGCAAGTAAGTTTCTCTTCGTTTTTCGGCGTTCTTCTGATCTCACCTCAGATATCAATCATCTGAAAAGCGCCTGGCCAATGCTCCAAAATCCATCTTGATAACACCGCTGATCAACTGGTTCACTTCCCGCAGCAAATTTATGGCTTCTTCCTGGGCGGCTGCCTGTTCTTTCAGTGCCTGGTTTTTGTATACCAGATCCTGTAATGTACGCAGCCTGATCACATCTTCCTGCGAATAATCGGGCGTGTATTGTTGGGCGCGCACTTTCGACTGCAGAAGCGAAAATTCTGTCCGTAATTGGGAGGCTTGTGGGTCGGCTTCCACCTTGCGGTTTGCCTGTTTCAAGCGCAAAAAAGGCTCGGATTGGGCAAGGTTAATTGCCAGCTTTTGGGTCACATCCAGCAATTCGGCAGGGATTTCTTCCATTGGGTTGGTCATATCTCTCCTTATCAACAAGGGTCGGGCTGACGGCAGCGGTTGCCAAAATCCATCTCAATGGACTGCGACAGGACGTCGCCCAGCCTCTGCGAAACCGCTCGTAATTCTTCATCCGCTTTGTTGAAAGCGATCACTGAAGGCATCTGGTCGTAGGCGTCTTTCAGGTTCTGCAATTCGAGTTTATCCTGTTCTTTAACAGCCTTCAGCTTGATCTGGATGCGTAATGAGCCAAGCTTACGGCTGTAAGCTTGCGCTGCCTCGCGCGCTTCGGCATCATCGCGCAGGGTGGCATTAGCTTGCTCATAGGCTTTGAATTGCGGAATTTCCGAAAAAACCCGGCAAAACCGCTGCGCCGATTCCATTACAACCGGCTTTGGTACAACTTGCGGTTCACTCAACCCTTGAAGATTCATCAATTTATCCTTTCCAAATCAATTTTTCCTTTGGGAGCCATCCTGGAAGATTTGCTCACCTAATTCAGCTAACATTTTCAATCCTTTGATCTCCTGGGGCAGCAAAGGAATCTGGACAACCGGCAAGTGGAAGCGTTCGGATATCTCATTGAGATACTTTTCTTGCATCGTCCAGCGGGCATGGGTAAATTCGGTGTCCGCTTGATCAACCGGAATGACCATGTTGGCGACCACCAGGCGGGCAGGGACATCCACGGTTTGGAGTTCCTGAGCAGCACGCCAAGCCTCAATGATTGGTGTTGCTTCAGGATACATGACAAAAGCGAAGGTGCTCTGATCGGGATCGCGCATCATTTTGATCACCTTGCTGAACCGCTGCTTGGTAACGTCATCTGTGGCGCCAGAGTCGACCGTGGCAAAGACCTTGACATCCAGTTGTTTACTCCAATCCATAGGCAGCTCAAGCAAGCGCAAGGTGTGACCCGTTGGAGCAGTATCGAAGACAACAGACTCCCATTCACCTTCGGACGCATATTCAATAAACTTATCAAAGGCAGCCATTTCTTCTGTGCAAGGCGAGGAAAGCTCTTCCTCCATCGATTTGATGGCTTCTTCAGGACGCCCTCGCCGGCGTGCATCTTCCAGAATGCGCGCTTTATAGGTCTCAGCCGCAGTTTTGGGATCAATTTTTACAGCCCAAAGGTTAGGCTGAGCAGGTACTGGCGCGATCACATCACCCACAGGACTATCAAGAACATCTCCTAAATGGGCGGCTGGATCAGTGGTCAGCAGGAGCGTTTTGTGTCCCTGGCGGGCGAGCCAGACCGCGGTAATACAGGAGGCAACCGTTTTGCCAACCCCTCCCTTGCCAGCAAAGAAAACCGTACGATGGTGACCGTTAGGCTCAATGCGAGCGCGAATATCCGTGTACGAAGAGCGAAGCGGTTTGACCTGTTCAGGAACCAATTCCGCCTCGAAGGTAGTACTGGCAGGTTTTGCGTCAAAGAAAATCTGTGCCACTTGGCGGAGCCGCTGCACCCCTTTGATTTCACCTGACAGCAGGGTCATATGTTGTTTTGCATATGGCAAACTATTGATCTGGGCCAGGTAATGAGCCTGCATTTTGGTACGGGCAGCAAAAAGCGAGTTATTGGCTGCTTCGGGTGGAATGATTCCATTAACAATCAGGCGAAAGTTAGAAATATCCAGTTTTCTCAGCTCTTCAATCGCTCGGCGAGTTTCCTTGATTGAAATCTCTTCTGGATGTAGGACAAAGACAAAAGTAGTTTGTGTGCTGTCGCGCATGGCAGACAGAGCACGTTCATACTTAAGCCTGGATGCCTGGATGGAAGCCGCGGGACCAAGGCAGGTTTGTCCATTGCCCGCCGTTGCAGATTCTATCGATTGGCTCCATTCAGCAGGTAATTCCAAAAGGCGGATGGTGTGACCAGTGGGGGCAGTGTCGAAGATAACCACATCGAAAGATGTCTCATTCTCCAAGGAAGGATCCAAAAAATCTGTAAAGCGATCAAACGCAGCTACTTCAGATGTACAGGGACCGCTCATCTGCTCTTCCATGACCTGCACAATTTGAGCAGGAAAAGCGGCACGGATAGGTGCCATAGCCTGATCGATGTATTCCTGAGTAGCTTTATCGGAATCTATTTCCATACCCCACAGATTGGAAACGCCACGAATAGGCGTGACTTGATGACCGATCTCCTGTTCAAAGACATCCGCCAGGTTTGAAGCCGGGTCAGTGGTGACAATAAGAGTTTTTTTGCCTGTGTCCGCCAGCCGTACCGCGTGGGTACAAGCCATCGAGGTTTTTCCGACCCCACCTTTACCAGAGAAGAAAATATATTCTGTCGTCATTAAGCTTTCTTTCCATTCAATTGTTCTTTTATCTCGTTTAATTTCGGGTAACTCCCTGAAGTGAGCACTTTCCCACGCACCAAAACAATTGGCAAAGCAGCCATTTGTTTGGCGTTTATCAGGCGCATAACCTCAACCTGGCTCAAAAAAGCCTGAGGGCTGCTTTTCATTTGGTACCGCTCCACATGGTAGCCTTCGTTTTTCAGTTCAATTATGGTTTCATTTAGATCCAAAAGATTTTGATCAAGTGTGGGTCCGCATAGTCCGGTTGGGCAACACATCGGCGAGTCAAAAATTTCTACATCCAGAAACGCGAAGGAAGTCTGATCATCGATCCTGGAGGGAGTGGTTCGGTTGGGTAGGGTCATAATAATACAATCTCCTTTGAAGTATTAAGGTAAAAAATTTTCTAGGTTGGTTTGTTCATCAGGGAATAGCTTGGCCCACAGCTCACCCGTCTGGGTTGGATTTTTTGAGGGTCAAGGAGTTGGTTAATGACGTGCAGGTAATCCTCTAAAACTTCCTGGTTGATTGAGTAATAAATCCAGCGTGCATCGAACTGATCGCGTTCAAGATTGATCAAGCTGGCATCTCTCAGGACACTGAGGTGGTGTGAAATTAGATTGGGTGCAAGGTTAAGTTCCCCGCCCAACTCGCAATTGCATTGAACACCATCCATGATCTTGCGGAATAATGCCAGGCGGTTTGGCTCCGCAAGCACTTTCATCATACGGGTAACACTGCTCAATTCGTCTTCGGTTCTCACCTTTGTATCCATTGCGTTTCCAGAATATAGTTCAATCTTGATTGAATTATAAACGCTAAGCGAAGTTAGTCAAGAACCACAATCGATTTCTGCTGAAAATCCGTCGGTGTCGACACTTTGTGAGTTCGCCTTCAGGTACCCAAAAAGAGACCGTAACAGGTCTCTTTTTGTCTGGTCTTCCCTGATCTCTACGTCAATTCTCAGACGGATTCAAGATAGGAATGTGGTTTCTGTGCGAAAAGTGAATCTTTCTGCAATCAAATTCAGATCTCATCCTCATCGATGAAGGGCAGCAGTTGCTTCAAAATCTTCAATTTTCCGGATTTCATCAGATCCCGGGCGATGTCGGTCAGCACTTTTTCATCGATGAAGGGTGCCAAACCCACCAGGTAGCGTTCTTTTTGTTCGGTGTTCATCAACCTGGCAATTTTCCCAAGAGTTTTTTCACTCATAAAGGGTGCCAAAGCGTTCAGGTATTGTGAATCTTTCTCAGAGTTGAAAATCCGTTCGGCGAAATTGCTCAGGTCATCTTCCTCAAGGAAAGGTGCCAGTGCGATCAGTTTGTCAAAGCTGCCGGTCATGCCGTGCTGGCGGTCGATCATACTTGCCAATTGCTCGCTTTCCAGAAAGGGAGCCAGCGGGATCAACTGGGAAAGATCTTTGATCCTGGTCTTGTCGATCATCTGCGCAAGGCGTTTCGAGTTCAGATGAGGCGCAAGCGCGATCAAGGTTTCCAACTGATATTCCTGGTCGGATGCTTTTTCGACGGCTTCTTCAACCTGGGAAGGTTTCATCAGCTCGACCACTTCTGCCACCTCTTCCAGATTGATATCTTCGGACTGATCGATGATCTTGTTAACAATGGCGGTCTCTTTTTCGGAACCTAACAGCTCCTCCACGTTCACGCCCAGGATTTGCGAAAGTTCCATCAACTTGGAAATATCGGGCATGGTGTTGCCGCGCTCCCAGTTGCTTACCGCCTGATAGCTTACAAACATCTGATCCGCCAATTCCATCTGGGTCATGTCTTTGGCTTTACGTAGTTGGGCGATCTTTTTACCAATGATTTTTGTGTCAAACATAGTTACCTCTTTTTCTATATATATATTTTAGTAGAGCCTGGGGAACAATTTATTCTTTGTACTTCCTTCAGCTCTACTAATTGATTGTTAATGAATTACTTGTTCAACTGGTTGAAAGGACTATTCACAAAAACGTTGTTGACCTTATAAAAGTCTTCACTCTTTGTGATGCCAATTCTTCCATCCAGATCATTGAGATTGCTTTCTTCAAGTGCTTGAGCCTTCGAAAGACTGGTTACAGTTGCCTTGTTGGTAGCGTTGCGCTTCCCAAAAAGAAACGAGAATAAATTGATTTTATTGGTTACTAACATGTCAAACTCCTTTTCTTTACTCTATCCACAGTATAGGGCTAACATGGCAAAATTCCTATCAACCAGCGCTTGAATTTGCCCATTTCAAGCGTTAATTGAGTTGGCATTTTTTGGATTTCGAGGGGAAGAATGGGAGACTGGAATAGCTATGAAGCACGGCCCTCCCTGGAGGGAGGGTCCGTCGAAGGTCCCAGCCTCGAAGAGGACTGCGGACCGAGCGGGGGAGAGTGTCCTTTCTATTTTCCCAATTCTTTCAGGCGCTCTTTGACTACGTTATCGATAGTCGAACAAACAGCGGAAAGGTCATCATGGACATCTGAGTTCAAGAATCGCAATACGTAAATCCCATTGTCCTGCAGCCATTGCGTTCTTTCACCATCCTGGATTAACGCAAGATCCTCGAAATGCTGACTGCCATCCAGTTCAATGGCAAGCTTCGCAGATGAGCAGAAGAAATCCATGATATATCTGCCAATCACCACCTGCCTTCTAAACCTAACCGGATACTGTGACAAAAATTCGTACCAGAGACGTTGCTCTTCTCTGGTTGCTTCGCGGCGGAGTTTTTGAGCTAAGGAAGTTAGTTTATTCCGTGTCACTGGATAATTATAGAACAAGAATATGAAAAAACCCCTCTTCAGTCTCCTGTCCGCTTCGCGGCAGGATCCAGCTTCTCCCAGGAGAAGCCCATTTCGAATATAGCCCTCCCTCGAGGCGAAGTGCCCGACAGGCTAGAGGGTCCGCGACCAGTGCTCGCCGTGAAACGGACGAGTAAACAAAAGAAAAAGCCCTCCCTCGAGGGAGGGTCCGTCGAAGATCCCAGCCTCGAAGAGGACTGCGGATCAAGCGGGGGAGAGTGTCTTGCTATTCGCACCGGTCTTGCAAAGCACCCTAGCACTGCACGACAGGCGATATCGGTGTAATCATAGAATTGAAGGGGTATAATCAAACAGACCCCCACGCAGACCGGGTTAAAAACCACCATGAGGGAACCGTTATGCTCACCTGGACCGACATCGAAACTCGTGCCATTGCCTTCCAAAAACGTTGGAGAGACTGCTCCGGTGACGAAAAACAAGACGGTCAGACCTTCGAAAAAGATTTCATGGAAGTCTTCGGCGTGGACTGGCACGATGGCTTCCACGAACACCTGATCATCAGCCTTGAGGGTATAACTAACCACATTGACTATTTCCTCTCTGACATTCTAAAACCAGGAAATTTTTGGACTAGGATCGATGGCCAATATTTATCAAATGATCAATGTTGACACGATATATATTATTTGATATACTCTATTTTAGACCTTTGAAAGATTAATAAATGAGGCGTGCATGGAAGGTTTTTCAGAAGAAGAACTACGTCGTCTAATCCTTAACTTCCTGAATGATTTTAAGGAACTGATGGGTCAAGGTCACTATTATGTCAAGGAACATCACAAAAATATACAAGCATTGAGGGATTTGGGAATTAATGCCAGGTTGCGAGATGAATTTATTCTTTCGGTTGCTATAGATGATTATTCATCTGGTCCGAATCCAGATGAATATCATCCCGGTTACTATTGGGTGTTTGGGAAAAATTTAGATGCCGTTGAGATTTACATTAAACTTAAAATTGTCTCATTCAATAACGGAAATGAAAGAGCTGTTTGTTTGTCATTTCATCATTCAGAACGTCCAATGAAATATCCGTTTCGTAAGTGAATGAATTAATAGCAATGAATAAAGAAAATGAGGCGAAAGCGATGAACGCATTTTGTCCAAATTGCGAAAAAGATACCGAACAAAAATTTGTCGATAAGATTGAAGAGATTAGCATTCGGGGTGAAATGATCCCTATTCATATGGAGTACTATCATTGTGAAGAATGTGGTGAGGATTTTGAATTCCCTCGCCCCGAATATGATCCATTAGATGCAGCCTATCGTGAATATCGAAATAGAAAAGGAATGGTGCAGCCAGAAGAGATCAAAAAAATCCGCAAGGAGTTAGGCCTCACTCAAAAAGAATTGAGTGAGATCCTTGGAATTGGAATAGCTACTTTAAATCGGTATGAAAATGGGGCTTTGCAATCCGAAGCACATGATCAGGCTATCCGATTGAGTATGCAGCCGGCAAATTTGTTACAAATTCTGGAAAATAAACCAGAAGTGCTTTCCGAATCTACCAGGAATCGTATCATTCAACATCTCCAAGATAAAGAACAGGACTGTGGTGATTTATTAGTAGAGGCTATTGAGCAGTTTGGAAGTTATTCTCCAGACTTATTGAGTGGCTTCATTCGCTTCAATGCTAACAAACTGTTCCAAGCGATCAAATTCTTCTGTTATCAAGATAGAGTTACGAAGACAAAGCTCAATAAACTCTTGTTCTATGCCGATTTTAAGCACTTTAAAGATAAAGGCGTTTCAATTTCCGGGGCTCGTTATGCCCATGCCTATTATGGACCGGTTCTTGATAAATTTAATACATGGCTAACTGCAATTTCAGAATGGGACAAACAAATAACAATTGACGAACAACTTTTTGGTGATACGGTAGGCGAAGTATTCACCAGTGGAGAGCCAGATTGGTCCGTTTTCTCTACTTCAGAGTTGGCGGTTCTCGCGTTTGTCAAGGATAATTTCCAAAAATATAATGCTAGCCAGATCCGAGATTTCTCTCACCAAGAATTTGGGTATCGATTTACCATAGTTGGTGAAATCATTTCCTATCAATATGCTCAGGAGCTTCAGTTATAGTATTACCATTTTTGATTGGGCGAGTGTGTTCGGCAAAGTGTCCAGTAAACCGAAACATATTTTAATATACGTTTTATTGTACTAACCTCGGACAACTTTATAGCTTCACAATAATAAGAATCCGACTACCAAAATTTACTCTTGGCCGGGCATTAACCTGCTGGATATGCGGATATGTCCAGTTCTAATTTTTATTAGGCACCTTTATCATGAGGAGTAAATTCATTACTGCAGATTGATACGTTGCTTCGCTCCTCACAAAGACGGTCTCCCGTCATCGCGAGCGTAGCGTGGCGATCTGCTTTTAATTGCAATAGTTGTTGACCTGGGGTCAAAAGCCTAGCTTGGTCGAGATACCGGCAAGAACGGAAGTTGTGTCCTTTCAAAAAACTGAGTAGTGGGGGATTCTCCTTCTTAAGTCCTTACCGGTTTCCCTTCGCTTGATTGTGAGTTCGGCACAACATCTGACAGTTTCGTAGATCACTTGCCCCACCTTTGCTCCAGGCAGCCACGTGGTCGGCGTCCATTTCGTTCAATCTCCAGTGGCGGAAAGTGCCACCGTTGGCCGGCTTGTCCAGCGCTCTTTTCGCTGGTTTCCGGTGCCTGCCCTCGTAAGGGGTGAACCCGGCAAAGCATTGGCATAATGTGAATCCTTGCACAGGCCAGGATGGTGACGGAAGAAATCTTGTAGGGCGAGAATGGAGGTGTCGAGAATTTCATCTGACGATGACATGGTCCACCTCCAATCCGCCGTTACGAGCGCAATTTTTGGTGGAATGGATACACACCCAAAGTTTTTTCCAATGCGTCCTGTTGAATAGGTTCTATGGCATAATATTCATAATGCTCGACCAGGCTTCGGGCAGGATCGAGGGGATGATGGAAAACACATCAACAGTAAATTTACCAGCGGTTAATCACGATGTGTTAACCAAGGTCGTTCGTTCTGTGCTTTCAAAAGAGAAAGTAGAAGTCAAAAACTGGCATCTCAACCAGATTGGAGGTGGCTTTGGTAATCCTGTTAGCGTTGGGATATTCCGTGTTCAAGGCGTTGCCAGCGACAACGATTCTGAAAAAACCTGGTCTGTTATCTTAAAGGTCCTGCAATCTCCAGAAAATATAGGTTTGAAAGATATGGGTGGTGGCGAAGACGTAACCCATTGGAATTATTGGAGGCGTGAACCTCTGGTTTATCGGTCCGGAATCCTTGACAATTTGCCGGAAGGTTTGGCAGTGCCGTGCTGTTACGCGGTGGAAGAGCTTCCCGGTAAAGTGTCGCATTTATGGCTGGAAGATATTCAGGATATGTACAAGGGCACTTGGTCGCTTCAACGTTACAGCCTGACAGCCTGTCACCTTGGAAGGCTGAATGGCATGTATAGCAGCAAAAGCAGTTTCCCTGAATATCCTTGGTTGGGAAGAGATATCAATCGGCAATGGCTGCAGATGATACCCAAGAGCGAATTATCATGGGATCATCCGCTTTTGTTAAGTCGCTATCCCGAACCTGATAGGAATCCATTTATCCAATTATTGTTTCAGCATGAGCGCTTCCTTAGAAAACTCGACTCGTTACCCAATACTCTTTCCCATGGGGACACCTACCCGACAAATTTCATGTCCAGGACCGATCCTTATGGCAGGCAGCAGACTGTTGCATTGGATTGGGCGTTGCTTGGTCTGCAGCCATTGGGAGCTGATCTGGGCCAATTTGCATTCGGAACAATTAACATTCTGAACAGTGCTCATCAGGAAGAGATAATCGATACTTTGTTTAAGGCTTATATTCAGGGTCTGCAGGATGAAGGCTGCCACCTGGATGCGGAATTAGTGCTGTACAGCTTTGCTGTTTCTGCGGCTCTGCGAGTTGGACTGTTCCAGCTGTATTTCTTGGTTCAAGCAATCGAACAAGGGAGTGCGGAAGAAGGCATGAACGAGTTCGGTAAAGCCCCCGATCCGTTTGAGACGGTCATGGCTCGTGAAGCCTTCCGATTAATGGGAGGTTGATTCACTAACCCTCAAGAATAATTACATAGAGCGCAATTTTTGGTGGAATGGATACACACCCAAAGTTTTTTCCAATGCGTCCATTGGCGGATTGAGGGCATGGTGCGCTCTTCCAGAGTAATATTGAAGGTCCCTCAACGCACACCTGCGGCGGCACTTCGTCTCGCCCTACAGTGTAAACCCCTTCCCAAAACAGAACATATGTGCTATTATAGTAGGCAAAGCCCGATCTGAAATGCCGCACCTTAACAATCGATATCCATTTGCAATCAATTCGCGTTCTTGCCCTATCAAAAAACAGTGCAAATAGTGCAAATCGTGCAAATAGATCTTCAACAACCAGCCAGTTTTTACAGTGAAAGTGCGTTTTGGTGCTATCAAAAAATGGTGTAAATAGTGTAAAAAGTGTAAATAGTGTAACCCTCACCAGGGCAGGAAGTGTAAAAAGTGGCTAGGGAAATCGTTACTCTGTACACTTCCTGTCACTGTGCTCACAGACCCACAACCTCCGGCACACAAGAAGTCTATGAGGATGTAAATGATAAGCCCCCTCCAGCCGAGGTACGAGGCGCAAGGACTGCGTGCGTCCCGCCGAAAGCGGGAGTGGGGATGAAGGGGGTGGGTTTTTAGATCACCTGCTCCGGGCACTCCGTTTCACGTTCGTGCTGACCGTGCGCGTAACCTGACCGTCAGGTCTCCTACAACGACGCGATCGCACCGGTCCCTTGCGTAGCACCCCTTTAGTGGGCTGACCGAGTGCGCTATTTGACCGCTAGGTCTCCGGTTTGGATTGTATGAATTGACAGATCTCATCATTACGTCAATCTTGTGCCATGCACGCGCAATAATTTTCTCCTGAAGCGTTTATAATACATAGGATTACCAATGATGAGAAAACACGCTACCTCCTGCTTGATCGTCATGATGCTGCTGGCATTGCTTCTTTCAGCATGCACTCAAGGGAGCAGGTCTGGGGACCCGACGGCAACGCCCGAGTCTTTCTTCCCGGCAACCGCTGACGTAACGCAAAGTCCGCTCCTGCCCATCAACCCCACTCCGACTCCAAACCTGGTCAACCCAAATCCGGTCCGCATAACCGAGCTGGAATACCTGCAGGAAGACACCCAGGTGCTGGTCATGGCGAAGTTGTTCAACACCCTCGGTGATGCGATTTTGCGGGATGTCCAGTTGGAGGTGCTTGCCCTGGATGAAACCGGCAACCGACTTGCCCAGCAGCGCACCTCTTTCCGTTACCTCTTCCCCAACGAAACTACCAGCCTGGTGCAGGAATTTGAACTGAACTCCGGCTTGGTGATCACAGGCGTTGAGGTGCGCGTCGTTGATGGGTTGATCGACCGCAACCTGAAGTACGAGCAGCCGCTAACTATTCAAAACACTTCCGCCTTTCGGGTTGGGAACGATTACAGCGTGACCGGTTGGCTCAGCAATGCCGACCCCTACACCTACACCCAGGTGCTGCTGAACGCGGTCGCTTACAACGCCTCCGGTCAGATCGTGGGCGGTGGAAAAGCGACTTTCGATTTCGTCCCGCAAGAAGACCAGGTCGGCTTCAGCATCCCGGTGAACAGCCGGCGGGGGGAAGAAGTGGATCATGTCGACGTGAGCCCCTGGATCACCAGCTACTCGGCTTCACTGGAAGGCGGGAACTGGTGGGAGGCCATCAGTACGCAGGAATGGAATTTTGCCGTCGATCAGTACAACCAAATCACGGGAGGTGCTGTTCTGAAGAATGAGACGGACCAGGTTTTGACTGAAACTTTCGCTATTCTGACAGTATCCGACGAGAACAACCGGGTCTGCTTCGCCAGCAATTCCTACTACGACGTCATCTGGCCGGAAGAGAGCGTGATTTACTCTGTAGCCCCATCCAGATTGCCTGATTCCTGCCAGGGAAAGAAAGTTGACCTGGTGGTCGTGCCGGGTGAATTCGGTCAATTTCCAGCCGATTTTAACCCGCTGCTGGCTTCCCAGGCAGCCTTTATCAACGAGTCGGCAGTAAATGTCAGCGTGGTCAACAACCTCAACGCCTCCGTCAGTCAAGCCCGTGTTTACGTCATTATCCGTGACGGCGCTGACCAGATTGTGGGCGGTGGTTTTGCAACAACAGAACTTATCCGCTCCGGCAGCTCGCTCATCGTAGCGGTGCCGGTTGCTTACCTGGGGAACCAGGCCGATCTAAGCATCAGCGCTTTCGCGACACTACCAGCCGATGTTGAATTTGGACAATAAACAGGAGAATAGAAGTCAATGAAAATAACCCCCGGTTTACGCAGGTTTAGCCCCACACCGCTCGAACTCAAGAGCCCGGTTCCATCAGATATCGATATCGCCCAGGCTGCCATCCTCAAACCAATCTCCCAGGTGGCGGAAGAGATGGGCTTGCTGCCAGGCGAACTTGAGCTTTATGGCGATTACAAAGCCAAAATTAAGCTCGAGGTTTTGGAGCGATTGGCTGATGCTCCCGATGGAAAATACATTGACGTGACCGCCATCACCCCCACACCCCTGGGTGAGGGCAAAACTACCACGACCGTAGGTTTGAGCCAGGCGATCGGCGCGCACCTGGGGCGCAGCGTGATCACTTGTATCCGCCAGCCCTCGCAAGGCCCAACTTTTGGCATCAAAGGCGGAGCTGCCGGCGGTGGTTATTCCCAGGTCATCCCGATGGAAGACTTCAATCTCCATCTGACCGGCGATATCCACGCCATTACCGCTGCCAACAACCTGCTGGCGGCCGCCATCGACACACGCATGTTCCATGAATCCGGTCAGAGCGACAGCGCCTTGTTCAACCGCCTTTGCCCCAAAGACAAGAAAGGCAAACGCCACTTCGCCCGCGGTATGATGGGCAGATTGGCGAAACTTGGCATCACCGAGACTGACCCGGACAAGTTGACTGATGAACAGAAAGCCAAATTTGCCCGCCTCGATATAAACCCCGAAACGGTCACCTGGCGCAGAGCCGTGGATGTGAACGACCGCATGCTGCGCGGCATCACCATCGGGCAGGGTCCCCAGGAAAAGGGTTTTGAGCTTCATACCAACTATTACATCAGCGTTGCGTCTGAATTGATGGCAATTTTGGCACTGGCAACCAGCCTGCAAGACATGCGTGAGCGCATCGCCAAAATGGTGATCGGGCAGAGCCGGGCTGGAGAACCTGTCACCGCCGATGATCTGGGCGTCGCTGGGGCGCTTACGGTGCTGATGAAAGACACCATCAAGCCCAACCTGATGCAAACGCTGGAAGGCACGCCTGTGCTGGTGCATGCCGGTCCGTTTGCCAATATCGCCCACGGCAACAGTTCCATCATGGCTGATAAGATCGCCTTGAAACTGGCTGATTTTGTCATCACAGAGAGCGGTTTTGGCGCCGATATGGGCATGGAAAAATTCTTTGACATCAAATGCCGATATTCTGGTAATGTACCTGACGTTGTGGTCTTGGTAGTGACCGTCAGAGCCCTCAAAATGCACGGAGGTGGTCCGAAGGTGACTGCCGGAGCGCCGTTGGCACCAGAATATATCGATGAAAACCTTGAACTGCTTGAAAAAGGTGCTGTTAATATGCTGGCGCATGCCAGTATCGCCCAAAAATTTGGCATCCCGGTGGTGGTGGCGGTCAACCGCTTCCCGACTGATACAGATGCCGAGCTGGAACTGGTGCGAAAAATTGCTTCGGGTCATCCCGGAATTGTGGATGCCGTTGTAGCGGACCACTTCAGCCAGGGTGGGGCTGGGGCCATCGCACTGGCGGAGGCGGTGGTGAAGGCTTCGGAGTTGCCCATGAATTTCAAGTTCCTTTACCCCCTCGAAAAATCACTCAAAGAGAAGATCGAGACCATTGCCTGCGAGGTGTATGGTGCCGATGGCGTCGATTACAGTCCCGAAGCCGAAGAGCGGTTGGCGGAATACGAACGACTGGGTTACGGCAACCTGCCGATCTGTATGGCGAAAACGCACCTTTCCCTCAGCCATGACCCTGAGTTAAAGGGCGTGCCCAAGGGTTATCGCATCCCGATCCGGGACGTCAGCGCTTCAGTCGGGGCTGGCTTTGTTTACCCGCTATTGGGTGAAATGAGCACCATGCCTGGACTGCCCACCCGCCCGGCTTATTATGATATCGATATCGATTTCGAAACAGGCAAAATTTTGGGCTTGAGTTAGATTTTCATTTGATTAAGAAACGACCACTAGTGATTGTGGTCGTTTTCTTACGTACGGGAGGGGCTCTATTGCCCTGTAAGGGTGTCTCCTCCCGCTGAGGTCTGCTAATTCAAACATCATGGATGGAGCAAGCCCCATCCGTACGATGCGATTGTGCCGGTCTCCCGACCGCGCACAAGATGTCTCCGAAGGAGTCCCCTCACTTGGAGACCTACGGTCAACTCGCGTGCTCGGCGATGACGCCGGCACGATCAACTACCTTACAACTGTTTATACCTCTCAATTTGAGGGGCGATTTGGGCTAATGAGGCCGCCCAAAAGTCCTTGCTGCGGATGTCGATCCCAAACCGTGCTGCCAGGTCCGCTGCGGAAGCTTCACCAGTGCTGGCGAGGAGAGCTTTGTAATCTTCCACAAAAGCGGCTCCTTTTTCCTTGTAAATCGCGTACAAACCCTTGGCAAACAGGTTACCAAAGGCATAAGGATAATTATAGAAGGATAAGCCAGTGCTGTAATAATGCGGCTTCCAGGTCCAGGCGAATTTGTTCATCACCTCCGGGTCAATGCCGTCACCATAAGAATCGCGCTGTGCCTGAAGCATAATCTCGCTGATCTCATCTGCGGACAGAGTGGCTTTCTTACGTCGATCAAAAACTTCGCGTTCAAACAAGAAGCGGGAGTAGATATCGACAATAGTCTGGGCATCACTTGAAATGGAAGTCTCGAGGATAGCCTGTTCAGCTTTGGGGTCGTCAATTTGCTCCAGCAGGGCATTGAAAACGATGGTTTCGCACATAATGGAGGCGGTCTCAGCCAGGGTCATGGGTGTATCGGTCTGAAGCGGAGTTTTTTCCGCCTGGAAAGCGCAATAGTTATGGAAGGCATGCCCAAGCTCGTGCGCCAGGGTCATCACCTGGTCAAACGAGCCATCAAAGTTGGACATGATGCGGCTTTCCTTCACGGCTTCAATGCCCATACAATAAGCTCCACCGCGTTTACCGGGTCTTTGCAAGGCATCGATCCAACGATTCTCAAAAGCGTGGTGGGCAAAATCAGAAAGTTCGGGAGAGAAACGGGCGAAATTGCTCAGCACGATCTCTTTAGCCTCTTCGAAGGTGTAAGTCTTCTCAACACTGCCGACCGGCGCAAACAAACTCCACCAGGGCAACTTCTCAAAGCCAAGCAACTTGGCTTTTGCCTGGAAGTAAGAGCGGAACATCGGCAGAGAATCCTGGATTGCAGCGATCATGGCGTCCAGGGTCTGGCGATCAATGCGTGCCTTGTCGAGAGAGGAGTGCAGGCTGTCTTCGCGTCCGCGTTTGCGGTCAAGCGTGTTGACTTCGCCCTTCACACCGTTCAGGCAGGCTGCCAGGGCTTCCTTCATATCCTCAAACGTAGCCTGTTCAAGGGTGTAGGCACGTTCACGCACTTCGGCAGAGGGATGGCTGCGAAGGTTGATCAAGGCCGGCAAGGGCAAAGTTTCTGTTTTTCCGTCGATTTCAAACTCAACCTGTTTTTGGGAGGTCAAGGTTCCCTGCAGATCGCCCCAGGCAGAACCACCTGAGAGCGAAAGTTCGTTGGCAAGTTCTTCTTCTGGCTCACTCATGAGGAACTGGCTCTGCTTGGCCTCCTCCAATAGGATGAAAGCGTGTTCATGGGCAGTACCAGGAATCGCAAGGGCCGCAGGCAGTTGATCAGCGATTTTGCCGAGCCAGGCTGCGATGCGCACGTTAACATTCCTGAGGGGCAGCATACCAATTTGGAATTGAGACTGCAGTTGCTCTGCGGCTTTGTCAAAAGAATCGGTGCTGGTCAAACCATAGAGGTAGGAACCGATCGTACCTGATCGGGTATAGATGGTGTTGGTCAGGTCAACCAAATGACCCAGGTATTTAGTGAGAACTTCAGGGGCGACCTGAGTTTTTTCAATTGGTAGAAGGTCGTTCTCAAAAAAGTGGGTCAATGCGATGGTTTCATCTTTCAAAATTGAAAGATCGAGGGCAAGTTGCGGGTCATCAACACCAGCGTAAATGTTGCTCAAGTCCCAACGGGGAATAGGTTCATTCATAGTTATCTCCTTTTAATAGGGTTCATTATACCTAGAAGCTGATAGCTCATGGCTGATGGCAACAGGAAAGAAAGATTTTTTTCCAAGGTAGGGAGCGTGTGTGAGAGTTGTGCAACAACCAAGAGGTACGCTAAATTGAATATCATGAATAGAGCAGACCCCGTCTACATAATGCCGAAAGAAAAATGTAAGGATATTTGAATTTAATACGAAGGCCGGGTTGTTTTCAACCCGGCTTACGTATACAGAGTGGAACCGGTCCCCTTTTGCAGAAGGGCGCAAGACCCACTCGACGGAAGGGTGCAAGACTCACCCGACGGAAGGGTGCAAGACTCACTCGACGGAAGGGCGCAAGACCCTTCCCTACTATCTATTTAAGAATTCTATCGCGGCGTCCAGTTGCGGATCGCGATTTGCATCGACATCTTCCTGGGTAAAGGGAACTTCAATGTCGGGTGTGAGACCAACGTCGTTGATCTGATTACCATTGGGGGTCAACCAGCGCGCGATGGTGATACGAACTCCGCCTGCTTCAGTACGAAGCGGAATCCAGTTTTGTACAGAACCTTTGCCATAGCTGGTAACTCCAATCAGGGTGCCGCGACCGTAATCCTGGATCGCACCAGCCGTGATTTCCGAGGCAGAGGCTGTACCTTCATTGATCAGCACAACCAGGGGAATATCGGTTGCCAATCCACCCGGTTGAGCCTTGTAGCTCTCGCGACTGCCATCGCCATATTCTTCGTACATGACGATACCGTTACTAACAAATTCTGAAGTTATCTCAATTGCTGTGACCAAAAAACCACCGCCATTGTTGCGCAGGTCAAAAATGAGACCCTTGGGGTTTTGGGCAAGCAGTTCCTTGAGCGCTTCACGAACCTGATCGGTTGCCAGCTCATTGAATGTGTATAAGGCGATATAGGCGATGTCACCCTCGAGCATTTCATACTCGACAGCAGGCACCGTGATTTTTTCCCTTACGATGGTGAATTCAAGGGTTTCCTCACCACGCCTTATGGTCAGGGTAACTGCCTCACCAGCAGGTCCGAGGATTTTTTGCAGTGCCAGGTCTCCGGGGATGCCAGTCATGTCTTCACCGTCAATGGCGATAACGATATCTTTTGCTTTCAAACCGGCTTTCGCGGCGGGGGAATTCTTCATCGGCGAAACAACTTCAATATATTCACCGGTAGTATTGACCCAGGCACCGATTCCGGTGTACTCTTCTCCGCTCATTTCGGCATTCGCCTGAGCAAATTGTTCAGGGTTCATGTATGAGGTGTGTTTGTCTCCAGTAGCAGCCAGCATGCCGGATATTGCACCGCGCATCAAAGCCAAGTCGTCCAGTGGTTGGTCAACATAGTTTTCGTGCAGCAAATCCCAGCTCTCCCAAAACGGCTTGAAAAGTTCTTGCAGTTCTTCGTCGGTAGTAGCCTGGAATACCTGGGTAGGAGTTGCCCCTTCCTGGGTCGGTTCTTCGGGTAAGACTGTGGGAAGAGGAGTCACCTGGACAACAGGCGTGTCTTCCAGTCCCAACGATTGACGAATCGAATTGCTGGGCATCAGAACCCCAACAGCAAACCCACTAAAAAATGTGACACTTAGTAAGACAATTGCACCAAAAACAAGCAAGCAAGAGCGTAATACTTTATTTTCCATAGATTCTCCAATAAGTGCTCTCCAGATGTGAGAGCAGCGGTTAGTTTACTATAATTTCTTCAGCTCTCCCTGGGAAAGTAAGAGAGGCAGGTCGCTTAATTTTTTGATCGAAACGTGACCATCGGCAATATTGCCAGAAGGGTCGACACAAACCGTGTACATACCAAGGGCTTTGGCTGCGTCAAGATTAGGGATGCGATCGTCCACAAAAAGACAGCAGGCTGGGTCGGGGTTGCCGGCTTTTTGTAGTGCCAGCGAAAATGCCAGTGGGTCGGGTTTGCAGTAAGGGTCGGTGTCCAAGACGTCGATAATTTCCGTGAACAAATCGCGAATGCCTACCAATCGAAGGATTTGTTCAGCATGAGTGCGAGAAGCATTGGTGAAAATCCACTTTTCTTGTGGAATTTCCAGAAGCGCCTGGCGTAGCTCCGGATCTTCCAAAATAACCCCGGTGAGATCAACATCGTGGACGTAGTCAAGATAATCGTTGATATCCGCGCCGTATTCAACATGCAAGCCTTTCATGGTGGTGCCGTGCAAATGAAACAGGTGATCTCTTTCCTCGTGGATCATATCCTTGGGGATGCCCACATACTTATCCATGAACTCATAAATTCGATTGCCAAGAATATCCCAGGCACCCGTATCAGGTGGATATACAGTGTCATCCAGATCGATGAGGAGTAATTGAATCTCGTTCATTCGCGGCTCAACCAACGATTCATGTTTTGTGGGGGTGTGAAGTTGTCCAGCAACGCCAGAAGTTGGGTGGGGTCTCCTGATTCGACATAAAGACCGCGATGTTCCGGGTAGATGAATCCAGTGCTGATAGCGTGTTCAAAAATGGACAGAAGCGGATCGTAGTAACCATCGACATTCAAAAAACCAATCGGTTTTTGGTGATGTCCTAACTGTGCCCAGGTGAGGGCTTCGAGTACTTCATACAACGTGCCAAAACCACCTGGAAGCGCAATAAAGCCATCCCCCAACTCGCTCATCCTGGCTTGCCTGATCTGGATATTGTCTACCGTTTCGATCCTGGTCAGTTCTTCGAAGACCAGGTGAGGGAGATTGAGATCGTGGTTGATCACGCCAACAACTTGTCCATTGTGATCCAAAGCGCCGCGTGCTACCGCACCCATCAGACCAGTCTTACCTGATCCAAAGACAATAACACGTCCTTCGCTTGCCAGGATCTTGCCCAGATCATAAGCAGCCTGGACGTATTTATCTGCCAGGTTGTCGGCAGATCCAGCGTAAATCGTGATGGTTTTTAACAGTTTAGCCATAAATTACTCTGGACGATTATACCCTCGCTTTTCAACGGGAAGAAGCGAAGCATAATCTGATTTTTCCTATATATGGTTGATTTACTTTAATTTCCTTAGAAAACCGAAGATCACTACCAATGCGATCCCAATTGCGCTACTTTCAATGAGGGTCAGCCCTATACGCTGGCTGTCACCGAACAGCAACTGGGTCGTTGACGGCGGTGCGGTCGGAGTGGGGCTGGGTAATGGTGTTTTGGTTGGGATAGCTGTACGGGTCGGTTGGATTACCGTGGGTTGCGGTGTGTGGGGAGCGATGGTGGGGGCAGGTTCGAGCGTGGCGGTGGCAATCGTTCCGCGTCTGATCAGGAGGAATTGACCGATGTAGATTTCTGTTGCTGTCGGACTGTTTCCGTTAAGAGTCATGATGTCACTGGGTGTCATTCCATAGGCTTCGGCGATAGTAAACAGGGTATCGCCATCAACCACCTGGTGGTAGATAGCTCCGTCAGCCTGAGGGGTTGAGATGATCACACCAGTTTGGTCTGCACTTACCTGAGTGAGGGGGACCAGGCAAATCATAATGAGAATCAACAATGCGCCCAATTTTTTCATGGCATCTATTATAGCCTTTTTGATGTGATTGTTTTTTTTATTTCAATTCTTTATGTAGTGGCAACATGATAATGTCCTAAAGTAGCAAATTAGAAATGTCCTAAAAAGGCATGAAAATTAACTACATGAAATGGACAATTCAAATGACCCAAGAAGAACTGAAACGCAAGACCTATTTGGACAAAGCCATCGATCGGCGAATGACACAAAAAGCAG